>Ga0116187_1001584_pt1 | contig 23815 bp, 19 predicted proteins | sample AD_JPNNA6_MetaG_FD_89755 | JGI IMG/M metagenome (GOLD analysis project Ga0116187, IMG submission 89755) | Active sludge microbial communities of municipal wastewater-treating anaerobic digesters from Japan - AD_JPNNA6_MetaG | ecosystem: Engineered > Bioreactor > Anaerobic > Digestate | place... | reverse complement strand
TAACCAAAAATGCCGTGGTCCACGCGTCGATGTAGCGCTTCCAGGACTTCAGGCGGGCTCTGAAAGTCCATATCCGCGACCCACAAAGGCAGGACGTCTTCTGGAAAGTATCTCCACTTGATGCTTTCCGTGTTCCGGCGGTCCACAATCCTGTCAAAATCCATTCACATTCCTCCGCGTTGTTATTGTCGGTATATTCTATACCCGTTAGCTCAAAAATAACGGCGGCGCCAGCATTACTGCCGCTTTGGCTTAGCAGTACTGGTATACTCATGGCATGACGAAGCGAATCCAGGGCTTTTTTGAACTCAGCCGCCCAAAAGATTTCATTTTCTTTGTGTTGGCATACAGCCTGCCTGGCATTGCCAGCGCGCGAGGAGAATTTGGGGTTCGCTTTTTGCTGGTATGCGCGGCTAATTTCTTTGCGGTCGCCTTCACGTTCATCTTCAATCACATAGCAGACGCGCCATCGGACACATTCAGCGAAACAAAAGCAGCCCCAAACCCCATCGCGCAAGGAATTGTGTCCGGTACCGAAGCGAATCTTGCCGCCCTTGTCAGCGCAGCGCTGGCTCTGGCGCTTTTCTGGCTGCTGGATTGGCGCCTTGTTCTGGCAGGCCTGGCTCTGCTCGGTCTGGGCCTTCTGTACTCTTCCCGCGGGACGCGCGTGCACGGTATCTCCATGCTGGACCTGGCCGGCCACAGCTGGCTGCTCGCGCCGGCGCTCTCGGTAACCGGCTATCTCGCGTTCCGGCCGCAGCTGACCACCGAGCTGCTTTTCCTCTTTTTGCTGATGTTTTTTCTTGGTTTGGTCGGAGAGATTTCTCATGAACAAAGAACGCTGCAGGCATTGGATAAAACACCGGCGCGTCAAACTGTTCTGAATATCAGCTCCCGCGCGGTTCACTTCCTGCTGCTGGTCTGTTCAGCCGCGGGTTTCCTGAGCGGGATATACTTGTTTTTCTTCCTGCGCGTTTTACCCCTCCGCGCGGCAGTCTTTGTGTTGGTTTGCGCGGCAATTTTGTTAATTCCCGGAGTTCTCAAGCCCAACCGCGAGCCCGCACCCAATCCCAATCGATTGCATTTGCACGTACCGCTGGAAAAAGCCGTCGCGCTTGGTCTTTTGGTAGAATTTTTAACCAGTTTTCTAATCAAATTGCTTTAATGGTGAACAATGCCCACGACAAAACTTCCACTTCCCGAAATAAAACTACTGGCGGCCGAAAACTGGCGTGAATACGTGCTGGTAGATAGCGGCGATGGAAAGGCTCTGGAACGCTTTGGTCCGTACCTGTTAATCAGCCCGGAACCACAGGCTGTCTGGAAAAAATCCCTGCCGGCATCGGAGTGGCAAAAAGCGCATGCTGTTTTGCGCGAGGAAAATAAGGAATACGGCGGGACCTGGGAGCTGCTAAAACCCATTGAAAAATCCTGGGAGATGCACTATCAAACCCTAACCTTTCAGCTTCAGTTGGGGAGTTCCCGTCACATCGGGGTTTTTCCTGAACAGGCCAGCCACTGGGATTGGATAATGGAACGCGTCGCGATGGAAAAACGCCCTCTGCGCGTCCTGAACCTTTTTGGGTATTCCGGCCTGGCAACACTGGCAGCCGCCAAAGCAGGCGCGGAGGTGACCCATGTGGATTCCTCAAAACACGCGCTGAATTGGGCAAGCTACAACCTTAAGCTCTCCCGTCTGGCCGACAGGCCGGTGCGGTGGATTGCCGAAGACGCTCTAAAATTCACGCAGCGCGAAGCCAGGCGGGGAAATAAATACGAAGGCTTGATATTGGATCCGCCGAAATTCGGCCGAGGCTCCCAAGGACAGGTGTGGGACTTTTTTAAGAAACTTCCGGATTTGGTGGAGGCCTGCCGGGCAGTTCTCTCACCAAAAGCCAGCTTCATCGTGTTCACAACCTACGCGATATCCGCTTCGGCGCTTGTAGCGCTGCAGGCTGTGCGCGATATTACCGGCAGCAAAGGCAGCTTTGAATGCGGAGAACTGGTTTCAATTGAAGAGAGCGCGGGGCATATCCTTTCGCACGCCCTCTACACGCGCTGGACTCCCTGATACGGCCGGATTACGCGACTTAATCGGATGTTTCCGGCTGCATCGTCACCAAAACCCGGTCAACCCGGCGGCCGTCCATATCCACGACTTCAAATCGGTATTTATCCCAGGTAAATACCTGCCCGACTTTGGGGATGCTCCCTAACTGGTTCATCACAAACCCGCTAAGAGTCTGGTATCCCGCGCGGGCTTCGTCGGGGAGTTCATCCAGGTCCAGCAGCTCCTTAATTTCATCAACCGGCAGCATTCCATCCAACAGATAGGAGCCATCGGTCCGCTGGACAATTTCCTGGTCCTGGTCTTCCGAATCCAGCGGAATCTCACCCACAATTGCTTCCAACACATCATAAAGCGTGACCATGCCCTGCACGCCGCCGTACTCGTCAATCACCAGTGCTTGGTGGGTTCCCGTCGCCCGGAACTGCTCGAAAACCTTGAGCGCCTGCATATTTTCTGGCACAAACATCGGTTCACGGATGTAATCCGTCAGCCGGAAATTTGGCGCGTGGAGGTCCACTCCAACCAATTCTTTGACGTTAACCATTCCCAGGATGTCATCCAGACTGCCCCTCCCTACCGGAATGCGGGAATACTCGCTGTGCGTCAGCGCGTAAATAATCGTGTTCTGGTCGTCTTCGATGTCAATCCATTCCAAATCGGTTCGCGGGGTCATGAGCGCGTCCACCCGCCTATCCCCCAGGCGGAACACTCCCGAAAACATATCCGATTCGGTCTGCTCAATCAGGCCGATATCGCGCCCCTGCTCGATATACACCTTGATTTCATCTTCGGTGATGCTCGGTTCGGACTGGGTATCGATACGCAGCAGTTTAATGCCAAGGTTGGTTGAAAGGCTTAGCAGCCGCGTGAGCGGACGCAGGACGCGGGTCATCGTCCGGATTCCCGGCGAGAGCCTACAAACCACATCTTCCGGTTTGCTCACGGCCAGCCGCTTTGGGATTAATTCCCCCAGCACGATGGAAAAATAAGTGATGACAGCCACCACCAGAATTAATGCGACCGTATCCGCGGCAGGCGCCAGCCAGTCAATTTTCCGCAGCACCCCCGCCAGGGGTCCTGCCAACATCGCACCGCCGATACCGCCCGCCAGGGTATCAATCATGGTAATCATGATTTGTATCGTGGAGAGATACTGTTGGTTTGGGTCCTTCAGCAATTCCAACGCGTCGGCCGCGCCGCGGCTGCCGTCTTCGCTGCGCTGCTGCAGCCTTGTTTTGCGGGCAGAGACCATCGCGATTTCATACATCGCGAATATGCCGTTAAAGTAAAACAGAATCGCGATGAGGAGGATATTCAAATACAAAGGCATGTCAGTTCCTTTCCCCGGGCCGTAAATTGACGCATTTTTTGGAAAGCTTCCGAATCGGGGAAACTGCCGCTATTCTATCAGAATTTCGAGGCACGGCTGCGCCCGCTGGCGCGCAGCCCGCCGCGCTATGTAACCAAATCATCCGGGAGAAAGTCCGTGCGGTTGTGATAAACAAAAAGGTAGCGGGCTTCCTGTATTGAAAATCGCGTGACGCCGCAGTTATTCAGCTCTATCTGGTAACCAAGACGATGCTGGTTCGGTTCATCCAAATCCAAATTGAAAATCGCCCGGAAAAAGCAGGCGAAAAAACCGCCGTGCGTAATCACGCCAACGCGGTCTTCAGTGTTGCCGTGCCTGGAAAACAGCAAATCCAACATTCGCAGCGCCCGCGGGATGCGCGCCGCCCGTTCTTCCCGTCCACCCGGCCACCAGCCCTCAGCAGGGATAGGTTCGAGCAGGGTGAGGTTTGGATAATGCTGCCGCAGGTATTCGGGGGTTAGTCCGTGTTCAATGCGGATACTGCTTACTCCATCGACGACTTCTTCATAATAAATCCCACCGACTTCATGTAAATCCGGCACGCCGAAGAGTGGAATTCCCAGTCTCTGGGAAATGACCGTGCCGGTCTGAACGGCGCGTTCCATTAAGCTGCAGTAAAGGTGCGTCAGACCGTGCTCAGCGCGGTTCTGAAATCCTTTGCGGCTGATTGGGGCTTTGGCAGCCCCCCGTGCAAAAAAATCGGCTGCCAGGGCGGCCTGCTGAAATCCAATGTCCGTAAGCCGGGGGTCCGAGCGGCGGCTGCCTAAATCGTAATCTTGTTCCCCATAGAGCGCGTTATTCTCTGATTGTCCGTGCCGGATAAAGTAAAGTTCCATATCCCTTCCCGTTCTCGTGTTTCCCCAACACTATCACACATTTCCAGGCGATCCCAGTGGATTAATCAGATTGGCATTTTTGAATGCGGATTAGACTGGCGCCGCGAGTCAATCATTGATGCAAAATCCACTCATGCTGCGTTTTTAGGCGCGTGTATTTTCTTTGCGGCAAGTGGTATAATCTTGCGGCGATTAAAATGGAAACACAACTGGAAGATAAACTCAAAAACATTCTCGAGCACTTTGATGAGCTCGAACAAAAACTCGCGGAAGCCGGCACGGATTACCAACTGGTAGCGGAACTTTCCAAGGAACGCGCCGAGCTTGAACCTGTCGTGAATCTGGCCAAGCAGTACCAAACCGCCCAGACCCAACTGGAGGAGACCAAAGCTCTTTTAGAAATGGCGGACGAAGAAATGCGCGAAATGGCAGAGCTGGAAATGCAGCAGCTCTCCGAGAAAATGGACGCGCTGCAGACAGAGCTGCGCTCCCTTCTGGTGCCAAAAGACCCGCGCGACAACCGCAATGTCATCGTTGAAATTCGCGCCGGCACTGGCGGCGATGAAGCCGCGCTCTTTGCCGCCGACCTGCTGCGAATGTACCTGCGGTACGCCGACCTGCACCACTACAAAACCGAAATTCTGTCAGCCAATGAAATTGGAATCGGCGGATACAAAGAAGTGACCTTCTCGGTCAAAGGCAAAGGCGCATATTCCCGCCTGAAATTTGAATCCGGCGTGCACCGCGTCCAGCGCGTACCCGAAACTGAATCGCAGGGACGCATTCATACCTCCACAGTCACCGTCGCTGTTCTGGCAGAAGTGGAAGATGTGGAAATTGATATTCCGGAATCTGATATTCAGGTGGATGTTTACCGCTCCGCCGGCGCTGGCGGTCAGAACGTCCAGAAGAACATGACCGCGGTGCGCATCACCCACCTGCCGACAGGCATCGTGGTAGCCTGCCAGGACGAGCGCTCGCAGCTGCAAAACCGCCTGCGCGCGATGAGCGTCCTGCGCGCCCGCCTGTACGAAATTGAGCAGCAGAAGCGCCAGTCCGAGCTGGATGCAACCCGCCGGTCTCAAATCGGAACCGGTGAGCGCAGTGAAAAAATCCGCACCTACAACTACCCGCAGTCCCGCGTGACGGACCACAGGATTAACCTGTCATCGTTTAACCTGGCAGGCGTGATGAACGGCACGGAACTGGATACTTTCATTGATGAGCTGCAGGTCGCCGATGAGGCTGACCGTCTGGCGAACTATGAAACTTCCGACTGACGCCAATCTGGCGGAACTACAGCAGGCAGTTTTAAAGCAGATTTCCCCCGAGATTACGGACACCCAGGCCAGCCTCCTGGTTCTGCTCGCTCACGTGCTGCAAACGCCAAAAACCTGGGTTTTAGCCCATCCCGAAGCTCATCTGAACGCTGAACAGGCCGGCCTCTTTATCCAGCTGGCACAGCGCTTCGCGCACGGCGAGCCGCTGGCTTACCTGACAGGCTGCCAGGAATTTTTTGGCCTCAAGTTTTTCGTCTCTCCCGCCGTGCTGATACCGCGCCCTGAAACTGAACTGCTGGTGGAAGAAGCGCTTGACTGGCTGCAGGGAAAGCCCGGCTCACTTCAGGCGCTGGATGTCGGCACAGGTTCGGGCTGCATCGCGATTACCCTCGCCAAATTGGTGCCGAACCTCAATGTGACAGCTGTGGATAGTTCCGCGGAGGCTTTGACCGTCGCCTCCGCCAACGCCCGGCAGCACCAGGTTTCTGAACGCGTCACTTTCCTGCAGGCAGATTTAATTCCTGAAGCTCTGCCCCGCTTCGACTTGATTTGCGCCAACCTGCCCTACATCCCCACCGGCAAGCTCTCAGCGGTCAACAGCCGCGCCTACGAGCCCAGCGAAGCGTTGGACGGCGGAGCGGACGGCCTGCGTCTGCTGCGCCGCTTTTTCGAGCAGATCCCTCAGCATGTGTGCCCGCGCGGCCTGGTACTGGCCGAGACGGAAGCAGGCCTGGGACCGGCAACGCTTGCCCTCGCGCGGGAAAGCCTGCCGGACGCGCAAATTGACCTGTTGCAAGACCTTAACCAGCGCGACCGGTTGGTTCGGATACAATTACTGTAACGTATGGACGCAATATCTACGCGCATTATTACCACGGAGGACCCCGGCTCGCTTGACCTGGCGCTGCAGGTTTTGCGGTCCGGCCGGCTGGTTGTTTTCCCGACCGATACCCTGTACGGACTGGGCTGCGACCCCTACAACGCTGCCGCGCTGGCGTCCATTTACGCAGCCAAGAACAGACCGGCGCTAAAGGCTTTACCCGTATTGATTGGCGAGCCTGACCAACTGCACAGTCTGGTGAAACATGTGCCGCCCAAAGCCGCGCGGCTGATTGCGCGCTATTGGCCTGGGCCGCTGACGCTCGTTCTGCCCAAGAATCCGCTTCTGCCGCAGGAACTCACGCCCTACCCCGGGTTGGCCGTGCGCCTGCCGGACCAGCCCTTCGCGCGCGCGCTGCTGCGCGCGGCCGGTCCCCTGGCGGTTACCTCAGCGAACATCTCCGACCGGGAAAATCCGCAGGATGCGCAAGAAGTGCGCGCGCAGTTGGAAGGCAGAGTAGACTTAATCCTGGACGGCGGTAGACTGCGCGGCGGCACAGGTTCCACGATTATTGACTGCCTTGGCAGCCAGCCAAAGCTCCTGCGGGAAGGCCCTGTGCCATTTGAAGAAATTTTGGATTGCTGGTCAGGCGCCTGACTCGCGGCTTTTATGGATATCAGCTGACCGGAAAAACGCTGCAGGAACAATGAAGACAAAAAGAGGCTGCCTTTCAGGCAGCCTCTTTCGGGTATTAGCGGGGAAGAAAGATTATTCTTTTTTCTCGGCCGCCGCTTTACGCGCGGCCTTGCGCTTCTTGGACCCTCTCACAATCAGGAAAATGATTAACCCGATGGGCAGAAGGAAGGGCACCCAGGTAATTGCAAACCAAATCAGGCCTGTTCCAACCTTCTGGGCGGTGCGGATAAGGGCCTGCACAGCCTTCTTCGCTTCGCCGGAGGGCTTCCATGGGCCAACCTGAATGGGCTGGAGCGATGCCTCTGCGACAAATTCCACACTGATGGACGAGAGTGAGGAAGATTCCTCGAGGTACTTGATGTGGCCTTTCAGAACCTCAATCTCGCTGCGGATGTTGGTCAGCTCGCGGAAGATATCCAGCGTGTACTGCAAATCTGTGGCGCTTTCCAGCAGTTTCACCAGCTGCTGTTCGGCCGCTTCCAGATTGCGCAGGCGGGACTGCGAATCCACATAATCCGACGTGACATCCTGCCCATTGACGCTTTCAGAAAGCACGCCGCTCTTGGGGTCTGCCGCCAAATCGCGGATATTTTGCATGGCTTCGTCCAGGCGCTCGGATGGAACGCGAATGGTGATGGAGGTTTGCGCGTATTCCTTGCCGCTGCTGTCCACGGAATTCCATTGATTGGAGCTGACAACATATCCGTCCATGCCCTCCGCCATGCTCATGACAGACCGCATGGCAGCGGCCGGGTCCGCGACCGATACGCGCATGTAGGCCTGTTTGATAACCAGGCGTTCAACCGCTTCCCGTGCGGATTGCTCACCCACGCTGCCCGCGGTTTGGTTCATGTACGCGTCCTTGCTTTCCTCAACAGCAGGCGCAACCGCTGCAGGTCCCTCGGCTGCTTGCTGAGAAGAACGGCTGGCGCAGGCGCTGAGCGCGAAGATAAGGAAAACACTAAGGATAATCCAACGCTTCTTCATTTCTAGTCTCCTGTTAGTAACAAACTCTACACTAAAGACGCATGACGCGCGAAAATGTTCCAGGGTACGGCTGTCAGACGCCCTCAGCCAGGCGGTAGGCATGCCTGGAAGGGATGCCAAGCGCGAGGATGCGCTCCTGGACCGGGCGGAAGTCGTAAGAGACGCGGTGGTAACTCCAGATTTGCTCATCATCATCCCAAATGACGTAAGAAGCGCGCGGGTCGCGGTCGCGCGGCTGTCCGACCGAGCCGGGGTTGAGCAAAAACCGCTTTTCTGAACGCCACATATCGCCGGAAGATGGAAGCAGGATGCCCGGCTGACCGGAATTTCCGTCGATAAAAATCACAGGGATGTGAGAATGACCAATCAGGCAGACCTGGGAATCAAAAGCCAAAAAGTTTTCTTTAGCTGTTCTGGCGTTCATCACATATTCCCAGATGGGATTGCGCGGGCTGCCGTGGGCAAGTGTGATGCCGTCTTCAATTCGCAGCACATCAAGCAGTTCCAAAAATTCGCGCGATTCCTGGTTCAGCAGGCGTTCCTGGATTCTGATAGCTGCGCTGGCTTCGTGATTGAAAGCTTCCAGCTCAATAAACCCCATCACCGCCGCGTCGTGATTGCCGAGGATGCATACCATCTCCGGCAGGTCTTTCAGTATCTGAATGCACTCGTTGGGGTCCGGCCCATAACCAACCACATCCCCAAGGCACCAAACACGTTCAAACGAACCGGCATCCGCGATGACAGCCTTTAGCGCGTCAGCGTTGGAGTGAACGTCCGAAATGACCAGAGTGCGCATCTTGCTAAGGCATCCGGAAGGTGAAGAACCATTCGGAATCTGTGACTTCCAGGGTGGTATTGGAGCCCACCAGATTTATCCAGGTGTTGCCCGGTTTAAGCGGAAATAGATTTCCCTGCGCGTCAAAAAATTGGATGGGCTTCTCCTGGTTGGTAGCCTTCCAGGTGACTTCGTAAGCCTTGCCGTCGCGAAACACCACCGCTGGCATGCCGCCAGTGTTATCCCACACTGCGATATCGTGCAAGACGCTGCTGTATTCTGTGTAGGTGGCATAGGCCATGATGACATTTGAGAATGCCAGCTGCTGGTTGTTCAGTCGGTCCACTAAAGGAATCATCTGCTCGTAGTTATCAGCGTTCTCAATCCAGCGCAGGTATTTTCCGCTGGTCTCATCATAAACCCAGTCGCCTTTATCCAAAAAGTTGTAAAACAGGGTGGCTTTTTCCGCGTTTTTTCCGCCGGCCGGCAGTTTTGTGTCAAACAGCATGCCGGTCAGGTCGGGTTTGCTTTGGGTGACACCGCGTGCTTCCATTTGCGCGGTGATATCAGCCGAGTTGGCAAAGACCCCCACAACGGTGTAATCATCCCGGCATAAACCCGGGCAGTTTCCTTCAGTCAGAATGCGGTTCCCTAACAAGTCATAAATTCTTGGCAGCACGTTTTCCTGGTTCGCCCCGCTGAATGCCAGCACAGCCTGGTACATGCGCGCCAGTTCAGGGTCAACTAATCTGCCGGACCGGACAGGACCAATTTTTTCGCCGTCCTGTCCGTAATACAGCGCGGCAAAGCGGTTGGAGCCCTCGCCAATGTAGTATTCCCAGACGATATCCGCGTACGAAAGCCCGGCATGCGGCCGGCCCACGGCTGGGTAATTGGCAACCTTGACTATCACCGGCCGGCGGTTGAGCAAGTTGGGATTTTCGACCTGCAGGCCGGTTAATGGGTTGACATCCGCCGGGAAGTTATCCGGCCCAATTGAAGTCACCAGGGTCGGGGTCGGGGTGGGTGTGTTGGTAGCCGTGGGAGTTGGGGTTTCCGTGGGAGGAGGCAGGGTTGGCGCCATGGCGGTCAGCGTCTGTACGACGGCCGTCTCTTCCATGTCCGAAAGCTCGCGTGGGGTGTTCTGCGCGCAGCCGGTCATGAGCAGCAGAAGCGCCGCCAGCAGCATACCAAAAAAGGAAATACGCTTATTTTTCACGGGTCACCTTCTTTCGCCAGACAATTGTAACCCAGGAAGCACCTGCCTGTCGGATTTGTACGCTGATGCCAGCTAATGAGCCAGGCTGGTAAAGCCTATCCAAGCAGCTGGTCCACCCTGTTCACGCCGATGTTGAAGTATTTGGCTTGAGGGTGGTGCAAAATGACCGCCGCTGTGGATTGTTCCGGCACAAGCTGAAAAGCTGATGTGAGCTGCATTCCCAGAGCTTCTTCCGCCGGCAGGAGTCTGAACACTTTTGCGTGGTCGGAAAGTTCGGGAATAGCCGGGTAGCCCCAGGAGTAACGCAGTCCCTGATTCTCTTTCAGTCCCAGTTCCCGGCGGATATGCGCGTGCAGATAATCCGCCGCGGCTTCTGCCATCTGAACCGCCAGCCCATGGGTGAAGTATGCCTCGGAATAGGCCTGGGCAGCCTCAAGCCCGGCAAAACGCCGCGCGGCGGCCTCCCCGACGGTGACGACCTGAAAGGCAACCACATCAAAGCGCTCGGAACCCACTGGCAAAAAGTAATCCGCCAGGCAGAGTTCCTCACCGCCAACCTGACGCGGAAACTCGAAGCGCTCCAGTTCTTTTGGCTGTGCGTCCTGCAGGGTGAGCGGGTCATAAATCACCAGGGCGTCGCCGTCCGCCAGGGCGGGCCAGTAACCATAAACGCCCTGAGGTTTCAGCCAGCCTTCCTTTACCGCGCTGCGCAGCATTTCCGCGCGGCGTGCATCAAATTCAGCTTGCAGGCGTTTCCATTCCGCTCCGTGGGCGTTTTTCGCCCCCCACGAAAGTCGGTACAGTTCATTCAAATTCAGGTGCTGGGCCACAAGCTGCAGCGGCATGGATTTTACAACCCTCACGCCCCACTGCGACACCTGCGGAATTACCTCGGCAGGAGCAACGGAGCGATTGGCGCCGCGGGTGGTGGCGCGCTCGGGCCTGGTTTGCGCGGCCGCGAATTCATGCTCAGCTTTTCGCTTTAAATCTTCCAGCAAGGCCTGCCGGCGGTCAGAGTCTGTCAGGGCATCCATCACAGCCAGCCCTTCGAAAGCATCCTTGCAGTAGAACACTCCCGGCGCGTAATACTCGCCGTCCTCGCACTTAAAAATGCGCCAGCCAAAGCGCGGGTTAATCGCCGCGCCGCCAATCAGCACTGGAATGTTCAGCTTTCTGCGGTGCAATTCGTTCACAATCAAAGGCATTTGCTTGCTGGTGGAAACAAGCAGAGCGCTGAGGCCAATAGCAGTGGCCTGGTTTTCCAGCGCGGCCTGGATTATGGTTTCGGCGGGCACTTGTTTGCCCAGGTCAACGACCTCAAAGCCGTTGTTAGAGACAATGGTCTTGACCAGATTCTTGCCAATATCGTGGACGTCGCCGTAAACCGTGGCCAGCACCAGCTTGCCTTTACTTTCGCCTGATTTCTTTTCCAGGTAGTTTTCCAAATGCGCCACGGCCTTTTTCATCACTTCCGCCGACTGCAGCACAAAAGGCAAAATCAATTCTCCGGCGCCAAAACGGTCGCCAACCTCTTTCATTGCCGGTAAAAGCACTTGATTCAGGATTTCCACAGCGGTCTGGCTTTTGGGCACGTCCGGTTTTTCCGCGAGGACAGCCTCAATATCCTCTTCGACGCCCACCTTCAGGCGGCGGATAATGCGCTGCGTCAGGCGCTCGGACGGCGTCAGACCTTCGAGGGGGGAGCTTTTTTCTTTGCTCTCGGCAGCGGCTTCGGGATTCGCGTCAAAATATGCGATTAAATCGGCCAGCGCGTTTTCGTGGCGGTTGAAAATCAATGCCTCTGCCAGTTCGCGCTCATGCGGTGGAATTTCGCCGTAGGGACGAATCTGTGCCGGGTTGACAATCGCCATGTCCAGGCCGGCCTGGATAGCATGATGCAGAAACACGCTGTTCAATACTTTCCGGGACGCTGGAGAGAGCCCGAACGAGACATTGCTGACCCCCAAAGAGGTGTGCACGCCCGGCAGTGCCTGCTTTATCAACGTCAGCCCTCTCAGGGTCTCTATGGCGGACTGTCGATAAATTTCTTCGCCAGTCGCCAGGGTGAAAGTCAGGTCATCAAAGACCAGGTCCTGGGCTTTCAGGCCGCATTCCCGCACAGCCAGGTCGTAAATCCTCTTAGCGACTTCCAGCTTACGTTCGGCTGTCTTTGCCATGCCCTGCTCGTCAATGGTCAGGGCGAGCACCGCGGCGCTGTACTTTTTTGCCAGGGCGAATATGCGCCTGGGCTTTACGGTGCCGGCCTCCAGATTGGTGGAGTTTATCAAGCAGCGCCCGGGAGCGGTGCGCAGCGCGGCTTCAGCCACATCCGGTTCGGTGGTATCTATGATGAGCGGCACGGGCGTTTCAAGTGAAAGGCGTTTGACCAGTTTTTCCATCAACCGAGCTTCGTCACTGCGTTCCGTGACAGCAACGCTCACATCAAGGCCGTGCGCGCCTGTCTCCAGCTGCTCCCGCGCAATTTGCAGCATCCCGTCGTAATCCTCTGCCAGTAAAAGCTTTTTGAAAGCGCGTGAGCCCTGCGCGTTCAGGCGCTCTCCAATCAGGAAGGGCACAGGCTCCTGTTCGATGGGTACCGCCTGGACCGGCGATGCCAACAGCGCTTCCGGTTCGCGCACCGGCAGCTGCGGCACCTGAGTGGGGATTTTTTCCACCAGCTTGCGGATGTGTTCAGGACGGGTACCGCAGCATCCGCCCACCACCCGCACGCCGTATTCCCGCACGTACTCCGCCAGCTTCGCCGCGAAAGGTTCCGGCTGTTGGGGATAAACAGCCTCGCCGTTCACATTCATTGGCAGCCCCGCGTTCGGGATGCAGGAAATTGGAAGCGTGGCGTGTTCACTCAGGTACTGCACCGAAGCGCGCATGTGTTCCGGTCCCGTGGAACAATTCAGGCCAATCACATTCACGCCCATGCCTTCCAAAATTGCCAGCGCGGCCGTGATATCCGTGCCAAGCAGCATTTTGCCGTTCACATCCAGGGTCACCTGCGCCTGAATTGGCAGGATGACGCCGGCCTCTTCGAAAGCCCGATGAATGCCCTCGATTGCCGCTTTGACCTCCAGAATATCCTGCTGGGTCTCAAGCAAAAGCAGGTCCGCCCCGCCTTGAATGAGCCCAAGCGCCTGTTCGCGGAAAACATCCGCGAGCTCGTCATAGCTGATATCCGACATTTGCGGATCATTGGTGGAAATAAGTTTCCCCGAAGGACCCATGGAACCAGCCACAAAACGCGGCTTTTCAGGAGTGCTGAAGCTGTCCGCGACGCGCCTGGCAAGGCGCGCTGCCGCGATGTTCAATTCCAGCGTTCGGTCTGCCAACCCGTAATCCGCCAGAGTCAGGCGGTTGGCGCGGAAAGTATCCGTTTCTATCACGTCCGCGCCGGCTTCCAAAAAAGCGCTGTGCACTTTCGCGATTGTATCGGGGGAATTCAGCACCAGGCAGTCGTTGCACCCGACCAGATGTTTCCCGCCAAAATCTGCTTCTGTCAGGTTCATCGTTTGCAGAGTGGTGCCCATTGCACCGTCAAAAACCAGCACGCGTTCTTTCAGCGCGTCCAGGTAGGCGGTTTTTCTGGTGAATTTTGATTTATCCTGACTCATAGGGTTCCTCGTTATTACAAAAAAAGCCTCGCGGGAGAGGCGTTCAGCGGCGGTGCCAGCCTCATCTTCCAGAACAGGTTCTGCCGGAATTGGCACCCGAACCAGCGGGTTGCCGAAGCTTCACAGGGCCGGTCCCTCCGCTTCTCTGGATGAGCTAATTGCTGCAAGTTTAACATAGCTGACACAGCGCGTCAATTCGCGCGGCTACTGGTAACATTCCGCAGTACAAAATACGATATAATTCAGGGCATGGAAAACCCTCAAAGCGTCAAATCCCCCTCCTTTAAAGAATTTTTGCCTGCGTTTCTTATTCTTCTGGCAGCCGGAGGCGGCGGTCTGGCTTTGGTAATCAATCTGACCCTGCCCACGCTTGGTCCGCGCTGGCTGTTTTTCTTTTTTCTGGTGCTGTTAGGCGCGGGGGCCGCCCTGCCGGCCGCGTACTTCCTGAATCTGCGTTTTCCCACCACTCCACCGGCGGAACGCTCCGTCATCCTGCGGGAAGCCTTATGGGCCGGTATTTTTATCAGCCTGATGGCATGGTTGCGGATGGGCAGAGTGCTCACTTTTCCGCTGGGCGTGATTCTCGCTGCCGTTTTTGTGCTCATCGAAGTTCTGCTTCGCCTGTGGGACCGCAGCCGTTGGAAACCCGAAAATCCTGAATCCTGATTTATGGATGCATTTCGTCATATACCCTCGGTAGAACATCTGCTCACGCACGCGCGTACCGGGGAGCTGATTGCATCTTTTGGCAGGGAATGGACTGCAAACGCCATTCGGGAGGTGCTGGCGGAATACCGGCAGGAACTGCGCGCGGGGATGCCTCTGACCACTGACGACGAGATACTCATCACCCGAACAGCAGCGCGCCTGAACAGTCAGGCCGCTCTTTTTCCCGTCCATGTCATCAACGCGACTGGCGTGGTGCTGCATACCAATCTTGGGCGGGCGCCCTTAAGCGCGCAGGCCATGCTGGCTGTCGCATCCGCGTCAGGCGGATATTCCAACCTGGAATATGAGCTTTCATCAGGGAAGCGCGGCTCGCGCAACACACAGGCAGAAAACCTGCTCATCCGCCTGACTGGCGCGGAGGCGGCGCTGGTGGTCAATAACAACTCCGGCGCGGTGTTGCTCGCCCTCACCGCCCTTGCCCGCCGAAAAAAAGTGGCTGTCGCGCGCTCACAACTGGTAGAAATCGGCGGAGGCTTTCGCGTTCCGGATGTGCTGCGCGAATCTGGCGCCCGGCTGTTGGAAATTGGAACTACCAACCGCGTGCATCTGCGGGATTATCAGCTCGCGCTGGAACAAGGTGCGCAGGTGCTGCTGCTTACCCACCACTCCAATTTTAAGATTATCGGCTTTACCACTGAACCCACTTTGCAAGAGCTTGCCGGCCTGGCAGCTTCGGCGGGGGTGCCTGTAATCTTTGACCAGGGCAGCGGAGCTTTATTGGATACCGCCCGCTGGGGCCTGCCGCATGAAATCACCGTCCAGGAAGCATTACAGGCAGGAGCAGACCTGGTTTGTTTCTCCGGAGATAAACTTCTGGGCGGACCGCAAGCTGGAATCATCGCGGGCAAAAAGGCACTGGTGGATAAACTGCGCAGGCACGCGCTCTACCGCGCGCTGCGTCCCGATAAGCTCTGTCTTGCCGCTCTGACGGCCACCCTGCTGCACTACCTCAAAGGCGAAGCAGAAACGCTCTTGCCGGTTTACCAAATGCTCAGCCGTCCAGAAGCCGCTTTGCGCGACCAGGCTCTCAGCTGGCAGCAGCAGCTCGGCTTTGGCAGCCTAATCTCGGGCCGCTCCACAATTGGCGGCGGCAGTCTCCCCGAAGAAACTCTGCCCACCTGGCTGCTCGCGCTGGAGGTTCGCGGTCCGCAGAAACTTCTTGCCAGGTTGCGGGCCAGCAAGCCAGCCATTATCGCCCGCGTGGAAAATAATCAGGTGGTTTTTGACCCACGAACCGTCCTTCCGGATGAAGACCAGTATTTACTCGCTGGAATCAGGACAGCCCTCAGGCAAATTAAGGAACAGTAATGAAACAACACATAGACACCCTCATGCAGCAAAATCACGTGGACGCCTTGTGGATAAGCGGCGCCGGACAGCACAATTCCGCCATGGTGTACTTTACCGGTATTGCCCACCTGACGGGCGCGGATTTGTTCGTAATCCCCGGTCGGACGCCCATCCTCTGCCACGGCCCAATGGAACGGGATGAAGCCGCTAAATCCGGTTTTGACCTGCTCAGCTACGCGGAATTTGACCTAAGCGCGCTTTTAAAGGAAACAGGCGGAGACCTGCGAACGGCCTACGCCTTGCGTTACAAGCGAATTTTGGAGAGCATCGGGCTGACCAAAGGAAAAGTGTTGGTCTACGGCTCTCGGGATGTTGGTCCATATCTCGCCGTTGTGCAGGAGCTGCAAAAAATGCTGCCCGAGCTGGAACTTACTGGCGACGTGAACGAGATCATCCTCCTGGAAGCCCGCGCGACCAAAGACGAGCGGGAACTGGAGCGCATTCGCGCCATGGCGCGCGTCACAACCCGCGTGGTGGGCAATACCCTGGACATGCTCACCGCTCACAAGGTCAGAAGGGATACCCTGATTAAATCCGACGGGCAGCCGCTCACAATCGGGGACGTGAAGACGCAGATTAATTTGTGGCTCACCACTTACGGCGCTGAAAACCCCGAAGATACCATATTTGCCATTGGCAGGGATGCCGGCGTTCCGCATAGTTCCGGCACACCCACCGACCCAATCCGATTGGGGCAGACCATCGTCTATGATATTTTTCCATGTGAACAAGGCGGCGGTTATTTTTACGACTTCACCCGCACCTGGTGCCTGGGGTACGCCACCGATGAGGTGCACCAGATTTACGACCAGGTGCTGCGTACCTATAACCAGCTGGTTTCTGAGCTGAAGGTCGGGATAAACCCGGCTGGTTTACAGCAGCGCACCTGTGAGCTTTTGGAAGCTTACGGCCACGAGACCGTGCGCACCAATCCGCGGGTAAGTTCCGGCTACGTGCATTCACTTGGGCACGGCGTGGGTCTGGATGTGCACGAAAAGCCCTGGTTTAGCCGCCCGACCGACGACAGCAACAAGCTTCTGCCCGGCTCTGTTTTTACCCTCGAACCTGGGTTATACTACCCTGAGCAAGGTTACGGCATCCGCCTTGAGGATACGTACTATGTCACTGAGGATGGCCGGTTTATCCGGTTCGCAGACTTCCCAATGGATTTGGTCGTCCCGATGAGGGCAGGTTAACATGAAAGCTCCGCATCTACGCATATTAGCCGTTGAATCCAGCTGTGATGAAACCGCGGCCGCGGTTGTCGCGGACGGACGCGAAATTCTGAGTTCGGTCATCGCCAGCCAGGTAGACCTGCACGCGCAGTTCGGCGGGGTCTATCCTGAAATCGCCTCGCGCGAGCATATCAAAGCGGTATACGCCGCCGTGAATGAAGCGCTTCAGCAGGCCCATTTGGAGCTGAGCGACATTGACGGCATCGCGGTAACGCGCGGACCTGGATTAGCCGGCTCGCTGGTGGTCGGCGCGAACATGGCAAAAGCCATGGCCCTGGCAGCCGGCCGGCCGATTATTGGCGTGAACCACCTCGAGGGCCACATCTACTCTTCCTGGCTCTACCAAAGCGGCAGCACGCCCGGCCCCGAGCCCAAATTCCCGCTGATTGCCTTGCTTGTCTCAGGCGGGCACACGGAACTCATCCTGATGCGCGGGCATCTCCAGTATCAGCGTCTGGGCGGCACTGTGGACGACGCAGCCGGCGAAGCTTTTGACAAGGTTGCCCGCCTGCTGGACCTGCCCTATCCTGGCGGCCCTTCCATTCAAAAAGCCGCGCAGGAAGGCAATCCGCGCGCCTTTAACTTCCCAAAAGCCCGGCTTTCCGACCCTTTCAACTTTTCCTTCAGCGGGGTCAAGACTGCCGTCCTGCGCACTGTGGAAGATTTGCGAGCCCAGAAGAAAAGCCTGCCGGTGGCAGACCTGGCCGCCAGTTTTCAGGCCGCGGTGGTCTCCGCTTTATACGAAAAAACCATCGCCGCGGCGCAGCAATATGACGCCCGGGAAATCATCATCGCGGGCGGCGTTTCTGCCAATAAAGCCCTGCGGGAAGCCTTCCGCTCCCAGACGCATTACAAAGTGCATATCCCGCACATTTCCCTGTGCACGGACAACGCGGCAATGATTGCCGCCGCGGGATACCAACACCTGGCGCTCGGGGAACACGATGACCTGGACTTTGACGTGCTCCCCACCTGGTATCTCACGCCGGCGGCTTAAGGTATGTTCGGCCGCGGAAAATTCTGGATGTAATAAAAATGAGAACGCCGCGCGAGCAAAAAAGAGAGAGTGACAGACCCGGAGGATATTTTGAGCAGTGCGCCTGAGCCCGCTGAGGAACTCCCCGCGCAGCCCGACTCTTTGCCCGGCAGCAAAAGACAGGAAAAATCCTTGCGCGTGTGCGGTCCAAGCAGCTCGCTCTCGCTGAGGTACGGCCTGCCGTGCCCCTTCTGCCTGATTGGCCGGGTGGATTATGACAGTCAGCTCAATCTGGTTTGCGCCAATTGCGGAAAAACCCAAACAGGTACTTTTACCTGATAAGATTAAATCATCCGGTCAGTTGACTGGAGAGAACGGAGGAATAATGGAAGCAAAGGCAGTATGGCAGGGAGATATGAGTTTTTTGGGCAGCGCGGATACTGGTTTTACGCTGAAAATGGATTCCGCGGAAGTCGCGGGCGGCCACGATGACGGCTTCAGACCCACCGAACTGTTAGCCATTGGCACGGCAGGATGCACAGCCATGGATGTGATTTCCATCCTCAAAAAGAAACGCGCCGAGGTAATCGCTTTTGAGGTGCGCGCTCACGTGGACAAGGCGGAGACTTACCCAAAAGTCTTTACCCGCATGCACCTTACCTATGTTGTCACCGGGCATGGAATTAAGCCGGAGGATGTGGAACGCGCGGTACAGCTCTCCGAAGAAAAGTACTGCCCCTGCATCGCCATGTTCCGTCAGGTATTGGAACTGACGCGGGAGATTCAAATCATCGAAGCGTAAGGAAAGCTGACGGAAAACAATTGTAACCCAGAGCCCCGCTTGAACGTGGGGCTCTTTCCGACTTAACCCCCAACCTGCTAAGAGCCAGCGTTGCCGGCCGAGCCGATTGTTGTGGAAAAACAAAATGCTCCTCTGCTTTCCTCTGCGCGATACAGCCACAATGCTCCCAGCGTTTTTTCTGGTAGAATGTGTCAGGGTGTGAGGTCCTGTTGAAAAAATCCGCAGTCATATTCATAATGCTTGCCGCGGCGCTGGCCTTGAGCGCCTGCGCGAACAAACAGGCCGGGACGCCTGTCGGCACCCTGCCGGCTCCTCAGGTGCAGGTCTCAAACGCGACGCTGGCAGCACCCGAGGCAAACCCGACAGCCAAAGAAACACCCCTCGCGGCTGAACAGCCCAGCCCGACCCCCGAGGTAAACCAGGCTGTGGATATCCCTCAGCCCGAAAACCGCACGCACTACCAGCTGAACACTATCCTCAACTACTACACGCAATATGCTGTTGTGGATGAGACCATCACCTACACGAACCGCAGCAGCCAAACTTTCACGGAATTGGCTGTCGTAGTTCCTCCCAAGTATTACCCGGGCAGCTTTTCACTGCGCAGCCTTACAGACGGCAGCGGCAGTCCGATTGGCTCCTGGCAGGAAGACGGCGTGCGCTTTACCATCCCCCTCAAGACGCCGCTTGCCCCCGGGGAAACAACCAGCCTCAAGTTTAGCTATCGACTGGACCTGCCCAACCATGAAGGCACATACGGCGTTTCCGGCAGACAGACCAACCTGACCAACTGGTACCCGTATATCCCGCCGTACGATGAAGAGAAAGGCTGGATAATCCACCCCCAGCAGCTGGAAAACAACATGCTGGTAGGGGAATATGTGGTCGCGGAGATGGCCGATTTTGACGTCAGCCTTCAGCTCACCGACAGGCAGGAGCTGATTGAAGTCGCCGCCAGCGCACCCGCGGAAGAGAGAAACGGCACCAGATATTACCATCTGGAACTGGCGCGGGGGTTTTCGTTCTCGGTAAGCGATAGTTACTTTGAACACGAAATCATTCAGGACGGCGTGCGCATCCATTCATATGTGTTCATGGAAGCCCAGGAGGCTGGAAAGGCTGTGACCGAAATCGCGGCGCAGGCTCTAAAGCTTTTTGGACAGCTTTACTACCCCTACCCGCGCGAGATGATTTCGATTGTCGCTGCTGATTTCCTGCACAACATGGAAATGGACGGGATGGTCATGATCAGCTATGGGGTCTTTGATTTTTTCAACAAGACGCCCAAGACCAACCTCACCATCCTGACGCCGCACGAAATTTCGCACCAGTGGTTCTTCAGCATGGTCGGAAACGACCAGGCGCGGGAACCCTGGCTGGACGAAGCCCTGGCGACTTACCACGAGGTGCTCTATTATCAGCGATATCACCCGGACCTGGTGCAGTGGTGGTGGAACAACCGCGTGGATGGGTTTGAGCCCAAAGGCTATGTCAATTCTGACATTTACCTCGCAGGCGGTTACCCTGCCTACCGCGACGCGGTTTACCTGCGCGGAGCGCAATTCCTGCAGGAACTGCGGGACAGCGTTGGCGACGAGGCTTTTTTTGCCGCTCTGAAGGATTATGCTCTCAGCAACACCTATAAAATTGCCAGCGGCGGCGACTTTTTCGCCGCGTTCGCCCGGCACAGCCAGGTGGACCTGACCCCCCTGCTGGCAAAGTATTTCAAGAACTAAACGCATTGCCGGCATTGAGGAATACGCGAACAAGGTGACAAAAAAAACAGCCCGGCCGCTCACTGCTTTCCGAAAGTGATTTGTATAGATCACATCCGGGAACCTTTGCCCTGTCGTATTCCATCAATATAAACCGGCATTCCGGCAGCGAGAAAGACGAAATGACGCAGTACCTTCCGATTAAACAGTCAGCTTGACAGGCGCAGCGAAGCTGGTTATTATGCCTGTTCGGAGATCCAATGGAAGATTACAACACGAATTCCCAAGCGGAGCCGTCCGCGGAGAGTAAACCCGACTCAGCGGCCCTCCAGCCTGAAACAAACCTGATAGAAGACCGCCGGCCTGAAAAAAGCTGGTACAAGCAGCCGGGCAGCATTGCCGCGCTGCTGATGATTCTGGCAGCGATGGTTCTCCTGACTGCCTGGCTGACCGGAAAACCTGGAGAAGAGACAGCTGCCCCCATGCCAGGCGCCGCCGCGCTGAACGCACCCTTACTGACCTTTGAGACCGACATCCCGACGCCCACAGCAACACTTCAGCCCACCGCGCAGCCCACAGCGCAACAGGCCCGCACGGAAGTGATAACTTATGTCATCCAGGAGGGAGACTCGATTTTTTCCATCGCTTCCAAATTCAATCTCGCGCCCGAAACAATCTTATGGTCCAACCGCTATGAATTAGGTGACGACCCTTCGGTTTATACCCCCGGCGTATCCATCTATATTCTGCCGGTGGACGGGGTTTACCATATCTGGCAGCAAGGCGAAGGCCTGAATGGGGTTTCTGAATTTTACGGGGTCACTCCGGATGTCATTATCGACTATCCAGGCAACAAACTGGACCGGGCGACGCTTGGCAATCTTTCGCTCCCCAACATCGCTCCGGGTACACGGCTGGTAGTCCCTGGAGGAACCCGCCCCGAAACCGTCTCCGCTGACAGCCTGCTCACCTACGCGGCACTCACGCAAATTGAGAAAATTCCCGTCGGAGACCCAAGCACTTACCCCGCTCCGCGCAAAGAAATCATCGCTTATGTGGTGCAGCCGCAGGACACGCTTTTCACTATCGCGGATAAGTTTGGCCTGACGCCCGAGACGGTCTTGTGGGCAAACCGCTACCTGCTTGGGGATACTCCGGATGGAATCATTCCAGGTCAAAAGCTTTTTATTCTGCCGGATAACGGTGTTTATCATGGTTGGAGCTACAAAGAGAACCTTGACAAGGTCGCTTCTTTTTACAACGTCAGCCGCGACGTGATTTTGGACGAACCCTTAAATCAGCTGGACCGCAACAAATTTCCAGACCTGAGTCACCCGAACATCAAAGCCGGCACGCTGCTCTACGTCCCGGGTGGGACCCGCCCGCCGGTGACCTGGGTTACTCCGGTAGGACCAGGCGAGGACGGCATTGGCGAGCACCCCAACGTTTCCTATCTGGGCGCGTATGCCTGCAACAGCACTGCCTGGGCGGTTGGCACCGGAAGCTGGCAGTTCCCGACCTCAGAGCACTGGATTTCGGGCTATGAATACACACCGCCTACACACAACGGGTTGGATTATGCCGGCCGGATGGGATACGAAATCTACGCCGCTGATTCTGGCGTCATCATTTACTCCGGCTGGTCAACCCGCGGTTATGGCAACACCATCGTCATTGACCACGGCAACGGTTATCTCTCGCTTTACGCCCATCTGATGGACGGAGGCATGGTGCAGGGCTGCGGCGTGGAGGTTTCCGCCGGCCAGCTCATTGGCTACATGGGTTCCACCGGCAAAAGCACCGGCCCGCACCTGCATTTTGAAATCCGGTATAACGGTTCGCCCGTCAACCCGCACGACCTGGGTTTGTAACAGAAACGTTCTGGAAAGCAGACAGGCTGTCAGCAAGACAGCCTGTTTTTATTTCATAGATTGGGGCAGCGGGTTATTTCCGGGTAATCATGCTGCTGGAAGGGGAGTCGACACTGGCTGTGACGACCTCATCCCCGCGAACCAGCTGCCCCAGGTAAGCGCGGCTGCCTTCCACAGGCGTCCAACCATCCATATTGAAAGGCAGAAAACCTGTTGCGGAAATCCATTCCCCATTGTACTTGCGCGCGATATGCAGATGCGTGCCAGTCGCCTGCCCGCCTTCACAGGACGGATGACCGATGGGGTCGCCCTGTTTTACATGAGTTCCCAGCGCCACGCGGCCTTCCTGGGCAATATGCAAGTAGAAAATGTTCCAGCCGGTGCGTTCATCTCCATCGCCGTCCAGGTCCAGTACCGCGGTACCGGGACCAGTCCGGACTATCACGCCATCCGCAACAGCGACAGCCACTTCGTTAGTTCCCACGCAGCCCTTAGAGCCGACCGGCGGGGCCAGGTCAATCGCGGCATACGGCTTCAGATTTCCCCAACCGGTGTGCGGTCCGCCGGTATAAGACCACGTGGTGCCCATGCGGAAGGGTAAAATAAACTGCGGCTGGGTCAGGCTGCCGGGCAGCACGGTGGTATTGCCCTGCCAGGGGTCTCCAAACATTTCCCGGTAGGTTTTCGCGAAGCCGTCCGGTCCTATGGCGCGTTTGTACTCCTCGCCGTCCAGAAACAACGAAAAGAAGTACTGCAGCGCCACTGTGCCGGCATTTTGCCAGGGGTCAATGTTTTCAATCTCACCATTCAGGTGCGTGATAGATGTCAGCTCACCCTGTCTGTAACGGTAGTAACCGTCGTTCAACAAGTCAGCGCTGTGAGAAAGCTGCAGGTAGACCCCGGTGTAGACATCTTCGGGCATAATCAGCGTCAATTCGGCGGAACGGTCCCGCGTGGGGTTGCTAAGAGCCTGCGCCCGGTATTCCAGCAGGGCCAGCAGCAGCCTCGGATTGATGCTGTAATTCTCTCCCAACCATTGGAGCAAGTCCGCCGCGTCTTTATACTCCGCCTGAATGTAGGAGCCGTACTGCTTGTACCAGCCCGGGCTGGATTCCACGAATGCCCGCAAGTCAAAACCAATCAGGTCGGGACCATACACAAAAGCGGAGTCAGGAATAATCTGGTACGCTGTTCCCCATAACGGCTTGTAATAGATTGGCATTTTCATCGGGAAACCGGGCGGCAGTGTGGCTGTGGATTCCGGTATTTCAGGGTTTGCCCACAGAATTTCCTGAACGGTCGCGCCAAAACGAACGGACAATAAATGCAGGGTGTCCCCGCTTTGGGCGATATAGTCCACCAAGGTTCCGGGCGCGTAAACCGGGCGGGCGGGGAAAGGCGTAGAGGTAGGCAGTTCCGCCTCCTCCGTTTGCTGCGCGGCTGGAACAATGTATGTGG
>Ga0116187_1001554_pt1 | contig 24082 bp, 19 predicted proteins | sample AD_JPNNA6_MetaG_FD_89755 | JGI IMG/M metagenome (GOLD analysis project Ga0116187, IMG submission 89755) | Active sludge microbial communities of municipal wastewater-treating anaerobic digesters from Japan - AD_JPNNA6_MetaG | ecosystem: Engineered > Bioreactor > Anaerobic > Digestate | place... | reverse complement strand
GGGGATGGGCTGATAGAAACACGCCTATCTTGTCATACAGCAGCACCTGGCCTACCAAAGTCTACGCCAAACCTGGCATAGGGAATAAGTGGCTTCGTCAGGTTTACGAGCCTGAATAGATACCTATTTTGGACTAAAAGGCACGTGAGGGCAACACGTATAGTGCAAATTATGGGGGGACGCTGTGGCCGGCCTCTGACCACGCCCGCCTGTGCCCGGCGGTGGCTCGGTCGGAGACCGGCTACAGCTCGTCAGGCATCCATGATCAGATGAACATCTTCCTTTTGCCAATAATCTGTCTTATACCCCACACAGTCACGCCGACAACTTATGACCTGGAATGTTACGTTGCCTGCACTGTCCCTGCCGCGCAGTCGATTGCCCCCTTCGTTATCTGCGGTATACTGTATTTTTAACGCCCGCCCCTGGCGAAGCGAGGAGAGGAGACGATGAAAGCGACAATAGTGGAAGAAGCCCATAATCGCGTGGTGTGGGAAGTCAAAACCGCGTTGTTGTGGATGGTGCTGGGTTTGTTCGGCGGCGGGATTGGCGCTGCGACGTGGCTCGCCGTGGCACCCAGTCCACTTCATCTGACGCTGGCGGGCATCTTGATGGCGCTGGTGATCAGCGTCGCTGGGTTTCTGGCGCTGACAACGCCGCTCGCCGAGCAGGGTGAAGTGGAACGCACGTTGGATGGAGGCCACGTGGCCCGCACGCGCTGGTGGCTTTTCTTCGGCAAGCGTCTGGCGTGGGAAGCGCCTTTGGAGGTCATCGTCGGATTCCGCCCTGAACCCCGCCTTTTCGAGGACACCGCTGAGCAGACGTACACCCTGTCACGGCTGGTGGCGCTGGTGGCAGACGCCGATCCGGTGCCGTTGACGGACTGGCTCGATCCGCCATTTGTGCTCGACCTGAGTGCATCGCTGACAAAGGCGGCGCGATTGAACGTTGAGGCGGAATGAGTGGCGAACCGGGGAAAGCTTTACCGTCTGGAGGGCATCGTTCTTAGCCGCCGCGACCACGGCGAAGCCGATCGCATCGTGAAATTGCTCACCGCCGCCGGCAGTGTGGATTTGCTGGCGAAGGGCATCCGCAAGCCGTGTTCCCGCAAGGCCGGGCATCTGGAACTTTTTTCCAAGACGCAGGTGCTGGTATCACGGGTCACGGGGTCATGGGACATCATCAGCCAGGCAGAGGTGATGCAGGTCCATCCTCGCTTACAGGAGGATTTTCGCCTGGGCACGTATGCGCGCTACGTCGCCGAGTTGGCGCTCCGTTTTTTTGAGGGTGAGACCGATCCCCAGCTTTACATTTTGGTGGATGACGTTTTTTCTCGTCTGGATGGCGATGTGGATCCGGCGTTGTTGACGCGCTGGTACGAACAGCGCTTGTTGACACTGGCGGGCTTTCGTCCGGAGTGGGGGATATGTGTGGGCGATCTCTGTCGCACACCGCTGCGTCCGCGCGCCGACGATCGGCGGCCCTATGGCCTCGACATAGAGCGCGGCGGCGCGGTGTGTCACGAGTGCTTTGCAGCGGAGACGCGCGAGCACACCGTGTATCCTCTGTCGCCAAGCGCACTGTCGTGGCTTCAGGCGTTGCAACGTCGTCGTTTTGAGGAGGTGACGCCGTTCGCTTTGCCGGAGCGCACCGCCAGAGAGCTGGCCCAGGTGATGGAGCAGTACATCGCTTACCATCTGGAGCGCCGACCGGCGGCCCTGCGGTTGCTGCACGATAGCCGTGTGTAAAACTGGTCAGCAGATTGAGCAGATTAAGCAGATTTTTGCTTTCTAATTCCGTGTGTTTTGTGTGTGCCGGGGCTTATTATCGAGGGTGAACTCGTGACGAATGTGGGCGATTGGTTGTTGGAAGGCGAGCCGTGGGTGGCGTATCGCACGCGGATGGATCTGCTGCGCCAGGCGGAGGATGATCCTCAAGTGGTAGCGGCGCGGCAGGCGACCCTTGCACACCCACACATTCAGGCGTTGTTGGCGGAGTTGTCCGCATGGCCCGGAGCGTCGCTGAAGCGTCACAATGACGCGAGCCATGTGTTGCACAAGCTGGTCTTCATCGCCGATATAGGCCTGCGTGTGGATAATCCCGGCGTTGCCGCGATTGTGGAGCGTGTGCTGGCGCATCAATCCGCACAAGGGCCGTTTCAGGTCTTGACCAACATCCCTACCCATTTCGGCGGCCGCGGCGAGGATGAATATAACTGGATGTTGTGTGACGCCCCCCTGATACTCTATGCACTGGTCAAATTCGGTTTGGGCGACGATGTGCGGGTGCGGACGGCGGTGGCGTATCTGGCGGACCTAGTGCGCGACAACGGCTGGCCTTGCGCCGGTGCTCCGGAGATAGGCAAATTTCGTGGCCCGGGGCGGGCGAGCGATCCGTGTCCTTACGCCAACCTGCTTATGCTCAAGCTGCTGGCGGAACTCCCGGAATGGCGTGATTCAGCGGCGGCTCACGCTGGCGCAGAGGCCGCACTCACGCTATGGGCGCAGCGCAAAGAGCGGCGGCCTTATCTTTTTGCGATGGGAACCGATTTCGCCAAACTCAAAGCACCGTTGATCTGGTACGACATCTTGCACGTGCTGGATGTCCTCTCGCGCTTTCCGTGGCTGCGCGACGATCCGCGTGTGCAGGAGATGGCGACGCCGGTGGTTACCAAAGCCGATGCCGACAGTCGTTTCACACCCGAATCGATCTGGACGGCGTGGAAGGGCTGGGACTTCGGCCAGAAGCGCGCGCCCTCACGCTGGATGACGCTACTCGTTGTCCGTATGTTGGAGCGAATCTCTACCACGAATCCACACGGATTTTCACGAATGGTCAGCAATTAGTGGGGATTCGTGAGGATTCGCGGCTAATCTCGGAGGATTGGATGGAAATAGAACCGTTTTTCGCGCCAGATCAATATGTCACCGCCGAATTCACCATTCGCAGTTACATGCCCGGCGACGGGCCCTGGCTGGCGGAAGCGGTCAATGCCTCTTACGAACACTTGAAACGCTTCATGCCGTGGGCTAAACCCCATACGGAGGATGTTGAAGCTGAACAGACGGTTCGCCGTTGGCGCGGCGAATACCTGCTGGCCACGAATTTCACCCTGGGAGTTTTCGCCCCTGACGGCAAACGGTTGTTGGGCAGTTCCGGTTTTCATCTGCGCGAGGGCGAGCTGAGCAACCACGCCGCCGAAGTTGGCATGTGGATTCGCGCCGACGCCGCTCACAAGGGGCTAGGCCCGCGCGTTCTGCGCGCCATCCTCACCTGGGGCTTCTCCGAATGGCCTTGGGAGCGCCTGACCTGGCGTTGCAATGAGGAGAACGTCGCCAGCCGCCGCACCGCCGAAAAAGCCGGCATGCAGTTCGAGGGTCGCTTCCGCGCCGCCATCCTGTTGCCCGACGGTACGCGCGAGACCACTCTCGCCTTCGCCGCCTTGAAAGGGGAATGGGGACGGGGTGAGGGGGAGATGGGGTGAGGGAGGGCCGTTCGCTCATTCGCTGATTCGCAATTCACGAATCAATCCGTTGACATCATTCGAGGTGAACCACGTATGCTGACATTTCAAGAAGTCCTTCTCCGCTTGCAACGTTACTGGGCCGATCAGGGCGCGCTGCTCTGGCTGCCGTACAGCGAAAAGGTCGGCGCGGGCACGATGAACCCGGCGACCTTCCTCCGCGTTCTGGGGCCGGAACCCTGGAACGTGGTTTACATCGAGCCGTCGTACCGGCCCGACGATGGGCGCTACGCTGAAAACCCCAACCGGATGCAGATGCACACCCAGTTGCAGGTCATCCTCAAGCCCGACCCCGGCGACCCGCAGGAACGTTACCTCAAGAGCCTGGAGGCCATCGGCATCCGCCGCGAAGAGCACGACATTCGTTTTGTCGAAGATAACTGGGAAAGCCCGGCGCTCGGCGCGTGGGGTCTGGGCTGGGAAGTCTGGCTGGACGGACAGGAAATCACACAGTACACCTACTTTCAGCAGGCCGGCGGCATCAACCTGGAAATGCCCGCCGTCGAACTGACCTACGGTTTGGAACGCATCGTGATGTACCTCCAAAACGTCCGCTCAGTGTGGAATATCGCCTGGGACGAGCACCACACCTACGGTGAAATTCTGGCCGATCAGGAAGTCGATCATTGCCGCTATGATTTCGAGTACGCCGATATCGCCCGTTTGCAGGCGATGTACGACCTGTTCGAGCAAGAGGCGTTGCTGAATCTCCACCATGGCCTGGTGGTCCCCGCGCTGGATTACATTCTGCGCTGCTCGCACACCTTCAACCTGCTGGACGCGCGGGGGACGGTCGGCGTCACCGAGCGCGCCGTCTTCTTCAAGCGGATGCGTGACCTGTCGCGGCAGGTCGCCGAAGCGTACCTGGCGCAGCGTGACCGGGCCGGCTTCCCGTGGAAGAAACGCCCCGGTCTGACATCCACCCTGGTAGTGCCGGGTGCGTTGATGCACTTGCCGTTGGAAGAGAAAAGGCCGCCGTCGACAGCAACCGTGCCGGTCCAGGGACGCGCCCCTTTCCTCTTCGAGCTGGGCGTGGAAGAACTGCCCGCCGGACATCTGAGCAGTGCCCTGGCGCAGTGGCGTGAGCTGGTGCCCGCTGCCCTCGATGCAGCGAAGCTGGCCCATGGCGACGTCCACATCTGGGGCACGCCGCGCCGTCTCGTGGTCTATGTGCCGGACATGGCGCTCAAGCAGGCCGACGAGACGATGGAGGTCAAAGGCCCACCCGCCCGTGCCGCCTTCGACGCGGAGGGCAAGCCGACGCGCGCTGCGCAGGGCTTCGCCCGCTCGAAGGGCGCGGATGTGGCGGATTTACAGGTCCGCGAGACGGAGGGTGGCGCGTATATCTTCGTCACCCGGCACATCCCTGGTCGTCCCGCCTCCGAGGTGCTGGCGGAACTGTTGCCCGACTGGATCGCCCGGTTGCGCTTCCCCCGCGCGATGCGCTGGAACGAAACCGGCATCGCTTTCAGCCGGCCCATTCGCTGGCTGCTGGCGCTCTTGGGCGAGGATGAGGTACCTTTTACCTATGCGGGTTTGTCGAGCGGGCGCGTCACCCGCGGCCCGCGGCCGGCAGGATCACCGGAAGTGGCGCTGGGCGCGGCGGCGGATTATCGAGCCACGCTGGCCTCCTATGGCATCCTCGTGGATCCCGAGGCACGCCAGGCGGAAATTCTACGCCAGGCGCAGGCGGTGGCGGCGAAAGTCGGCGGGCAGATTCCTGCCGATCCGGCGTTGGTGGAGGAAGTGACCCACCTGGTCGAAGTCCCCACGGCCCTGCTTGGCTCGTTCGAGAAGCGTTATCTGACGCTGCCGCAGGACGTGCTCATCGCTGTGATGAAGAAGCACCAGCGCTACTTCCCCGTGTTGGATGAGCGCGGGCGCATCATGGCGCACTTCGTCGCCGTCCGCAACGGCGGGACGGAGCACCTGGACCTTGTCCGTCAGGGCAATGAAGATGTCATCCGCGCGCGTTATGCCGATGCGGAGTACTTCTACAACCAGGACTGCCGCCGCCCGCTGGCGGATTACCGCGACGGGCTGGCGAAACTGACCTTCCAGGCGGACCTGGGTTCGATGTTGCAGAAATCCGAGCGGGTGGAGAAACTCGCGGAGTGGGTAGGGGAGCAGATGCGTTTGTCCGCCGCAGAAAGAGACACCTTGGCGCGGGCGGCATATCTGGCGAAGGCCGATCTCGCCACGCACATCGTGGTCGAGATGACGAGCTTGCAGGGCATCATGGGCCGCGAGTACGCCAAACGTTCCGGCGAACCGGCGGCGGTGGCGCAGGCGATCTTCGAGCACTATCTGCCGCGCGCGGCAGGGGATCCGCTGCCGGAAAGCGGGCCGGGCATCGCGTTGGCGCTGGCGGATCGGCTGGACAGTCTGGCAGGGTTGTTTGCCGTGGGCCTGGCGCCGACGGGGTCGGCGGATCCCTACGGCTTGCGACGGGCTGCGGCCGGCGTCGTGCAAATTCTGTTGGAGCGTGGACTTCGCCTCTCCACGCGCGCGGCATTAGCGGAAGCGGCGCGTAGGCTGCCCGTGACGATGTCGCCGGAAACGCTGGATGCTGCCGTAGACTTTATCGTTGGGCGGCTCCAGGTGATGTTGCGTGAGGCGGGCCTGGCGTTCGACGTGGTCGAAGCGGCGCTGGCAGCGCGGGGCGAGAATCCCGTCCTGGCCCGCGAAGCGGCGCAACAGCTCACGGCGTGGGTCGCCAGGGAGGATTGGAGTGTGCTGCTCGACAACTACGCGCGCTGTGTGCGCATCACCCGCGATCAGCCGCGCTTCCTGCTAGACCCGATGGTGCTGTGCGAACCTGCCGAACAGGCGCTCTACAAGGCGCTATGTACCGCCGAGGCCGCCATCAGCCCTGAAAGCGACGTAGACAGTTTCCTTACGGTCTTTACGCCGCTGGTGCCGTGCATTCAGACATTTTTTGACGCCGTTCTGGTGATGGACAAGGATAACACGCTTCGTGAGGCGCGCCTGGCGCTGCTACAGCGCATCGCCGGGCTGGCGGAGGGGATCGTGGATTTGAGCAAGCTGGAGGGGTTTTAGCGGTTAGCGTTCAGCTTTCAGCAAAGACTTGGCGGCGTTCTAGCAAACGGAAAGGGCAGATCATAACTGGCTTGGGTTCGCGGTTGCCATCGCGGACAGTGCATGTGCCAATAGATACGTCTGGCGCACTTTTGCGGGTTTTCAAACATCTGCGATCCAGGTAGGTGCACTTGTTGGCGCGTTATCAAGGTGTTCCAATCGGCCTGCGCGTGGGTTGAGACTGTGTATAGTTCTAGCACTTGGCTCATAATAACCTCATACAGCGTTGTTCGGCAAGATGTAAATATTCCTCACTAATGTCAATTCCTACCGATTTGCGAAATAGTGTCCGTGCGACCAGCATTGTGGTGCCGGTGCCACAAAAGGGATCAAGGACAATGCCATTTTCGGGACACGTGGCTAGAAGGGGAATTTTGCACAGATCCTCTGGATAGGGCGCAAAATGGGTATCTCTGGCCTGGGTATCTTCCGGTAGAATATCCCACACGTCGCCGGGTTTGCTGCCGTTGGGGTTGTATTTCAGAAAGTAAAATCCTTTTTCCGCTAATTCGCGCGCTCGTCCAGAGACTTGCTGTGAATCGGAGTGTGTAGTACGTTGTTGTCCACGAATAATCATTCTGAAATCGGCGATTTCTCCCAAACGCACTTTGTTCAGCATCGTTTCCAGAGCTTCCATTGCGGCCTCTTTTTCGACTTCGGTTAACGCCGTGGAGAGCTCGATTTGTCGCTTGTAGCGGACTCCGGTGACGCCGGTGGCCGAGACCACGGCGCCATTGACGATTTTCGTTTTGCGCGGATTGGCGCGGATGGCATCAACGTTGTAATAATAATCTTTTTCTCTTTGTACGAAATGAAAGATATTTTCGTGAACATTCCGCAAACGGTCAGAGGTGTATCAGGTCCGCCTTTGACCTTGTGCCAGATCACACTGTTGCGTAGTATCCACCCTTATTCATCGGTTAACGCCAGAGCGACTCGCCAGGGCAAACCTAAAAGATGCTTGTTGTAATAAGCGTCGCCGATATTGAGCCAGAAGGAACCTTGCGGTTTGAGCACACGTTTGACTTCCACAAAGACCGACAATAGATGGTGGATGTAGTCATGGTAATCTTCTTCCATGCCGATGCCACCATTGTTGTATTGGCGCTGCCCCCAGTAGGGTGGACTGGTGATGCAACAATCAAACGTTGCTGGCGGGATGTGGCGCAGCACCGTCGCTGCGTCGCCGAGGATGAACCGCGGCGCGGTATCTAGACCCGCAACATAGGCGGTGATATCTTCTTCAAGGGTATAGGAGCCGGTAATGCTTGTTTGTTGGATATTCATTTTTACCTCAGGAAGATCAACTATAGTATATCCTGAAAGCATCGATTTAGACAATACACCAAAACTAAAATCTCTACAGTCTTTGGCTCTTTGATTATTTAGGACTTACGCAAATTTCCGTTTGTAGTGACGGCTTTAGCGGTTCTTAGCTCCTAAGAGACGCCTGAAGGCGTCACTACCAATCCTCCGCCGCTTGATTCGAGCCAGCCTTGCGTAAGTCCTGTATTTTGTTATGCATCCTTTGTCGCTTCTGCTATAATGGGCTGATGTTGTGCCGTAGAGGTGGGGTGTGGTCACGTTTGCTTTGGCAGTGAACCGGGTTTCCCTGGATGCGGAAGCGAATCTGAATGTGATGGTGCGGATGGCGCAGACAGCGGCGGATGGCGGTGCTGACGTTATACTTTTCCCGGAAGCAGCGCTGACCGGATTGATCAACAACGACGATCCTACGCACGATTGGCCGCTCGGGCAGCCGGTCCCCGGCCCGGCAACGGAAGTGTTCGCTGCCGTGGCACGGGCGCGCCAGGTGTGGCTCGGTTTTGGGCTACTGGAACGCGATGGCGCGCGGTTGTACGACACGGCGGTGCTGCTGTCGCCCACAGGTGAGATTGCGCTCAAGTACCGACGTATCAGTCCCGGCTGGCACGGACGGCGCGCCGATCCGGCGGTGTATGCGCACGGGATCGACATCTCCGCAGTGCAGACGCCGTGGGGAAAGGCTGCGTTTTTATTATGCGGCGATCTCTTCGACGATAATCTTGTGCAACAGGTGCGGATGCTGGAACTGGATTGGCTGCTGTTCCCTTTTGCACGCGGCTTTGACGATGGAACTTGGGATCAGGCACGGTGGGAGCACTATGAACTGCACAAATATGCTGCGCGCGTCCGCGTGACAGGTGTAACGATGCTGTTGGTGAATTATCTCTGCGGAGACGATCTGCGAGACGATGGCACGTTTGGCGGCGCATGGGTGATCTCCGGCATTGGCGAAGTTTTGGCGCAGCAGCCATTGGGACAGGACGGCCTGCTGCTGGTGACGCTGTAGCCATCTGTTGGTGATGGAATGACACTTTGATCAAGTATCTGATTTGGGACGCCGGCGGCACGCTGTTCGATACGTACCCCGCGGTGGTGGAGGCGTGCCACGCGGCGTTGAGCGGCTTCGGTAAGGAAGCCCCATCGGCGTGGGTGATGGCGCTCTGCAAGCAGACCACATCTTATGGCATTCACACCCTGGCGAATACGTTTGCCCTGGATGAGGAGACCTTCAACAGCATTTCAAGCGCTCGTATGCGGACATCGGCGAACAGTACCAGCCGCCGTTCCCCGGCGTGAAGGAGGTCTGCCGCTACATCTGCGAGATCGGTGGGCAGAATTTCATCGTGACGCACCGTTCGCGGGCTTCATTGCAGGCACTTTTGGAAGCTCATGGGATGGCGCGCTACTTCACTGACTTCATTGCCAGGGAAGATCCATACCCGCGCAAACCTGATCCCGCCGCGATTGAAGCCCTGATTGCGCGGTATACGCTCGACCGCAGCCAGTGTCTTCTCATTGGCGACCGCGACCTGGACATCGTCGCCGGAAAGCGCGCCGGCATCCGCACATGTTTCTTCGGCAGTGAGCCGCACGATTCGCAGCCGGATTGGCACATCACGGATTATGCGACGCTCCTGCGTTGGTTGGAGGCTGAGAACGCCTGAGGCTGCATGAAGCCATCACACTCACACGTTTTTCCGGTATAATAGCCGCCATGGTATGCAACGACTTTTAGGAGGCAAAATCATTTTATGACGACATACCCAACTTTCCCGGATTTCAAGCCACTCGCTCTTGAGGACCGCGATACTTTGCACCGGCGATTGTGGCAGTATCAGCCTGAGACTTCCGAATTGACATTCATCAACTTGTTTATCTGGCGTGAGTATTACAACTTCCAATGGTCGCTGGATGGAGATTGCTTGCTCATCGTCGCCGCTTGCAAGGAGGCCCCCTTTGCGCTTCAGCCGATTGGACCAGCGCCGCGTCGCACTGCGGTACGTGACGTGCTGGACTGGCTGCGCGACGTGCGGGGCGTGACGGTGCCGTCTATGGAGCGCGCCGACCGGCGTTTAGCCGACGAGTTACAGGACTGTCATGAATTTGTGGTTGAACCGGTGCGCGCGCATTTCGATTACGTGTATCGCAGTGAAGACCTGGGGTCATTGGAGGGGCGTAAATATAGCAAGAAACGCAATCACATCAATCAATTTTTGCACACTTATGCCTATACTTACACACCGATCACGCCTTCACTGACCGCTGACTGTCTGGCGTTGGCGGAAGTGTGGTGCGAGCAGCGATTGTGCGAGGATGACATCAGCCTGCTCCATGAGTTTCGCGGCATCCGCGATGCGTTGAACCATTTCGCTCCATTGCAACTGGAGGGTGGCGCTATCCTTATTGATGGGAAAGTGCAGGCGTTCGCCTTGGGCGAGATGCTGAATGCAACCACGGCGGTCGTCCACATCGAAAAAGCGAACCCGGCATTCAAAGGTATCTATCCGCTGATCACCCAGCAGTTCTCGGCGCAGCGCTGGCAGGGCAAGGTGGCATACATCAACCGCGAGCAAGACCTGGGCGACCCCGGCCTGCGGCAGGCGAAGGAATCTTACTACCCGGATCACCTGGTGGAGAAATTCAGTGTACGTTTTGCGTCCTAGCGACTTCAGTCACTTGTCGTCACGACGCCGGATATGCGGGTGCGGAGTACATTAAAAACGTGGACTCGCGCTTACTGGATGTCTTACAACTGGTCGATGACGGGCAACGAGAGACCGCTTTATTGCGTCTGCGGTCCTATCTACAGGCGTACCCTGAGGATGCCGATGCCTGGGTGGTGCTCAGTGGATTAGCCCCGAACCGTAAGATGGCGCTATCGGCCTTGCGACGTGCGGTGCAGGTGGCACCGGAGAACAAGCTGGCGCACGATGCCTTAGCGGCTTTGGAGACACAGGTCGCTGCGCCGTCTGCACCCCCTTCCTCACCTCCGCACCTCGTTGTGGAGGAGATGACGGCGGAATTCCCCGACGTTGCGGCTGTCTCTGAGACGCCGCTGTCTGAAACGGCAGTGGCAACTTCCGTCAAACCCTCAGAGGCTGGCCCCTTTGAACCGCTCGCCGTGGACAGCGCAGAAGAAACCGCCGAGGCTGAACCCGCCCGCGAGGGGGAATTGCAGATCATACGGGATGCGCGGGCGGTTGTATGGCCGTTTGTCGCGCATGGGGAAAAACCGCGTCCTTTGGGGGCACTGCTGGACGAAAACCGGCTCACACGGCAGGATTTGTTGTGGGCCGCGAAGGAAGCACGCCATGAGGATATTCGCCAGGCATCGCAGGTGATTCTGGAGACCATGCACCGTCTGGCGGATGTAACAATGACCCCGGAGGATGCGCGTCTGATTGCCTGGCCTTTTCGACGCTTGAATCGTCCGTTAGGCCAACTGGTGGACGCGGGCACGGTGCAGGTGAAGGACTTGCGCCGCGCCGCCTGGTATGCGAAGGATGCACGACTGCGTGAAGCCGCGCGCATGATGTTGCCGATTGCCTTGGAGCGGCGTGAGGCGGTGCGACGCAAACGCGCCGCCCAGAAAGAGCAGCAGCAGACGCCGTCTGAGGCAACGCCCCAGAACACGTCGGTGCGGCCGCCGGCGTCTGCCGCACCCGGCGGAAAGGCAGCGCAACCCGAGCACGCCCGCCCGCAAGTCCGCACTCCCGAAAATTCCACCGGCCGGGTTAACGCTGTTTCGGATGAGCATCTGTCGCACCCCATGGTGGTGATCCAGGGGGCCGATTACCTGGTCAATGAAGTACAGCGCCGTTACCGCCAGAGCGCTTTGGTCGCCGCGCTCATCATGCTTTTGATGCTGGCCGGATTGTTTGTCGTGGTGGCTATCATGGTGACAGCGTTTGTCCACCACGAGGCTCCCGCCGTGTGGCTCTGGCCGCTGCTGATGGTGTTGTTCTTGCCACTCTTTGGGTTGAGCGATCGCTTTGTGGAATTGTGGCAGGAAGGGCAGAACTTCCGCCGGGGACAGCTTGGGGAGAGCCAGGTCGCCCGCCAATTGCGGCAGGGTCTCGGCGGCGATTGGACGTTGTTTCGCAACGTGAAACTGCCGGGCAGCAACGTGGACATCGATATGGTGTTGTTGGGGCCGCCGGGTGTTTTTGCCTTGGAAGTGAAAGCGTATACAGGCCATTATCGCTACGCCAGACAATACTTCTATCGGCGCGCGATGATGGGCTGGCGCCGGATGCAACATAATCCCGGCAAACAGGCGCGGGCTGCCGCAAAATTGTTGCACGACTATATCACGGATACGTTGAACGACGATGTATGGGTCGAGCCACGCCTGGTGTGGGGTGGACCGGGCCAATTGACATTACAAGAGCCTGAAGTCTACGTCTGGTTCCTCGAAAAACTGGATCAGGAAACCGAGCGCCTGCGCGCACTGCCTCCAAAGCTATCGACTGAAAAACGCGCCGCCCTCTCCGGCCTGTTGCGCGGCCTGTGCAGCACCTTGAGATAAAGCGAATCGGCGAATGGAAGAATCGGCGAATGAAAGAATGAGGTGAGAGATGGAGTATGCGGACTGGGAGAAAACTGTTCACGATAGGATTAAAAAGGAATCTATCTGACAATTTTTCGGGTATCGCAAGGCGTTGTTTGCCTATGAGCTTGTATGGCAAGACTGTGATAGTTTGACTCTCGATGCGCGTGGGAAAGCCATCGCCGAGCCATTGATCCGCAGCGCAGGCTCTATTTGCGCTAATCTGGAAGAAGGACATGGGCGAGGATATGGCAAACAGCGTGATTGGTTCTTCAGAGTTGCCATTGGTTCAGCGCGAGAAAGTAAGGGGTGGTATTGGCGTGCTAAACATTCGCTGGCAAAGGATGTTCTGGATCAGCGATTGGCTTTATTCGATGAAGTGCTTGCGCTCCTCGTCACCGAACTCCAACGCTAACAGTCCCACTGACACTTCATTCGCTGATTCTCTCTTCACTGATTCTCCGTATCGCCGCCTCGACAAATCCCCGGAAGAGCGGATGAGGGCGTTGCAGGCGTGTTTTGAACTCTGGATGGAACTGACAACCCAACATCCACGGGTGATCGCGCAATTCGGCGATTTCCACCAGTCGGTTATCGGGCGACAGGCCGCTGAAGACCATCCCCGCCTGGCCCAGAATCTCGCGGTAAGCGTTGTTGAATTCAAAGCGATGGCGGTGCCGTTCGTAAACCTCATCGACGCCATACGCGGCGTGCGCTTTGGTCCCCGGCTGCAATTCGCACGGATACCGTCCTAGCCGCATCGTGCCGCCCATATCCAGCAGATCCTCCTGATTCGGCATCAGGGCGATGACGGGATGCTGCGTTTTGTGCTCGAACTCCGTGCTGTTCACATCGTTGGTTTGGAGCACATGACGGGCAAGCTCAATGCACATCACCTGCATCCCCAGACACAATCCCAGGTACGGAATCTGATGCTCACGGGCGATTTTCGCCGCCAGAATCTTCCCCTCGACGCCCCGCGATCCAAATCCACCGGGCACCACAATCCCATCAGCTTGCAGAAGCCGTTCGATATTTTCGCCGTGTTCCAACGTCTCGCTGTGAATCCAGTCAATGTCCACCGCATAGCCGTGATACAGCCCGGCGTGGATCAGCGCCTCACGGACACTGATATAGGCGTCGTGGAGTTCGACATACTTGCCCACCAGAGCGATGCGTACCGCCGGTTTCTCGCGTTTAAGGCGCGCGATAGCGTCCTGCCAGTCGCGTAAATCCGGCGGCTGCGCCTTGTCGTGCAGGTGCAGCATATTGACAACGAGGTCGCCCAGGCCGGCTTCTTCCAGCAGTAGTGGAATCTCGTAAATGCTCTCGACCGTCATCAAAGGAATGACGGCCTCGCGCTCGACGTCGCAGAAGAGCGCGACTTTGGCGCGGGTGTTGCCATCGATAGGGAAGTCTGCCCGCAACGCAATGATGTCCGGCTGGATGCCCATCCCACGCAGTTCGCGGACGCTGTGCTGGGTGGGCTTGGTCTTCAACTCCCCGCTGGCGCTGAGGTAGGGGAGCAACGTCACATGGACGTAGAGCACGTTGTCACGGCCCACATCTTTGCGCATCTGGCGGATGGCTTCCAGATACGGTTGACCTTCGATGTCGCCCACCGTGCCGCCGATTTCCACCAGCGCCACGTCGGCCTTCAGCTCCTGCGCTGCACGGACGATGCGCCGTTTGATCTCATTGGTGACGTGCGGCACAACCTGAATCGTGCCGCCCAAAAAGTCGCCACGCCGCTCGCGCGCGATGACTTCGCTGTAGACCTGCCCGGTGGTGACGTTGTTGAGCTTGCCCAGATTATCGTCGATGAAGCGCTCGTAGTGCCCCAGGTCGAGGTCGGTTTCCGCGCCGTCTTCGGTGACGAAAACCTCGCCATGCTGATAGGGGGCCATCGTGCCGGGATCAACGTTCAGATAAGGATCCAATTTTTGGATGGAGACGTTCAGCCCCCGGGCTTTGAGGATACGGCCCAAAGATGCGGCCATGATGCCCTTCCCGAGAGAACTGACTACACCACCGGTCACAAAGATGTATTTTGTAGCCATACTCACCTCCTCACGGGATTTCTATTGTACAGGGTTTTGCGGAAATGCCAACTGCGCGCTTTAAGTCAGATAGTCAGATAGTCAGATGGGCGAAGATTTGGTAGGTGTGGCGTTTATCAGTCGGACCGATCAGTTGTTTTGGTTTTTCGGTGAGGTGGATTATACTATCCGACTAACGACTAACGACTATCCGACCAACGACTATCCGACTGCTTGAGAGGTAAGACGATGGAGATTCTGGGCATTGACATTGGTGGATCGGGCATCAAGGGCGCACCGGTTGAGACCGGCACAGGTACATTTTTGGCCGAGCGTCACCGAATTCCGACGCCGGAGGGGGCCAAACCCGACGAGGTGGCAAAAGTTGTCAGGAAGCTGACGAAGCATTTCGCGTGGGAAGGGGCGATTGGCTGCTGTTTCCCGGCGTCGATTCAACATGGCGTCGCGCGCACGGCGGCTAACGTGGATAAAAGCTGGATCGGAACGAACGTCGAACACCTTTTGGCCGCCGCCACGGGCTGTCCGGTGCGGGTGCTCAACGATGCGGACGCTGCCGGGCTGGCCGAGATGCGCTTCGGCGCGGGGAAGGGGGTCAGCGGCCTGGTGCTGATTGTCACGATTGGCACGGGGCTGGGCACGGCGCTTTTCATCGATGGCGTGCTCGTCCCCAATACCGAGTTGGGTCATATCGAGATGAACGGCAAGGACGCCGAGTTGCAGGCCTCCGATGCCGCTCGCAAGCGCGAGGATTTGTCGTGGGCGACGTGGGGCAAGCGCTTCGACCAGTATTTGCGCACGATGAAGGCGTTGCTCTGGCCTGATTTGATCATTCTCGGCGGTGGCACCAGCAAGAAACTGGATAAATTCGCGCGCTACCTCACCGTGGATACGCCCATCGTCCCGGCGGCAACGCTGAATGATGCCGGCATCATCGGCGCGGCGCTGGCGGCGGAAATGCTCTAATTCTTATGAAATTCATATTGCGCAGGTCGAAAACTTGGCTAGCAAGGGTGGTAAATATGATAGAAGCTGCGACAGTGGAGAGCGCCACGTTAGGCGGGGGATGCTTTTGGTGTTTGGAGGCCGTTTTCGACCAACTTCAGGGCGTGCTGCGCGTCGAATCCGGCTACGCCGGCGGGATGGTCCCGCATCCGACGTACGAGCAGGTCTGCGCCGGTACAACCGGGCACGCGGAGGTCGTGCAGATTACCTTCGATCCGCGCGCGATCACGTTTCGAGAACTTCTGGAAGTTTTCTTCGACATCCACGATCCAACGACGTTGAACCGGCAAGGAGGCGATGTAGGGACGCAGTATCGCTCGGCGATCTTCTATCACTCCGACGCGCAGAAGGCGACGGCGGAGGCGCTGATTGCGGAACTGGAAGCCGCGCATGTGTGGCAATCGCCGATTGTCACCGAAGTGATACCCTTTGAGGCATTCTATGAAGCGGAAGACTATCATCAGGAGTATTACCGACATAATCAGCAACAGCCGTATTGTCGCGCCGTCATCGCGCCTAAGCTGGCGAAGTTTGAGCAGTATTACGTCACCCGGTTGAGAATGGTATAGGGAGGGGGTATGGGTGAGAAGATAGTAAAGAGCGACGCGGAATGGCAGGCGGTTCTCACGCCGGAGCAGTACCGCGTGATGCGCCAGAAGGGCACGGAACGCGCGTTCACCGGCAAGTACTACGCCTATAAAGAAGATGGCGTTTACCGCTGCGGCGCGTGCGGGCAGGAGCTATTCGACTCGCAGACCAAGTTCGATTCCGGCACAGGCTGGCCGAGTTTCTACGCGCCATTAGCGCCTGATCGGGTGGATAAAACGAACGACTACAGCCACTTTATGCTACGCACCGAAGTCACGTGCAGCCGTTGTGGCGCGCACCTGGGTCATGTCTTCGAAGACGGCCCCGCGCCGACCGGCCTGCGCTATTGCCTCAACTCCATCTCGCTCGACTTTCAGCCCCGTAAAGAACCTTTGTCAGAGCAGGAGGGCTAACCGGACTGCCGGCAACACAACAGATTTCACAGGACAAAAATGCCCGACACATTACGTGTCGGGCATTTTTGTTGCCGGGGCGTTGCAAAACGGTCAGAAGTTCCGCAAAACCAGCGGCAGGAAGATACTATATGCGCTACTCTTTACCTTGATGATTTGCTGCGTGCTTACCCCACCTGGTGTGCAGTTATTACGAGTCGTCAGTTGCACCGTCTTCTCGCCGATGGTGGCATAGGTGTGCGTCATCGGTGTTGTGACAACGACCGCCGTTTGTCCATCGCCGAAGCTCCAGTCGTAAGTGATCGGCGCGGTCGCGTTCGCCGGTGAATACGTCGCGGTGAAGGTGACCGGTGTGTTGACCAGGATTGTCGCCGGCTGGTAGGTGAAGCTGATGGCCGTGAGTGGTATGCAAGCCGGGGTCACAGTGATGGTAGATGTCGCTACATCGCTGTAGCCTAGCGCGTCGGTAACAACCAGTGTGATGGTGAACTCGCCGGCCGTGTTGTACTGGTAGGTGGAATTCTGCGCCGCACTTGTTCCGCCATCGCCGAAGTCCCACGCCCACGTCACGATGGGCGGCACATTGGTCGTGCTGGTGTCCGTGAAGTAGACGGTTGTGCCCGCGACGACGCTGGCTGCGCTTTGCACAAAATCGGCGATCAGCGTCGGCGGCGTGACCGTGACCGCGCCGATGGCCGTCGCCGTGTAGCCGCACGTATCGGTGATGGTCAGGCGCACGGTGAAGATGCCGTCGGTGGTGTAGGTGTGCGCGACGTCGGCTCCGCTGGCGCTATGCCCGTCGCCGAAATCCCAGGCCCACGCCGCGACCGCCGGCCCGTTGGTGGTGGAGGTATCGGTGAAGCGCAGGGTCGTGCTGACGACGGCACGGTTGGCGCTCTGCTCAAAGCTGGCGACGAGGGTGGGCGCGAGCACGTCGACGCTGACCGGCGCGCCCACGGCGCTGCTCACACCCTGGTCGCTATCGACGACGCGGTAATCGCTGTTGACAACCATACCCTGGCAGGGCAATGTGGCCTGGAACATCTCTGTGGCGACGCCACCATTCGGCGCGAGGCTGTCGATGGTCCACCAGACCCAGGGGAGGGTGACGGTGCCGCCGCTGACGTTCTCCAGCCCTGCCGGGAGGGTGTCGCTGAGAATGATGCCCGTGCCGATGCTGTTGCCGCTGTTCGTGACCGTCAGCGTGTAGGTGATGGGCGCTCCGGCGATGGCCTTGCTCTCGTAAGCCTTGCTCACCTCGAAGTACGGCAGGTCGATCATCACGTCGACGGAGCTGGCGTTGTTGTCGATGTAGGGTTCCTTATCCACGTCGGGGTGGGTGCTGGCGATTGTGCTCCGGTTGGTGAAGGTATCCAGTCCTGTGGCGGTGTACGGAATACGGGCAGTTAAGTAGATTTCGTTCCATGCACTGGCCTTGAGTGGATCGAATAGCCATACCTGGACCCCGCCAGCCTGAGCATCAGGGGGACGATTACACCACTCGGTGCCATTACAGTAGCGCAGTTTTGCGGCGATATAGGTAAAGCCCGCCGGCAGGATGTCGGTGAGCCGCGCGCCGCCCTCCATACTCCACCACCATTCGTTCCCCCGGCGGTCGTTGCCGAAGGTCAGGCTGAAGGTGATCAGTTCGCCGGGCAAGAGTGCGCCATCCACCAGGTTTTTCTTGACCCACAGATCGGGGCCGGTCGTGAGCACGACGGAGTCCATATTGTCGTCGGGGTTGACGTCGTCCTCAACCAGCATCACTTTCGCCGTGTTGGTGAAGATCAGGCCGAAGGGCAGTGGCGCGGTGTCGGTGATCAGCCCAAAGTTGAAGTTCGCCGCCCACCCCGGTTCCAGCAGTTCCAGGGTCATGGTGAAATGATCGCCGAAGTCACGCCATTCCCACCAGCGCCCAAAACCACCGCCGATACCGCCGTCCATCCGCATCCCCGCCGGGTAGGTGTCCGTGACTGTTACCCTATTGACGGTCGCGTCGCCCACATTTTCGACGCTGAGGTTGTACGACGCGCGGCGGGTGTTCTCGCCCCAGTCATCCCATTGGCCCTCCTTGCGCACGCGCAGGTTCGGGCCGGCGGGGTTGAGCGTTTCCGTCCATGTGCTGACGTTGTCGTCGCAGGTATCCTCACCGGGCAGACAGGTGACCTCGGCGGTGTTGACCAGCACTGTACCAGGCAGTGCGGCGGCCTCCACATTCAGCACCACCTCGAAGTTGTCGTTGTAGCCGTTATCCAGCCCTGTGAACTCCCATACCACGTAACCATCGCCGACTTCGGCGGGCGCGAATGCGTATTGGCCGTATTCATCCCGATGCCACGCGCTGTCGAAAGTGGTGCTGACTGGCAGTGTGTCGGTGATGCGGAAGGCGCCGACGGGGATGTTGCCGTTGTTGCGGATGTCGATCCAGTAATGCAGTTCACCGCCGGGCACAAGCTGTCCATTTCCCCAGTACTTGTTGAGGAACAGGTTAGGATGCGGATTGTTGACGCTGCCCCTCCACTCGCTTTCGTTGTCGTCGGGGCTGAGATCATTGGCAGCGTAGATGATGACATGGTTCCAGAGTTCCAGGCCGGGCCAGGCTGCCTCATCCACGTGCGCGCGGACATAGACGGCTTCGCAGCGCCACCCCATAAGGCTGGGTTTGGCTATGACCAGTTCTTGCGCGCTGCTGCCGACTTCGTACCAGCCGGGGCTATCGCTCCACCAGGTTTGCACCGTCATAGAAAGGTGCAGTGTATCGGTGAGCGTCACGACGCTGCTGGCCGTGCCGCCGTTGTTGCAGGGATTGAGTTGGAAGACGACATCGTAACCCGCGGCGGGGTCGCCGGTCCATGCCCATTTGCCGATGTTGAGCTGTGTGTCGTTGGGCTGCACATCGCCGCTCCATTCGGACCATTTCTCCGAAGGATCGCCCTGGTCGTAGGGATTGCTGGTGGCAATCTGCACGGTATTGGTGACGCGCTCGCCGGCTGTGGCTGTGACTTCGGCGAAGACGTAAAAGTGAATCCAATCGCCCGGTTCGACCGTGCCCAGATCCAGCACGACTTGATCGCCGCCGCCGGTGTGGGGAAAGCTGGAAGTGTCGGTGATATACGTCATCCCTTGCAGTGTGTCGGTGATGACGACGTTCTCCGCGTCGGCGTCACCCTCGTTGCGATACTGCACGTAGAAGACGGCGTTGCCGCCCTCGCCGAGGTTGCCGCCGTCCAGCCACTTCTCTACGCGGAGATGGGGTGCGGGTTCGTAAACCACGTTGGCAACCTGGTCGTGATCCGGCTCATAGTACCACAGCCAGACGTTCTGTCCGGGCTGTAAATCCCAGCCCATCGCCCCAAAGTCACAGACCGCGCTGCCGCCATCTGGGTCGAGCGTAAACCTGGTTCCTGGTCCGTTTTCGACATTACAATCAACGTCGAGCATTTCGGAGAACCAGTCCACTTGCAATGTAATGGTGACGAGATCGTTGTTGGCATCCACCTCACCGTTGATCTCGCCGATTTGCACGTCGCTGGCGTAGACGCCGTCAAGGACGCCGTGAACCCAGTCACCGGGCGCGATGTCCGGACGCTCAGGCGACCAGGGATTGTCGAGATTGGTGGAAAAGCCGGTCTGACCAATTCCCCACCAGGGGATGATGCCGGTGGTCAATGCGGCAGTCGCTTTGATGTCACCCAGATCATTGGTGACGGTGAGCCAGAGAGTGTGACCTGCTTCGTAATTGCCCTCGATCCAGTCGTGAGCGTAGTTGATGATGAGGGTCAGGTCCGGGTTGACTAGCCGGTGATGGAATCCGACCTGGGCATAGCCAATATCGGCCCAGTAGCCGACGTCGCCTTGCGCACCGCGCGGGATGTCAGGATAAGAGGCGCTGTAATGTCCCTGGTCATCCGTTTCTACCCGTTGTGTGGGGAAGCCCCACAAATCGACCTGTACCGTCGCGTGATCCAGCGCGCCAATCTGCCCCCACACGGTGTCGGCGTTCGAGTCAATTTGCCCGGTGAAGGGGTCCGGGATAACGACGTGCACCGGATGCGCTCCCGCGCCGGCCGTGACGGTGACGATGTCGCCGGGATCAAAGGTGTCGGGGAAGTTGTTCTCGTTCCAACAGGTATCCCAGAAGGTCATCTCGGCCAACGCCGTGGTCACGGTAATCGGGGCTTGCGGGACGCAGCCCCACACGCGGGTGCGGTACACGTCGAAGTCCACCCACTGCACTTCGCCGCCGCTGAAGGCGACGTCTTCCGCCACATTATCGGCCGGATTGGTATCGTCGTCCGGTAAGGTGATTTCGACCATGTTGGTGAACCAACGCACCGGCACGCCGGGTTCGTCCAGATTGGCGTTGAATTCGATCTGGCCGTACTCGCCTGGATAGAGTTCCGAGAAGCGCCAGGCCAGCATGTCGCTGTCAAGCGATTCTGAAATCAGACGGCTCTGATCGAAGTTCAAATTCCACCAGCCATCCCAGGCCGTGTCGGCCGGCAGTGTGTCGGTGATCCAGACGTTGGAGAGGGTCGCGTCGCCCAGGTTGTAGAAGTGGATGCGGTAGCCCAACTGCCCGTCGCCGTTCCACCAGTGCTCTTTGGTCACGCGCAGGTTGGGACCATGGTCGAAGACTTGCTGGGTGACGCAGTAGGTATTGTTGTTAGGATCGTTCTCCTGTTCGTCACCGTCGACGGTGATGCAGTTGGTGAGGACGGTCCCTGGTGTAACGTCGGCGTCGATGTCCACACTGAAGTCGAGGCCAAAGCCGTCGGATACGGCTAAATCGCCGCTGTGCCAGGCGATGGTATTGCCGGTGACCACATCGGGTGGGAAACTCCATCCCTCGTTCCGCCACGCGCTGCCGGATTGGTAAGTGGTGCTGGTGGGCAGTGTGTCGGTCAGCCAGACGTTGTGCATCGGCATGTTGCCGCTGTTCCAGTGGTTGATTCCATACCGCGCCCACCCGCCGGGCACAAGGATGCTGCCCAAGCCCCATTTATCGGCGTTGAGATCGTAGCGCGGGGTGCTCGTGCGGGCGTCTTCATTGGTGCGCTCGTTGTTGTCGGGCTGTGCGTCATCGGGCGTGGTCACGATGACATAGTTGCTTAACTGCATCTCTTCCGGCGCATTGGGATCGAGCAGCAGTCGCAGGTCGATATGCTCACACCAACTGCCCGGCAGGCCCGGCGCATAGAGTGCGAACTGCCCGCCCGTCGTGCTGACCTCGGTCCACAGCGCATGATTCCACCAATCGTCGGTGCTCCAACCGACCACCGTTGTCGAAACGGGCAGTGTCGGTCAGCCAGACTGGGCCAAAATCCGCCCCATAGTCGCTGCACCAGCGAATGGTGTACACAAACTCCTGACCTGGAGTAGGATCGCCGGGACTGGGCCATTTATCGACGTTGATGCCCACGTCGCTGTCTTGCACGTTGACCGGACCGGCGCAGGATGTGTCGTCGCCGGGGTTGGTGTCACCGGGGGTACTTGTCGAAATCGCGGCGCAGTTTTCACCGAGAGCGCCCTCGCCGGTCGGCATGGCGGCGTCGACGTCCAGTGTGACGAAAAAGACGGCCCAGTTATCGCCGTTGCCGGGGACAGGCAGATTGCCCACCTGCCAGGTGATGACGCCGTTCGCGCCTATCTCGTGCGTCAGGCCGCTCGTATCGTCGACGTAGGTGGTCGAGACGGGCAGTGTGTCCGTGATGACGACGCCGGTCGCTGCTGCGTCACCGTCATTCCAGTAGCTGAGGCGGTACACGAGTTTGCCGCCGGGTCGGGCGAAGCCGCTGACGTGCTCCTTCGACACACCGACTTGCGGCGCGGCGGCCACAGCAGCGGGCCAATCTATCGGCGCTGTTGAAACGGCGCCGAGCGCCTCGGTCGAAGCCGTGATGAGCAAGAAGATGATCAACAAGGCGCTGCTCAATCCAAGAACAAGTGGGAAAAACAACTGCTGACGTTTCATATTGCCCCTCCTTTGTTAGGCATGGCTTTTGCATCAAAACACCCATGGACTGTCAAAGTCCGCTTGCTTGGACAGATATAAAGGTCGGCCGGCATGTTGCGGGCGGCCGACGAGGGGATGAGCGGAACCCTATCCGTTGACGGTTATGAACGATTTTACACTTTGAGAACTGGGACGATATCTAATGAAGTGAGGTAACCCATGATGGGCCGTTGGTGTAATTTCTACTGTTGGATCCTCTCTTGGGTTGGAATTTAGAGATCAGGACTTACGCAAGCCTGGCTCGAATCAAGTGGCGGAGAATTTGTAGTGACGCCTTCAGGCGTCTCTTAGGAGCTAAGAACGGCTAAAGCCGTCACTACAAACGGAAATTTGCGTAAGTCCTAGAGATGTCTCCATTGTAGTCCAAATTGTGCCAGAATGCAATACCCGATTTGAAGGCATGTTATATAATGGGATTGGTGACTAAGATTTTTTCTTTTGACTTTCGACCTTTGGCTATCCGACTAACGGCTACTTGACTATCGCAGGAGAAAGCTATGCTAAAACTATCGTTTACGACCTTAGGTTGTCCCCGCTGGACGCTGCGCCAGATTGCGGAAAATGCTGCCACGATGGGCTACGATGCCGTGGATTTTCGCGGTTTGCAGGATGCGCTGGACATCACGACGACGGCGGAATTCACCACCGACCTCGCGGCGACGAAGCGCCTGTTCGCCGGCCTCGGCGTCGCCATTTCCGGCATTGCCACGTCGGCGCGCTACGCCACCGTCGATCCCGTCGAGCGCGAGAAACAGTTCGACGAGACCCGGCGCAACATGGAACTCGCCGCCAAACTCGATGCCCACGTCCTGCGCGTCTACGGCGGGCGTGTACCTGACGGCTACACGGTCGATTCGATCCTGCCGGCGCTGGTGGAGAACCTGCGCATCATCGGCGACGAGGCGGAGGCCTTCGGCGTGACGCTCGCGCTGGAAACGCACGACGACTGGACCGACTCGGCGGTCTTTGCGCGGTTGATGCGGACCGTAAACCATCCCCGTGTGCGCGTGCTGTGGGACTTGCACCATCCCTTCCGCACCCACGGTGAACCGCCGGACGTGACTTACGCCAACCTCGCGCCGTTCACCGTGAGCATTCACGTCAAAGACTCCGTCCCCACCGCCGACGGACATCATCAATATGTCCTGTTGGGTGAAGGCGATGTGCCCGTCAAGCGGATGCTCGATCTGCTCGTGGCGGGCGGCTACGACGGCTACGCCATCCTCGAATGGGAAAAGCGCTGGATTCCCACCTTGCCCGAGCCGGAAATCGCCTTTCCGCAGTACGTCGCCAAAATGCGCGCGTGGCTGGAATAGTCGGATAGTCCTTAGTCGTATAGTCAATGGCCAATTCGCTGATTCTTCTATTCGCCGATTCGCTTATGGTAACTATTCAGCCGTCCTTGCCAGGTGGCGAATGGGACTTTGGGGAGGGCACATAATAAGTTACCCCTTCGGCAGGTGATGACCCTCTTATCCCCCAACCCCCTTCTCCCCCGCAAGCGGG
>Ga0116187_1001551_pt1 | contig 24101 bp, 18 predicted proteins | sample AD_JPNNA6_MetaG_FD_89755 | JGI IMG/M metagenome (GOLD analysis project Ga0116187, IMG submission 89755) | Active sludge microbial communities of municipal wastewater-treating anaerobic digesters from Japan - AD_JPNNA6_MetaG | ecosystem: Engineered > Bioreactor > Anaerobic > Digestate | place... | reverse complement strand
GTCTTGCCGCCGGCGCCGGCGCAGGCGTCGAGCCAGCGGGTGCCGGGCGCGGGCGCAGCGATAGCGAGGATGAGTTGCGAACCCAGATCCTGGATCTCGAAGGCGCCGGCGTCGTGGAGCGGGCTACGGGCGACATCGGCCTCGACGAGCAGGGCGCGGGCGTCGGGCAGGAGCGGGTGGTGGCGGAAGGGGATGCCTTCGCGCCCGAGCCAAGTGTCGACTGCGGCCGGATCGGAGGTCTGGAGACGCAGCCAGAGCGGCGAGCGGGTGAGCAGAAGGTCGCGGGCGACGCCGGTGAGCTCCGGGGCCTCGGCGGTGAGCCAATCGGGGAAGAGCTGGTCGACTGTCACCGGTTGGCCGAGGCGGGCGGCGAGGAGCGCGGCTTGCTCGGCGGGCGTGGCGGGCAGCGCGGGCCAGCCGGCGAGGAGCTCGGCGCGGAGGCTGGCGAGGGTGGGCTCATCGCCGGCGAGCCAGAGGGCGAGGTCGGGCTGGAGTGAGGCGGGCGCCGCTTCGATCCAAGGCAGGTGGCGGACGGCGGCGTAGGCGAGGGCGCGGTAGATGCGGCGGTCGCGGGAGCCGAAACGTTTGTCGCGGCCGAGGCGGTGTTGCAGGTAGGCGGGGAAGTTGGTCTCGCGGCGGGCGGCCGGAAGAAGGCTGCGGAGGAGTTCGCCGAAGATGGCGAGCTGGCGGTGCGCGCGGCCTGAACCGGGGGCGGGAGTGGGTTGGTCGGGCGTGGTCATGGACGGGAGAATGGACGATGGGCGATGGATGATGGCGGATGGAGGGCGGACGACGGAAGGGAAGAGGAACCGCTGATTAACGCTGCTGGACGCTGATTTCGGCGGGAGGAGGGCGGGAACCACTAATCCACACTAATGAACACTAGTGGCGGAGGGCGGAGGAAGGAGGCGCGATGACGGATGACGGATGACGGAAGACGGATGACGGATGACAGAGGGCGGAGGATGGAGTACCACCAATGCACGCTGATGGCGGTGAGATCGGGGAGTGCTGAGGGCGGAGTGGTCGGCACGTTGCGGGTTGCGGAGAAAACGGAAGGCGCCGACGAAGCGGCGCCCTCCGGGGGAAACGGCTCGGCGGGTGCGGGGCCGACCGGTCGTCCAGTTGCGGCCGGCTCAGAACTTGAAGACCTCGAGCTGGAGGCGGAATTGGAAACCGGATTCGCGGCGCTGGCCCTCGTAGAAGGCGATCTGGTACTCGAGGGACCAGAGGTTGCGGAACGTCTGCCGCAGGCCGTAGACCTGCTCGTAGAACTGCGACTCGATGGTGTCGTAGCGCCAGAGGCCGGTGAGGGTGAAGCGCTCGTTGAGCCGGTACGCGACGTCGAGCGTGTACTCCTCGAGTTGGTCGCGGAGGAACTGCATGCCGAAGCGGGCGGTCCAGAACTGGGCGTCGGTGAGGGTGACGCCGGCATTGAACTCCTCGACGCGCCAGTGGTGGGGATCGAGGCGCTGGAAGGCGTCGAACCGGAGCCACTGCGCGGGCATCAGCGCGATGTCGGCGTGGAGATCGGAGCTGCGGCGGAGGGCGGGGGCGACGAGGCGGTTGAAGTGGCGGTCCTGCGCGAGGGTGAGGATCACGAGGTCGCGCACGCCGCCCTTGCCGTCGCGGATCTGGAGGCGCTGGGCGAGACCGTAGCGGAGGGTGTTGAACTCGGTGAGGTCGTCGAGGTGGCGGATGTCGCCGAGATCGATGGGTTGGAGCCGGGTGGAGAAGACGGTGCGGTCGATGTCGGGGATATGGGCGCGGCCCTTCTCGGCGTCCGGGATGTAGCGATACTGGGCGAACGGCTCGATGAGGTGCCGCAGGCCGTCGACGCCCCAGCGCTCGCTCTTGACGGCGAACTCGCCGTAGGCGCGGGCGCGCAGGTCGGCGCCGAGCTGGCCGAGCACACGGGTGTAGGAATCCTTGTCGCCGAGCGGCGAGAAGTAGTGGGTCACGCGCCCGCCGGCGACCGGGGTGTAGGTGAGCCACGGGGTGATCGCGGTGGGGCGCTCGAGGCCGAAGAAGGCGTCGAAGCGCTCGCTGGAGCGGTCGAGGGCGATGGTGGAGTCGTCCTCGCGCAGGCGGACGAAGCCGACGGAGCCGCGCTGGACGACCCCGAGGTCCTGGGGCGAGGCGAGGAGCTCGAGCTTGAGCTCGGGCTCGCGGCGGCGGGTGGAGTGGAAGTCGTTGGGCTGGAAACGGCCGAAGGCGGAGGCGACGTAGTTGTCGCCGGTGTAGGCGGCCTCGAGGAATGTCTCCGGCTGCTGGTTGCGGGGGAAGCGCTGGCGGGCGTAGTCGCGGATGACCTCGGAGTCGCTCCAGTAGGCGAGCTGGCCCATGAGGGAGAAATGGTCGCCGTAGGTCTGGAGGTGGCGCCAGTCGAGGTAGGCGCGGCGCGGGCCGACCTGGCGGTCCTGGATGTCGCGGCCGCGTTGTTCGCGGTCGCCGAAGTCGTAGATCCAGCCGGAGCGGAGGTGGCCGAGATAGGACGAGTCGCCACGTTGGGTGTCGTAGTCGGCGGCGGGGCCGAGGATGAGGCCGCGCTTGGAGTAGAGGCCGATCTCGGGCCCGAAGTACACTCCCTCGGTGATGGGGGCGAGGGCGGTGACATCGAGGAAGGCACCCAGCGAGCTGCGGAAACCGGCGCGGATCTCGGCGTCGAGCGGCGGGGTGTCGAGCCGTTGGCTGAAGACGGGCAACGGCAGGAGGGGGATCGGGCCGAGGCGCAGGTGCGAGCCGTGGGCGCGGAAGCTCTTGCCCTCGACGAAATCGAGGGAGGCGGCGCGCAGGGTGGGGGTGAAGGCCCCGGGTTCGCCGTACGAGAGGGTGGCGTCCTGGAGCGTGAACTCCTGGGTGTTGCCCTCGAGGGTACGGCCCTGGAGGTAGAGCGGGTAGTAGCCGGCGCGCGTGTTGGTGAGGTGGAGTTTGCCCTCGGTGAGCGAGTACGTGCCCTCGTCGGCGACGAGGCGCAGGGTGCCGCGGGTGAGGACGAGGTGGCCGCGGGCGGCGGCCTGGCGGGTCTGGTCGTTGTAGCGGATCTGGTCGGCGGTGAGCACGAGCTCGCCGTAGGTGAGGCGGGCGTCGAGCACGACCATCTCTCTGGTGCCGTAGTCGAACTCGATCGGCTGGTCGGAGAGGGAGACGAGGTCGAGGGTCTCGCCGGCGGCCGCCGCGCGGAGGGCGGAGAGGAGGGCGAGGGTGGAGACGAGGAGATAGGGACGGAGCTTCACGCGGCCGGCAGCAAAGAGGGAAGCCCGCCGCGGTGCAATCCCGGGGTGCGCCCGCGGCGGCCGGGCTGAATCCGCCCGCTGGTGGCAGCGGGGGCGGGCGTGCGCGCAGGTGTATCGCCACGAAGCGAGCCGCTGGCACGGGGAGCGCTTGCTTCGCCGGTCGCACCGCGAATACTCCCTGCACTTCCTACCGCATGAGCGCCCAACCTGCCGCCGGCCCCACCCCCCTCCAACTCCTCCTGCGCGCCGAGCTCGCCGAGCCCCACTCCTTCCTCGGGATGCACCCGGACACTCGCGGCGGCGAACAAGGGGTCGTCGTCCGGGCCTTCCTGCCCCAGGCCAGCGCCTGCGAGGTGGTCGACCCGGCGCACAAGCCGGAGCGGCGCCACCCGATGAAGCAGCTCGCGCCGGAGGGCTACTTCGAGGTGTTCATCGCCAAGCGGTCCGAGCCGTTCCGCTACCAGCTGCGCGCGACGCTGCGCTCGGGCGACATCCGGCAGTTCGCCGATCCGTATTCGTTCCTGCCGACCATCAGCGAGCACGACCTCTACCTGTTCAACCAGGGCAACGAACATTTCATCTACAAGAAGCTCGGCGCCCACGTGCGCACGATCGACGGGGTGCCGGGCGTGACGTTCGCCGTGTGGGCGCCGTCGGCCAAGCGCGTGTCGGTGGTGGGCAACTTCAACCGCTGGGACGGGCGCGCGCACCCGCTGCGGCCGCTCGGCGGCTCCGGCGTGTGGGAGATCTTCATCCCCGGCCTGGCCGAGGGCGAGGTGTACAAGTACGAGCTGCGCTCGCCGGGCGGGACCGTCTTCCTCAAGACCGACCCGTACGCCACCTACTTCGAGGCCCCGCCGAACAACGCCTCCATCGTCTGCAACACCCGCCGCTACCAGTGGGGCGACGCCGAGTGGCTGGCCCAGCGCGCGGCGCAGCCCGTGCTCGACCGGCCGATGTCGGTCTACGAGGTGCACCTCGGCTCGTGGAAGCGCATCGTCGAGGACGCCAACCGGCCGCTCACCTACCGCGAGATCGCGCCGCTGCTCGCCGACCACGTGCTCGAGATGGGCTTCACGCACGTCGAGCTCATGCCGATCGCCGAGCATCCATTCGAGGGCTCGTGGGGCTACCAGGTCACCGGCTTCTTCGCCCCGACCCACCGCTACGGCACCCCGGAGGACTTCCAGTTCTTCGTCGACTACCTGCACCAGCGCGGCATCGGCGTGATCCTCGACTGGGTGCCCGCGCACTTCCCGCGCGACAGCTTCGCGCTGCCGCAGTTCGACGGCACGCACCTCTACGAGCACGCCGACCCGAAGCAGGGCGCCCACCAGGACTGGGGCACGTTGATCTTCAACTACGGACGCCACGAGGTGCGCTGCTTCCTCGTCGCCAACGCGCTGGCCTGGCTCGACCGCTTCCACCTCGACGGCCTGCGCGTCGACGCCGTGGCCTCGATGCTCTACCTCGACTACTCCCGCAAGGAGGGCGAGTGGATCCCGAACAAGTTCGGCGGTCGCGAGAACCTGGAGGCGATCGAGTTCCTCAAGCAGGTCAACGGCCTCGTGCACCACTACTACCCCGGCGTGCTCATGATCGCCGAGGAGTCGACGGCGTTCGCCGGCATCACCAAACCCGTGCAGGACGGCGGTGTCGGTTTCGACCTGAAGTGGAACATGGGCTGGATGCACGACACGCTGCGCTTCTTCCAGAAGGAGCCCATCCACCGCAAGTGGCACATGAACGACCTCACCTTCGGGATGCTCTACCAGTATTCCGAGAACTTCGTGCTGTCGTTCTCGCACGACGAGGTGGTGCACGGGAAGGGCTCGCTGCTGCTCAAGATGGGCGCCTGGCACATCCCGGACAAGGCCGCCAACCTCCGCGCGCTCTACGCCCACCAGTGGATGTGGCCCGGCAAGAAGCTGCTCTTCATGGGCAGCGAGTGGGGCCAATCCCGCGAATGGGCCTACGACCGCAGCCTCGACTGGCACCTGCTCCAGTACGTCGACCACGCCGGCATCAAGCTGCTCGTGCGCGACCTCAACGCCCTCTACCGCACCGAGCCGGTCCTCGGCCTCAACGACCTCGACCACCAGGGCTTCCGCTGGATCGCCGCCTGGGACGCCGATAACTCGGTCCTGGCCTATCTGCGACACAGCGAGCGGTTCCCCGACGAGCTCATCGTGGTGGTCGGCAACTTCACCCCGGTGGTCCGCCGCAACTACCGCATCGGGGCCCCGCGCCCCGGGTTCTGGCGCGAATTGCTCAACACCGGCTCCGAGTTCTACGGCGGCAGCGGCGAGGGCAACGGCGGCGGCCTCATGGCCCAGGATGTTCCGTGGGATGGCTACATCCACTCCCTCGAACTCACGCTGCCCGCGATGTCCACGACGGTCTTCAAGTGGCGCAAGGACGAGTGACGTGGCGCCACCGCCGCGGGCCGGGAGGCGAGCCGTAGCTCGGCCGCCTCAGGCCGCGAGCAGCGTCATGGGGCAGGCCGGGAACCGCCGGCCGGTCCGGCGCGTGCGCGCATGGGCCGCGGGGCGGCGCGGCCGGTCGGCCAGGTGTGCGTAACGTTCGCGGAGGACCTCGCCGGCCTCCCGCAGGACATGTTCGAGGAGCGGCTGGTGGTTGTCCTCCTCCGGCTGGTGGGCGGCGAGATGGGCGTTGGCGGCGTCGGCGAGCCGGCCGAAGAACGCCCGCTCGGCCCAGGGGCCGCCGGTGAGCCGGCTGTCGTTGCGCAGTTCGAAGAACAGCCAGGAGAGCGCGCGGGCGTGGCGCGTGAGCACCCCGAGGTGGCCCTGCTCGGCGGCTGCGCTGTGCGAGAGCGCGAGCGCGTCGTCGGTGACGAAGACGCCGGCGGCCTGCCAGAGTTCGGCGGTCGGGGCGTAGGCGGACATCGGGCCGGCCTGGGTGGAATCGATCTCGGCGGCGAGGGTGATGAGGAGCGGATGGCGGAGGGAGGTCGAGTGCATGCGCGCACTCTAGCGCACGGGCTCGGACATCCGCTGGCCGACCTCCCCGGCGCCGGAGAACACCCCGGGCGCAGGCTGGGGAAACGACCCCACAGGTTTTTCTTCAAGCGCGCGGGTGGCCGGCCGATCTCCGGGATATACCGAGAATCTACGTTTCCCCACCATGACCCTTTTCTTCGCCATCGTTGCCGTCGTCCATGTCTGCGGGTTGTTCGCGATGCTGATCGCGCTCCGGCGCGCCCCCATCGCGGTGGAGAATGCCAGCGGCTTCCAGGTGATCGCCGAACCGCAGAGCCAGCCGGAAGCCGCCGCCGCACGCGCTTGCACGGCTTGAACCAATTTTCAGGGGACTGTGTTTCAGGGTAAGGCTCCCGGCTCGCGAGGCCGGGAGCTTTTTTGTGTTCCCTCGCGGCGCCGCGTGGCGACAGTCGGCCGATGACCACGCCCGCCCTCCGCCTGAAACACAATGCCGCCGCCCGCGCCCTGCGGGGACACCCCTGGGTCTTCGGCAACGAGGTGGAGACCCTCCTGCCGCCGGAACACGACGGCGCGGCGGTCGAGTGCCGCGACAACCGCGGGCGGTTCCTGGGCAGCGGCATCTACAATAGCCGTTCGCAGATCGTGTGGCGGCGCTTCAGCCGCGACCACGCCGCGTTCGACGCGGAGTTCGTGCGCGGGGCGCTGGCCCGGGCGCTGGCCCGCCGCGAGGCCTTGGCGGCGCTCGAGGCGGGGGCACCGACGGCCCGCCGCCTGGTCTGGAGCGAATCCGACGATCTGCCGGGCCTGGTGGTCGACCAGTTTGGTGGTGTGCTGGTGGTCCAGACACAGACGCTCGCCGCCGAGCAGCGGCTCGACGTGGTGCTCGCCGCCCTCGGGGAGTTGCTCCACCCCGAGGAGATCATCGTGCGCAACGACGCGCCGATCCGCCGGCTCGAGGGGCTTCCCTCCGAGGTGCGCACGCTCTCCGGCCGGCCGTACGAGCCGCGCTGGGTGCGCATCGGCGGGCTCGACTACTGGCTCGATCTGCAGGGCGGACAGAAGACCGGGTTCTATCTCGACCAGACGCGCGAGCACGCGAAGGTCGCCCGCCACGCCGCGGGGCGGCGCGTGCTCGATTGTTTCTGCAACCAGGGCAGCTTCGCGTTGCACGCGGCGAAGGCCGGCGCGACGCGGGTGCTCGGGCTCGACAGCTCGGAGGAGGCGGTCGCGCTGGCGCGGCGCAACGCCGAGCGCAACGGGGTGGCGGGCGCCGAGTTCACGGTCGTCAACGTCTTCGATTATCTCGCCGCGGCCGAGACGGCCGCGCCGTGGGATCTGGTCGTGCTCGATCCGCCGCCCTTCGCCCGCTCGAAGAGCGCGCTGCCCAACGCGCTGCGCGGCTACAAGGAGATCAACCTGCGGGCGATGAAGCGCCTGGCGCCCGGCGGCGTGCTCGCCACCTACAGCTGTTCGCACCACGTGACGGCGGAGGTCTTCCGCGACGTGCTCGCCGAGGCGGCGCACGACGCCAAGCGCAAGGTCCAGGTGCTGGAGTTCTGTCACCAACCGGCGGATCATCCGGTGCTGGTGACGATGCCGGAAAGCGAATACCTGCGCGGCTACATCCTGCGGGTGGAGTAGGCGCGAGACCGCGCGGGCCGCGCCGCCTTGGTCGCGTGGCGCGGAGTGCCGCGCCGGGTGCCCGCGTCAGCGCTTGGGGCGCTCGGCCAGGGCGCGGGTGATGGCGGCGGCGAGGCGCTTGGTCTCGTACGGCTTCGGCACCACGGCGACGAAACCGTGTTCGCGGTAGCGGGTGAGCGTCCGGTCGTCGGCGTAGCCGCTGGAGACGATGGCGTGCACGGCCGGATCGAGCTTGCGCAGTTCGGCGATGGTCTCGCGCCCGCCCATCCCGCCCGGGATGGTCAGGTCCAGGATCACCAGATCGAAGGGCCGGCCCTCGGCCAGGGCGCCGCGATAGGCGGCGAGGCAGGCGGCCCCGTCGGCCACCACCACGGCGTCGCACTGCAACTGGCCGAGGATCATGGTGACGAGGAGGCGGATGCCCTCCTCGTCGTCCATCACGAGCACGCGGGCGCCGGGGGCGACGGGCGGCGGCAGACTCGGGGCGGCCGGCTCGGCGGCGGGCGCGGGGGCGGGCGCTGTATCCGAAGCTGGGAGCCAGAGGGTGAAGGTGGTGCCGCGGCCCCGCACGGACTCGACGCCGAGGTGGCCGCCGTGCTTGCGGGCGATGGAGTAGGCGGTGGCCAGGCCGAAGCGGTCGTCGCTCTCCCGGGCGGCGGCGTAGGGGTCGAAGATCGAGGGCAGGCGCTCGGCGGGGATGGCCTCGCCGCGATCGGCGATCTCGATGCGGACGTACCGGCCGGCGGCGAGCGGACTGGCCTGGCCTTCGACGATGGTCTCGTTGGCGAGGTCGATCGCGACGACGCCGCCCCCGGGCATGGCGCGGTGGGCGTGTCGAGCAGGTTGTGGAGCGCCCGGTGGACCTGGGCGCGGTCGGCCTGCACGGGTCGCAGCGTGGGCGGGGCGCAGACCTCGGCGCGGACGTTGGCGCCGCTGAGGGCGAGGGCGATGGTCTCGTGCACGAGGGGCGGCAGCGCGAAGGCCTCGCGGACGGGGTCGCCGCCGCGGGCGAAGGTGAGCATCTGCTGGGTGAGTTCGCGGGCGCGTTGCGCCCCGGCCTCGGCCTCCTTCAGGCAGTCGCCGGCCAGGGCCATGACCCGCTCGTCGAGCATGGCGAAGGTGACGTTGCCCATGATGACGGTGAGGAGGTTGTTGAAATCGTGGGCGATCCCGCCGGCGAGCGTGCCGAGAGAGTGGAGGCGCTGGGCGCGCTCGAGCTCGGCCTCGAGGTGGGCCTCCTTGGCGAGCTGGGTGCGCAGGAGGGCGGTCTGCTGGCGGAGCCGGCGGCGCAGCAGGACCACCCACAGCACGCCGATGGCGGCGCAGAAACCGAAGACGGTGGCGGCAATCCGGATGCGGTCGGAGGTCCACCAGGGCGCGGGGGTGAGGATACGCACATCGTCCGGGCTGCGCAGGAGCAGCTCGAACCCGGTGCGCCGGCGGTGCTCGTCGAAGTTCAGGCGATAGATGCCGGTGAGCTCGACCACGCTGCCCCGCCGCCAAGTCCCGGGGGAGGGCGTGCCGGGGGCGGCGGGCAACCGGGCGACGAGGGCCTGTCCGAGGTGGCGGAGCTCGAGGAAGCCCTCGCCGCCGATCTCGGTCACCTCGTCGAGCGTGCCGGTGAAGCGGACCAGCCGGGAGTCGAAGTGGTCGTCGAGCCGGGCGGGGTCGTCGAGCGGGAACGGTTGGATACGGGGGGGGTTCCCGAGCGGGCGCAGCCGGGCGTTGCGCAGCACGATGCGCGGGCCGTCGCGGCCGGGGACGCCGACCACATCGACGCGGGTCCCGATGCGGAGCGGGGCCGGGGCCTCGGGGAGGACGGTGAGGGCTTCGGTGTTGTCCTGGATGATGAGATAGCCGCCGGGCGCGTGGTAGGTGACGATGCCGTGCGTGCGGTGCCAGTGGGTGCCGGCCTGGAACGGGCCGAACTGCCGGAGGCTGGTGATGGAGTTGACGGGCAGGGCGAAAAGGTCGGAAGGGGGCGGTTCCTCGATTTCGATCTGGCTGGCGGCGGGCACGCGCAAGCGGATGCCGGTGAGCTGGCGGCGCTCGTTGGTGAGCGCGGCGCAGACTCCGCGCAGTCGCACGAACGATCCCTGCATGGGCTGGAGGCGGGCGTCGGAGGGAACCAGGGCTTCGAAGTTGCCGGTGGCGGTGGTGATCTCGAGCCGGGTGTGGCGACCGCCCGGGTGGACTGCATGGAGCAGGCCGCTCATCTCGACCCACCGGGCTTCGTGGGCGCCGGACTCCGCCTCGTGCAGGGACAGGCGGAGCGGGTCGGGAGGACTCATCACGTAACGCGTGATGAACCGGGTTGCGGTGACAGTGGGGGCGAAGGCCCCCATCGAGCTGAACCCCTCGACCGCCAGCCCCGCGTTGAGCTCCGGCACCGCGAGCGTGGGGTCGGACCAGTCGATCCGCACGCCGCCGCTCGAATCCTGCAGGTAGATGAACGGCGTGCCGGGGGCGGACCAGGTGACGACGCCCTGCAACAGCACGGGCTGGCGGGCCTCCGCTGACTCGCCGGGCAGCGCGAGGACCTGCGCGGCCAACCGAAGCAGCGGCCGGCCCGCGGTGCCCGCGCCGGGACTCCGCGGGATCGCCCGCCGGACGAGGGCTTGGCGGAGTTGCCAGCGCCCGGCGGAGCCGGCCGGGTAACCGATGGCCTCAATCTCGTCGTTCGCCTGCAAGCCGGCACTCTGGGGTGTCAGGAGTTCCAGTTGGCCGGTCGGGTCGCGGACGACGATCGCCCGACCGGGGGTCAGTGAGACGATCCGCCCGGCGACGTGCAGCAGCGCGGCCGGGTCGGAGGCGGACAGGTGTTCGATCGCGGCGAGGGGGGCGCCGAAGCGGGGATCGGTGTGGATCTGGCCGGTGATCTTGATGCGGTCGGTGGCCGGCACGACCAAGGTGATGGACTGCAAACGGCCCTCGGGGTCGAGGCGGCTGCTGTAGACCCCTTGCATGCGAACGAATGAATCGGTGAGTCGCGGGGCGGGGCTGTCGGCCTCGAGCCAGATGTTGGCATCGAGGCGGATGCCTTCCGCGATGAGCACGGCCCGCAGGTGGTTGGTGTCGATGCGGGTCTGGCTCTCGACCAAGCCGGCGACCTCGACGAGGCGTTCGTTGAAGCGGTTGAAGTCGCCGAGATTGCCCGTCGTGGCCATGGGCGGGAGGGCGGGGCGGTCGTCGAGCACGGCGGCCGAGAGGGTGGCGACCTGGCTGAGGTTGGCCGGCGTGGTGACGCCGGTCAGCCGCACGAACTGGCCGGAGCGGATCGGCAGGGGTGGCCCGCTGGGGGCGAGGAAGAAAGTGGTGTCGCCCTCCTGCGCCCAGAGTTGGTGCCACACCGGATCGTAGTGGTGGACGACCGCATCGATCTGGAAGCGGTGCGGCTGGCTGCGTTTGGTTTCGTCCAGAGCCCAGAGCGCCTGGATCCCCACGATCGGCTCGGCCGCCGTGGTGGGCGGCGTCGGCACTGCGGCACGCAGGAGGTGCGGGGCCGCCAGCGCGGTGAGGAGCGCGAGCAAGGGCAGGGAGAACCGACTCGGGTTTGACGGGGTGCGCGGCACGGGGTGTTGGCAGGTCTAGCACAGTGCCGGCGGGTGGCAATCACGGGCCACCGGGGAGGATTGCCCGGGCGGCTCCTCGCGGTGGTCCTCCGCGAGCCTGCCGGGCCCGGCCGGCTTGGAAACAAAACCGCCCGCCGGCACCGGGCCGGCGGGCGGAGTCAAACTTGCGGGACGCGGGTCTCAGCTACGACTACGGCGACCGCGGGGAGCTTGTTCCTCCTCTTCTTCGGCCTCGTCGTCGTCCTCCTCCTCCTCGTCCTCGTCGTCCGTCTCCTCGCCCTCTTCGCCGCGGGCGCCGTGCTTGTCCTTGGCTTTGGCGTCCTCGTCCTCTTCGCCCTCGGCGTCCTCCTCGTCCTCGTCCCACTTCAGGGAGGCGTCGCCCTTGAGCTTCTCCTCGTCCTCGTCGTCCTCGATGTCGGGGAACTCGTCTTCGCTCTCCTCGGCGGCGGCCTTGATCGGGGCGTCGTCGTCGGCTTCCCAGCCTTCGGGAACGTAGTCGAGGATGGCGATGACCTCGTCGAAAAGGTGGATGGACTTGGCCTCCATGAACCGGTTGCTCTGCTCCTCGCGCAGCTGGTCCTCGACCTCGTCGACGGTGAGCTTCTGCTCGAAGTCGAAGAGATCGTTGAGCATCTTCACGCGGGCGCGGGTGATCTGGTCGAGGAAGTCGGCGTAGGGCCCGTTCTCCTCGTCGACCACGTCGGGCAGCGCGAAGAGCTTCTCCTCGGACTCGAGGAAGGAGTCGCGCACGCGCACCAGGCGCACGCGGCCCTCGCCGAGGTCCTTGTCGATGCGGAAGGGGATGAAGGCGGTGTCGATGTCGTCGAGATCCAGGCCGTATTCGCGCAACGGTTCACAGAGCTCGACGATGTGGTCGATCTGGCGCGGATCGATGATGCTCAGGCCGTCGACGTCCCAGTGGACGGTGTCGCTGAGTTCCTCTACCCACCAGTTGTGATCGTCGCCGAGCCGGGTGATGACCCAGGCCAGCGTTGGGGTTGATTTCGCCATGTTGTTTGGAAGTCGGTTCCGAGTGAAAAAGGCCCGCGTTTGTAAGTGCGTGGATAGGTGCCGCCAAAATCGGGCGATGCGTCAACACCTTTAACGAAGGTTTTTTTCGGGACGTGCGCGGATTGGCCCGGCGGAGGGAAATCGTGCTTGCGGGCGCTTGAGTAATCGCACTGCGCCGCCCAATGTCCGGCCCTCCCATGGGCTTGATTTACGAGAAATTGGTCCGACCGCTCGCGTTCCGCCGCGATCCGGAATCGGTGCACGAACGGGTCGTCGGCGCCTTGTCGGTGCTGGGCCATCTGCCGCCGGTGTGCCGGCTGCTCGAGTGGTGGAACGGCCTGCCGGCCAGCGCGCGCAAACCGGTCGAGTGCGCCGGTCTCCAGTTTCCCAATCGCGTCGGCCTGGCCGCCGGCTTCGACAAGGACGCCCACTGCTGGCCCGCGATGGCCGCGCTGGGCTTCGGCCATGTCGAGATCGGCACCGTCACCCGCCAGGCCCAGCCGGGAAATCCCCAGCCGCGCCTGTTCCGCTTCCCCGCCGAGGAGGCGGTCCTCAACCGCATGGGCTTCAACAACGCCGGCGCCGCGGCCATGGCCCGCCGGCTCGCCGGGCAGCCGCCGCGCGGCCGCCGCCGCATCCCGCTCGGCATCAATCTCGGCAAGACCAAGGTCGCCGCGCTCGACCAGGCCGTCGAGGACTACCTCGGCAGCTTCGCGCTGCTCGCCGAGCACGCCGACTACATCGCGGTCAACGTCAGCAGCCCGAACACCCCGGACCTGCGCAAGCTCCAGGAACACGACCGGCTCGTCGAGCTGCTCGGCGCGCTCCAGAATGCCAACACGGAGCGCGAGGCCGCCGCGATGGGGGGCCGCCGCCCGATCTTCCTCAAGATCGCCCCCGACCTCACCTGGCCGCAGATCGACGACATCCTCCAGATCCTGCACGATCTGCGCCTCGACGGCATCATCGCCACCAATACCACGCTGGCGCGCCCCGGCCCCTTCGCCGCCGTCGACCAGGCCGGCGGGCTCAGCGGCCGGCCGTTGTGCCGCCGCTCGACCGAGATCATCAACTACATCGCCCGCGCCACCTCCGGCCGCCTGCCGATCATCGGCGTGGGCGGCATCACCGACGCGGCCTCCGCGGGCGAGAAGCTCGATGCCGGCGCGACGCTCGTGCAGGTCTACTCGGGCTGGATCTACCGCGGACCGTTCTTCGCCGCCGAGCTGGCCCGCGCCTTGGCGGGCTGCTGAGTTCGCGCCGGCGGGTCCTCAACCCCGGCGTGGCGCCTGCGGCCCGCGCGGCGGAGTCGCCGCCGCGGCCGGCCGGCCGGTGGCGCCGCGGGGCGGCAGGTCCAGCGCCACGCGCATCGGATCGATCTCGGCGGCGCCCAGTTCGCGCCATTTCCCGGGAGCGAGCCCCTCGAGGGTCCAGCGCCCCATGCTCACGCGGCACAGGTCCACGACCGTGCGCCCGAGCTCCGCCATCATCCGGCGGATCTGGCGGTTGCGGCCCTCGCGCAGCTCCAGCGTCACCGTCCGCCCCTGTTGCGTCGCGGCGACGGGTTTGAGCGGCAGCTCGTCGGGCAGTTCGATCCGGCCCTCGCGCACGCGCGCGAGATCCTGCGGCGACAGCGGAGCGTCGAGCTCCACGACATACCGCTTCGGGTGCTCCCACCGCGGATGGGTGAGCCGGAAGAGCAGCTCGCCGTCGTCGGTGAGCACGACCAGGCCGCGCGACGCGAAATCGAGCCGGCCGGCGTAGGCGAGGCGCTGGCACTCCGCAGGCAGCAGGTCGTAGAGGGTGCGGCGGCCCTCCGGGTCGCGGCGCGTGGTCATCACGTTGACGGGCTTGTGCAGGAGCACCACCCGCCCGCCCTCCGCCGAGAAGACGCGCCGGCCGTCGACCTCGACGACGGACTCTGTATCCACCTGTTGGGCGAGGTCGGCGATTGTCGCGCCGTCGACCTTCACGCGGCCCGCGAGCACGAGGTCCTCCACGGCGCGGCGCGAACCGAGTCCGCAGGCGGCGAGAAACTTGTTGATCCTCATGCGTGCGCCTCCTGCGTGCGGCGCTCCCGCGGGAGGGGCGCGCGTTGCTGGGTGAGGTCGGACGTCGTTGCCATGAGCGGGAAAACTTCCCGGGCGCGGCGCCCCGGGCCAACCACAAACTTCCGTTGCCCGGAACGGGGCGCGCGGCGTCAGCCCGCGGCGAGCGGCAGGTCGCGCGCGAGCAGCGGCCGGCCGAGGCGGCGGCGCAGGCGGGCGCAGAGGAAGAGGAAGAGCTCGGCGGTGGTGAACGTGTCGCCGGCGGCGGTGTGGCGGTCCAGCGGCGGGATGTCGCAGTGCGCGCACAGCTCCTCGAGCGTGGGCGGGCGCTGGCCGGGGTAGGCGGTCTTGCCGAAGGCGTCGATCGTCTGCATCGCCAGCTGGGCGGTGTCGAGGCGCGGGTTGCGCAGGCCGGTGCCGAAGTGCCGGCGCAGCGCCTCGTCGAGCATCGCGCAGTCGAAGCCGATGTGATGGCCCACCACGACCGCGCCGTGCAGTTGCGGCAGGAGCGCGGCGAGCACATCGCGCTCGGCCTCGCCGCCGGCGGTATCGGCCGGCAGGATGCCATGGACGGCGGTGGCGGCGTTGACGGTGGCGGTGGACTGGCGCACGACCCAGGCCGAGGCCTCGCCGACGCGCAGGTCGCCGCCGCGCATCGGCATGGTGGCGAGGGAGAGCAGGCGGTCGCGGCCGACCGTGAACCCGGTGGTCTCGGCGTCGAGCACGAGGAAGCGCAGCTCGCTCCACGGGCGCCGGCCGGGGATGCGGCGCGGCGTGGCGGCGCGGTAGGCGGCCGCGAGCGGGTCGCGCGGGCGGGAGAACGGCCAGAAGCTCACAGGCGGGAGGGGATGTGGAAGTCGCTGCGCACGGCGTCCTGCACCATGCGCACGACGTCGAAGACGTTGGCGAGCTGCGCGCGCTCGAGCTTGGTGAGGTCGGCGGGGGCGATGTAGCGGCCGGAGTCGCCGCGGCGCAGGCCGTTGAGGTTGCGCAGGCGCAGGAGGAGGTCGTAGCCGTCGCGGGCCAGTGTCGCCAGTTCCTGGTGCTGGGCGACGTTGCGGCGGATCTCGTCCCAGCGCCCGAAGGTGGAGTAGCGGCGGCTGAGCCGGTGGCGCAGGGTGAGCAGGCGGGCGGCGTCGCGCAGCGGGGCCATCGCGCGGCCCTTGATGTCGAACTCGCCCGCGCCGCTGCCGCGCGTCTCGACCACGAACTTGCCGAAGAAGTTGAGCGGCGGCGGGGTGTCGACGACCTGCTCGGCCAAGCGGCCCTGGAGCGACTCGCTGGCGGCGACGGAGGCGAAGATGCGCTCGCGCAACGGCTCGCTCAGCGCCTTGTCGCCGGAGACGAAGCGCAGGTCGTAGAGCACGACGGCGCGCAGGAGCGCCTGGCTGTCGGAGCTCGCCGGCACGCGGTCGATCTCGGCGCACCACTCGGCGTCGGACCGGCACCAGGTGCGGTTGGCGGCCATCACGCCGCCCTGGCAACGGGCGTAGCCGCAGGCGACGAGCCGCTCGATCACCCGGGCGGCGAGTTCGAGGAAACGGGTGCGCGCGGCGTCGTCGGCCTCGGGCGAGCCGGCGGAGGCGAAGACGAGGGCGTTGTCCATGTCGGTGCGCAGGATCTGCTCGCGGCGGCCGTCGCTGCCGACGGAGAGCCAGGCCCAGGGCACCTCCGGCAGCGGTTGGCCGGCCTCTGCCATCTCCTGCGCGGCGAGCGCGAGCAGGCGGTGGACGAGCTCGTCGCTGAGCTCGGCGCAGATCTGCCCGAGAAACGCCGCGGAGACGCCGGCGCCGAGGTAGCTGCGGGCGATCTCCTCGATCTCGTTGCAGAGTTCGCGGAACCGCGCCGGGGTGCGGGCGGCGCGGATCTCGCGCAACAGGCCGGCGGGGTGGTGGCCGCTCTGGGCGAGCAGGTCCTTGTGCGAGCACACGTCGAGCGCGGGGGTGTCGGCCGTGCCGTCCTCCGTGATACAGACCTGGCCGATGCGCTGGCGCAGCATGACGAGCAGCGCGGCGGTGGCGCTGGAGTGCGGCGCCACGGTGACCACCGGCGAGGACATGATGCGCGAGACGGGCTCGGATTTCGCGACGCCCTCCACCACCACGGTCTGCATGAGCATGTTGGCGGTCACGATGCCGACCGGCCGCTGCGCGTCGTCGACGACGAGGATCGAGGGCACGCGGCTCGCCGTCATGCGTTCGGCGGCGTGTTGCAGCGTCTCGGCGGGCGGGCAGGTGAGCAGCCGGCCGGCGGGGCGGGGCTCGATGCGGCGGGCGCCGTCGAGGTGGGCCTGGAGGATGTTCTTGGCGCGGCCGGCCACCCGCGACTCGGTGGGCTCGGGCAGGGAGATGGAGTCGCCGACGCGTGTCGCCCAGAAGAGGTGACGCCGGGCGTAATCGCGGGCTTCGTCGTGCGCCTCGAGCAACTCGCGCATCGCCGGCCACGGCAGCGCATAGAAGAGGCTGTCCTCGACCACCTGCGCAGTGACGCGGAACGGCTCGTTCTTGAGCAGCGCGGTGAGCCCGAGCACGTCGCCGACGTCGCGCACGTCGACGAGCTCGCTGCGGTCCTCGACCTTCCAGATGTACTCCACGCGGCCGCGGGCGAGGAACAGGAGCTCGTCGCCGGGCTTGTCGCCCTGCGTCCAGACCTTCTCGCCGGCGGCGAGCACGCGGACCACGGAGTCGGCCGCGAGCGCGGCGACGGCCGAATCCGGCAGCATCGAGAACGGCGGGAAGCGGCGCAGCGCTTCGGTGATGCGGGTGGGGATGACGTTGTTGGCGCCCATGTTGAGGTTGCGGTGTGGCGTGGGGTTTGCGGGAAGCGGCGAGGCGTTCAAGTCAAGAGAACAGGCGGCGCAGCGGCGGCACCTGGCGGACGGCCCACGCGACGAGAAACGAGCCGGCGAGCGCGAGCGTGGAGACGAGGGCGAACTTCGGGATGGCGGGGAGCGCCAGCGGCTTGAGCGCGAGCGAGACGAGCACGAGGACGATGGCGTGGAAGACGTACACGCCGAAGGTGTTGTCGGCCAGGAAGCGCATCCAGGGTTTCTGGAAGTCGAGCTTCGCGCGGGCGATGCCGAGGAGGGCGACGATGAAGGCGACGCAGAAGAAGGACTCCCAGAGCGCATAGAGGAGGGCCCCGAGGTTCGGGCCGCCGTCGACATCGTTACGGCCTTCAAGCGCACCGCCGGCGAGGACGGCGCAGAGCCAGAGCGGCAGGCCGAGGCCGAAGGCGGCGAGCAGCCAGCGCTTGGCCGAGCGGAACGAGATGCGTTCGAGCCAGCCGCGCGCGCCGGCCAGCACGCCCACGGCGAACGCCGCGATGTAGGCGGCGAAGTAGCAGAACTGGAGGTTGGCGAAGGAGGTGCCGATGGGGAAGACGAGGCGGATCGAGAAGGCGGCGGCGGCGACAAGCGCGATCAGTGTCCAGATTGCGGTGGCGGGCAGGCCGGCGGCGGACGAAGCCGGTGGGCGCCGGAGGCGGCCGAGGAACGGGAGTGCGGCGAGGGTGAAGACCAGGAGCGCCTCGACAAACCAGAGCGGGCCGGTCCACGAGAAGATTTCGCGCGTGCGCAGGCCGTACAGGAGGTAGTCGGCGACATCGAGATTTGGTTGCAAGATCTTCACGAGCAGCGGGTGCAGGACGAGGACGTAGATGAGCAACGGCACGCCGAGGCGATAGAAACGGTCGACGAGGAAGCCGCGCGGGCCCTTGCGTGCGAACGAGGCGGGTACGAAGTAGCCGGCGAGCAGGAAGAACAGCGACATGAAGAACGCCTGCGCGTGCGTCTGCCAGAGCCCGAAGAAGAGAAACTCGATCTGCCCGAGCGGGGCGCTCTCCTTGTAGTACCAGCTTCCGAGGCCGCTGTAGGTGACGGCGGCGTGCTGGAGGACGACGAGCGCGATGGTGAGGACGCGCAGGTTGTCGATGTAGAGGAGGCGGGCGGGTTTGGAGGGAAGACGCATGGGGCGATGGGCGTCGAGCATCGCATGGGATGTGCCAAGGCCGACGATCCCCCGTGTTGCGGCAGTGGCAGTGGCTTACGGTGCTGGGGCCCGGTCGGGGCGGTTGTCTCGTCGGTGAATCCGGGACTGGCTGATCCTGCATCTGGGACGACGCGGAGCGTGTTTGCCGGGCGGTGGGGCTACGGCTGGGCCGGCGGGGGCGGGGTGTGGTGGAGGAGCCGATTCGCCCAGGCGAGGAAGAAGCTCATGTTGGACCGGTCCTCGTGGCCGCCGTCGTGCTGGCGCCAGGCGAGTTCGCCGTCGAGCAGGCCGGTGTTGTGGGGCGGCATCTGGGCGGTGCGGTAGTCGGCCGGATCGCCGAGGTCGCGGACGCCGAGCAGGCGGAAGACCGGGCCGGCGGCGACGGTTGCCATGTAGCTGCCCTGCTGGTCGAGCCAGTGGGCGTCGCCCTTCTCGGGGATGCCGTAGCTGACGAAGGTCGGGCGCGGGGCGCAGAGCGCGAGGAGCATCGGCGACTCGACCGGGATGTCGCCGGCGTCCTTGCGGCCAAACGACGACTCCTCGGCGCCGTACTTCAGGAAGTTGCCCGCCATCCAATGGTATGCGCCGGACCCGGTGAGGTTCTCGACGGCCTCGCCGAAATCGCGCCGGTGCGGCTTCACGCCGCCTTCGCCGGAGGAGCCGATCAACGCCACCGCGAAACGCGGCTCGAGCGCCATCGCGACGAGCGCCGCCTTCCCGTAGCGGGAGACGCCCTCGATGCCGACGCGCCGGGCGTCCACCGCGGGCAGGGTCTCCAGAAAGTCGAGGGCGCGGGCGGCGCCCCAGGCCCAGGCGCGCAACGCGCCCCATTGCTCGGGCGTGCGGCGTTGGCCGTTGTTGGTCAGGCCGATGATGCCCGCGGTCAGGCCGGCGGCATTGTCCGGTTGGATACTGTGGGGGACGAGCGAGACGTAGCCCCAGCCGGCGGCGATGAGCTGCTCGTGCGAGGGCGGGGCGGCGGGCTCGGGTCCGAAGCGCGGCGCCGGTTCGTCGGGCAGGTTGCCCCAGCCGAACATGACCAGCGTCGGCACCGGTCCGGGGGCGTCGGCCGGCACGACCACCACCATCCTGATCTCGACCGCGATCGCGGGGCAGGCGGAGTTGTCGACGCGGCCGACGACGCGGCGGGCGACGACCGGGCGCCCGGCTACGGTGGTCCGAACGGTCTCGGTGACTGACCAAGTGACCGTGGGCACGGCGGCCGGGATGCGCCCGACGACCTCGCGCTCGAAGTCCTCGACGATCTCGGGGCGGCGCTGCTCCCACCACTGTGCGGCGGTGGCGACCTTGCGTCCGTCCTTGAACGTGAGCGCATCCGGCCAGTCGGGGAAGGGGTTGGCCTTGGCCGGGTCGTAGTTGGGCAGATTGGTCGAGCCGGGGTTCGGGTTGCGGCCGGGGCGGAGCTTGGTGATGCCGAGCTGGCGCAGCATGTCGGCCTGGTCCTCGAGTGCGAGTTGGTGGAGACGGGCCTGCTCCTCGGGGCTGAGCAGGAACGGGTTCGCGGGCGCGGCCTTCGCGGCCGGCTTCGCTTCCGGGGTCGTGGCCGAGGCGGACGATTGGGCTGCGAGCGAAGTGGCCGAGAACAGCAGGAGGCCGGCGAGAGCCGGAAGACGCAGGGGCGTATTCATGGGATAAGGGAGCGGGCGTCAGTCCGCGGATCGGAGCACGAAATCGCGACCGGCGATGTTCTGGCCGTTGACCAACAGATCGATCCGGTGCGGGCCGGGGTAGAGGCGGCGCGTCGTGACGGGGCGGAGGCTGTGCTGGAGCGCGAGCGAGCGCTTCTCGCCCGGGGCGAGCACGAGTTTCCAGCCCTTGAAAACCTTCGGCGTGCGCCCGCCGTTGGCGCGCACGTGGTGCACGGCGTAGTCGATCACGAGCGACTGCGGCGCCGCGGCGGTGGAGGTCAGCCGGACCGTGAGGCCGAGGCTTCCGCCGATGGCGACGGTGCGGGCGGAGAGGGAGAGCACGGCTTTGCCGTGCAGGCTGTGGTCGAGGCCCCACGCCTCCAGCGTGGCGGGATGGCCGGCCTTGATCAGCGTGCGGCTGGCATGGCGCAACAGGGCGACGCGCTCCGCGGCGGCGCCCACGAGGTGGTCGCGTACCCAGGACGCGACGAGGTCGGGGTGGTCCTTGGCGATGTCGTTGAGATGGTTGGCCACGCTGCGGCGCACGTAGGCCGAAGGGTCGTCCTGCAATGCGCGCAAGAACGGCAACGTGGGCGCGGGATCGGTGACGAGAGCTTGGAGGCGCAGTCCCCATGGCAGGCGCGGGCGGCTGCCTTCGCTGACGAGGCGGCGGACGTGCGCGCTCGGATCGCGGACCCACTTGGCGAGGGTGCGGAAGACGGCCTCCGGGGCGCGCTGGAGGAAGCGCCGGATCGCGAATTCGGCGGTCGAGCGCTGCGTGAGCGCGTGCAGGCAGGCGAGGGCCCGCGGGGTGTGGTCGAGCCCGCGGCTGGCGACGAACTCGCCGAGCGACCAGATGATGATGCCGGAAAGCCCCGCGGTGCGGGCCGTGGCGTCCTGCTCGGCCGGCTCGCCGTAGGCGTCGAGCGGGACAGGCGGCGCGAGCGCGGCCTCGATCACGTCGCAGGCCTGGGCGAAGTCGGCCGGCAGGGTCTGTGCGAGCGCGGCGGCGAGGTGGAGCACGCGGGCCTTGAGCTCCAGCTTCTCGAGACCGTCGCCGGCGAGCGTTTCGAACCGCGCGCGGTCGAAGCGGGGCCAGGCGCGGGACAGGTGGCGCGCGGCCTCGGCGACGGTCTCGCGGTTGACCAGGTTCTTGAAGGGCTCGGCCATGGGTGCGGCGAAGTCAGGACCGAACACGCGGCGGCGGCAAGCCGCGCGAGGGCTCGCCGGATCAGCCGGCGGGCGGCGGCGGATCCTCGAGCGGGAACCCGTAGATGACGCGCGCGCCGCGGCGGAACGTCAGGTACGAGTACGTCCAGGATAGCAGGACGGAGAGTTTGTTGCGGAAGCCGACGAGGAACACGAGGTGGATGAACAGCCAGGCCAGCCACGCGGTGAGCCCGCTGAACTGGAGCCGCCCGATCTTCGCCACGGCGCGCGAGCGGCCGATCGTCGCCATCGTGCCCTTGTCGAAATAGACAAACGGCGCCCGGCGCGCCGGGGCGGCCGCGGCGCCGGCGCGGAGTTCCCGGGCGAGGGTTTGGGCGGCGTAGGCCCCCGCCTGCATGGCGGCCGGGGATACGCCGGGCACGTTCTGGCCCTTCGGATCGGTCAGCGCGATCATGTCGCCCAGCACGCGCACCTCCGGGTGGCCGGGAAGGCTGAGGTCGGGCAGGACCTTCACGCGGCCGGCGCGGTCGGTTCCGGCGCCGAGCTGCGGGCCGAGCGGCGAGCCGGCGACGCCGGCGGCCCAGATGATGTTGGCGGCGCGCAAGGTCTCGTTGGGCAGCACCACTTCGCTGTCGCGGATCTCGCGCACCTGCACGCCGAGCCACACGGCCACGCCGAGGCTCTCGAGTTGCGCACGCGCCCGGTCGGAGAGTTCGGGCGGGTAGGCGTTGAGCAGGCGCGGGCTGCCTTCGACGAGGATGACGCGGGCGGTGCGCAGGTTGAGTCGGCGGAAATCCCGCGCGAGCACGTGGCGTTGGAGTTCCGCGAACGTGCCGGCGAGTTCGACGCCCGTGGGGCCGCCGCCGATCACGACGATCGTCATCAGGCGTTGGCGTTCGGTGGGATCGTCGGTCATCTCGGCGCGCTCGAAGGCGTGCAGCACGTTGCGCCGGATACGGAGTGCGTCGTCGATGGTCTTCAACCCCGGCGCGTGCCGCTCCCATTCGGGATGGCCGAAGTAGCTGGTGCGCCCGCCGAGGGCGACGACGAGGTGGTCGTAGGACAGCACGCTCTGCCGGAGTTGCACGGTGCGGGCTGCGAGATCGAAGCCGGCGACCTCGTCCATCAGCACGGTGACATCGCGTTTGCGGGCGAGGATGGAGCGCACCGGTTGCGCGATGTCGGGCACGGCCAGCCCGGCGGTGGCAACCTGGTAGAGCAGGGGCTGGAAGAGGTGGTGGTTGGTGCGGTCGACGAGCGTGACGCGCGCGAGTCCGGCGGGAAACTTCTGCGCGAAGGTCAGGCGGGCGAAACCGGCTCCGAGAACGACCACGTGCGGGCGGGTGTCGGCTGCGGTGCTCATGTGGGGGAGAACGGATCATCGGGAGTGGGGAATAGGCAAATCGCGCTACGTGCGGGAGCGGTCCGCGTAGGGTGCAGGGAGGGGGCTGTTGTGATCCCGGTGGGGCGCCATGCCCGGGCGGAGACTGCCGACTGGCGAAATTGCCGGTCGTCGGCATGGTGCCGGGCATGAAGTCCGGTGTGCTGCTGTTCGTGTGGGCCGGCGCTGCGGCGCTGGCGCTGTTGTCGGGTTGTACGACAGTCCCGGAGACGGGACGGCGGCAACTGATGTTGATCGACGCGTCGCAGGAGGCGCAGATGGGGCTGTCGGCCTTCGCCGACCTCAAGACCCAGCAGCCGATCTGCCAGGACCCGGTCGCGACCGAGCGGGTGCGCCGGATCGGGTTGCGCATCGCCCCGGCGGTCGGCCGCGACCTGCCCAACGCCGACTGGGAGTTCGTCGTGTTCGAGTCCGCGCAGGTGAACGCGTTCGCGCTGCCGGGCGGCAAGGTCGGCGTCTATACGGGGTTGTTGAATTTCGCGGACAGCGACGACGAGCTCGCCGCGGTGATGGGGCACGAGATCGCGCACGTGAGCGCCCGGCACGGGGCCGAGCGGGCGTCGCAGTCGCTCGGGGTGGCGGTGTTGGGCGCGGGGGTGGCGGTGGCGACGGAGGATTCGAAATACCGTGATGCGATCAACGCGGCCTTCGGGCTCGCGGCGACCGGCACCGTGCTGAAGTACTCGCGCGACCATGAGAGCGAGGCCGACCGCATCGGGCTGCTCTACATGGCCCGCGCCGGCTACGATCCGGCCGCGGCGGTCCGTTTCTGGCGCAAGATGGCGGCCCGGGAGAAGTCCGGCGTGCGGATGCCCGAGTGGCTTTCCACCCATCCCGCCGACGAGACGCGCATCGCGCGCCTCGAACGCTGGCTGCCCGAGATGGTGCCGATCTACGAGGCGCACCGCTGAACTGAACCTAAACAACGCAGTTGGGCACAGAGGGCACAGAGACAAAACAAGAGGGCACAGAGAGTTCGGAGAGAGTCTTGTGCACCGACGTGTGCACCCGCCAGGTGAGCGCTCCAAGTCGCGGCTCGGCTTTGCTGAGCGATTCTCTGTGCTCTCCCTCCGTCGCTCCTCCGCCTCCGTGACCTGTCCGAACTGCCGTTTATAGGCTGAATACGGTGGGCGCGGGCGCGCGGCGCCGGTGGAGGCCTTGGGTTGCGTGCGCTTGTGCCGTTGAGGATCCTCGTGAACGCCGAAGCCATGAATACGACCCATTCCCCGCTCGCGCGCCTGACCGAGGCCGAGCTCCCCGTCGCCTTGGATTTCCGCTACCGGATGATGGAGGAGTGCGGCATGGTGTCAGCGGTCACCTCAAACCAGCCACTCAGGGTCGAAATAGAACCAGCCACCCTAAATTGCCTAACTCGCACTTCCTTTCCAACAAACTCCATGCCTAACGGCTGATATGGAGCTTG
>Ga0116187_1001541_pt1 | contig 24157 bp, 27 predicted proteins | sample AD_JPNNA6_MetaG_FD_89755 | JGI IMG/M metagenome (GOLD analysis project Ga0116187, IMG submission 89755) | Active sludge microbial communities of municipal wastewater-treating anaerobic digesters from Japan - AD_JPNNA6_MetaG | ecosystem: Engineered > Bioreactor > Anaerobic > Digestate | place... | reverse complement strand
GGTATTGCTATCGCGAGCGGTACGTGAAGGTCAGCGACGGGTTCTACATGATCGTGATTCCGCTCAGCGACGCCCGCAAGCTCGTCGAGCTGGCCGAGAAGAACATCGCTGAAGCGGTCTTCAAAGCGCTCGCGCCATGAGACTAGTCAACCTTCGCGCCGGCTGGATGTCCGAGGGGATGTTCATCACGATCCTGGCAGCCAACAAGCCTGTGGATGACAAATGTATGACGTCCTACTACGGGCTCTACCCCGGCGACAAGCACTACGCCCAGCTTCAGCGCCCGAACAAGTTCACTCGCGTGGTCCTGATGAAACCCACTGGCAAGTTCGTGATCGTGCCTCTCACTCCGCTGGTTATCCAACTTCCTTCTGATCCTTCGGACAACTCATGAGCTGGGCATCCGCCATTGCACGCTCCACCACGAAGCGGCGCGTCTTCACGCCACCTCCGCCGGCGTTCGCCGGCCGGCCGGACTTCGAGCGCGAGAAGGTGGACTGGGCTTACCTGGTCAGCATCGACTTCGAGACGTTCTACGACTCGGACTACACGCTGTCCAAGCTCAGCACCAGCGAGTACATCCGCGACGAACGCTTCGAGGCGTTGATGATGGGCGTGCGGGTTGGGCGCGGCAAGCGCGTCGTGATTCCCGGCCCCAAGATCGCCGCGTTCCTGAAGAAGATCGACTGGAAGCGCTATTCACTGCTGTGCCACAACACACAGTTCGATGGCTTCATCCTTTCGCACCGCTATGGCGTGGTGCCCAAGCGCTACTACTGCTCACTGTCCATGGCCCGCGGCCTGCACAGCAATGAGATTGGCGCTGGCCTTGAAGAGGTCTCACTGCACTATGGGCGCACCGGCAAGCTCAAGGGCGCACTGGAATCCATGAAGGGCAAGCGCTACAAGGACTTGGTCAAGGAAGGGCTGTACGACCAGGGCGCTGAGTATTGCGGCGTGGACGTCGATGAGATGTACGAGGTCTTCAAGCTGATGCTGGAAGACATGCCCCGCGATGAGATGGACTTGATCCACCTGACGTGTCGCATGTTCTGCGAGCCAGTGCTGCGTGTGGACATTCCGCGTGTCGAGAAGGAGTTGGCTCGCGAGCTGGAGCACCGGCGCGGGCTGCTGACCTCGCTCATCGACACCCCGCTCTACGCCGACGACGTCAAGCTCACCAAAGCCGAGAAGCTGGCCGCCCTCGAAGGCACTGAGGCTCGCGTCATGCTGATCACCAAGAAGGTGGTTGGCAGCAACGAGAAATTCGCTGATCTGCTGCGTCACGAGGGCATCGAGCCGCCGGTCAAGATCAGCCCGGCCTGGATGAAGAAGCCGTCGGCTGAACGCAAAGACGAAGACAAGTGGGCCTATGCGTTCGCCAAGGACGATCTGGACTTCGTGAACTTGCCCGATGATGTAGAAGCACTATCTGTCGGGCTCGACCTGAACAAGAAGGTCGACGTCAAGAAACTGGCCGCGCGCCAAGCCCGGCTGCGTGCGTTGGTGGATTGCCGCCTGGCGGTCAAGTCCACCACCAACATCACGCGGGCGCAGCGCTTCCTTACGGCCGGCGCCAACGGCATGCCGCTGCCCATGGGCTATGCCTACTTTCGGGCACATACCGGGCGTTGGGGTGGCAACAACAAGATGAACATGCAGAACCTCACCCGCGGTGGGGAGCTGCGCCAGTCGATTCTGGCTGCTGCGGGCCACGTCATCTGCGTGGCCGACTCGGGCCAGATCGAAGCTCGCGTCAATGGCTGGCTGTGGGGCCAACACGACCTCATGGATGCGTTCCGTGCGTCCGACACGTGGGACAAGGCCAAGGGCGTCGCACGTGGTGATGACCGTGACGCCTACTGCAAGTTCGCCGACCTGGTCTACGGCCGTGAAGTCACGACCGAAGACAAGACCGAGCGCTTCGTCGGCAAGGTCTGCGTGTTGGGCCTGGGCTTCCAGATGGGCGCCCCGAAGCTACAGATGACGCTGGCCAAAGGTGCGCTTGGCGGCCCGCCGGTGTTCTTCACACTGGACCAGTGCCAGCGGATCATCAACGCGTATCGCCGCAAGAACAACCGCATCCAAGCCGGCTGGGAAATCTGCAAAGGCATTATCGAAGATATGGCCGTCGGGCGCACTGGCAGCCACGGCCCGCTCAGTTGGGAAGCCAATACGATCTGGCTGCCCAACGGCATGTCGCTCAAATACCCCGATCTGCGCAGGCGGCAGAACGACAAGGGCTGGGACGAATGGACGTACCAATCTGGCGACCAGCGCAAGAAGCTCTACGGCGGGCTGCTCTGCGAGAACATCGTGCAGGCCCTGGCCCGCATCATCGTCGGCAAACAGATGCTGTTGATTGACCAGAAACACCGCGTCGTACTGACCACGCATGACGAGGTCGGCACGCACGTGAAGGCCAAGCTCGGCTCGGCCGCGACGGCGTTCATGCTCAAGATCATGAAGACACCACTGGAGTGGTGCAAGGACATCCCGTTGAATGCCGAAGGCGGCTTCGATGTCAACTACAGCAAGTGATCCACTGCTGTTCGCGCCATACCCAACGCTGTGTCCATGGTTCACAGTCATCAGTGTGCGGTTTGCATACGCAAGTCGCATCCAGATTGAGCATAGCGGCGCGAAAGAGTCATTCGACGTGAGCGCCCATGAGTTGGAAACGCAGTTCGCTTCTGTGTTCACCCGCGCACTGAAGATCAAACACGCCATGATCACAGCCGAAAAGGTGGCAAACGCTCTGGCCTACGACACCAAGCCTGACTCTGTTCAAAACGATGAATGCTAAGCCCGATCATCCTGTGCGCGTACGGCCTGAGTTCATCATGCTGCGCCAGCTCGCACGCAATCCTGATCGTTTTGGCGTCAAGCTGCGTGGCAGCGACATCACCGCAGGCGGCACGTTCTGGCAGAACCATGCAGCCAAGTGGGTCTACGGCACCACGGCTCAGGAAGCACTCGACTCTGCGCTTGTGCATCTGGTTTCTCAAGCCCTCCACGGAGACTGACATGGCTCTCAAGATCGAAGACCACGAGCACTTCGCCAAGGTGGTGGAGTTCGCCATCGCCAACAAGTGCTACGACAAGCTCATGGAGCGTCTGGGCTACCTGGGCCACTACAGCGATCAGGCCACGACTTGCCATCTGTATCGCGACCATGCGCCGCACAGCTTCGCGTTCGCTATGAAGCGCCACGGCTCGCAGTTCTGGTTCAACGGCGGCCTCATCTACTCCGGCCCCGGGCAGCGTCTGGACGGCGGCGGTCCGGCCTTCACGGTGAGCATCGGTCCGGGCGATCCCGGCCATGGCTGGAGCGTTCATACGTAACACGAAGCGTTGCACTTTGTGCTAGCTTCGTAGTACGATCCAACTTCGATCTAGGAGAACCACACGTGAGTGCTACCGACGCGCCGGCCAAGCCGTTGCGCAAGATCAAGGGCATCGGCCCCGCCATCGACGAACTGTTCGAGCTGCGCTCCAAGAAGCAAGAGCTGGAGAAGCAGATCAAGGACATCGAAGCCGACTACGGCGAAATCGAAGAAGCCCTGCTGGCCAAGCTCAAGGCCGAGGGCACCGACAAGGGTGCCGGCAAACGCGCCAGCGCCTCGGTTACGAAGACGGTCGTGGGCAACCTGGCCGACGCCGACAAGTTCTTCGCCTACGTGAAGAAGACCGGCTACTTCCATCTGCTCCAGCGCCGCCTGTCTGACCCGGCCATTCGCGAACTGCTGGCTTCCAAAGGCTCCATCCCTGGCGTGACCACTTTCGACAAGGTCCGCCTCAACCTCCGCGTCCTCTCGGGCGCATGAAAGCAACCATGGCCACCAAACCTGCCGCCAAGTCCGCCGCCCTGAAGAAGACCCCCACCGTCGCATCCACTGCTGTCGCCGTCAAGAAGCCCGTCGCGGGCAATGTTGCCTCCATCCAGGAAGCCCTGCGCGCCCAGGTCGCCGGTCTCGGCGGCCGCATCGCCCCCGCCACCGGCAACGCGATCCGTCTCACCCAGGACAAGAAGATCAGCCTGCCTGACGGCACCAAGACCGAAGGCCCGCTGGAGCTGGTGGTGGTGGACTTTGTCACCACCCACAACTTCTACGCCGGCCGCTTCGACAAGGACAACATCGTCCCGCCCGACTGCTTCGCCATCGGCGTCGACCCGAAGAACATGGTGCCGTCGCCCAACGCGCCGAACCCCCAGGCCAAGGACTGCCAGTCCTGCCCGATGAACGCCTGGGGCAGCGATGGCAAGGGCAAGGCGTGCAAGAACGGCCGCAAGCTGGCCGTGCTGCCGCCCGCGGCCGACGACACCACCGACATCTGGACGCTGGGTGTCTCGCCGACCGCGCTGAAGAACTTCGATGGCTACGTCGCGTCGGTGGCTCGCACCTTCGGCATGCCGCCGGTGGGCGTCGTCACCACGGTCGAGCTGAGCGGCGCTGTCGACTACCCACAGCTGCAGTTCGGCAACCCGCAGCCCAACGAGAACGTGGCCGTGGCTTTCGCCCGCCAGGGCGAAGCCCGCGAGCTACTGATGATCGAGCCTGACGTGTCGAGCTGGCAGGCCCCCACGCAGCGCCCGGCCAAGAAGGTGGCGGCCCGCCGCTGATCGTTCGTGTCGGTTCGCACCTGGTACGTCCGTCAGGCGCTCGGTTCATTCCGGTCCCTGACCGACGTGCTGAGCGAGCTGACTGAAGAAGAAGTGCTGCACTGCCTGCAAGTTGAGGCGGGCAGCCTTCGCCGTCGGTCGGTGATCAACCGGCTGATTTCCCGCGCGGCCCGAATCCACGAGCTGCGCTACATCCGCCAACTCAAGGAAAAATTCCATGGCAAAGACCCCCAGCAAGATCATGAGCGCCGGTGAACTGCGCACGGCCAAGGCCGCTCTGAAGAAGGACGTGGCCAGCCACGCCGCGACTCTGAAGACCGCGGCCAAGGACGTGAAGGCCGCCGAGGCTGCGCACGCCAAGGCGGTCAAGGACGCCGGCAAGCTGCTGGCCGACGCTCAGAAGGCGCACGATGCCGCCGTGAAGGCCGCCGGCAAAGCGCTGGATGCCGCCAAGAAGACCAGCGGCAAGGTGGCTGCCGGCGCCAACAAGGCCGGCGCCAAGGCCGAAGCCGATCTGGCCGCGCTGTCTGGCACCGAAGCGGCCTGACGCATCCGTCCCGTGGGCACTACGAAGCGCCCACGGGCGCCCTCATTCCAACCTTCCCGAGGCTACATGAAGCACGTCATGATCGATCTGGAGACGCTGGGCACCACCGCAGACGCGGTGATCATGTCCATCGGCGCCGTCAAGTTCGACCTCGAAAGCGACGGCATGGACGACGCTGGCTTCTATGCCTCCATCTCTATCGACAGCAACCTCGACCTCGACCGCGTCATCCAGGAAGACACGCTTGTCTGGTGGACGCAGCAGTCCGAAGCTGCGCGAGCGGTGTTCACCGAGCCCAAGCAGTCGTTGGACAACGCCCTTGCGTCGCTGACTGAGTGGCTCGGGCACAACAAGCGGTATGTCTGGAGCAACGGCGCGTCGTTCGACATCCCGATGTTGGAACACGCGTACCGCAAGCTGGGCTGGGAAGCCCCGTGGGAGTTCTGGAACTCCCGCTGTGTGCGCACCTACAAATCGCTGCCCTGGGCCGACCGCGTGCCCAAACCGGTCAACGACCACAATGCCCTGCGCGATGCCGTCAACCAGGCGCGCTACGTGCAGGCCATCCACGCACGACTCAAGGCAGCGGTATGAACAAGCCTCTGCAGTCGTTCCTGACGGAGAGGGCGCTGATGTCGGAACCGAACATGGGCCTTGCGCCTCCCAACGCCCTCGATGTCCAGGTGGCTGGCAATCACTACAAGGACATGAAGATTCAGCCGGTCGAGTTCATCCACGCGAACGGTATCCCCTACCTCGAAGGCAACGTCATCAAGTACGTGAGCCGCTGGCGGACCAAAGGCGGTCTGGCCGACCTGGAGAAGGCCAAGCACTACATCGACTTGCTGATCGAGCTGGAATCCCGTGGCCGCAAAGCCTGAGACCACGTTCTACACCAGCGTCCACAAGCATCTGCCGCCCCTCTCGCAGCTTCATCGCGAGAAGATGGCCAACCCGTACCGGGGCGGCACGTTCGACCACTGGTACGACGGCGAGCGTGACCTTTGGGTCGAGTGGAAGTTCATCTTGGTGCCCAAGCGGCCGACCACGCTCATCGACTTGGTCACGCCGCGCGGGAAAAAGCAGGAGTCACCGTTGAGCGGCCTTCAGCAGGAGTGGGGGCGCGCTCGCTACGACAACGGCCGCGACGTGTGGGTCATCGTCGGTTGCGCGGCCGGCGGCGTGGTGTTCAGTACACCCTACGGTGATCGGGGCTGGGAGTCCCCGCTTACCACAGAAGCGTTCACCAAGCGGCTGGTCAGCCGCAAGCAGATCGCGGAATCCATCACCCGGCACACCCTCCCATGAATCTTCAGCCTCTCTTCACCGCCGCGCGTGTCATCACGGCGGTGTACCGCATCACCAGCACTTCTCTACTGCTGGTGTATCTGGCTCAGCGGGTTCGCCGGGGCCAACGGGTCAGCAGGGTAGATCGGCGCCTTGGGGCGCGCGACGCCAGAGAAGGCTGAATACACTGGCGATTTTCTGGAGGTGCGATGCCAGCACGAGACGAAGACGGGTTGTTCGGTGCCCGATTACCTTGGCCACATGTGGCGCAAGGGCCAAGTGCTGCGGCTTCCTGCGCCGAAGGACGACAGGACACGGGCGCGCTGGATGTACGTGCGGAAGCCGCAGAAACCGGCGCCCAAGCCGACCGCCGCTGAAGCTGTTCAACAGGCTGAGCAGCTCACGGTGAACAAGCTGCTTTCGCGCCCCCTAACATCGAAATCACCGAAGAAGGCAACACCATCGTGATCATGCTGCCTGCCTTCACCATCACGGTAACCAAGCGCTAAACCATGGGCCGCTGGTCGGCCTGCCAGTTTCTCTTTTTTTCGATCTGTCTGAGACCCAATGCAACAGTGGACCGAGCTTGACGAGCAGCGCGCCGCGACGGAAGGGTGGGGTCTTGCCGACATCATCGACAACGGCGACGTCCACGTTTACTTGCTGGTCTACCCGGCCGACAAGCGCTTCAAGAACACCTTCCAGGCCACTGCGTTCGTCATCGAGCGCTCACGCACCGGGTCTGTCTTTCACCAACGCGCGATGCGGCTGATGGCTGTCAGCCGCTTGCGGCCGACCAAGAAACGGAACTCTTGATGAGCACCGGCAAGCTGGTCCGTGAGTTCAGGCGCAAAGCCAAGCTCGCTGGCTACGTCATCGAGTCCGTGGACTCGCGCACTGGTGTCGGGCATCTGTTCGCTACGGTTGTCCACGGCCAAGTTCGCCAGCGCATCACTCTTCCCTCATCGCCGGCCAGCCCCGAACAGAGCATCAAGCATGCACTCGACGAGATTCGCCGATTCAGGACAGCACATGAAGCGGCAACGCAACAGGACTTGCATCTACACAGGCCGAGTGGGCGCCAAGATGCCCTTCCGCAAGAAGCCCATCGCCCGCACGGTGGTCAGACTCAAGTTCACGCTTCGCGGCGGCCCGCTCGACGCCGCGCTGGTACGTCTTGATGCCACTGGCGGCGGTAGCACCGTCCCCCTCGCGGCCATGAAAGGCTTCCCGCCTGGCCGCTACATCAACTCCATCTGGACTCCTGACCCACCATGAAGCTCTACAAAACCACCGCCACCCTCGTGTCGACCGAAGCTGACGACAAGGTGTTCCACGAGTTCGCTTCGAGCGCCAACGACGCCTCGAAGGCGCGCACGCGGCTGAAGAAGGCCGGGCTGATCAAGATCGACACCGACGAGGTCGATGTGCTGACCGACCGCGCCAGCCTGATCGTGTTCCTCAACAAGTTGACCGGCCACAAGTCGGCGACGGTGGCGGCTGTGGCCGACGCACTCAAGAGCTGACGCTTGACCCTGCTGCATGCGCCGCGCACGCTCGGCCTCGTCGAGGCTGCTGCGCTGCTGCGCATGCACAAAAATACACTGCAGGAGCGTGCGCGCCGGACTGATCCCGGGCGCCAAGCCTGACCGTGCGTGGGTGTTCCTGGAGGATGACCTGATCGCCTACTTGCGTGGGCAGTACAAGGCAGGCGAGGCTATCGCTGCGTCGCTTTCGATAGACGCCGTCAATCTCTTGGTGGCGCTGCCCGAGCCCCATGCCGGGCATGTGTTCCTGTTCCGAGGCCAGCCCATCGGCTCGGTTAAGACCGCCTTCATGGCGGCCTGTATCCGGGCCGGTGTGGGCCGCTACGAAGCCGGGGGCTACCAGGGGTTCACCTGGCACGGCCTGCGCCACACGTGGGCCACCTGGCACATCCAGAACGGCACGCCTATCGAGGTATTGCAGAAGCTAGGCGGCTGGTCGGACCTGCGCATGGTCATGAACTACGCCCATCACGCGCCCAGTCATCTGGCGAGCTTTGCAGACAACAGCAGGAAGAAACATGAAGATCGATTACGAAGACATCATCACCAAGGCTAACGCGCGCAAGAACGCGTTGATCAATTTCATTGCTCAGGTAAACGCGCTTGGCGACTTGATGAGTGATGTTGACGAACTTTGCAACCGCATGGACAGCCTCAAGGCTGCTTGCGAAGCACTCGATGCCGAAGCAGTGCAGATGGTCGGCCACCACAAGGTGACGGCTTTGCGCGCCTTGTCAGGACGCTACTCCGGGTTCGTCAATGGCTTGACGATCCCTGATGGCGCCGGCCACGCGATCAGCAAAACCGTGGGTGAACTCATTGCCGAGGCTGAAGTGGAGGGCAAGTGATGCTGAACATCAAGCCCCAACTCGCCGAAGACGCGATCCTCGAAGCTGTGCAGTTTCCGGTTTGGGTGCAGCCCAAGATCGACGGCGTGCGCGCCATGAACCTGGACGGCACGCTCACCGGCCGCAGCCTGGACCCGTTTGCTGGCTATGGCATCACGGACTACTTCAGCCGTCCGCACTTCGTCGGCCTGGATGGTGAGATGACGCTGGGCAGCAAGCCCAACTGCACGAACCGGTTGTGCTCGCTGACCACCGGGGCCATGGGCCGCTTCAAGGGCGTGGACACCATGCCCGATTTGCACTGGTGGTGCTTCGACTACCTGGCTGAACACACGCTGAAGCTACCGTACGAGGCGCGGTATGAAGCGCTGAACATGCGGTTGCTGGCGCTTGATCACGAGCGGCTTGGCAAGGTGCCGAGCATCGTCGTGCATAGCGCTGAGGTGCTGAAGCAGCAGATTGCTGACTTTGCCGAGCAGGGCTACGAGGGCACGATCATTCGCAACCCGCGTGCGTTCTACAAGCCCGGCCGCGCCACCAAGAAGGGCCAGGAGCTGTGGCGCGTCAAGCCGTGGGCCGATGCCGAGATTCTCGCCACGGGCATCACCGAGGGCGAGATGAACGGCAACGAAGCCAAGAAGAACACGCTGGGCCGTACCGAGCGCAGCAGTGCCAAGGCCGGCATGATCCCCAACGGCCAGGTCGGCTCGATCCAAGGCGTGATGCTGGCCGACTTCCATGATCCGCTCACCGGCAAGCTGCTCTTCGAGAAGGGCTTGCCGATCACGGTGGGCAGCGGTGAGATGTCGGTCGAAGAAGCCACACACTACTTCCAGAACCCGAAGGACATCGTCGGCCACGTCGTCAAGTTCAAACACATGACGCATGGCGTCAAGGACAAGCCGCGGTTCCCGACGTACATGTCGCATCGGCTGGCCACCGACATGGAGAAGGTGTGATCTACGTTCTCCGTTCCGAACTCAGCAACTTGCGCATGACCACTGGCAACGAGAAGGAGTACAACCGCGTGGTCGATGGTGTCTTACTCAAGGAGTGGGTCGGCATCGGCTGGGTCACGATTCGCAAAGCGACCGAGCGAGACCGCAAGGTCTATCCCATTGCCGTGGACAAGATGCCTGACGAGGTGAAGCCGTGCTGATCATCAGCAAGAAGACGCCGACCACGGCGCGGCGGTGTGCCACCAAGGCCGAAGCGGTCGCTGTGGTCTCGGCGTTGATCGAGGGCTCGATCAGTTTCTACTGCGAGCCCGAGCCCGATGACATGTACCTGGTCAAGGTCAACTACGAGGCCGGGTACTTGCTGGACCGGATCTTCCATGCGCTCGAAGCGCCGACTGCGCTTGAGCAGTCGTTGGCTCAGGCGCAGCGTGCGTTCAACCAGAACCCTACGCCGGCGTTGTCGACTTCGATCAAGCGCCTGGTTGCGGCGGTGAAGCGGGAGTGGAAGAAGGCGCTGTGACGCTTCGATGTGCCTTCGAGAGCTTTCGAGTGGCACTCTCACGCTGTTCTAAGCCATCTAGCGGCCCGATGAGAAGCAGGTTCTCACCGGGCGTAGATGGTAGGCGCGATTGGACTCGAACCAACGATCCCCACCATGTCAAGGTGAGTCGTCGAGTCTGATTGCTGTGTTCTACCAAGCACTTGGCAGCGGCTGTGCCGCGGCTCTGTGCCCGTTCGAGATTCGATCATGGGAGCTGAATGCTTCACCCAAACCGCTAAGGGTGCGACCGCAGCGGTTGCGTTCAAGGCTGCTCGCGACCAGGCCTTGTACGACCACGGCCATAGCGGCTATTCGGGCAGCATCGCCGAGAAGACCGACTACATCACGATCCCGCTGCCGCCCGGCAAGACCGCTCGCGAATACGCCCAGGAGTTGATCGACACCGGCGATTCGCGCATTGATGACAAGTGGGGTCCGGCCGGCTGCATCGACCTGGGCAACAACCTCTGGTTGTTTTTCGGCTGGGCTTCGTCATGAGGGTCGTGCGCCGCTTCAAGTACATAGAAGACGAGTCTGGCGAATTCGGCTTCATGCCTACCTGGATCAAAGGCGCTGATCCGTTCCAGCGCGTCGGTCACGACATGCTGGAGCACTTCCTGGTGCCGCAGTGCAACGCGGCGGAGGCCGAGCTGATGGCGTTAGGCGCCATGCTCGTGATCCGCATCGACGGCAACGCCAACCGCTACATGTCTTCTGAGCAGAGTCTGGCGATGGTCATCGAAAGCGCCATGACCGATTGGGTTTGCGATGACCATGACGATCCTCGGCCGTTGGCTACTCGGCCGCTACGCGATCAGGACTGGGCCGAGCGTGTGATCGGTCTGGCCGTGCCCAAGGCGTTCGCTGATGTGGCCAGGAACTTCAGCGACGACCCGCCGTTCGACAACACGCTGCAGCCCGTGGTCATGTCGTGGTTGCGTGCTGGTGTGCGCGCTGCTCATCGACGTTACCGGCGTGCCAACACGGACCTCTACACCATCGGCGACTACGTGATCAAGAAGCTCAATGACTTCTCGCAGAAGCTGCCCTGCAACGATGTGCTGCAGGGGGGTGATGAAGTCATCATCACGGCGGACGTCGATGCTTGTGAGTTCTTCGCCACTGTGCGAGGACGACGCATCTAGTTTTACACTGCGCGCTCCAACTGGAGCGCACTGTGGACACCTACACCTTCATGGACGCTGCCATGCGCGGCGTCATGTTCTTGCTGTTCGCTTTCTTGCTCATCTTGTGCATCCGCGTCCTCCGCTGGCTGTGGCGGCGCGTCATGGGCTTGTCCGTCAGCGGCGTCGCGTCAACCACCGGAGTTGTTGCGGGTAGAGCTGACAGCCTGGTCCGCCAGTTTGCCCGCGGCTTCAGACAAGGCTACAAAGAGGGCCGGGACTGACGGGAGTCAGACCCAGGGCTAGCACTGCGGCCGGAGTATTCCCGCCGCTGCGAATAGCCCCGAAGTCTGCCGGCTCGTCACATTCAGAAGAGTGCGCCTTCAGTGGGCTTGCGCATCATGGACGTCGGCGCGCCACCATCACGGGCTTGCACTCTTCCCCTCGCGCCCGCCAAACCTCACTCTATACAGACTCTCTCTTCTATACTTTTATATTTTCTAGAAGTAGTTAAAGTATAAGTATAAGAGTATAAGTACCTATAGAGGGTAGAGGAACGGAGCGGTTCTAGTCTACGAACTTAGGGTCCGTCGCCTCGCCGCCCAGCACCTTCGCATAGAGGGCGTTCGCCGGCATGCTCTTCAGCGCGAACTGGCCGAACGCCTCGCGCCCACCGATCACCCGCGCAGCCTCTGCGAACTGCTCGATAGTCGGCCCGCTCAGCGCCCCGACGCCCGTGCCGCCGCGCGCTGCGTCGCGCAGCATGTCCACCCCGAACTGGCCCACGCCCAGCAGACCTGCGCGCTCGACACCCGACGCGATGTAGTCGCCGATGTCCCAGCCCTCCTTCCAGCTGGGCTGCTGCCCGCCGCCCTGGATCAGCCCCTTGACCATGTCCGCTGCGATCATCGTCGGCACGTAGCTGGCCAGGGCCAGCGCCGGCACGTAGTTGCCGTGCTGGTACTCGTGCGCCACGCGCTTGAGGATGGTCTCGTGGAAGCTGTAGGTGAACTGCTTCAGGTGCGCGATCAGCGAGAAGTGCGGGTCGCTCATCCAGATGGGCTTGTCTGCCGCGTCGGGCCGCAGCACGGCGCCATCCACCCAGCGGTTGATCGCCATCTTCATCTTGGCGCTCTGCTCCAACGTCAGCCCTTCGTGCTCATGCACCAGGGGCCGGCCGTCAGCACCCAGCCGCACCTCGCCGGGCTGCAGGCCCAGCTCGCCCATCCAGCGCGCGCTGTGCTTGCTGGCCGTGCCGTCGGCGTGCCGGGCCAGGAACGCCATGGCCGCCTCGGTGGCACTCACCCGCATGCTAGTGTTGAACTGCTCGGCCAGGTTGTAGCGGAACAGCGTGTCGTTGATCTTGCGGCCGGTGTCGCCCACCATGCCCTGCGAGTACAGCGCGCCCAGGGTGTGCACCAGTGAGGCGTCGTCGATGGTGCCCACACTGGCGGCGAACTTCGTGGCGTCGTCATCCTGCGCACCCTTCTTGAAGTTCTTCGGGATTTCGGCCACGCCGCGCTTGAACGCCTTGAACGCGTCGCCCACAGTGCCGCCGCGGACTGCGATGCCCATAGGGTCCACCACTGAGCTGAAAATCATCAGCGGCAGCAGGCGCACGTTCTGGTACACGATCATGTTGCCGAACAGCCGGCGGGCCTCGGGGTTGATCGTGTCGCCCAGCGTGCCGTCCACGGCCTGCACGAACTTCTGCGCGCTCTCCAGGTCGTCCTGCGTGGCGCCCTGGCGCTTGGCTTTGACCAGCAGGTCATCCACGCCCTTGCCGTCGTCACCCAGCCGCCGCGCCCACTCCGCCCGACGCGTGGCCTGGGTGACATAGCCGTTGAGGATCGACGGCAGATCCTTGCGCATGAACGGAGCGGTGTCGGTCGCGCTCATGAACGCCAGCTCACGCGGCTTCAAGTGCTGCATGCCGGGCTTGTCCACCACGCTGGTGAACTCCGCGCCTTCGCTGACCATGAGCTTGTGCAGCAGCGCCTTCGGGCTGCCCTTGTACTGGCCGGCGGCCACGTACTTGCCCACCATGTTCAGGAACTCTTGCTGGTGGTCGCTGATGTAGGACGTGTCCCACACGCGCGGAAAGTAGTCCTTGCCCACGCCCAGGTCGTTGACCTTCACACCAGCGTCGGTCATGTACTGGTGCATGCCGTCCAGCAGCTTGCGCACCACCACCTTGGCCTGGCGCGCAGCCAGTCGGTCTTCGGGCCGGGCCAGTGCGTCGATGGCGGCGTTGCTCTGCGCCTGCATGCTCTCCATGGCGGCGTTGACCGCATCGGGCGTGAAGCCCTTCAGATCGGCCGCCATCTTGTTCATGACGCGGGTGCGCTCGGCACGCGCCGCCGGCAGGAAGCCCGCATCGCTGCCCTCGGCGTTGCCGTGCAGCTTCATCACGTCGGCCAGTTCGCGCAGCGCCGGGATGCCCGTGTCACGCAGCCGCTGGCCGCCGGCCACGCCCAGGTTCTCGCCCAGCTCCAGGATCGGCTGGGTCATCTTGCGGGCGGTCTCGACGGCGCGGTTGCGGCCTGGGTTCATCAGGTCCGCGCCCACCTTGTCGCGGCTGGCCATGTTCTTGGCGAACTCACCGCTGTGGAAGTAGTCCATGATGTGCAGGGCGCGCTCGTCGTTCGACCAGATGCCCAACACAGAGCGGACGAAGTCGGCGATCTTGCCCAGCACCGTCTTGGTCTCGGGGCCGACCTTGAGCTTGCCGTCGGCCCAGGCCTGGTACATGTAGGCCGCGCGCTCTTCGCGGTCCTTGAGCTGCTCCAGCGCCTTGTCACCCATGCCGCGGTCGGCCATCCAGGTGCGGAGCTGGTCGACCACGTGGGCGCTCTCGCCGGCGCGCATCAGCACGTCCATGATCTTGCCGTGTTTCATGTCGCTCAGCTTCTGCATGAACGCGTGCAGCGATTCGTGGTACGCCGTGGACAGCGGGTTCATGGCGTGCACGGACAGGCGGATCACGTCTTCGATGGGCGCGTTGCCCGGGTCGATGCGCTCGAACTCACCGGCGTGGCCCAGGCGCTCCCAGGCCAGGCGCACGGAGTTGCCCAGCGTTTTGGTGATGTAGTCGTTGACCTCCTTGCGGTTGATCGGGCCGGCGCGCGTTGGGTCCGCCGGCTCCATCGACTTGTTGGCCTTCAGCAGGTCGTACGCCTGCTGAGGCTGCTCGCGCACCAGCCCGCCGATGCGCGCGTTCAGGGCGTCGATGGCGCCGACTACGTTGGTCTTGGCGCCGCGGTAGTTGATGAAGCCCTGGTTCTTGGATGCTTCCATCGCGGCGCTGAGCTGGTCCAGGTCCAGACGGGGCAGCGTGTCGCGCAGCTCGCCCGACTTGAAATACTCGAACAGGTGCTGGACGTGCTCGCCATCGCTCAGCCCGTTGAGGAACGCGCTCAGGTACGCCTTGACCCGCTCGAACAGGGTGACGGTCGGCTTGTCGGTGATGGTGAGCTTGCCCTCGGCCCAGTGCTGGTACATGTAGGCCACCGCCTCTTCGGGGTTGCCCTTGTAGTAGTCGCGGACGTGGGGCTTGTCGGCGTAGATGCTGTCGAGCTGCCTCTGCACTGCGTCGGACGTGGCCGTGCGCACCAGCGCCCCGATGCTTTTCTCGAAGCGAGCGTCAGACATCAGCCGCGAGAACAGCGCATGTGCAGACTCGTGGTAGACGATGGACCGCAGCATCTCGGGTGAATGGACCCGCTTGTGGTGCAGCAGAATGGCCTGCGTGGCGCCGTCCGCGCCGTGGATGATCCCGAACGCGCCGTCGATCCCCACGCCGACCAGATCGTCAGTCGAGAAAATGATGTCGACTGCGTCGTTGCCGAACACGCGGTCCACGTACTCGGCAACTCGTGCTTTGAACTTGTCCGACACATTAGCCAGCGCTTCTACTCTGGCGACGCTCAGTACGTGATTGACCGCAGCGTCGATGTCCGCCGCCGGCTTTCCGCGATAGTGGTCGCGAACAGTACGCTCGATGTCTTTTAGAATGCGCTCCGCCAGCTCCGGCCGGTCGGCCGTCCTGCGAAGCATCCGAAACTGTGTTTCTAGGTGTGGGACGCTCGCTTCGGTAATGGCGGCGATCAGCCCCGGCGGTGTCGCGCTCTCGCGAATCGCCCCGACGGCCTTGTTCAAGTGGGCGGCAGCGTTCTGCAGCCCCACCGCATCGGTGTGCTGGCCGATTTCCTTGATCAGCGACTCATCGCCAGAACGTGCCCGATCCAGGAAGGCCGCCTTCTTGGCGGCCACGGCTTTTGGGCTGGGGGAGCCCTCGTCGTAGGCATTCACCGGCGGCGGGTCGTTGGGCCGGGTCGGCTCCTTGATGCGTCGCGGCAAGAACGGTTCGCGCTTCTCGCCGCTGTTGGTGTGGATCGGCTCGGGGTCGCGGTCAGCCCGGTAGCCCGCCGCCTGGTGCACCTGGCCGAACGGGTCAATCTCGCGCTGGCCACCACCCAGGTTCTCGCCCGACGTGCGGGCAGAGTTGATGCGCTGCACACTCAGCCGGCCGAACTCTTCCATCAGCTCAGCTTCGTGGGCACGGCCGAACGGCAGGACGCGCTTTTCGCCAGGCTCCTTGCCAGCGTTGATGCGGTCGGCTTCGGCCTGCGTCATCCCTGGCTTGGAGGTGTCCACCTTCTCCAGCTCGGCTTCGATTTCGCGCATGCGCACCTTGCCGAGTGCCAGCCCGCGCTGCACCTCACCATCGAAGTCCAGCGCATCGTCGAGCTGCCCCCGGCTGTCCTCGCGCCCCAGTTCCTTGTTCTTGCGGGCCTCACGCGGGCCGGCGACCTCGTGGGCGTCTGCCTTGATCGCTTCGCGCAGTGCGCCGTCGCGCGGAGTGATGGGCTCGCCAGTCCGCTCGGCGAGAAAGCGCCCACGGGCGGTGTTGCCGCTTGCCTTGATAAGCTGCTTGCTCAGCTCGGTCAAGTACTTCGTGTCGCCGTCGTTGGCGCGGTCTTCCCCCGTACGCGTGTCGAGCTTCTTCACGTCGCCCCAGGTCACGTCGCGGCCGTCGAGCTTGCCCAGCACCGTGCCGTCGGGGATGTCGAACGTGCGGCCCATGTAGTCCTGCACGGCCGCGATGCCTTCGATGAACATGCGGCCCAGGCGCGCAATGCGGCTGCGCTCGTCCTCAGGCGTGTAGGGCTCGTCCTTGAACCGCTCGGTCATGGACCGCACGACTTTCACCGCGTCGAGCACGACCTTGTCGTCGCCGGTGCCGATGCGCGACTTGCTGTCTGCGTACCGCTTGCGGTCAAGCTTCATGGCGTCCAGCTCGTCGAAGCTCAGGTCCGTCTTCTGCAGCGCGCGCTCGGTGGCGATGACGCCGTAGCGATCCAGGTTCTCGCGGGCGAAGCGCTCGCCGTCGACACCTGCCTCGTTGCCCATCTTGACCAGGGCTTTGTACTTGTCCTTGACCCACTGGTGATCCAGGCCCATTTCCGTGGCCGTGATGAAGCGCGGCGTGGAGTCGGGGTGGGCCGCCTTGACCTTCGCCAGCTTCTGCATGGCCGCGCCGGGGCGGCCCTCCTTGCCCGGGTCGTCTTCGGGGTGGGGGTACAGGTCCATGCCCTTCTTGCCGCCGCCGAACATCTGCAGGCGCCCGTTTGGCGAGCCGGTCTCGCTGAAGCCGTCGTCCACGCCGCTGTCGATGGGCTGGCCGTCGGCGTCGTACTTCACCTGGGCACGTTCGAGCTGGTTCTCTTCCTTGGGCTTGGCCTTCTCCAGCGCCGCCAGCACTTTCTCGGCATTCTTGCCGTAGCGCATGCCCAGGTGCTTCTGCACCATGTAGTGCAGCCGCTGGGCCTGCGGGTCGGCGTTGGGGCCTTCGGCCGGGCGCTTGTCGTCGCGCCACTTGGCCAGCAGCGCCGCTTCCTGGCGCAGCTCGGCGTCGGTGCTGCGTTCCTGCCCCTTGGCCAGGTTCTTGCGCAGGGTCTGCACCAGCGTGTCGGTGCTGTCGCGCACCTGGGTGAACTCGTTCAGGCCCTTGAAGAACGTCTTGGTCTTGGCCTGGTCGGTGCTGTCGCCCACCACCGAATGCGCCGCCTCGATCAGCCGGTCGGCCGCCGGGCCAGCCAGGTCGATCAGTCGCGCCACGACGTCGCTGGACGGGCGCTTGCCGCTGGCCAGGTCTTCGATCAGCGGGGCGAACGCCCGGTGCAGGTCGGCCTTGATCTTCGGCGCCTGCTTCGGGTCGTTGATGCCCTGGGCCAGCTCGGGCCGGGCCTTCAGCAGCTCGGGGATCAGCTTGGCGGCCAGCGCCTCACGCACGCCGCTGTCGTCCTCGGACTTTTTCGGACGGCGCGGCTTGCCAGCCCCTTCCACGGTGAACGACTCAGCGTCCACCACGTCGCCGCCCGGCTCGGTGCGCTTGAACTTGCTCTCGTCGCGCCGCTGCTCCACCGCATCGGCGAACTTGGCCAGGTGTTCTCGGGCCGTGGCGGCGGCGTCCTGGGCCTGCTTGGCAGTGGCCACCGCGGCTTGCTTGGCGTGGTCGCCCACGTTCTGCAGCCAGTCGCGCACCGCCGGGTGCTGGTCGCCCAGCTCCTTCGCGTAGTCCTTCACCACCTGGACGCGCTCGCCGTCGTCGCCGGCCAGCGCCTGCTTCAGCTTCTCGCCCTGCAGCCCGGCGAACTTGGTGATGTCCCCGATGACGTCGTCGCTCTTGGCGATCTTGTCCAGCACGTCGCGGGCTTTGGTCTTGGCGCTGTCGAACAGGCCGGTCAGGGCGTCAGGGATTTCCATGCCCTGCACGTGCTGCGCCGCAGCATCGACCTTGGCGCCGGCCGCGCCTGCACCGTCGGTTGTCGCCTGGGCGACACCCTTGGCCTTGTCCCCGACGAACTTGGCCGCGTCCTTGGCCGCGCCGCCCACGGCGTCGGCCGCAGCGCCGATCTGGCCGCGTGCGCCGCCCAGGGCGTGCATGCCGGCGATGGGCACGCCCATGACCGCGCCGCCGGCTGCCGCGTCCCCGATTTGGTGCGTGTCCAGGGGTGCCGCCGGGTTGGCGGCGACCTGCTTGCCGGCCTCGGAACCGGCCGCCAGCCCGGCCTGCTCGGGGATCGCCGCCAGAGCCCCGCCAGGGATGCGCCCTGCCATACCCCCCAGCCGTGCGCGTGCGACGCCAGGAAGAACGTTCTGGAGGGCTGCAGAGCCCACGCCGCCCACCACCGCCCGGGTCAGGTCGACGGGCTGGCCCTGCTCACGCATCCGGCCCACGATGTCGCCCGCTTCCACCGGCGCCATGACGCCCGCGCCGGCCAGCATGGCAGGGACAGCCCCGCCGCCGGTCAGCAGCGCGGCGCCCAGCGCGGCGCCGCCCACCGGCACCATGCCGCCGGCCAGGCCCTTGCCCCAGTCCACGAAGTCGCCCACCCCATGCACGTCACGCATGGAGGCCACCCGGGGGGCGGCAGCGGCGGCGTCCTGGGTGTACTGGTCCGCCGCCTGGTAGCGGCCGGCGGCGAAGTCGCTGGCCCCGACCTTCTGGCCGACCGCGCCGGCCAGGTTGTTCAGGCTGCCCATGGCGGCGTTGCCGCCGCTGCGCATGCCCTTGACGAACTCGCCTTGCTGTTGCGAGGCCAGGGCGTCCAGCTCAGCGTCGCTCAGGCGCGGGGCCTTGTCGGTCAGGTTGCTCACTTGCGCCCCTCGTGCAGGATGTCGAACTCGTTGGTGGGCGTGCCACCGAAGAACCGGGCACCTTCCACCGTGTCAAAGAAGCGCTTGGGGATGACCTGACCCGCCGCTTTGCTGTCAGCCCGGGTGATCTGCCGGTCGCCGTTTGGCAGCACGCGCAGTTGTGTCAGGTCCACCGGGTCGATGGTCTTCAGCTTGTCGGGGTTCCACGGCAGCCAGTTGGCGTTGGCCTGCATGGTCTTCAGCATCTTGGTGCCGGCCAGCAGGCGCTGCTCGTCCAGCGGCGACAGCTCGTGCACGCCACTGGCGCCCATGCGGGCCACCGAGCGGTCGATGCCGCGCCGCTGCTCCGCAACAGCGAGCTGGTCCGGCTTGCCGTCCTGCCCGGGGTTGATGGATTCGAGGTTGGCCGTGAGCTGCTTGTCGCGACCCTCCTTGCGGGCAAATGCGTCGTTGCCGGTGGCCCGCATGTATTCGCGGTCGGTGTTGGCCTGGGCGCGCTGGGCCGCGGCCTGTGCCTGCCGCACGCTCAGCACGTGGCCCTGGTAGGTCATGTCCTGGCCGCGCATCGTGGCGTTGGTGGTGGCCGCGTTGTTCTCGCGCTGGACGTTGGCGCTCAGGTTGGCGCGGGCCATGTCGCCGCCCTCGCGCATGGTGGCCAGGCCGCGCTCATTCGCCATGCGCGCCGTGGCGATGGCTTGCTCCGCTGCAATGCTGGCGGCGTGGCGGGCGTCACGCGGCTTCATGCTGCCGGCCCCGGGCGTCAGGATGCTCGCGCTGGGCGTGCTGAAATGCTTGGCGCGCAGGCTGTCCACCAGCGTGCCGCCACCAAAGCCGATGGGGCCTTGCCCCACGGTGCTGCCGCCGTCGCCCGTGGTCACGGACTGCGGCAGCTCGTAGCCGCGCATGCTGGCCGGGCCAGCCGGCAGCGAGGTCACGCCGGCGTTCGGGTTGCGCGGATTGTCGATGTCGGCGCCGAACTTGATGTTCTCGCCCGAGTAGCTGTTGCCGCTGCGGCGGATGGTGCCGGCAGGGTTCGTCGGCATGGGCACGCCAGTGCCAGGCACCGTGCCGCCGGGCTGGCCCTGGCTGTTGGGCGGGAAGTCGGGAAGCTCGCTGGCCGTCGGCGGGTTGATGAACCCGCGCCCTTGGCCTGCGGCTGCGTTGCCGCGCCCAAAGACGGTGGAGCCGTTTTCACCACTGGCCGCGCTCTTGGCGACGTCGATGATGTTGCGCTTGGGGTCGTAACCATTGCGGACCAGCGCATCATCACCGCCGAACAGGAAGTTGCCGACGCCGTGCCCGGCCTTGTGCCCGAGGTAGCCGCCGCCGACAGCCCCTGCCACACCACCGGCGACGGTGCCCGCCACCGGCACAACCGATCCCACGCCTGCGCCGAACGCCCCGCCGCCGACGGCCCCCAGCGTGCTGCCCACAGTGGACACGGCGTCGGTGGCGCCGATGCGGAGCTTGTCGGTCAGGGGCACGTTGTCGTCGAAGTAGGCGTTGCCGTGCCCGGCCGTTTCGCTGATGCCGCTGAAAACGCCAGTGCTGCGCATGCCGCCACGCAGCACGTCTTGCGCGGCGGCGCGTCCTGCAGTTTTCAGCGCTTCGCCGGTCGCTTGCCCGGCCGTCCTGATGCCCTGCCCCGTGGCTGCACCCGCGCCCCGAATCCGCTCGATCGTGGGCTCGGCCACCGGCGGCTTGGCCGTGCCGTCCGCCGGCGACCAGGGGCGGGACTCAGGCAGAGGCTGTTGCGGCCCGGCGTTGGGCGGCGCGTTGCGCATGGTGGGCTGTGGGGGCATGGGCGGCTGTGTGCTGAAGCGTCGCGCCGCTTCGGCCGCGCCGGGGTCCAGCGCTACGCCCTGCGGGGTGCCGTACATCACATTGGACGTGGGCGGCGGCACGCGCATCCGCCGGGCCATCCGCTCCATTGCGGGGTCGCTCACGTCGAGGCCGGGGATCGCAGTTTGGGCCATGCTTCTTCCTTAGAACTATCTTCGATTCTAGTCCGAGGCCGTGTGCTACAAGGTGCGCGAAACGGAGGCGCACATGAACGAAGGCTGGCTGTTTGTCTTGGGGGTTGTGGTCGTGGGGCTGGCGGCGGGCGAGCTAGCGGTGATCCTGTTCAAAGACCCCGCCCAGAGCTGGCTGTACCGGCTCGGGCGAGGGCTGAGCTTGGGGGTCAAAGCGCTGTTTCCCCACTGCTGATCACCCCTCGACGTTCGTCACCGTCGAGTCGTTGCCCGACACGCTGGCCTGGGTGTGGATCGCGTTGAACGCAGCCGCTGCCTGGGTGCCCGCCATCTGCGCGCTGGCCACCGCAGCGTTCACGCGCTGGCCCAGCGTCTCCATGGCGGTGCGCACGTTCGTCTCGTTCGTGCGCATGCGCAGCTCGGCGTTTGTGGTGCTGACCCGCAGCGGGATTTCGGCTGCCGTGATCTGGGCGCGGTAGAAGTCGGTCAGCGTGGCCGCAAAGCGCGACTGCGAGTCGATGATCGTGGACGCCACCTGGGCGGCGACCTGCGGCCCCTGGGCCAGCGTACGGATGTACTCCGACGCAGACGTCAGGGCCAGGCTGCGCAGCGACACCGCCCGCTCGACAGCCAGCCGGGTGTTCTCCACCTCGCGGGTGAACGTCTCGGTGGCTTGGGTGCGGGCCGCCTCGGCAATGGCGTCCTGGGCCGTGCGCTCGATCATGAGCTGGCCGTAGCGCAGCGCGCCGGGCGGCGTGGGGAATCGGCGTGCGGCCCAGTCGGCTTCCAGCGCTTCGCGGTTGCGGTTGGCGTCGGTCAGCGCCCGGTCGCGTGCCCGGTTCCAGAGCTGGGCCTCGACGTTCGTGTTGATGCCGCTGCCGCCCACGGTGAGCGCTCGGGTCACCCAATCCTGCGCGGCGGCGGCGAAGTCGTCCGCCGGGAAGTGCTCGGTCAGGAACCCACTGAACAACCCCGCCAGCATGTCCACCAGGTCGCTGCTGGTCGAGTCGTAGAGCGACGTTGCCGTGGCTTGGTTGACGCCGGTGACAGTCGGCGCCGTGGGCAGCGTCGGCGTGTCGATGGGGGTCGGCAGCGGTGCGCTCGGTGCGGGCGAGGTCAGCGCGATGGCCGTGTCAATCTTGGCCGACGCCTGCTCGGACAGCATCGTGGCCTTGTCCCAGGCTGCGCTGATGATCACCGGCACATACGCGCCGGGACCGCCGGAAAGGGTGCCCAGACTCATGATCAGATCCTCCGCTTGAACTCAGCCGCGACGAACGTCACGCTGTCGATTTCAAAATCGTCGCCGTCCCTGTTGAACAGCTCGAACGTGAAGTAGTTCGCCTTCAGTCCTCGGCCCACGTCAAAGCGCTGCTGCTGCAGTTCGGGCGACGCGGCACGGGCGGCGTAGATGTGCTCGGCGCCTTCGGCCGTGATCTTCAGGAACAGCCGGCCGGTGGACGACGCGCCGGTGTAGGCGCGCGCCATGTGCTTGAGCGTCTTCGAGTTGAAGTCTTGCGCACCGAACGACACGCTTGCGCGGATCGGCGCGCCGTGGTCGTCGTCGCCAGTGAGGGCGAACAAGCCGTCTTCGCGCAGTCCGTAGGCCTGGCCGGCGATGACGCCGAAGCTGTTGAACGGGTAGTTCTCGAACGTCGAGGACGCGGGGGTCTCGCCCAGGTTCACCGCCCACACTTCGCCCACACCGTCGTCAGCCGCGTCGGTGCCGGTCAGCACCTGGCTGATGAGCGTCTCGGTCAGCACCGCCGACAGTTGGAACGTGGCGGCTGCGCCCGCTTCGGACACCAGAGCGGCGTCCTTGATGACGGACACGCCCACCACGGTGCTGAGGGCGCCGCTGGCGTCGATGACCGCGAACACTTCGGTGAACGCGCCCAGAGTCGGCACAGCAGAAGTGATCGACGTCATCCATCCTTCACCGGCCGGAAGCGTGTAGGCGAACCCGCGCATCGCGGGCAGTTCCAGCAGCGCTTCGCCGATCATGCCCTGGGTCAGCCGCGCCTTCATCAGCGGCAGTTCCAGCGCAGCGCGGGCGACGGTGCCCACCACCGAGTGCGCCGACATGGTGAGCGTCGGCAGCTCCAAGTTGGCGCGGGGCGCCGTCGCCAGCAGCAGTTCTTCCTGGCTGACCACGGCGAGTGCCGGCAGCGTCAGCATCGCCTGGCAGATGGCCCGGCCGCCCAGCAGCTGCATCTTGGGGAGCGTCAGGTCTGCCCGCGTGGCCGTGCGGGCTTCGGTGATGGTCAGCCGGGGCAGCGCCAACACACCGCCGCTGAATGGCGTGCCCTGCCCTGCCCTGCCTGCCAGTGGTGGCAGCGTCAGGTCCGCGCCGCTGTAGGCCACGACCTCGATGCCTTCGACCCAGGAGCCCGGCTCCCACAGGGCGGCGCTCAGCATCCACACGCCAGGCGCATCCAGCGGCACCGATGTCTGGTAGCTCGACGTGGTGTTGGCGCGGTCGGCTCGGGTGAACGTCATCTTGCCGCGCAGCAGCTCGACCGTGTAGATGGTGGTGTCGTCGGCCGGCACGTAGGTGCCCATGGCGCCACCGCCCGGGGTCAGCGAGCCCTCAGCGCCGCCGCCTTGTCGCCAGAGGTCGGCTGCGTACCCGTTGTCGATCGTCCAGCCGATGAACCGGCCGTCCAGCGACAGCGGGTCGACGTTGTCGCCCAGGCCCACCAGAAAACGCTTGCCCGTCTGCACGCGGAACTTCACGCGCCCCTGGCGGAAGAACGCTGCGGCTGAGACCGCACCAGCGTTCCACCCGGCGGTGGGCGCAACGCGAGTTGTGGGGGCGATGGGCTCCACGGCCGGGGTCACTTCACCAGTGAGGAAGTCGCCGCAGACGTAGCCCGCGGCACCCAGCAGTGGGAAGCTGCCGCCGGCGTAGTAGCCGTCGCGCACAGCCGGATCGCCGTCGGTGCTGAGTAGCGAGTAGTCGAGCCCGGTCACATACGGCAGGCCCCCGATCAACTCGCCCCGGGCGGCGTACGCGGCGAGCAGCTCGCTCAGCGGATAGAACCC
>Ga0116187_1001533_pt1 | contig 24203 bp, 17 predicted proteins | sample AD_JPNNA6_MetaG_FD_89755 | JGI IMG/M metagenome (GOLD analysis project Ga0116187, IMG submission 89755) | Active sludge microbial communities of municipal wastewater-treating anaerobic digesters from Japan - AD_JPNNA6_MetaG | ecosystem: Engineered > Bioreactor > Anaerobic > Digestate | place... | reverse complement strand
TTGCCGCCGCGCGACTGGACGCGGTATTCGTCCACGGGCGTGCATTTGCCGTAACCGTTTTCGGAAACTGTGAGCATGAACGTGTTCTGGGCTGGGATATCCATGCCGATGACTTCATCGCCTTCGTCCAGACTGATACCGCGCACGCCGCGGGCGGTTCGGCCCATGTCGCGCACGTCGTCTTCCTTGAAGCGGATAGCCATGCCCTGCCGGGTCGCGATAAAGACGTCCTGATTGCCCATTGTCAACTGCACTTCAACGAGTTCATCGCCCTCGTCGATGGAAATGGCGATGATGCCGCCGGAGCGCGGATTGGCATAAGCGGTGAGTTCCGTTTTCTTGATAGTGCCTTTCTTGGTCACCATGACAATAAACTTGCCTTCCACAAATTCCCGTACCGGCAGCGTTGCCATGACTTTTTCACCCGGAGCAAGGTTAATCAGATTGACAATGGCCTTGCCCTTGGCGGCGCGTCCGGCCTGCGGAATCTGATAGACCTTGAGCCAGTAAACCTTGCCGGCGCTGGTAAAGATAAGCAGATAATTATGCGTGGAGGCGATGAAGATTTTTTCGACAAAATCTTCTTCCTTGGTGCCCATGCCGACTTTGCCGCGGCCGCCGCGGTGCTGACTCTTATAGAGGCTGACGGCGTTTCGCTTGATGTAACCGGCATGCGATATCGTGACAACAACATCTTCCTCCACAATCATGTCTTCGATATTGATGTCTTCGGTACTGGCGACAATTTCCGTGCGACGTTCGTCGCCGTATTTTTCCTTGATTTCATTGAGTTCATCAATGATGACCTGCAGGACCTTTTGCGGATCATCCAGAATTCCCTGCAGATAAGCGATGAGTTTCGTTACCTCGGCGTATTCTTCGTCAATCTTCGCGCGTTCCAGGCCGGTCAGGCGCTGGAGTCTCATATCCAGAATGGCTTTGGCCTGAATTTCCGACAGCTTGAACTTGGCGCATAACTGCGTGGAGGCTTCGGCCGGTGTTTTCGACGCCTTGATGACCTTGATAATCGCGTCGATATTGTTAAGCGCAATAATCAGGCCTTCCAAAATGTGCGCCCGTTCCTTGGCGCGCGCCAGGTCGAACCGGGTGCGGCGCACGACAACGTCGCGGCGGAAGCTGATGAACTTTTCGAGGACTTCCTTGAGGTTGAAAACCTGCGGACGGCCGTCGCATATCGCGAGCATGATAATGCCGAACGAGCTTTCCATCTGCGTGAACTTGTAGAGCTGATTGAGAATGATGGCGGAGTTTTCATCGCGTTTCAAATCAATCACGATGCGGATGCCGTCGCGGTCGGATTCGTCCCGCAGATCCGCTATGCCGGAGATTTTCTTGTCGCGCACCAGCTCCGATATTTTTTCAATCAACGCGGCTTTGTTGACCAGATAGGGAATTTCCGTGATGACAATGGTTTCCTTGTCGGTGCGGCCGTTCTTTTCAATCAGTGCGCGCGCCCGGGTCTTGATAATGCCGCGTCCGGTTTTGTAGGCCTCGACAATGCCTTCGCGGCCGTTGATAAAACCGGCGGTGGGAAAATCCGGCCCCGGAATATGACGCATCAACTGTTCAATGGTGATATCGGGATTTTTAATACAGGCGATGAGGCCGTTGACCACTTCCTTCAGATTGTGCGGCGGAATATTGGTCGCCATGCCGACAGCAATACCGGACGTGCCGTTGAGCAGCAAAAGCGGAATCCGCGATGCTAGCAAGGACGGCTCCGTCAGCGATTCATCGTAGTTGGGAACAAAATCAACCGTGTCCTTTTCCAAGTCGGCCAGCACTTCATCGGATATGCGCGCCAGACGGCTTTCCGTGTAACGCATCGCCGCGGGCGGGTCGCCGTCAATGGAGCCGAAGTTACCCTGTCCGTCCACCAGCATATAGCGCAGGGAGAAATCCTGTGCCATACGCACCAATGTATCGTAAATCGCCGCGTCGCCGTGCGGGTGATATTTACCCATGATATCGCCGACGATACGGGCTGATTTTTTGTAAGGTTTGTTATGGCGGTTGCCCATTTCATACATGGCATACAAAATCCGGCGATGAACCGGCTTGAGGCCGTCGCGCACATCGGGAATGGCGCGGCCGATGATGACGCTCATGGCGTAATCCATGTACGATTTTTTCATTTCATCTTCTATATTCACCAGGGTTTGCTTGTGGTGGATATCACGATCCATGTTATTCCTTCCTCTCTATAAGAAAACCGGCCTACAGATGGCACGGTTACTAATCATATTTTTTTCTAAGGTACTAATCCCGCTCTGCCTATATGTCCAGATTGGAAACATTCAGAGCATTTTGATAAATAAAATCACGTCGCGGCTCGACCTGATCACCCATCAGCGTGGTAAATATTTCGTCGGCCAGCACCGCGTCTTCCACGCCCACCCGCAGGAGCGTGCGTTTTTCCGGATTCATGGTCGTTTCCCAAAGCTGCTCCGGATTCATTTCACCAAGACCTTTGTAACGCTGCACCGACAGGCCTTTTTTGCCCAGGCTGACGATATGATCCACCAGCGCCTTGGAACTCTCCAGAACAACGGGCGCGGTCGATTCATCACCGACATCTCTGTAAGGCGCTTCACCCATAATGGATACCTGATCAAGCAACGACCGGATATCCGTGAACTGCGGTGTTCGGAAAACTTCCCGCGTCACACAGGATGGAACGGTTTGTCCATTTTTATTGAGATTGAAGACCACCTTAAAGCCACCATGATCCTCGTCCTCTTCAATGTTAAAATCGGCAAAGCTATCGCCCAAGGCAATACCTGTTCTTTTGGCGATGGAAGCAAGCGGCTTTTCGGCCTTGAAACTTTCATCGGTCAACGTTGGATCGCCAGCCAGGATGCGAATCAAATTTCTATCCTTGCCTTCCTTTTCAAAACGGTCGAGCAGATCTTCGATACGCATGACTTTTTTAATCAGGGTCAATAGTTTATTACCGGTCACCGGGAACGGAGAGCCGTCGCCCATGACGAGCTTGACCTTGTCCACTCCGTTTTCCAGAATATAGTTCTTCATCTGCTCTTCATTGTGGATATAAAATTCATTCTTCTTTTCCACCACTTTAAAAAGCGGCGGCTGGGCAATGTACAGATGCCCCCGTTCAATGAGCTCGCGCATCTGCCGGAAGAAGAACGTCAGAAGCAACGTGCGGATGTGCGATCCGTCCACGTCGGCATCCGTCATAATGATGACTTTGTGATAGCGCAGTTTGCTGACGTCGTAATCCTCTGTGCCGATCCCCGTACCCAGAGCCGTGACCATCAATTTGATTTCCTCATTTTGCAGCATTTTGTCAAAGCGGGCTTTTTCGACATTTAACACCTTACCGCGAAGAGGCAGAATGGCCTGATTCTTCCGGTCACGACCCTGTTTGGCCGAACCGCCGGCGGAATCTCCCTCGACCAGATAGATTTCGCTGAGGGCCGGATCCTTTTCCTGGCAATCGGCCAGTTTCCCCGGAAGCGCACCGACTTCCAAGGCGCTTTTGCGGCGGGTCAGTTCCCGGGCACGTCTCGCCGCTTCCCGGGCACGCGCCGCTTCCATGCATTTATTGAGAATCTGTTTGGCGACGGAGGGATTTTCTTCCAGATAACTGCCGATCTTATCGTAAATAATACCTTCCACAAGGCCCCGGACTTCGGAATTACCCAGTTTGGTTTTCGTTTGACCTTCGAACTGCGGATTCCGCACCTTGACGCTGATGACGCAGGCCAGCCCTTCCCGCAGATCTTCGCCGCGCAGCGATTCCTTGCCGTCTTTGATGAGTTTATTATTAGTGGCGTAATTATTAAAAACACGGGTCAGGGCGGAACGGAATCCGATCATATGCGTGCCGCCTTCCGTCGTGTTGATGCTGTTGGCAAAGGAAAAAATATTTTCCAGATAGGTTTCGTTGTACTGTAGAGCCACTTCGACCGAACAGTCTTCCCGGGCGCCGGAAACATAAATCGGGTTTTTGTGCAGAACTTTTTTATTACGGTTGATATATTCGACAAACGAAACAATACCGCCCTTGTAAAAGAATTCATTTTGCTTGTTGGCGCGTTCATCAATCAGAATGATTTTAACGCCTGAATTTAAGAAGGCCAGTTCGCGCAGGCGGTTGGCAATAATATCGTAGCTGAATTCCGTTTCTTCAAAGATTTCATCGTCCGGTAAAAACGTGACTTTGGTTCCCTTACCCCTGGTCTTACCGACCTTTTCCAGTGGACCATCAGGAACACCGCGTTTGTATGTTTGTATATAAGCATTACCATCGCGTCTTACTTCCAACTCACAAGTCTTGGAAAGGGCATTCACAACCGACACGCCAACACCATGAAGACCACCGGATATTTTATAGGAGTCGTTGGAAAACTTTCCACCGGCGTGCAGCTTGGTCATCACCACTTCCGCAGCAGAAACGCCTTCCGTTTTATGCATATCGATCGGAATGCCTCGGCCGTTATCATCAACCACTACACTGTTATCGACTCTGATTTTTACTGTGATGGTATCACAGAAACCACCGGCCGCTTCATCAATACTGTTATCCACCACTTCATAAACAAGATGATGGAGACCTTCCTTACCCGTTGACCCAATATACATTGCCGGTCTTTTGCGTACCGCTTCCAGACCTTCCAGAACTTTTATACTATCAGCGTCATACTTATGTGTCATATTGAACTTTCAACTTCCTCTCCGTAACTATATTTTCAGGGGCATCACGATGCATAAATAATTATCATCATCAGCCTGTTTAATCATGGAAGGTTTTAATCCCATGCCTACTTCAAAAACAATATTCTCTTTATTCACCACCGATATGGCATCAATTAAATAATTTACATTAAATCCACTATCAATGGCTTCCCCATCATAATCAATATCAATTTCCTCCGTTGCTTCGCCAACATCCAGATTTGTGGAATTCAACGTCAATTTCCCTTTGGTAAAAGAAAGAATGACCCCACCGTATCTTTCAGAAGATACAACACTCATTCGCCTTAAGGCATGCAGGAAAGATTCTCTTTCCAAAGTCACAATAATCCCCTTTTCAGCGGGAATAACTTTTTTATAATCCGGATAATCGGCATCAACCAGGCTGACTTTCAAAATTGTATTTTTTGTTTGCAGAATAAACATATTTTTGTGCAAACCGATTTTTAAATCTTCATTTTCATCAATAATTTTCTTAATTTCCATTAATCCTTTACGGGGAATAATCACTCCTTTTCCCGCTTTAAAAAAATGCCCCGGCGTTAAACTCTTTGCTAAAGCCAGTCGATGTCCGTCTGTCGCCACCATTCTGAGTAAATGGTTCACACCATCCATTCCTTCTTCCAATAAAACACCATTCAAGTTTTTTCGGGTTTCATCCGTCGCCATCGCAAATGATGTTTTATTAATTAAATCTTTAATAATACTGCCTTCTAATTTATGAAGCATCATATCCTGATCATCTGTAATGCTTGGAAAATCCTCCGCCGGCAACCCCGGTATTTTATAGAAAGCCCGCTGCGCAGATATTTTGACAATATTATTTTTTTGAACAAATGTAATGTTTTCTCCCTGAATCTCTCTGATCATTTCATATAATTTTTTCGCCGAAACCGTAATTTCTCCTTTTTCAAGAACTTCAGCATCATAATCAGAAATTAAAATGATTTCCCTGTCTGTTGCTATGATTTTAATTTTATTAGCATCGGCTTTTAAAAGAATATTATTTAAAATAGGTATGGTTGTTTTCTTCTCAACAATACCTAAAGTTTTCTGAATACCGTCAAGAAAGGTGTCTCTGATTATTTTAAATTCCATACTGCCTCCTTGTCATAATTATTCTTATTTTATTATATTATATATTCTTAATTAGTATTATTAGTAATACCTGTTGATATGTTGATAATTATCTTTTTCTTAATTAATTTAATATATTAATTAATCTTTATATGTTGATATATTCTATATAAAAAAGTTTATTATTTGTTAGTTAAAATATCTTCTATTTCCTGGATTAATGTTTTTATTTTTGCATCAGATTTAATGCCATTTAATATCTTATTATTGGCGTAAATGACGGTGGAATGGTCACGTCCCCCGATCTTTTGACCGATATCCGGAAAAGAATAATTTGTAAGTTTTCTAGCCAGATACATGGCAATTTGACGAGCAAAAACAGCATTTTTATTTTTATTATGCGCCTTGATGTCTGATATTTTTACATTGAGTTTACCGGAAATAACTTTCATAATTTCTTCGATAGAGAGTTCACCTTTTGTATTCTGATGAACAAGGTTGTTTAAAACTTCCTTCACCAGATCCAGATCGATTTCACGGCCGGTCAGTGATGAATAAGCGCCAATTCTTACCAGGAAGCCTTCCAACTCACGAATATTGGATTCTACGTGTGATGCGATATAATGAATGACATTATTGGGTAGTTCTATATTATTTTCTTGTATCTTTTTCTCGATAATGGCAATTTTTGTTTCTATTTCAGGTGGTTGAATATCGGCAATCAATCCCCATTCAAAACGGGAGCGAAGTCTGCTTTCCAGGTTAGGAATATCCTTTGGAAATTTATCACTGCTGACAACAATCTGCTTGCCGGAATCCTTCAGGGTGTTAAACGTGTGAAAAAATTCTTCCTGTGTTCTGTCTTTTCCAGCAAGAAAATGAATATCATCCATTAATAAGCAACTAATATTACGGTATTTCTCGCGAAATTTGGGCATTTTGTCGTATCGGATAGAATTAACCATTTCATTCATGAATTCTTCCGCCGAAACATACATAATGTTCATATGAGGATGGGTTGCGGAGGCCATTAAACCAATGGCATTTAGTAAATGTGTTTTTCCCAGACCGGATCCCCCATAAATGAACAGAGGATTATAGTTTTTTGCCGGTTGTTTGGCCACAGCAACGGACGCGGCATGGGCGAACTGATTACATGAACCGACAACAAACCTGTCAAAACTATAATTATCATTCAAAAAAGAGGTGCTTTTACTCTTGGAAATCATAGTGGATGGATGACCCTTATGCGATTAGGATTGCTTTTGTGAGGTTTCCGCGGCACTTTCCTGATTTTTAGAAAGAACAAAATCAATATCGACGTCCAGCCCTGACGCATCTTTCAGCGATTGTTTAATCGTCGAGCAGTAGTTATCTAAAAGCCAATCCTTAAAAAATTTATTGGGTACGGCCAACTGGACACACTGGTCTTCCATCGCCACGATTTTGATGGGTTTTATCCATGTATCAAAATTTTGCTTACTGATCTTTTCCTGAATAATTTTACTGGTTTTATCCCAAAACGCATCCATCTTCAAAACCTTTATCAACAGGCCTGTCCACAGGTGTTGATAGACTGAAATATTTCATTTATTCCAATTCATCCAGAATATAACCGGAAAGCCGGTTGAGCTCATCCATAGATGTATATTTGATTTCTATCAAGCCCTTTTTGTCAGAGCCGTTAATTTGCACCCGGGCCATGAGTTTTGTAGAAAGGGCCTTTTCCAGATCACTGAGGAAACGGTCTTTCGTAACAACATGTTTTGTTTCCGCAGGATCTTTTTTCGATTTTTTAATTAGTTTTTCTGTTTCCCGGACATTTAAATCCTTTTTAATGATGTTATGCAAAGCCGCGATTTGTTCTTCTGTGGAATTCAACGCCAGCAGGCAGCGGGCATGTCCGGCGGAGATGATTTTTTCCATTAAAGCTTGTTTAATCTGTTCCGGCAACTTCAAAAGACGAATGGTATTGGCGATGGTGGAACGGTCCTTGCCGACACGTTGTGATATGTCTTCCTGAGAAAGTTCGAATTTTTCCATCAGCGTCACATAAGCGTCCGCCTCTTCGATGGGATTAAGTTCCTCCCGTTGAATATTTTCAATCAGAGAAAGCTCGGCGGCTTCCCTGTCGTTTGCTTCACGAATAATAATGGGGACATCTTTCAGCCCCGCGGCTTGTGCCGCCCTCCAGCGGCGTTCACCGGCGATAATTTCATATCCCAGGAGGTCCTTGCGGACAATGATGGGCTGTATGATACCGCTGCTTTTAATAGAAGCAATCAAATCCTTCTGTCTGTCGTCGCTGAAAATTTTACGCGGCTGATAACGATTGGGACGCAATTCTTCAATGCCGCAGGTAATACTTTTTTTCTTGTCGGCTTCGTTCAATAGATCAGGAAAGATGGCACCCAGTCCTTTCCCCAGCACATTCTTTTGTGCCATTTAAAATCCTCCTTGAATGATTTCTCTGGCCATTTCCATGTAGGCCGCCGCGCCACGTGATTTAATATCATAAAGTATAATCGGCAATCCGTGACTGGGGCATTCCGAAAGCCTTACATTGCGCGGAATGACCGTTTTAAAAACCTTATCGCCGAAATGTTGACGAACATCATCAGAAACTCGATGCGATAACAAGTTACGTTGGTCGAACATCGTCAACAGGATGCCGCCTAACGTCAGGCGTGGATTTAACTGAGCCTTGACCAGCTTAACGGTATTGAGCAGGTAGCCCAATCCCTCCATGGCATAATATTCACATTGTAAAGGAACAATCAGGTAGTCAGCCGCGACCAGCGCATTGACCGTCATCATACCCAGCGAGGGGGGGCAATCAATGACGATGAAATCATAGTTGATGTCCGGAGAATTTAATAAATTTGTCAGTTTGTGTTCTTTATTTTCCAGACCGACAAACTCAACTTCAATGCCGATGAGATCCTGACTGGCCGGAACAACATCCAGATTCGGTACCGCCGTTTTCACAATCACATCTTTGAGCGGCACCTGACCGATCATGGCGTGATACAAATTTGCCGTCTGAAAAGAATCTCTATCCGCCCCTATACCGCTGGTGGAATTGCCCTGCGAATCACCATCGATAAGCAAAGTTTTTTTTTCCGCCGCCGCCAGCGAAGCAGATAAATTTATCGCGGTGGTGGTTTTACCAACCCCACCCTTTTGGTTAGCTATGCATATGATTTTATTCATTATTTTATTAAGCGCAACAAAATGAATTCTTTTGCAAGAATTGTTGATAGCCCTAGCATAAAAAAGTGTTTTTTAGAAGTCTTTTTTAATTTTTTCCGATAATAATTTTCAGCGGCGCGGCCAGAAAATCAGCCTTTATATCGTGTTGAATCAATTGAGATATTTTGTGCTGATGATTTGTTTTCAGGCATTGACTTAATTCCTGTTCAACGCTGGGTCCTTTCCAAGCAATCAGTTGACCCGCCGGCGCAAGAAAAAAATCCCCCAGGGTTAAAAGTTCGTCCATTTTAAAAGTAGCGCGGGAAATAAGAATCTCAAATTTTTCCTTCCATAAATCCGCCTTGAGGATGTTTTCAACGCGTTCATGAAGAACATATGTCGCCTCAAGCCGTAAAAGACGGATCATATGCTTTAAGAAAGAAACCTTTTTGCGATTGGCCTCCAGCAGGTAAATTTTCAGATCCTGTCGTGCTATTTTCAGGGGAAGACCGGGGAAACCGGCTCCTGAGCCGACGTCGATGATCATAGCCTGGGGCTGTGTGATGAAAGGAAGGGCGGTGAGCGAATCCAGAAAATGACGCGTCATAATTTCCCCGGCGGAATTTTCGGAAATCAAATTTGTCCTGGCATTCCAATCCAGAAGTTCATTTTTATAAATCGCAAATTGGGACAATTGCCGATGGTTTAAATCGATGCCCAGGGACTTAGCGTGTTTGCCGAGCAGTATCATTTCCATTTCCATTGTAAAAAAATAACAAAAAAAAGTCAGTGCCGCAAACGATAAATGATAACGGATACAATTCTTTTGACACGGTGTATGCGCAATGTTAGAAATATTGCAACATTGATTGTGGGAGGTGGATCATATTTTTCGCTGGCTGACTAACCGCCGTCGGGCAAAACTTCAGCAAGAACCCTTTCCGGAGGACTGGGAAGATATCATCAAGCGCAATGTTTCTCATTACTGCCTGCTGGACGATAGCGAACGCGTTCATTTACGCCGGTTGATTCAGGTCTTTATTGCCGAGAAAAATTGGGAAGGATGCGGAGGACTGGAGCTGACGGACGAAATCAGAGTGACCATCGCCGCTCAGGCCTGTCTTCTGATTTTGTGCCTGCCTCACAATTTTTATCATAATGTGGAAACGATCCTCGTCTATCCCTCCACAGTGATTCCGCCGCAGCGTCAACCGGGTTTTTTTGAAACCGTTCTGGAACCTGTAGAAAATGAATATCCCATTGTCGGTCAGGCGATGCAACACGGACCGGTTATTGTCATCTGGGATGCCGCGTTGCATGGCGGGCGTCACCCTGAATCGGGCCATAACGTCGTTTATCATGAGTTCGCGCATAAACTCGATATGCTGGATGGCGCTGCCGATGGTACGCCACCGCTGAAAGACAGGAAAGAATATCGCAACTGGGTGATGGTTTGTTCCCGCGAATATTTACGCCTGAGGCATGACGCCGAACTGGGTAGAAGAACCTTTTTGAATGACTACGGCGCGTACAGTGAAGCGGAATTCTTTGCTGTGGCCACGGAGCAGTTTTTTGATCAGCCTTTGATCATGATTCAAAACGCGCCCGATCTGTACAAGGTTCTGAAAGAATATTATCGTCAGGATCCGGTCCTGCGTGTCCGCAAACATTCCTACTGAGCGACTTCTTCCGAAAAACTGAAACAAAATCATTCATCTTAAAGTCCCGTCGCGGCAACTAATCCATTGACACCATAAGGTGATTTTAGTAGTAATCAATAGTTTCTTCGATAAGTTACAATGCCTTGGATAATGTAAAGCAAAGGGCGGAGCTGTGACAAATCACATTCATAATCATTGTAAGGAACGTGACTCTCATTTTTAAAGAATGATTCAGGATCTGACCAACATTTTTAATCAACTTGTCGCCGTTGTAACACAGCACAGGATCTTCCTGCTGTTTTTGACCTGTACCGGTCTTGGTTTTGCCGGCGCCTGGTTGATTGCCGGCATACCGTTTAGAGAACATCTGCTGGACATGCCCAAGGAGCGCAGTTCGCATACAGAACCGACCCCCCGGGGCGGCGGTGTGGGCATTCTGGCGGCTTTCATTGTTGCGGGGCTGACATTGCGCATTCCGACAACCTTTCTCTTTGCCGCGATTCTCATTTCCGCCGTCAGTTTATATGGAGATTACTTTCGTATTTCGGTCAAATTCCGACTGCTTGTTCAGATTATTTCCGCTTTGATTTTTCTATTTCCCCTGTTGCCAAAACTCAGTGCCCATTACGACATTTCCACTTTTGGTTTTGCTCCGTTTATTTTTCTGCTGATACTGCCGCTGATTTTTATTTTTCTGATCGGCACGGCGAACTTTTATAATTTTATGGATGGCATCAACGGCATTGCCGGTCTCAGTGGCATCATCGCCTTCGGCTTGCTGGGTATTTATACCCTTGCCCGAGTGCAGACAGATGCTTTCCAACAGTCCCTCTCATTTTTATCTGTCTGCGTTGCACTTGCCTGTCTGGGCTATCTGCCCTTGAACATGTTTCGTGCCAGGGTTTTCATGGGGGATGTCGGCAGCATTCTGCTGGGATTTGTCTTTGCCGCGCTGGTTGTTGTTTTGGCCAGGAATTACCTCGAGATGGTCTGTTTTGCCGCATTGCTTTTTCCATTTTATGCAGATGAACTCACTACAATGGCCATCCGTCTTCAGGATAAAGAAAATCTGACAAAACCGCATCGACGTCACCTGTACCAGATTCTGGCTAATGAACATGGAATCGCCCACTGGAAGGTAACGCTGCTGTATGGCATTATTCAGCTCGGTATTGGTGCCGGTGTTCTGATGCTTTACGCTTATGGGGCGCGAACGGTCGTGCTGTTTCTCACAACCTGCTTTCTTGTTTTTGCTTTCATAAGCTGGTACATTCGCACAAAAATAGCGGTAAGTTTGGAAAAGAATAATGATTAACAAATGATAATCGATGAGTATAAGTAATCAGGGATTTTTATTGAGAATTTTTAAATCCGGTTGGCAGGATATCTTCGCGGCTTTCAAAAGATATGAACTCGCCGGCGTGCTGGGCTGGCAGGATATTCGCCAGCGTTACCGGCGCTCATCGCTGGGCCCGTTTTGGATTACCATCAGCATGGGTGTTTTAATTGGAGCGCTCGGTCTGGTCTTCGGCAATCTTTTTGACACCCCCATGAAAGAGTTTCTCCCTTTTCTGACGGTCGGGTTGATTTTATGGACGCTGATCACGACGATACTGACCGAAGGCTGCACGGGCTTCACCGTGGCTGAAGCCATCATCAAGCAAATTTCTTTGCCTCTGTTTACCCACATTCTACGGGTGATATGGCGCAACCTGATTATTTTTGGCCACAACATCGTCATCTATCCTTTGGTGTTACTCGTCTTTTGGTTGCCTTTACGTCCGTCCGCTGCTTTGTCTGTCGTGGGCCTTGTGCTTTTGATGATCAACCTATCCTGGATCGCTCTTCTGCTGGGCGTTTTATGTACCCGTTATCGCGACATTCCTCAGATCGTTTCCAATCTGTTGCAGGTTTGCTTTTACCTGACGCCGATCATCTGGATGCCGCATCTGTTGCCGAAACGCGCCAGCCTGCTGTTGCTGGATGCCAATCCTTTTTTCCATTTAATCGAAATTGTCCGCGCTCCCTTGATGGGCACATTACCATCCGCTGTGAACTGGCTGGTCTGTATTCTTCTCGCGTTAGTTGGGTGGGGTGTCACCATTTTATTTTACGGACGGTTTCGCTCGCGCATCGCTTACTGGTTATAGGACGGAGTTATGACACACATTCGTATGAATAATGTATGCGTTGATTTTCCGATTTATAATACCACCGGACGATCGCTGAAAAACCAGCTGATGCAGGCGGCCACCGGCGGCCGCATGGGTTCCAACGAACAGGGCCGTGTGGTCGTGAGGGCTCTGCAAAGCATTAGCCTTGAATTCAAAGAAGGAGACCGGGTGGGTGTGGTCGGTCGCAATGGCGCGGGTAAAAGCACATTGCTGCGGGTTATTTCCGGCGTTTATGAGCCGATAGAAGGTTTCCTAGAAGTCCAGGGAAAAATTACCAGCATGATTGATCTGAGTCTCGGGATGGATGGCGAGGCAACCGGGGTTGAAAACATTTACCTTCGCGGCGCGCTGCTCGGTTTCCACCGGCAATGGCTGTCCTCAAAAATAAGCGATATTGTGGATTTTGCCGGTCTTGGTGATTTCATTCGCATGCCGCTGCGCACCTATTCTACCGGCATGCAAATGCGATTGGCCTTTTCCATCGCCACGCTTGTCCAACCCGAAATTCTTTTGATGGACGAATGGCTGACGGTAGGGGACGCGGACTTTAAGGAAAAAGCGCAGCAGCGACTTCATGAAATTGTTCAGAAATCCAGCATCCTGATTATCGCGACACATTCACCGGAACTGGTTAAAACGATTTGCAACCGGACTGTTCGGTTGGACCGGGGGGCAGTTATTGCCATGTAGATTAGTAAGTATAACAAATCTTCCCCCAAAAGATTATGACAAGCAACGTGCTAAGAAATATTTCCAAAACCTGCTAAGGAAAAAACTCAGATTGAAGAAATTAATTAAAAATACGCTTAAAAGAATACCTTCTGTCAAAAATTTACTAGAAAGGATTTACAATCTGGAAAGACAGAATCACTCACTGATAGATGAAATGCATATCTTAAAAACGGAAATTGAGCATATGCATCAAGAAATTGATTATAAATATTACGAGGGCTTGCATCCTGAAAACTATTTATGCGCATTAAAAAACTGGTTTAAAAAATATGCCGGGAAAACGCTTGATCTTGAGAACCCGCAGACCCTTAATGAAAAAATCCAATGGCTGAAATTGTATGACAGCACGCCGCTAAAGACTCAATTAACTGATAAATATCTCGCGCGGGAGTGGGTGAAGGAACGAATCGGCGAAAAATATCTCATACCGCTGCTGGGGACTTGGGACAAATTTGACGAAATAGATTTTGACAGGCTTCCTGCCAAGTTTGTGCTTAAAGCTAATCATGGGTGCGGATGGAACATAATTGTCAAAGACAAGAATACATTTGATAAGGCAGCGGCAAGAGAAAAATTTAACAAATGGCTCAACACTAATTTCGCTTTTGTTAACGGATTGGAGCTCCACTATAAAGACATATTTCCCAAAATTATTGCCGAACAGTATTTGGAAAATGATAATGGATACTTATATGATTATAAGGTTTTATGTTTTAATGGAAAACCGCATTTTATTTTAGTTGACATCGAAAGGCATACTAACCATAAGCGCAATGTTTATGATTTAGATTGGAACATTCAACCATTTAGTAACTACCCAAAATTCGAGACAATAGATAAACCCGATAATTTAGATGAAATGATTTTTTTAGCAAAAACACTTAGCAAAGATTTTGCATTAGTAAGAGTTGATTTTTATTTGTTGAATGATGGATCTCTGAAATTCGGTGAACTTACTTTTACGCCTGCTTCTGGTCAGTTATGGTGGGATCCTCCTGAATATGATTTGGTGTTAGGTCAAATGATCACCCTGCCTCAAAAGAAAAATAAGTAAAATAATGATCAAAAGAATTAGAAACTATTTAAAGAAATTCATTCCCGCGTTGGGAAAAACTTCCAATTATGAGTTACAAAAGCCTGAAGAAGTAACAAAATGTACACCTAAAGCAATGAAATATTTTGGCGTACCATTAGTCGAACACTGCAATTTAAGATGTTGCGGCTGCGATCATTTTGCGCCCCTGGCAGAAAAGGAATTTACAAAGATGGACGTATTCGAAAATGATTTTGCCAGAATGTCCTATCTGATGCAGGGCGAAGTTGAAAGAATAGGGCTAATGGGGGGAGAGCCGCTATTACATCCGCAAGTTAAAGATTGCTTATCTATCGCCAGAAAATATTTCCAGAAATCGAGAATTCGTATTGTGACGAATGGCGTTTTGCTGTTAAAACAAAAAGAGGATTTTTGGAAATCATGCCGAGAAAATAATATTATCATAGAAGTTACTAAATATCCCATTAACCTTGATTTTGATAAAATGAAAGAAGTTGCAGGTCGCCACGATGTGCTTTTAACTTTTCGTGACAATACAGGCGAAGTGCAAAAGACTTCTTACCATATACCGCTTGATTTGAATGGCGAGCAGGATATTCCAAGGAACTTCGTGAAGTGCTTTCATGCCAATCATACCATATTTCTGAAGGGGGGAAGGCTTTATACCTGTACTATTGCCCCCAATATTGTCCACTTTAATAAGTTCTTTAATAGGGACTTGCCGACGTCCGACAGCAATTCAATCGATATCCATCAGGCACAAAGCGCACAGGAAATTTTTGAATTTTTAAGCAAACCAATTCCATTATGCAGATACTGCTATGTAGAAAAGAGAACTTTTGGACATCCATGGACAAGATCCCGTAAAGAGATAAAAGAATGGACAGTATAAATAATATCAAAACCAAGCTTATCATGACATTGCTGGTGCGCGATGAAGAAGATATTGTGCGCTACAATATTGATTTCCATCTTAGTAAGGGTGTTGATTTTATTATTGCCACGGATAACGGCTCCACTGACTCAACAAGGGATATTCTCCGAGAATACGAAGAAAGAGGTGTTCTACATCTTATCGATGAACCGACTCACAATCACAATCAGGCACAGTGGAATAATCGCATGGCACAAATTGCACACGATCAATATGACGCAGATATTATTTTTCATTGTGATGCCGATGAGTTCTGGTATCCCAGATCGGGAAATCTCAAAGACGAAATTTTGAAAAGAAAGGAAGATATATTGGTTGTTGATGTTGTCAATGTTCTTTTGCAGGATAAAAGAGGGGATGAAGCATTTCCGGAAGATACAAAATTTGCGGTATTCAATCCAATTATTCCTAAAGATTATGAAGAAGAAACAAAACAGAAAAATCTGTTTTATTTTAAGTATCCCCCCAAGGTTATGTTTACAGTTATGAAAAAATTACTACTTGTTACACAGGGGAATCATAGCGTAGCAAATATGGATGAAACAATAACGATAGATAAAGCTCATGATATATTGATTTATCATTACCCTATACGCAGCAAAGAACAATTTATTAAAAAGGTCATTAGAAGTGGAAGTGCATATGAAAAAAACAAATTGCTTGATAAAGGCATGGGGTTCCATCTCAGACGTTGGTATGATCGATATAAAGAAGGGTTTTTGGATGAAGAGTACAAAAATCTGATTCTTCATGAGGACGAAGTTGCTCAACTAATTCTCGAGGGATTTATAGAGGAGATTGACTTCCATAGCTTCATTTTAGGTCATGAGGATAAAAAGAGTAGGTGGAGATTTTTCAATCGCAAATTTGAGTATGAAGACATGTTCATGGACTTTAATTGGCCTTGGGCAGGACATAAGAATTTTGCATATGATTTGATTCGTAATATTAAACCGCAAACTATTGTTGAGTTGGGTACTCACAAAGGAACATCTTTTTTTTCATTCTGTCAGGCAGTAAAAGATGCGTATTATGATGCAAGCCTGTATGCTATAGATACGTGGCGAGGAGACGAACACGCAGGATTTTACAATGATAACGTTTTTAACGAAGTGAGAGGGATAAAAGAAAAATATTATGATAGCTTGAAAATAAAGTTTTTACGAAAAACATTTGATGAAGCGATTGGTCAATTTGAAAATAATACAATAGATTTATTGCATATCGATGGGTTACACACATATACAGCCGTAAAGAATGATTTTGAGAAATGGTTTCCCAAAGTCAAAAATGACGGCATTATTATGTTACATGATATATTTATTAGCAGAGACGATTTTGGTGTTTATAAATTGTGGGAAGATCTAAAAAGGGAATACAAGACCATAGAGTTTCATCATTCTTATGGTTTGGGTATTTTATTTAAGGATGATGCAAGATATCAAACTTTGACTGGAAGAGAACGAGAATTGCAAATTAGATATTCCTGTATTGCTGAAGATGAGAAAAATGAGGAAAACAAGAAAATAGAAAAGCTTTTATATAACGCAGAAATATCATTGACAGAGCGGGACAACCAGATTGCGGCACTTTATAACTCTACCAGTTGGCGCATTACCAGGCCTCTTCGTATGATTGGTCAAAGATTAAAAAGCTTCAAAGAAATGATTAAACTAAAAAAACACATGAAGACCCCATGAAATTATTTGTCCAATTGATCAAAGCAGCATGCATGAATTCAAGTTATATTATTTTAACAGATGTCGAAATTTTGGAGATGAATTAAACAGAGCTATTCTGGGCTATTTGGGGGTTGATTACTGTTGTACAAGCGTTGATGAAGCGAATCTTTTAGCCATTGGCAGTTTGTTGAGCCCGTCTACGGGCTTGGTGACGGATGCCAAACCGTTTTCGTCTTCTTATGATCAATATATGGATGTCTGGGGAACGGGATTTATTCAGGAAAAAAATTATGAAAAAGAATTTTTTATAAAAAAAGTTAATATTCATGCTTTGAGAGGAAAGTTTTCCAAAGAACGATGTGAAAATATTTTAGGACATGCCTTGGAAGGAATTGCTCTCGGTGATCCCGGCCTTCTTGTATCCAGAGCTATTCCCGTGAATAATGTAAAAAAATATGATGTTGGAATCATTCCTCATTACGTGGATAAAAACAGCGATCTGATTCATAAAATCAAACTAAAGAATAAGAACTTTAAAATAATCGACGTGCAGGACGATCCCCCAAAGATCTGCAGAGAGATTGGCGAATGCAGAATGATTTTATCTTCAGCAATGCATGGACTTATTGCTGCTGATAGCTATGGTGTTCCAAACAGGTGGGTTAAATTCTCGGACGAAATTATCGGTGGTAATTACAAATTCCATGATTACTACTCTGCCTTTGATATTGAGGGATTGGAACCAGTAGATCTTAGACAAAGAACAATATCTGACCAAGACATAGATCAATTTATATTAAATTATCTCATAAGAAAAAATGATGTGGAAAGAATTTGTGATGATCTTGAAAAAGCATTTCCCAGAAAAAAAGATTTGGCCATTCTGGTAAGTCAGTCACTATTAGATCAAATAGAATCTGAAAAAAAAAAATCAAGAGCAGACAATCAACAGGCCATAGATTATTTTGATTCAGCAGCCAGGAATCTTTACGACAATAATTTTCAGAAAGCTGAAGAGAACATCCTGCAATATAAATCCATGATAAAATATGAGTCGTTTCCGAGGTACGATAAACGATTTTTAAAAGATCCGAAATTATCGGTCATCATTGTAGGATATCAAACAGGAGATAATCTCCTTGATTGTGTGGAATCATTGATCAATAACAATGACGGCTACTACGATATCATCGTAGTTGACAATGGCGGCAACGAGAAGGTTGTCGAAAAATTACTGGGATTCAGACTGCTCTATATTTCCTCCCCGCACAATTTTGGACCATCGGAAGGCCGCAATATAGGAGCCCATTTTGCCAAAGGGGAAATTATATCTTTTCTTGATGATGATGCCATTGCCGGGAAAGATTATGTCCCATCGATTATCGAATCCTTCAAAAATTACAACGTGATTGGATTACGCGGTAAGATACTGCCAAAATCCACTTCATCTCATCACAAAAACGCAAATCATTATGATTTAGGGAACAATGATTTATTGATCGCATACATCAATACGGAAGGTAATTCTGCATTCAAAAAGAATGAATACTTGAAACTCAATGGCATGAATCCATTATTATTTGGTCATGAAGGCATTGATTTAAGTTATAGAATAGAAAAAGCTCATAACCGTAAAACGATACTATATTCATCAGGTGTTGTTATTTATCATGATTTTGCCGGTGCCGACTTTGAATTCAATCTTAAAGAGAAACGTCATTCGGTCATGATGTCCTATTTGAATTTTTTACATCCGGGGATTGATGGTTTTATAACCGGTGCTAATTTTTCAGAATCGTGCAAACCATTGAATGAGAATATCTCTTTCTCGATCATCATGCCCACCTATAATCGCAAATACTGTATTAAAAATGCCATTGACTCCCTATTAATGCAAACGTATCAGCGATTCGAACTCATAATCATTGATGACGGCTCAACAGACGGTACCGATCAATTTTTACATGAAATGTATGCACAAGAAATAATCAATAAAAAAATAAAGTATATAAAGTTACCGACGAACAAGGGTGCGGCTTGTGCAAGAAATATAGGCATCAGCGAGGCGCAATACAGCTGGATAGGATATCTCGACACAGATAACCACATGCATAATGATTTTTTAGAAACCTTTGCAAATAGTATCAAAAATTCAGCCTTTGAAATTCATTATGCTCAAGCAAGGCTCCGGCACTCGCAAACAATCATTGGTCGTCCATTTGACTTTGATGAGCTCTTACAATTTAATTATATTGATTTGGGCGCCCTGGTTCATTCATGCAGACTTTACAAAGAACTTGGCGGTTTTGACGTTAATCTTAAACGTTTAATAGATTGGGATTTGATTATAAAATACACAGAGCGATATCCGCCCAAATTTATACAAAAAGTATTATTAGATTATGATGACAATACAGAATCGTCACGAATAACCAATAGAGAGTCTGCCCATGAAGCATATAAACAGGTGATTCTAAATTATTACAGCAGAATTCCTCAGCAGGTATTTATTGAAAAATATACCGGATCGACTTCACGCCTCAAAAATGAAATTGCCATGCTGGAAGAGCAGATTACAGCTCTTTATAACTCAACCAGTTGGCGAATTACAATGCCGTTACGCTTTATTGGGCATCAGGTGAAACGGTTCCGTCGTGTCGCGGAACTTACCAAGCCAGCTATTCAGCGCGGGGGTGGTTTGAACAGCACGATTAGGAAAGCGATACGTCTATACCGTCGCGAAGGCATTCCAGGTATCAAGCGTGGTTTCAGAATGGTTGCTGCCTCTGCGTTTCATCGAGACGGAAGGGCTGAGCAGGTTCCTTGGAAGGACGCGCCCACAGATGAATCACTTGCTCAAATGAAAGCTTTCATTGATCATTTTGATCATAAGCCGTTGATCTCGGTGGTGATGCCCACGTATAACACTAAACCGGAATGGTTGACTGAAACCATCGAAACAGTTCGCAATCAAATCTATCCATACTGGGAATTGTGCATTGCTGATGGCGGCAGTGGAAAGGAAACGATAGATTGCCTGTCGCAATGGCAGGAACTGGATCAAAGGATTAAAGTTGCATTTCTGGAAGAAAACAAAGGGATCGCCGGCAATTCCATCGCAGCCTATGCCCTTGCCCACGGTGATTACATCATCCTGTTAGACCATGATGATTGCTTGAGCAGAGATGCTCTGATGGAAGTGGTTCTTTGCATTAATAAAAATATCGAAGTTGATTTTATATATTCGGATAAGGCAGTTTTTGCGGATGAAACAAAAGAGATTCTTGCATACCATTGCCTTCCCGGCTTCAGCCCGGATTTGCTCCGTTCCTGTAACTATGCAAGTCATCTTACCGCGTTTTCTCGATTCATCATCGACGAAGTCGGATTCCTCAAACCAGGGTATGATGGCAGCCAGGATTATGAATTTGAATTAAGAGTCATCGAGAAAGCACGAAAGATTTTAAATATTCCGAAAGTGCTTTATTTCAGCCGGGCCGGTCAGGGATCTGTTGCCTTGAATCCCGAAAGTAAAATGTATGCGTATGAAGCCGGAAGGAAAGCGATAGAGGAACATATCAAGCGGATCGGCTATGAAGGTGATGTTGAATTTATGAGGGCAACATACTCATACAGAATTCATTACAAAATCAAGGGAACTCCGCTCGTTTCCATTATTATTCCCAATAAGGACCATAAGCAGGATCTAAAAAAATGTATCGACTCCATCATGACACGATCGACCTATCGTCATTATGAGGTTATTATCGTTGAAAACAACAGCGAAACGGATGATATTTTCGCATATTACGATGAATTAAAGAATGTAAAAGAGATTAAGATCATCAAAATCACAGCAAAAGAATTCAACTTTTCCGCCATCAATAATTATGCGGTTCAGTGTGCGGAAGGGGAGCATGTCCTGTTACTCAATAATGATACGGAAGTGATTACTCCGAATTGGATCGAAGAAATGCTGGCATTTTCTCAACGTGAAGACGTAGGCGCAGTGGGCGCCAAACTTTATTATGCCGATAACCGGATACAACATGCCGGTCTGGTAATAGGCTTTACGCAAGATATCGCCTCTCATTATCATCACGGGAATGACCGAAGACATACCGGTTATATGCACAGGTTGACCATGCCGCAAAATTATTGTGCAGTGACCGGTGCCTGTTTGATGGTGAAGAAGCGTCTGTACCTTGAAGTTGGCGGCATGGATGAGATAAACTTCAAAATTGGCTTGAATGATGTTGATTTTTGTCTGAAGTTGCGGGAAATAGGAAAAATCAATGTCTGGACACCCTATGCGGAGCTTTATCATTATGAAAGCGCATCGAGGGGTCTTGATACGACGCGGGAAAAATCGGCCAGATTACAATCCGAAAGCCTGTTCTTTAGAAACAAATGGAAATTGTATTTTGAGCAGGGAGACCCGTATCATAACGCGGGAATAGTCTACTAGACAGAAAACATTATTCATCAAACAGGCTATATACAATACGCAGGTGGCATTCATTATGATCCATTATTTTACAAGCATCACAGAAAACTATCTCGCCAAAGCCAGGGTATTGTGCAAAACTTTGAAGAAGTACAATCCGCACAGCAAGTTTTACGTGGGATTGACCGGTGATCTACCCTCCGGCTTTAATCCGGCCCTCGAGCCCTTTGACGGGATTTTACTGACACATGAACTTCAATTGATTACGCAGAAAGAATTATTTTTCTTCAAGCATACCATCACCGAAGTATGCACAGCCGTTAAGCCCGCCCTTGCCCTCACGTTGATCCAAAAATACAATGCCAAAAAGGTTGTGTACCTGGATCCGGACATTATGGTTTTTTCGGAAATGCAAGAAATCGATCTGCTGCTTGATCAGTACAGTATGATCTTTACGCCCCATCAACTTGATTTTGAAGACGATGATTCCTACGTCGTATCCAACGAGATCTTGTTTCTCAAACGCGGCACTTACAATTTGGGTTTTTTTGGCGTAAAGGCTGACGAAACCGGACTGAAGTTTTTAAAGTGGTGGCATAAGCGCCTGATGCTTTATTGTTTTGATGATGATTATGAATTATTAAATATTCTTGAGCCGGATGGGCTTCTTGGTATGTTTACGGATCAAAAATGGATTGATCTTGTCCCGGCTTATTTTGACGGATATCATATATTAAAAGATCCGGGATATAATGTTTGCACATGGAACATGACCCGAAGGCACATCAAACGGAAAGAAGATGGCTCGTACACGGTAAACGGAAAGCCATTGAGATTTTTTCATTTTTCCGGTTTTGATACAGGAGGGCATCATAACGAGATGCAAAGAGCTTTAAATTATAACGATAAGAATCGAGAGGCAACGATTCTATCCGCCATATACGAGAAACAGTTAATAGAGAACGGGCAGAAGCTTGTAGAAAAAATTCCCTATAAATACAAGTATTATTCGAATGGCAAGTTAATTTCAAAAGCTGAACGTAAGATATTGCACGTGAAAAGAGAGCTGTATGATCTTTTCCCTAACCCATTTGTTGTTACCGAGGGCCCCTGTTATTATAAGTGGGTCAGGAAAAAATACGGACCGTTTGTTACGAAAAGTTACAAAGATCAGATTGCACAGAAAATTACTTATAAGAAAGCGCTCAACTTCTTCTTCCCCCCTTCTACGGCAACGGGACAATGGCTTCGTAAAATAAGAAGAACCATTGTGGAAAAACGTCGTTAATCAAAACCGGGATCAAAACAAAATAAGATAAAAGAGACCGGGTTTATTTATGGATTTTGAGAAACAAATCTCCTTGAATGCATCAAACAAAACAAGTTTGTGGATGATATTATTTATTCTTGCTGCCGGCTCTTTTTTTTCAGCAATCATCCCTCCCTTTCAATCTCCGGATGAGTTTGATCATATTAGTCGCGCTTATTTATTCAGCAAGGGAACGATTGTTCTGGATGCCCCCAAAGGTAAGGATACCGGCGGCATGATAGACACCGGGCTTATGGCCTACATGTCCGCCTATGAAGTTCTTCCACGCAAACGGGATAGAAAATTATCCGCTGACGAAATATATGCTGCAAACCGCATAACATGGAAAGGTACTAAAGCATTCCGTGCATTGCCGGGAATCAGCTATTATTTCCCGGTTATATACACGCCTCAAGCCGTGGGGCTTACGTTAGGTGAAAAATTAAAACTGTCGGTCGATACATCGTATCGATTGGCCAGATTCATGGCTCTTGTGTTCGTCGCAATAATTTTGATCATCGCCTTTAACATATACCCCGTGAACCCCCTAACCATCGCCCTGCTTATGATACCGATGAGTGTCTTTCAAATGTCATCTGCCAGCCAGGACGGCATTTCAGTTGCCCTGGGAATTCTTGCCATTGCGACGTTTTTACGAATGACAACTGAAAAACAAAATACAAGCCCCTGGTTGTTTTATATACTGACATTTTCCGTTGCTCTGGTAGCGACGAGCAGACCTTTTTTGCTGCCATTATTAATACTTGTTTTTGCGGCTTGTTTCTACACCGGGGATAAGAAGTCGTTTTGTGTTTTTGCTGCGGCAGCGTTTTTTATTATTGCGTGGCTTGGATTTACAATGCATACAACCGTTGACTCCAGATTTGTTGCAGGACATTCAACATCAGATGCCGCTGTATTTTACCTTCAACATCCCCTTCAATTCTTCCATGTTCTGTGGGCGACACTTTCGCGGGCCGACCTTGTGAACTTCTATGGCGCATCTTTCCTTGGATACCTCGGATGGCTGGATACGCCATTCAGCCCAAAAGAATATAAGGTTTTTTTCATATGCATTATCACTACTGTCCGGGTGTTTCGTCAAATAAATTTAGTTGGTTACACGACATAGGATTTTCCGCATTGTAATTGGTTCTTGTAAATAGTTGATAAAGCGGCGTTCTTTCGAAAACAGAGACAC
>Ga0116187_1001528_pt1 | contig 24274 bp, 25 predicted proteins | sample AD_JPNNA6_MetaG_FD_89755 | JGI IMG/M metagenome (GOLD analysis project Ga0116187, IMG submission 89755) | Active sludge microbial communities of municipal wastewater-treating anaerobic digesters from Japan - AD_JPNNA6_MetaG | ecosystem: Engineered > Bioreactor > Anaerobic > Digestate | place... | reverse complement strand
GCTTCAGGCTGATGATCACCATGCCGCCCACGATCAGGCAGCCCAGCTGGAAGTAGGGGAAGTTCGCCACGCCCGCCGCCGCATACTCGGCCAGGGCGAAGGTCCCGGTGCAAAGAACGACCACAACCGCCGCTACCAAGGTTCCCAATGTCTTTTTCATCTTCTGTGTCCTCCGTTTATTTTTATTTTTTGTTTGTCTTTGTTTGACTTTGTTTAATGCGTAAAGCGTGCCAACCGGCTTGACGGGAAATGGAGCAGCAATTATGTAGTTGAAACAACTGGGGATTACGGGATCTCCTCACGACCGGCATGATATAGTTTAAGCTTGATCGTGAAGAAATTTGTAACGATCCTTTAAAAACTTTTAAAAGAAGTGATGGATCGGGAAGATAAAAGAGGATGGACCGGGGGCGAGCTAAAAAAACGGATCATTTTCGGCGTCACGGGTGAGATGGTGCCGATGAGGATCGTTTCTCCGTCAGGATAGGGATGATCTGTGTCTTTCCTCCATATCGATGCCTTCCAGAACCTGGATTAATCCTCTGTTTTCAGGGATATCCGCCATATTCTCTGCGTATTGAGCAAGAATTACAGCGCCCTTCCTGTCGATGACAAACAGCGCCGGCATTCTTCCCAATTTAATCAGGCTCCATTCCTGTCCATAAAGCCTGCCGATGGCCCCGTCTTTATCCGGGATACCGATAAACGGCAGGCCTTCTTTTTGCCAATATCTTTTCACCTTCTCGGCCCCATGGGGAGCAACCACAGCGATCCGGGCTTTTCTTTTCAGGAATTCCTGATGGTCAGCTTTCATCTGCCCGAGATGTTTTCTCGTAAATGGTCAGCTGAAGCCCCGTAAGAAGACAAGAACCAAAGGCCCTTCTTTTCTCAAATCGTCGAGCGAGATTATTCTATCGCCGCTGTCTGTCGCCGTGAATCCCGGCGCCATGGATCCCGGATCGAGCCGCATGGACATTTAACCTCTTCAAATCGGTGTTTTTAGTTTTTTGAACCAACCCGCAACATCCATCCCTTTCCGGAACACGGAAACAAACATCATGAATAGTTTCAGGTCAGCTTGTCCGCGATACGTCCTGGCGTTGCATGCAAAAGGGAATGAAATTATCATGACGGCCTGCCGTCACACATCAGGATGAAAATGCTGGGACGCAGACCTCCGTGTCCGCAGCGGCCCCGTTAATGATAAACTGTTGCAGATCAATAACATGTGCGCGCATTTGCGAGTGAGAAATCCCGTGACTGGCCTGTCCTTATGACACAGGTGGTACCCTGATGGAGCAGTCCCCGGAAAATATTGGTGCCCCCGGCGCGATTCGAACGCGCGGCACACGGATTAGGAATCCGTTGCTCTATCCTGCTGAGCTACGGGGGCGGAGGACGTCCATTTCAGGGGCCATGGAGGTAGCATGGTTTGGCGAAGCTGTCAACATGCTCGGAAAGAATATTCCCCTTCCGGCAGGCGCTGCCGGGCCGGGCCTTTTTTCTTTCGCTTCCTGTCTCGGCATGGTAAGATAAAAAGGAAGCTGGCGTTATAAATTTTCATGTTTGTCCGACACCCACGAAGGATGAAAATGGATTAAGGGAGATCATGCCGATGCATCTTCATGCTGACTGGGGATATCCAACTGAGATGATGTGATTTTTTTCTAAAAGGTTTCTTCGCTGGCGACAGGGTGGGCAGCCGGGTCGACATCCGGTTCTGGTGCCGGTGAAAAAATCTGGGGAAGGAGAAACGAAAGATGCGGATTGCGGTTGTTGGTGTAGGCGGTGTCGGCGGGGCCTTCGGCGGAAGATTGGCGGTCCGTTACGGCTCGGTGCCGGATCATGAAGTGGTGTTTATCGCCCGGGGGGAACATTTACGGGCCATCAAAGAAAAGGGCCTCCGCCTGCTTACATCGGCAGGGGAATTGCTTGCCCGACCGACCCTGGCTACGGACAATCCCCTGGAGGCGGGTTCGTTCGATCTGGTCCTTTTTGCCGTCAAGAGTTACGGTCTCGAAGCGGCGGCCCGGTCCGTCGCCGATAATGTCCATGGGGAAACCATTATCATCCCCCTTTTGAACGGTGTGGATATCACCGAGCGGCTGCTGGGGGTCCTACCCCGGGGGGTATTCCTGTACGGGACGGTTTATGTCTCGGCCTTCATCGAGGCCCCGGGGGTTGTCAGACAGGTCAGTCCGGCCGGGAAACTGATCTTCGGTCCGGCCGATGGTGCGGTAGAGAAATTCCAGGGCATTGATGGACTGTTTCAAGATGCCGGTATCGCATCGGAACTGACAACGGAACCCAGGGCGGCGTTGTGGACGAAATTTATCTTCATCTGTCCCGCCGCAAGCGTCACTTCGCTGCTGCGGAAGTCCTTCGGTGCCGTCATGGATGATCCGGAAGCCCGAGAGCTGCTTGCCGGTATGATCAGCGAGGTCGAGCAGATCGCCAGGGCCAAAGGAATAGCCCTTCCCGCCGATATTGCCGCGGCGACCCTGGAGAAGATCCGGCAGTTTCCCCCGGAGACGAAGACCTCCCTGCAGTTGGATTTTGAGAAGGGACGGGAGACGGAGATCGATACCTTCACGGGGTTCATTGTCAAGTCCGGCCGTGCTTTGGGAATCGCGACCCCCCTTCACGACCGGGCTTATCGAGAACTCGTCGTCAAAGGCTGAAGCCGAAAGACTCTCCCGATCCCGGCCGGGTCCGGGATGAGGGAATGGGTATCGGCGATCGGGAGGCGGGGATAAGTTGCCGCGACCGGGTTCAGGAGGGGATGATGCTGGTGAAAACGGACTCGCGGGCCTGCCGAAAACTGGCCGCAATGCCGGGAGAACGGCCGGGCCGCCGCCCCGGTACGGGGAGCGGAAAGGCAACCCGTGCCGGCGGTTGTCGTGAGTCGGTTCGATTCTCAGGCGTGTTCTCCCGCCTTGCGCAAGAGGAGTTCCCAGTCCTCGTTTACCATGGCCTGGATCTGGTCGAGATCGGCTTCACTGAGATGGCGGAAGCGGCCCTGCAGTTTGAAGTACTCCCGGACGAGGTATTCCCGTGGCTTGACGTTGATCGTATAGTTTACCCCGTTTTCCACCTCGTAGAGGGGAAAGATGTTAGTCTGGACGGCCATGCGCGCGATCTTGATCGACATCTCCGAGGGGATCCGCCAGCCCGTGGGACAGCTCGCGTAGATGTGCAGGAATCGTGACCCTTTGACTTCTTTGGCCTTTTTTACCTTGCGGACCAGGTCTTCCGGAAAGGCGATATTGGCTGTGGCTGCGTAGGGGATGCGATGGGCGACCAGGGCTTCGACGATGTTTTTCTTCCGGAGTTTCTTCCAGTCCGCACCGGTCGTCGTCGTGGTCCAGGCCCCGTAAGGGGTCGAGGAGCTACGCTGAATGCCGGTATTCATATAGGCCTCGTTGTCGTAACACATATAGATGAAATCCTCGTTTCGCTCCACGGCACCGCTCAAGGCCTGAAAACCGATGTCGAAGGTGCCGCCGTCCCCGGCCCAGGTGACCACCGTCGTTTCACGATCCCCCTTCATATCGAGCGCCGCTCGGACCCCGCTGGCGGTGGCGCCCCCGGTTTCGAAGGCGGTGTGGATTACCGGTATCTTCAGGGACGATTGCGGATAAGGGCCGGCGATGACGGACCAGCAGCACGCCGGCAGCACCAAAACGGTCTTTTCCCCCAGGGCCTTCAGCATGAAGCGCATGGCGATCGTGGCGCCGCATCCCGGGCAGCCCACATGGCCGGAACACATCAATTCCCTGTCCAAGGCTTCAAGTTGCACGGTTCACCTCCTGGAGCCCCACCCAGATACTGTCCTGGACGGGCATATCGCTCCTTTTTACCTCGAAATATATGTCCAACAACATTTTCGTCGTGATGTCCCGGCCGCCGAGTCCGGCGATATAGCCGAAGACCGGCGGATGCCCGGGGAGGTTGCACAAGGCGGCCCGAACCTCCTGGGCGAAGATGCCGCTGGCCCCGAAGGAAAAATTGCGGTCCACCACAATGACCTTTTTGGCTTTTGCCAAGGCCCGGCGAACCGCCTCCACGGGAAAGGGACGGAAAAGCTTTATCTTCAGCGCCCCGACCTTTTCCCCCCGGGCGCGGAGTTCTTCCACGGCCATGCGGGCGGTGCTCGTGACGGTTCCGGAGGTCACGAAGATCGTATCGGCGTCACTGCCGGCGATCTCTTCCACGGCCCCGTAACGGCGTCCGAATATGTCAGCGAACTCACCGTCCACCGCAACAAAGGCTTCCAGGGCGTCTTCCATGGCCGTGGCGATGTCATAACGCATCTCCAGATAGGCGTTGGGTGTCACCAGCGGACTCAGGGAGCAGGGATGAGCGGTATCGAGGATGAATGCCGGGACATAGGGGGGAAGAAAACGGTCCACGTCCTCCGGTGAGGGGATGTCCACCGGTTCATACGTGTGGGAGAGGAAAAAGGCGTCCAAGACCACCATGGCGGGAAGATTGACCCTTTCCGCCAGGCGGTAGGCCAGGATGGTGGTGTCGAGGACTTCCTGGGCATCTTCGCAGTACAACTGCATCCATCCCGTGTCCCGCTGGGCGAGGCTGTCGGTCTGGTCGCTCCAGATATTCCAGCCGGGGGCGAGGGCGCGGTTCACCTCCGCCATGACGATGGGAAGGCGGGCCCCGGATGCCCAGTGGAGCAGTTCGTGCATCAGGGCCAGCCCCTGGGAGGAGGTGGCGGTGAAGCTCCGCACACCCGTACTCTGGGCGCCGATCAGGGCGGCCAGACAGGAGTGTTCGCTTTCCACCCGGAGGAACTTGGCGTCCATCTTTCCTGTCGTGACATAATCCGAAAGGATCTCCACGATATGGGTCTGCGGGGTGATGGGATAGGCGGAAATGACCTGTACCTTGGCCAGCCTGACCGCTTCCGCCACGGCATGGCTGCCTTCTAAGACCTTTTTCATGATGTTTCCTCCTCGTCCAGGGTCATGGCGTTCCGGGGGCATTCCACGACGCAGAGACCGCATCCCTTGCAATAGTCATAATTGATCCGGCGGTCCGTCATATCCCGGGCCCGGAGGATCGAGACGTCGGGACAGAATAGATAGCAGTTGTCACAGGCGTTGCAGATGCCGCAGTTGAAGCAGCGCCCCGCCTCGCGCATGGCGGTATGGGCCGAGATTTTCAGCTCGATCTCGTCGAAGGAGGCATGCCGCTCTTCAATGAGGAGTCGGGGTTGGACGATCCGGGCCTCGTATTGGAAATAATCGGTGTTGATCTCCCCATAGGTGACGATGTGGGCGTTGCGCTCCTTACGTCGGCCGCCGATGTAAATTTCCAGGGAGAGGGAGGGGCCGTTGCCGACCCGGCAGGGGGCGAGACGTTCTTCAATGGCGTCGGCGCCGTGACGGAAAAAGATGTCGAGGGCCAGGGCGGCCTGTTTCCCCGAGGCGATGGCCTGGGTGACGTTCTTGTCGGCGGTGGTGAGATCGCCGCCGTAAACCACCGGGGCACCCCGTCCGTCTGTATGTAAGCGGCAGTGACTGAATATCACACCCGTTTCCGGCGCCCCGCCCGCGGTGGGATTGTACCACGAAGCGGCCGCCTCGGCGCCGGTGGCCGTAAAGACCCGCTGCACGGTAATCTGTATCGGGGGGGCGGCGGCGGGGGCGATTTTACCCCGCCCGTCCCGATCCCGGCCGGCGATCTGCATCGGCTGAAGGGTCAGCAGACAGTCCGGACCGACGGCGGTGATTTCCACCGGCGCCAGCAGCTCCCGGAGTTCCACCCCTTCCTCCAGGGCGCTCTGTACCTCTTCGGCGAAGGCGGGCATGTCATCACGACGGCGTCGATAGATTATGACCGCTTGTCCTCCCTGCCTGATAACGCTTCTGGCCACGTCGATGGCTGTGTTCCCGCCGCCGATGACCGCCGCCAGGCCCGGTACTTTCCGTTTTACGCCGCTGCGGATCTCCCGGAGGAAGGAGAGGCCGTCCTCCACCCCCGGGCCGTCCTCGCCGGGGATGTTCAGATGCCGGTCGCGCCAGTAGCCGCAGCCGAGGAAGATCGCGTCATACGACTTTCTCATTTCTTCGAAGCGGCCGGCGGAAACGGTCTCCCCGGTTTTAATGCTGACCCCCTGGTCTACAATCCGGTTGATTTCCCGGTTCAAAACCGCTTCGGGGAGACGGTAGGCGGGAATTCCCCAGCGGAGCATCCCGCCCGGGGCGGGCATGGCCTCGAAGACCTCCGCTTCGTATCCAAGAAGGTTCAGAAACCAGGCGGCGGACAATCCCGAAGGTCCGGAGCCGATAACGGCTATCTTCCTGCCTGTGGCCGGTTGCCGCGGCAAGGCCGGTTTGGTCTCGTTGCGGGCGGCGGCATCGGCGAGGAAGCGCTCCATGGTGTGAACGGCCACGGCGGCATCGAACTCCCGGCGGTTGCATTTTCCTTCGCAGGGATGATAGCACACCCGGCCGCAGACGCCGGGGAGGGGGTTTTCCAGGAGGATCGTCTCCCAGGCTTCTTTGAAGGCGCCCTGGGTGATGAGCATCTCGATCCGGGCGATATCTTCTCCCGCCGGGCAGGCGGCGCTGCAGGGGGAGGTCTTTTCTTCGTAGCGGGGACGGAGAAACCGCCACGAACCTGTCTTGTTCATCTCCGTGGTGGTGGAGGTCCGCGGCATGTACAGGATGTTCTTCAAAGGGATGGGTGCTTCCATATTCCTCACCTATGATATCAAACCCGGTAAAAGTACTTCCTCGTAAGCGTCCCGGGCGGCGGCGATGTTCGCTTCCGGTTCCGCAGGCGCCTCTTCCCGGATGGCGCTGCAGACGGCCTCCAGAGGCGGCATTTCCATCATCCTGGCAAAGGCGCCGATCATGGCTGTGTTCACGATGGGGTGGGTGCGGCTTCCTAAGAGATGGCGGAGGGCGATCCGGGTGGCATCCACGACGGCGAGTTTCATTCCCCGGTAAGGTTGGAGATCAGCCGGTAAGGCCGGACTGTTTAGGAGAATCCATCCCCCCGGTTTCAAACCCCGGGTGACGTCGATGCTCTGCAGCAGGGTCCGGTCTTGTACAACTACATGATCCGGGGCGGTGACGTTGGTCCGGGCCAGGATCTTCTTCCGGTCCAGACGGAGGTAGGCCTCCACGGGCGCGCCCCGGCGTTCCACCCCGAAGAAGGGAAAACTCTGCACCTCGTAGCCGGCCTGGAAAAAGGCCTTGGAAAGAAGGATCGTCGCCACTACCGTGCCCTGCCCGCCCCGACCGTGAAAACGGATTTCCAACATTTTTCGCCTCCCCATCCTGCCTACGGTTTATTCCAGACGACGACGATCGCCCGGGCGGCCGTGTTGTCCAGACCTCGGAAGGCGTGGCTCAGGTCCGAATCGAAATAGATGGCGTCTCCCGGCGCCAGGACCTCGATGCGCTCGTGGGAACGAAATTCCAGTCTCCCCTCCAAAAGATATACGAATTCCTCTCCTTCGTGAGAGGAAAAGACCATATCCCCCGTCTCCATGGGCTGAAACTCCACGAACAGCGGTTCCATGTGTTTGTCTGGTTTTCTTGTCTCCAGGGACTCGTAGATATAGTCCACCTCTCCCTCATGGTGATGGGGGCGCCGTCGAATCCGAATCCGTTGGTCTTTGCGGGTCACGGATATCTTGTCGGTCCATGTCGTGTCCTGGAAGAAGAAGGCCATGCCGACGTTCATGGCCTTGGCGAGCTTGAGGAGCGTGGCGACGGGGGGGATGACGTCTCCGGATTCGATCTCGGCCAGGACGGATTTGGAGACGCCGGTTTTGGCCGCCAGGTCCATGATGGTCAACTGGCTCTTTTCCCTGAGCTCCTTCACTTTTCTGCCGATGTTGATATCTGTGAAGGTACGGTCCGCTGCGTCGTCTTGTGTCATGTCTTCACCTCTGCGATGTCCGTTTGTTAATGCCGTTCCTGCTTTTTAATGTAACCCGTAATTCTGAAAGCCGATGCCGCTGTTTTGCCGCTGCGGCGATATTGGCGATTGAAAGATCGTTTTTCGGGGAGTAGAATAGAAAGCAAACGGGGAACGGTCTATCGGGTGAACACCCCATATTCACCATGCCGAGACCTTATTTTGGGGTGGGGTGGGGGACAGGGAAACGATGATGAGCGTGGCAAACCCATTTTCCGGGCCGGGACGCGGATCAGCACCGACGTTGCCCGCCGGTGCAGGAGGACCCTGGTGATCACGATCAACAGCTATCTACACCGACGGGAATTGGAGGACATTATCCGCCGCTGGATGTACGGGGTGGTGGAGGCAGGCGACGGAGAGTTGATCACCCGTCTGGTCCATTTCAACCAGCTGTATGTTTTCCGGTATCTTCAAGATTTTGCCGTGAAGCTGTTCCGGGAGTTACATGGCGGGGATCTGCGCTGGGAGCGTATTTACCGTAAGGGTGAAATCAAGGATGCCATGGTCCGCAGACCGCCGTACCGCAACCACCGGATCGAGGAGTTGATCCGGGACTATGAAACTTACCCCGGCAGGTTCTACCGGGAGACACCCTGCCAGGCCATGCTGTTTTTCCGGCGTCGGGAAGGAGGAGAAGAATATCTGGGTTCGTGGCGGATCAAACGGATCCGCCGTCTGGCGGAAAAAGGGGCGCGGCGGATCATCGACTGGATCTTTGCGGCGATCAAACGGAACGCCGAAACTATGGCGGATGAAAGGGCCGCCCGCCTCTGTATCTCCCGGGAATACCTCCTCTCCACTCCGGAGGAGATGCTCGCGGAATTTCTCGATGCGGAACAGCGGTTTATCGAGGATCTGCGACAGCAGCGGGAGATCAAGGGGCCGGCCGAGCTGATCATCAATGATGTAGCCGGGGTCAAGGTGCTGATGGATGACGGGGATACGGGTCGGGTCAGGGCGGCGCTCAACAATATCGATCATTGCCGCGTCGTCGAGGAGGAACATCACCGTGGTTTGTATAATGCCGTCAATCTTGTGATCCGCATCGAGCCGCCCCGAGATGAATTGATCCGGGAGCCCCTGCCGGAAACCATCCGTGCCGTCATGACCGGACGGGGCCTGCCGCCGGCCCAGGCCGACCGGGATTTCGCCGCTTTCGTTCTGACCGGAGAGAAGGATGTCTATCTGGAAATCATTATCACCGACTACCAGGAGATGCTGGAGAGTGAAATCGGCCGGTGCATGCATGAGGACCGGACCATAAACCAGCGCCTTCGCCAGCAATATCGTGGCCATTTGGCGAAGAACGTGGAATATCTGATGCGTTATCTTTTTCTTTTTCCCCTTTCTTCGCCCCGGGGGGAATTGAAAGATCTTCCCGTAAAGCTTTGGAACCGCTACCTGCCGGACTATTTTGACGTCGTCATCGCCGGGTTGTTTCAGATTCCTCCCGGCGACTTCTGATGGCGATTAAGCCCGATAAGGAAGAAATATTTATGACACGTTCCTCCTTCGAGGCTGTCGGGCGCGGAGCCTCCGCAACGGTTCCATGAATGCAAACGGACCTTTCCGATAAGATTCTGCCGGGAAGGTCCTCTCCTGCGGACGGGCCGCGGCTGGCGTTGCCATCCCCCCACAATCAGAGAGCTATAGATTATATAAGAACCGTAAAGTGTAGTGACAAGAATTTTTTAGGACATCTATATGTCCAATATCGTTAAATATATTTTTAAAACTGTCAAAGATCGGTTGGTCTGGCGGTCAAGGAAGTTCTTTCTTCAGCCGCTCAGCGAAGTCCATGGCCTTTCCCATGGGAATCCGCACCTTGTAATTCCCCGCCGGCAGGACATTCTGGCGGATTTCCGGATTCATTTCCTTGATGGTCTTATAGGTGGTACCAGCGGCGCGGGCTATGGCGAGCAGGGGCGTTTCCCCTTGGCTGATGACATTGATCTCGTCGTACTTCAAGGGTGGATAGCGTTGGGCGGTCGGTATGGCGTACCCGTAGACTTCCGGTTGTAAAAGGATGGTCTTGGCGGCGAGGATGCGAAAGATATACGCCTCCGTTTCCAGGGGGAGATCCAAGTCATAAAAACTTTTGACTTCTTGGGCCTGGAGACTTCTGGCCATACGGTTTTCTCCGCAGTTGTAGGCGGCGATAGCCAGGGGCCAGTTTCTGAATTCACCGTACAGGTCAGTCAGGTAATCGAGAGCCGCTTCCGTCGCCCGCTCAAAGTTGTAGCGCTCGTCGATCCAACGGTCCGTGCGGAGGCCGTACCTCTTTGCTGTCCCGCTTATGAACTGCCAGGGACCCACGGCCTGGGAGCTGGAAGTTACATACGTCTTCAAGGCGCTTTCCACGATGGCGATGTATTTGAGATCATCGGGCAGATTTCGTTCCCGGAGGCGTTTTTCCAGGTAAGGAAAGTAGCGGTGGGCCCGTTTGATCCAGAGGATGACCTGCGGATGATTATAGACGGAGCTGATAAAGGCCTGATCCATCATCTCCCCGACGTCCTGACGTTCCAGGGGTACCGCTTCGCCGCACAGGGTCAACCCGTCCGGCCATTGATGAATCGGGATCTGCTGTCCGGAGACGACGGCGGGCTGAGAACACAGATAGAAAAACAGGCAGAACACGACCCGGCAAATCGCGTCGGACGCCCTTAGCTTAACCCCTGTCCACCTCCGGGGAGTCATCTTTGGTTAAATCTTCGTTTTATAGTTAAAAATCATTTGGTTTTCAGATTGCCTCCTATTTTCGTATGAATCAGCCGGGACGCCGTCTCGTCGCCAATCAAGCCGACCCGCACCCCTACCTCGGTGATGGCTTTTTCTTTGAAAGTGACGGCGATGCGTACCTTTTCCCCGTTGATTATCGCCTCGACATGACCTTTACCGATACCTTTTGCCGGGATGACATCCGTGCCGCGCATGTCGGCAACGGTCTTTTCCACGGCAGCCCAGACCCGGTCGTAGCCGGCATTGTAATCCGTTTTCAACTCGCCGTTGAGGTACACATATGTGCCGCTGCCGGCGCCGACCACGGCGCCGCCTATCAGGGCGGCGGCGCAACCCGACAGCAGGAACAGGATCCCCATGACGAGCAGTGATGAGGAAAGGCGAAGCTTTTTATCCATTTTCTACCTCCCTGGAATATATAAAATATCGTTCGGCCCGGTCCCTGGCTGAGGGATTAATCGTTACTGATCCGGGCGAATTCCCTTAATATTTCCTCCTGCCTCCTGTTGAGGTTGGTAGGGATGGTCACAACGGTCTCGATTATCTGGTCGCCCCGGCCGAAGCCGCGGAGATGGGCGATTCCTTTTCCCTTCAAACGGAAAATCTTGCCGCTCTGGGTGCCCCGGGGAATCTTCAACTTTTCCGTTCCCGTCAGGGTCGGTACTTCGATGCTGTCACCCAGGGCTGCCTGAACAAAGGATATGGGTACCTTACAAATTATGTCGTCGTCGGAACGTTGAAAGAATTCATGCTCCTGGACATGAATGAAGATATACAGATCCCCGTTGGGGCCTCCGAACTCCCCCTGTTCTCCTTCCCCGCGGAGCCGGAGACGCGATCCCGTCTCGACACCGGCCGGTATCTTTATCTGTACGGTTTTCTTTACTTTTTCTCGTCCGGAGCCCCGGCAGTTCTTACAGGGCTGGTTAATGATCTGCCCCTGGCCGCGGCAATTCGGGCAGGTGGTGCTGATACTGAAGAACCCGCTGGACTGGGTCACCTGTCCCCGGCCGCGACACCGGGGGCATGCCTCCGGGTACGTTCCTGGTGCCGCCCCTGAACCTCCGCATTCATGACACCGGGCGAATTTTTCTATTTCGATGTCTTTGGTCAGGCCAAAGGCGGCTTCCATAAAGGATATTTGCAGGTCATACCGGAGATCCGCACCCCCCCGGGCCGAAGTCCGCGAGCGGGAGCGGCCGTTGCCGAAGCCGAAGATATCGCCGAAGATATCGCCGAAACTGCTGAAGATGTCGTCGAAACCGGAGAAGCCCTGGAACCCGGAACTGCTCAGTCCTTCATGGCCGTACTGATTGTAAATTTCCCGCTTTTGCGGGTCGCTTAGTACCTCGTAGGCCTCGGCGGCTTCCTTGAATCTTTCCTCCGCCTCCCGATTGCCGGGATTCCGGTCCGGGTGATACTGCATGGCCAACCGGCGGTAACTTTTCTTTATTTCCTCTTCTGTGGCGTCACGGCTTACATTCAGGATCTCGTAGTAACATCTCTTTGTCATGGGTTGTCCTGATCCCTTTTCCCCTCTTCACTCGCAAAAGCGCGCATATGTTATTGATCTACAAATGTTTATCATTAACGGAAGCGCTGCGGACACTGCGGAGCGCGTCCCGCCGTTTTCATCCTGCTTTGTGACGGCACGCCGTCATATGGGTTTCCTTTATGTAAATCATTTCGAACGGGTTCGTTCCAGGCAAACGTACGTAATTTAATTAGCGCTGCCGGTAGTGTCAAGATGGTCGTGACCTTTTCAGGCCGTTAAACGCCTCAACGCCTCTTCATATTTTTCCGCTGTTTTTATAATTATTTCCTCCGGTAGAGGAGGGGCCGGCGGGCGCTGATCCCACGGGAGGGACAGAAGATAGTCCCGGAGAAACTGCTTGTCGAAGCTACTCTGTCCCCGCCCCTCCTCATAACTGTCCCGGGGCCAGAAGCGGGAAGAATCAGGGGTGAGAAGTTCGTCGATAATGATCGGTTGGCCTTCGTAAATACCGAATTCCATTTTGGTGTCGGCGATTATGATCCCCCGAGCGGCGGCCAGGGATGCCGCCCTTTTATAGATGGCGATGCTGATGGTGATGATCTTATCCGTCAATTCCTTGCCGATCATCCGCTCCATATCCTCACGGGTGATGGCCAGGTCGTGTTCCCCCTCCGGCGCTTTCGTGGAGGGCGTAAAGATAGGTTCCGGAAGGCGGGAAGATTCTTTCAAGCCCGCGGGCAGGCGAATTCCCGAAACGGTCCCTTCACGCTGGTAGTCCTTCCATCCCGAACCGCTGAGATAGCCGCGGACGATGCATTCCACCGGTAACGGCCGGGCTTTCTTGACCAGCATACTTCTCCCTGCCAGCATCTCCCGGTAGGGACGGCACGCCTCGGGATAATCTTCCGGATCGGTGGAGAGCAAATGATTATCGATGATATCCGCCATCGTCCGGAACCAGAAGGCGGACATCTGGGTGAGGACCCTTCCTTTTCCCGGGATGGGATTGGGCATAATGACGTCGAATGCGGATATCCGGTCCGTGGCCACTATCAGCAACCGATCATCCAGGGCGTATATGTCCCGGACCTTTCCCCGTCCCATCAACTTCAGGTCGGGCATTGACGTGGTAATCAGCGGCGCAGTCATGTTTAGATCCCCCATAGGTTGTTTTTCCTTGCCTTCGGTATAAAAAAGGTAACCGGGTCAGCGGTCAAAACTTCAGATAAGGGTTGTGCCGTTTCTCATAGCCGATGGTCGAGGTGGGTGCGGCGCCGTAATTGTGGCCCGGCAGCACCCTGGTTTCGTCGGGCAGGACGGACAACTTGTCTCTCAGGGAACGGGCCATGGTACTCCATGATCCCCCCGGCAGATCCGTCCGGCCGATGGCGCCTACAAACAGCGTGTCCCCGGTAAAAACGAGTCCTTCGCCGAGCAGGCACATACTGCCGGGGGAGTGCCCCGGAGTGGCGATTACCTGAAAGACGATATTGCCTACGGAAATCCTGTCGCCTTCTTGGACGGTAATATCCGCGGGGGGGGACGGTTTGGCTCCGAACATCCGGAGGTACAGGGCGGGAGTGGAGACGAGCAGGGCCGCGTCGGCCTCATGGATGATGATCTTGGCGCCGGTAAGCTCTTGCATGTCCCGATTGCCGGAAATGTGATCCACATGACCATGGGTGTTGACGATATATTTTATCTTCAAATTGTTCGTTGTCGCCAGAGAGGCGATCTTTGCCGTCTCCGCAGCGGGATCGATAACCATAGCCTCGCCGGAATCCTCATCGCCCACCAGATAGGCAAAAACCGCCATCTGACTCACCTGTAGCTGTTTGAGAAACATTTGCACCTCCTGAAGCTGGTTCAGGGGCAACCCCCTACCATGATCACGGCGTAAATGTCAACCCGTGAAATTTGTGCTAACCATTTAGAAATGCTGAAAAATGCTTGTGACGGCAGGGCTCGGGGGCAGGAAACGACGCATGCTCAATCCTTTGCCGAGCTCCGGAGCGGCCGTTCCCCGAAAAGGGAGCGGCCGATCCGGACGATGGTCGCCCCTTCCTCGACGGCCACCTCGTAGTCACCCGACATCCCCATGGAAAGTTCTTCCATGGCTACACCGGGGATGCCGGCCGCGGCGATCCGATCCCGGAGGGTCCTCAGGGCGGCGAAGCACGGACGGACTTCCTCGGGGTCGTCACTCCACGGGGCCATGGTCATCAAACCCCGGATGGAGATGTTTGCCAGCGGCGCAATCTCCTCGATGAGGTTCAGCGCCTCTTCCCGGGGCACCCCCCGCTTTGTCATCTCCCCGCTGACATTGACCTCGATTAAGATCTTGACGATCAGACCCGCCCCGGCAGCCCGGCGATCGAGCTCTCTGGCGACTTCGATCCGATCCACGGAATGAATCATATCGAATAGCTTGACGGCGTATTTGGCCTTGTTGGTCTGGAGATGACCGATCAGATGCCACTCCCGGGTCCGCCCCATGATTTCGATCTTGCGTTTCGCCTCCTGAACGTAGTTCTCGCCGATCATATCCACGCCGGCGGCGATGGCCGCGGCGATCCGCCCGTCGTCCACGGTCTTGGTGACGGCCATGAGGCGCACCTCTTCCGCCCGGCGACCCGACCGGGCCGCGGCGGCCGCGATACGCCCCCGGATAATCCCGATATTCCTGGCTACAGAATCGTCCATCGTCTTTATCTTATGACTTCATTAACAAATTGGCCCGCGGCTTCGCTGCTTGCGAAACAATTTTCCGCGGTGCGAAGTCTTCCGCAACTAATCCTCCGGGACCGCCATCATCCGGGCGCAAAGGCCAGGGCCCCGGCCTCTTTCAGGGCGTCCACGACCTCACAGAGGGGCAGACCCATGACGTTGGTGTAGGAGCCGTTTATTTCCTTGATGAAAAAGGCCCCGCGTCCCTGCACGGCGTAAGCCCCGGCCTTGTCGTACGGTTCCGGAGAGCGGATATACCACATTTTTTCTTCCGGGGAAATATTACGAAAGGTTACGGATGCCCGGACCGCTTGCCCGATCGCGACCCGGGAGGCGACGCGGAGGAGGGCAAAACCCGTAAAGACCTCGTGAGTCCGCCCGCTGAGTTTTTCGAGCATCGCTGCCGCCGCCGGGGGGTCCACCGGTTTTCCCAATACCTCGCCGTCGATGACGGCGATGGTGTCGGCCCCCAGGACCCAGGCCCGGGGGTGGAGCTGGGCGACGGCGTGGGCCTTGTTCTCCGCCAGCCGCAGCACATGTTCGGCGGGCCTCTCATTGACGAAGAAGGTTTCGTCCACCCGGCTGGGAATGACCTGAAAATCCAACCCCAGGAGGCGCAGCAACTCCTCCCGCCGGGGCGAGGCGGAGGCGAGAATCAGGGGGTGGGTGAGCATCAGGGCCATGAAGTTTAATTTTCAGGTTCCGGCGGCGCCGCGGCAGATGTTTTTCCTTCTGACTAGCACAGTTTTCTCCGTCTGTCCATGTGCCGGCAATAATGGCGCCGCCGTGCCTTAGTGAATATCGCTTGACAGCAAAGCACCGCGCCGTTAGAAAATACCCGGCCGGCGGTGGCGGCAGGGGTGCCGCCGGGCAGCGGGCGGACGGTTGGCGCCGCCGTCCGGAGGGCAGCCGTGACCGCTGGCAAGGCGGTAGATAACTGAGGAAAGGGAGATGAAAATACTTGGGGGGATAATCATCCCGCTGATATGCCTGCTGCTGATCCCGGACAGTGGGCAAACGGTCTGGGCGGCGACCAGGGCGGTGCAGCTCCGGGTGGCCGGGTGCCACACCTGAGGGGAACGCGCCAGGATGGGGTCCGTCCTGAAGAATGTCGCCGGGATGATCAGTTATGAAATGCCGAGTGCGGGTCTGGTGGTGGTCGTTTTCGACGATCAGCGGACTTCCCCGGCGAAAATCGTCCGGGCTATGGAGAACGGGAGGTTTACCGTCCAGGGGAAGCCGGTGTACGTTCCGCTCCGGACGTCGACAGCTCCCCGCCCCTGACCACGGGGGGAGCATCCCCGTCCGGAGGTTAGAGATAGCGGGTTTCTCCCTTCTCCTCCAGGAGTTCCACAACCCGGCGGACATCCTGGGACGCCCCACGCCGGCAGATCAACAGGGCGTCGTCCGTCTCCACGACGATGAGATCCTCCACATCCACCAGGGCCACCAGCTTCCGGGGGGAATGGACCAGGGAATTCCGGGCATTCACGCTGATCAGCCCGCCAGGGTTCCGGGCGGCGATTCCTGAGCCGTCCTTTGCCGAGACCTCCCACAGGGCGTCCCAGCTCCCCACGTCGGACCAGGCGAAATCCGCGGGTATGATCAGAACGTCCCGCGCCTTCTCCATGACGCCGTAATCTATGGATATGGAGCGGAAACGGTTATAGACCGCAGCGATGACCGCCGCCGCCGCCGGCGTTCCCAGGGCGGCGTCGATTTCCACCAAGCCGGCGTGAATATCCGGCAAAGAGGCGGCGATTTCCTTGAGGATCGTCGCGGCCCGCCAGATGAACATCCCGCTGTTCCAGAAGAATCCCCCCCGGGCGATGAAGGCCTTTGCCGTATCCAGATCCGGTTTCTCCCGCAGGGACCGGACGCTGTAAATTTCCTCTCCTCTTTTCCGGGCCACGGGCGGTCCCTGTTCGATGTAGCCGTAGCCGGTTTCCGGACCCGTCGGCTTGATACCGACGGTGACCAGGTGCTCCCCCGTGGCGGCTATGTCGGCGGCGGCGGACAGCACGCGCCGGAATGTTTCTTCATCTCCGATCCGGTGATCCGAGGGAAGAACGGCCATGACGTCGTCGCCGGACCGGTGCTTTACCACCAGGGCGGCCAGGCCGATGCAGGGGGCGGTGTTGCGGCCCACGGGCTCGATGAGGATGTTCTCCCGGGGGATCTCGGGCAGTTGGGCGATCAGTTCCTCGGCATGGGCGGCGCCGGTGACGATGAGGATCTTCTCCGGCGGCGTCAGGGGGAGGATCCTGGCCACGGTTTCCTGGATGATGGTCCTTTCGCCGCAAATATCGAGGAGATGTTTGGGGAGGCGGTTCCTGCTCCGGGGCCAGAACCTCGATCCCTTGCCCCCGGCCATGATGACGGTATACATAACGGTAAAATAATCCTTTCGGTGGTCGATTCGGCGGTCGGCCCGGTCTCCGGGAGGGTCGATAATCCCCGCCGGCGGGATGCCGCGTTCCTCTTAGCACTAAACAGGAGCTTTTGCATCAGTTATTCCAGAGGCGGCAAGAGATATTTTTCCTTGCTAATTGCAGGAATTTGCGTATCAATAGAAGCGGTGGTGTGAACGGGCGCGGGTTGTGGATTCAGACCGTCGCAGGGGGCGGCAGCCCGAATAGGTAAGCGCCGGGAACGGTTTGCCCTCCGGTGACAGGCGGGCAATGAAAAAACCAGGCTGGGAAAGGGGTACAATCATGTCCTTGGTGGGAAAAAACGTTGACTGTCTCTGCACGCGGTGCGGCTTGACGTTGGCCCATATCGTCCTTTATGAGGTCAGCGGCGTCATCGCCCGCGTCAAGTGTAAGACCTGCGGAGCGGAACACAAATACCGGGGCGCCAAATCCCGGGAAAGAAAGGCTGCGCCCGCCAGTGACCGCTCCCGTCGTACCGGTACGAAAGCGGCGGAGGAAAGCCGGCAGGCCGAGGCAGTGGAGACACAGCGCTGGCTGCAGCGGTACGAAGAACTGGGGCAGGATGCCAAGATCATCCCTTATCGGATGACCGACCGCTATCAGCGCGGCGATATCATCGATCATCCTTCCTTCGGCATCGGTTTTGTGGAAAAGATCCTCGAAAACCAGCGGATGGACGTCCTCTTCAAAGGCAGTTTGAAGCGGATGGGTATGAATATTCAAGACCGGTAAAGACACCACACACTAAACGTCATCGACAATCCTGTTTCGGACATCCGGGCTGCCTTCGTCAAGCGGCGATGGGGCCGGGGAACGGTTCGATTCCCGGATAGACAGCGCCGCCGGTGCGGCTTCCCAGTTGAAAAAGGCCGTGATTTGTCTCTGCAGGACCGGATTTTTAAGCCCCCTGACGGTTTGACGACAAGGGCTTTGCCGGGTACGGCATTTCACCCCCTCCCCTTCAGAAGGGGTTGAGGCGGTCCATCCGGTAATACTGGAGCAGCTTCCGGAACTCCGGGCTGTGGAGGGGGTGGACGGGCATGAAGAAGAGGTGTCCGGGACAGGAACAGTCCGCAGAGCCGAATCCGGGGATCGTCCTTACGGCGATGGCACTTACGGCGGCGGCCAGTTCGCATTCGATATCGTCTTGCGTTCTTATCGGCAAAGCCAGGCAGGAAGCGGCGGCGGGCCGGAGACAATCGATATGGCGGTGAAGGTTTTGGCCGTCCCGGCGGCAATGGTGTGCCAGCCGGGCCGAGAGATTCTTCCGCGCCGAACCGACATAGAGATAGTAGCCTGCGGGAAAATCAAGTCTGCCCAGGTTACCGGCGGGAATACGGAGAGTGGCGGTGAGGGTTAAGATGAGGATGTAGCAGCCCTCATCCCGGGCCTCTCGTTCCAGCAGCGCCCAAGGGATTGGCGCGGCGCCGGTGATTGCGTTCAAGCACAGGTCTTTACGCCAGGAGATGCGGAGTGCTAGGTAAAAAAGACGATTCCGGTGGGTTTGGAAGGTGCGGGCGAATTCGTAATCGGTGTGATAATCGGGCAGAAAGAATTCCGGACCGGGGGAATGGACGATAAAAAGGACGCCGCAACGCCGGCCTTTTTCGGCATGGGTTGCCAGTTCCGTCAGGTGACGCCGGCCCCGGGCGGTGACGGCGTCGGGGAACATGGCCAGGGAGCGTCCGTAGAGGGTGCAGGATTTAACCTCGAGGAGAATCCGCTCTTTTTTTTCCCGGAGGAGAAAATCGAAGCGGCTGTTTCCCAGGGGGATTTCCCTTTTTAAGATCTCGGCTCCCTCCAGTCCCGGCACCAGTCGCTCCTGGAGAAGGAATTGTGCGGTATCGTTGGTTTTTGTCGTATGGAGAAGAACGGTGACGCCGTCCCTTTCCACGGCTACGGCCGTATAGGGGGTCTTGTGTCCGGGCCCCGGGGCATTTTTAACCAGGGATACGGTCCGGCCCGGAACGAGGAGTTCCCACAGACGACCGGGATTGGGCAGGTGCGCTTGCACCACCCGTACCCCGCAGTCGCATTCGATGACGAAACGGTTGAGTCGCCGCCGGAAACGGCCGGGTATGACGGCGGGGAAAAGCGGTTCGTGGAAGAGATTGCCGCTGCCGTCTGCCGATTGCTTGCTGCTCATTTTTTGTCGATAAAGTATCCTGCCCGTGGCTGGCCCCCGCCGGGCTTGAAATGTGCTTCAGCGTCCTTTGCCATTAACGCCGAATATTTGCAATCGATCATTTGCCCGACCCGGAGAGACGTGCCGGGCGGAAAACAAACCTCGATGAGCCCGTAACAAGTCGGAACTTGCCAAAAGTGGCTTTGTAACGTGCTGTAATTATTAGGTAAGAATTTTCATAAAGTGACATTCGCGACCTTGCTATGAAAATGCCGTTTTCATGCTTCCCGGCGTCCTACGGGGCATGGGGGTTAAGAGTTCGTCAACCTGTAGTCCGGGAACGAGCGGGGTTTTTCCTTTTCCCCGCGGGCTTCGATAGGGCTTGTTAATCGTTTACAGTTAATGTATACCGCCCTTAACCCCTGCGTCCGGGGGCGGACATGCCGCTAAAGCAGGAAATACTCCGGCGGATGCCGATAGTCCCATTCCCTCTTTGTTATCGGGAGGTTGCCCTATGAAGAACCGAAGATGGCTGTTCTTAATGCTGCTGCCTTTTCTTGCCCTGCCGCCGGCCGCGGTGATGGTCCGGCATGCCGCTGCCGGCCAGTCGGCCATCGTCGTGGCGGAAGGATACTCGTGTCTGGGGGTGGACAAGTCCCGGCGGGATACGGAAAAGGAAGCCCGGTCCGAGGCACGGCGCAATGCCGTGGAGCAGGCCCGGACCTTTATCAAAAGTCAGACCAGCGTGAAGGATTTTCAGGTGGAAAAAGACCTTGTCGAGGCCTATTCCCGGGCGGAGGTCACGGTGGTGGAAGAGCTGAAGGAGGGAACGGGATGGTACCGGGACGACAAGGCGGGTGATTGCTTCCGTTACCGGATCAAGGCGGAGGTGATCCCGGATGCCGGCTTCATGGATAAGCTCGCCAAAAAAGAAGAGCTGGCCGATGACCCGGCCGCACCGTTGAACGTCCGGATCTGGACGGGTCGGAAGGAATACCGGCAGGGGGAGCATATTCGGATTTTTATCAAAGGAAACCGGCCCTTTTACGCCCGCATCCTCTACCGGGACGCCGGGGGGCAGACGATCCAGCTTCTTCCCAATCCCTACCGCCGGGACAACTATTTCCAGGGCGGGGTAATCTATGAGCTGCCCGAGGGCGAGAAGGACCGTTATCGTCTGGAGATCGCTCCCCCTTTCGGAGATGAGCAGTTGATCCTCCACGCCAGCACCGCCCCCCTTGGGGACCTGGAACTGGCCGCCGCCGGTGAAGTTTACGGGGTAAAGACCCGCGGTGCCGACATCGGGGTCAAAAGTCGGGGTGTCAAGATCGTCGGCGGCCGTCCCGGCAGTACCGGGACAACTTCGGCATCGGGATCTTCCGGGGCGGAATTTGTGGAGCGACAGGCGGTGCTGAAAACCAGCCGCTGAATCCATACCCGTCTTTCCGACCACCGGTAATCTCAAAATGTACGTGCAGGTCATCATCCTGCCTCCCTGTTTCCATCCCGGCGGCAGATATGATACATGGGGAACGGGAAATGACGATGTCGCAACTTAAAGGTGGTCCTTCCTGGTCCGATTACCCCCGGCTTGTTCTGAAAGCCGGCCGGGAGAGATCCCTCCTGAACGGTCATCCTTGGCTTTTTTCCGGGGCAATGGCCGGGACCGCCGGCCATCCGGAACCGGGAGATGTGGTGCTGGTAACGTCTTCCTCGGGGGCCCCGCTGGCCCTCGGTTTTTACAATTCCCGGTCCGATATCTCCTTTCGAATGATAACCAGGGATATCGTGGCCCGGATAGACCGGGATTTCTGGCGGGAACGGCTTCGGGTCGCGGCGGCGCTGAGAAGGATGGTCCTGCCCGCCGCAGACAATGCCTGCCGCCTCGTCAACGCGGAGGGGGACGGGATTCCCGGACTGGTCGTGGATCGCTACGGCGATTACCTGGTCATGGCGGTCGGGACCGCGGGGGTGGAAAAGAGCCGTGGGGAGTTGATCGAGGCCCTGGCAGCGGAATATGCCCCCCGGGGCATCCTGGAACGCAGCGAAGGAGGTTCGCGGCGCCGGGAAGGACTGACCGACCGTCAGGGAGTGGTCTGGGGAGAGGCGCCCCCGCCGGCGGTTTCCATTCGGGAAAACGGGCTGGAATTCGAGGTGGACATCCTGGCCGGGCAAAAAACAGGCTTCTTTTTAGACCAGCGGGACAACCGCCGGATGATCGAGACCCTCAGCCGGGGGTTGTCGGTGCTGAACTGTTTTGCCTATACCGGGGCCTTTTCCGTCGCCGCCGCCCGGGGTGGGGCGCGGCGGGTTGTTTCCGTCGATGTTTCGGAAGCGGCCGGAGAAACGACACGGCGGCACTTGGCGGCCAACGGCTTCGATCCGGCCGGTCATCCTGTTATCAGGGAGGATTGCTTCCAGTATCTGCGCCGCACCGAGGAAATTTTTGACCTGATCATTCTGGATCCCCCTGCCTTTGCCAAAAGCCGCCGGGAGGTTTCCCAAGCCGCCCGGGGCTACAAGGATATCAATCTCCAGGCCTTGCGACACCTGAATCCGGGAGGACTGCTGGCCACTTTCTCGTGTTCCAACGGTGTGGACGAGGCGCTGTTCGAGAAGATCGTCCTCGGCGCCGCCCGGGATGCGGGAAAAAACCTGCGCCTCTTGCGGAGACTTGCCGCGGCGCCGGATCATCCGACCATCCTGGCCCACGGTGAAGGACGCTATCTGAAGGGTCTCCTGGTGAGCGTTTTGACATGAGGAGTGAAGATAAGGCCCGGGCGACGGTCGACCGCAAGACGGGTTCATGCCCGGTGCCTGTAGGCGTGGTGACCGGCGGGCGGCATTATCGCTTCCTGGTGGGGGTGGTCCTCTGTCTTTTCTGTCTCCTGCCGGCGGCGGGATGTTCCGGCCGCAAGGGGTATGTCCCTCCCCCCCGGGCCAAGGCGACGCCGGTAAAGAAGGAGCGGGCCATGACCGCCGGGAAAAAGGTCCCCCGCATGGGCTTCACCATACAGGCCGGCGCCTTTTCCCAGGCGGAAAACGCCGCCCGCCTCACGGAGGTTCTGAAAGACCAGGGACTGGACGCCACCTATTTTGCGGCGAAAACAGGGCTTTTCAAGGTCCGCATCGGCAATTTCCCCACCCGGGAAAGCGCGGCGAACCAGGCCGAAGCCCTCAGGATCTTGGGGCTGATCGAGGAATATTATCTTGTCGCCCCGGAGGAATACGCCGTGGCCCGGGCCGGGGAGCTGGGGGAGGATTACCTCCGCCGGGAGCTCGTCAAGGCGGCGCAGAGCTTCATCGGCGTGCCCTATCTCTGGGGGGGGACCTCCGTGGAAACCGGGTTCGATTGCAGCGGCCTGACGATGACGGTCTATCAGCTCAACGGCATCGATCTGCCCCGGACCTCGGGGGAACAGTTCGGGACCGGTGCGGAGGTCGATGAAAAGGATCTGCGCCGGGGCGATCTGGTCTTTTTCGCCACCGGGAAGAGCGGCAAGGTGTCCCATGTGGGGGTTTACATCGGCGACGGCCGGTTCATCCACGCCCCGGGGCGGGGGAAGAAGATCCGGAGTGACGTCCTGGCGAACAACTATTACCGGAAGCGCTACCTGGGGGCGCGGAATTACCTTTGACAGGGAGGAAAACAGTTCATGGCCTTGATAACTTTTCAGGCGGCATCGCGGTTGCTGGATCACGGTATGGCGGTGGAAAACCGGACCGCCGGCTTTACGCTCCTTGCCGATGAACCCCGGAACATGCGGGGAACGGACGAGGGCATGAATCCCGTGGAGATGCTCCTGTGCGCCCTGGGGTCCTGCCAATGCATCACCGCCCGGTTTCTGGCCCGGCCCTTCGGCATCGACCTGCAGGAGTACCGGGTGGAACTTGAGGGGGACATCGATCCCGCGGGATTCATCAGGGGACAAGAAGGGGTAAGGCCGGGGTACCAGCGGATCCGGACCCGGGTGTTCATCCGGGCCGCTGCCCCCGAGGAGAAGATCCGGGAGTTTGCCGCCCTGGTCAAGAAACGTTGCCCCGTGGGCGACTGTCTGACCCAGGGAGTGGTCATCGACGAGACTTGTTTCGTTGCCTCCTCCCCGGACCATAAATGATTTGACATCGGCGGGAATATCATCAATAAGACCGCTGGAAAGCAGCAAGCAGCAAGGAGGTTGAGACGATGCTGGAACTAAAGGATCTTTATTTCTCCGTCGGCGAGAGGAACATCATCGACGGGATAAACTACACCTTCGAGCGGGGGAAATTCTACGGGATCACCGGTCCCAACGGGAGCGGCAAGACCACCCTGGCGAAACTCATCATGGGCATCAACGCGGCCAATTCCGGGTCGATCCTCTTTGACGGCAAGGAGATCTCGCAACTTTCCATCACGGAGCGGGCCAAAGAGGGAATCGCTTACAGCTTCCAGCAGCCCGCCCGTTTCAAGGGGATCACCTTCCGGGATCTCCTAGCCATGGCGGCGGGAACGGAGGACGAGGAGATGCTCCTGGCCCTTCTGCGCCGTGTCGGGATCTGTTCCCTTTCCTTTCTCGACAAGCCGGTGGACACGAAACTCTCCGGCGGGGAGATCAAAAAGATCGAACTGGCGACCACCATCGCCCGGAATCCCAAGCTGGCCATCTATGACGAGCCGGATACCGGCATCGACCTCTGGACGATCCAGCCCATGGTCCGTCTCCTCAAGCGGGAGCAGAAGGAGCACGGCACCACCACCCTGGTGGTCAGCCACAACCGGGCCTTCCTGGAGGCGGCGGACATCGTCCTGATGATCAG
>Ga0116187_1001526_pt1 | contig 24330 bp, 29 predicted proteins | sample AD_JPNNA6_MetaG_FD_89755 | JGI IMG/M metagenome (GOLD analysis project Ga0116187, IMG submission 89755) | Active sludge microbial communities of municipal wastewater-treating anaerobic digesters from Japan - AD_JPNNA6_MetaG | ecosystem: Engineered > Bioreactor > Anaerobic > Digestate | place... | reverse complement strand
TTGAACCCACAACTTTATCTACCCAATCCATTAACTTTAACTTTTCTTAAATCTTTTCCAAAAAAAGTTTGATAATAAACTATTTGAGCTTCCTTATATAATTTAATTTTTCAGAAAAAATAATCCTTCTTTTTCAATTAAGTAATGCTATATAATTACGCTAAAGAACAAGACATCTTTACCCAATGAGATTCCTTATCTTATCTTCATCTCTTTTAAAACTTCTTCTACAACTTCCTCAACACTCTCTAAATCAATATTTTCATAACCTTTTTCTATCCTTATTCTTAACTCAGATTTAACTTTATTTACAATCCTCTTTCTTATTTCTTGTATCTCTTTGTCAGCAAGTTCCTTTTCTACAGGGTTTATTTTCTCTCTGTACCTTTTTGCTATATTCCAGCTGTTAATTATCTCTTTGTTGTATCTTTCAGAGATTTCAGGAATATCTATTGCATTTTCCAATATTTTGTGAACCACCGCATTAGAAAGATTAGATACAAACAATGTAAGAAGTTTATTTCTATTCATTTTCTTTCTTCTCCTTTTATATTATCCAGAACAAGCGAGAAAGTTTTATTGAAGATTTCTTTATATTTCAATATAAAACTTTCTTCAATCATATTTCCTTTCAAATCATTTATCTTTATATCAAATAATTTTTCAATTTCTTTTTCAACAATCTCCTTGCTTAATTTTTTATTTTGTATAAACATCAATATTGAAACCATGTTAAGAGTAAGGTAATACTTTTCATCCCCATTTAACATATTAAAATTTTCAATTAAGTTTTTGCTTTTCAGTAAATTCAAATCTAGGAGCTTGTAATTTATTTTTCTTTTTACATTAAATATAATCTTGTTAAGTGAAACACACTTACTTAACATTAAATTGTACAAAGGATCATTAGATAATCCTGAAGAAAGAGTCTTATTACTCAAACAGATTAAATGAGGTTTTATTCCACTAAATTCTTCTATTTCTTTTTTTATTAAACTAATTTCTATACTCTTCTCAGATTCACTTATCAGAAGAATATCAATATCATTGAATCTAAATCCTTTTTCAAGAAAGCTTCCAGTAAAGATTATATTATCTACCTTGACTTTATTTCTTATTCTTTTAACAATCTCCTCTATCAAGTTTACTTTAACTGGTTCAAGTTTCTTTAACCCATAAAAATTGAGTTTAACACTCAATTCTTTTTCACCTAGATGGTTTACTAATGGACTTATAATCACATACTCTCCTGGAATAAAACCAATTCTTCTTTTTGGGAGATATATTTGGTCCATCTTGCTACCTCTGCTTATTCTTCCAATAATAGTTATTTCATCATTTACCATATTACGTAATAGTACGGTACTATATATAAATATTTCGCTTATTTACAAATATTACATTTGTAGCCTGATGATTCTGTATGCTTATCAATCCAATATAGATATCTTCCTTTGGCTGACCGCTAACATCAATATAAAACTGAAGAGCAGGTTTCATAGGTTAGCTTAGAATACGAACTATAAAATTTTATTCTACTTTATTACCCATCCCAGCTTGATTTTCTATTATTAACTACTTTGTAATTACACTAAAAAGGAACATTTATAAAGCCAAAAAACAGAGTATACTTACAAATAAATTATATACTTTCATCAAGACAAAATGGTAAAAAAACAGATAAGTAATGTAAGTGATTTAGAAAAGATTAAACCTCTGGATGAAATTGAATTAAATTCATATTCTCTTCCAGACAAAATGTTCAACTCTCCACAAATAACAGGGATTTTAGGTGGAAGTTTTGACATAGATAGTGAAAAATATTTTGTTGTTACAGAAGTTGGCCCTTCTATGAGATTCCCTGATGGATATTGTATAAAATCTTCTCTTTACAAAGCAAAAGAAAAAGGAATAGATTCTGCTCATGTTATACTAAATGGACATTACAATAAAGCTAGGCCTGGTTTTAATTTGGAGGAAACAATAAGAGATCAAGTTAGCATATTACATAATAAAACATTATTTTTTTTAGAGAATAACTAAACAAAATGACAAACAAAACACAAGACACTCAAAAACTAGACAAGAAAATAAAAGTTCTAAAAGGACTAGAAAAAGTCTGTTATACAGGTGCAGTAACTGGACCTCTATTATCCATTGCAGGAGAGGCATTTGATAATTATAATTTATCTTTAACAGGTATTGGACTTATTTTAGCAGCTGGAGTTGGAGCAGTTTATACATATAGTAAGAGAAAAGATCTTCAATTTAAGCAATACTGGAAAAGTGAAAATCAGAAATATGATAAAGGATGTTCTGAATTAAATGATACTGTAAATAAATATTCAAGAGATAAATAAAATGCCAAGAAAATCAAACAAACTTAACAAAACAAACGAATCTAATAAGAAATTCAAAAAAATAACATTAATGATTCCATGCTATAATGAAGAAGCAAGCATAGGACAATTAATTGATGATATACCTGTTGAAAAAATAAATAAAGCAGGATACAAGATTGAAGTTCTTGTAATAGATAATAATTCTAAAGATAAAACAGCAGAGATTGCAAAAGCAAAAGGAGCAAGAGTCATTTCAGAATTTAATCAAGGAAAAGGAAATGCAATAAGAACAGGTTTCAATAATATTCCTAAAGACGTTGATTATGTTGTTATGTTAGACGGAGATAATACATACAAACCAGCAGAAATCTTGCGTTTAATTGAACCTCTAGAAAGCGATTTCGCAGATGTTATCTTGGGTTCAAGATTAGAAGGAAAAATGACAACACATGCTATGAGTTTTTCTCATAGATTCGCAAACTGGGTTTTCACATTCTTAACACGTTCTTTATATCAAACAAGTATAACAGATACTTGCACAGGATATTTTGCTTGGACAAGAAAGTCAGTTGATATATTAAAAAATCACATAGAGTCAAAGGGCTTTGCAATTGAAGCAGAAATGATAAGTAAAATGACAAGACTAAAACTCCGTGTCTACTCAGTACCAATAACTTATGCTCCAAGACCAAGAGACCCAAACTCAAAATCCAAGTTAAATCCATTTAAGGATGCTTTAAAAATAATCTGGATGTTAATAAAGAATAGAAGGTGGAAGCCAAAAAAGGAGGAGTAGGAAAATGAAGATAGTCCATGTTCTTGCTTACTATGGAGATTATTTAGGTGGAATTCAAAAATATGTTAAAGAATTAGCAAAAAGACAAAAAGCAGCAGGTCACGAGGTTAAAATAATTACCTCTAATTTGTATGGTTCTCAAAAAAAAATTAATGGAATAGAAATAATTCGTTGTAATGCTTGGTTTTCTGCATTTAGAGTTCCATTTATGCCCTCACTTGTTCTAAAATTACTAAAAGAAAAATGTGATATTGTTCATGCGCATTTACCTCTTCCAGGATTAGACTTAGCTGTTTCAATTAAAAAAATGCTAAATCCAAAGACAAAATTAGTATTAACAATACACAATGACTTGCAAATAAACTCAATAACATCCAGAGTATTTGGATGGATACATAATAAGATATTAATTCAATTTCCAATAGCGTTTTCAAATTCAATCATTACCACAACAAAATCTTTTAGCGATAATTTAAATTATAAAATTCCTCCTAAGAAACATAATGTAATACCGCTCGGGGTAGATATGGATTTATTTAGGGATATGAAACTAAAAAGAGAAGATAGTGTTCTATTTGTAGGAAGAATAATTCCAGAAAAAGGATTGCATTTATTGGTTAAATCAGTAAAGAATCTTAGAGAAGAATTTCCAAACTTAAAATTAGTAAGCGCATATCAAAAAGTTTATGATTATCAAAAATATTATGATGAAATAAAAGAAGAATCAAAAGATTTTTTAATAGAAAAAGAAAACTGTTCTCCAAAAGAATTAGCTATTTTATATAATAAATGTAAATGTTTAGCAGTAGCCAGCTTACAAGAGAGTTTCGGATTGATTTATTTAGAAGCACTTGCTTGCAATTGCCCTGTAGTATCTTTTGAATTGCCTGGGCCAAAAGAAGCTTTAAAAAATAAAGTTAGATGGACAAAATTTGGAAACGTTAAGAAACTATCAGAAGAAATTAAAAGAACACTAATGTTAAAGGATAAAACAAATTCAAGAGAATTTATTAAAACTAACTTCTCCTGGGATAAAGTAAACAAAAAAATATTGGAGGTTTATGAAAAATGAATCTGGTTGTTATCCATCCTTTACCTTCTAGAAGCAATCAAAGAGCGGATCAGATAGCCAGATCTTTAGTGAAAATAGGGAATGAGGTTCATTTAATCCTTTGGGATGTGCCTTATCCAACAAAATTATTTTTTAAGAATTTTTTTAAATCAATGAGTTATAAGGAATATTCTAAGGAAGGTGTGTTTATTCATAAAATTAGAAGATTGCCTTTCTTTTTCCCAATAGTTAATAAATTGATGTTTAAAAAACAGTTAAAGGATATTTATGAAAAATATAATATTGATGCGGTTATTTCTGAGAGCTATATTAATGAAACTTTGCCTCCAGAGGGACCAGAACTTTTTTATGATTTTGTAGATGATCATGAAGCTTATGCAAAATTTTATGGATCAAAGGTATATCAATTAGCATTTAAATTGCTTGCAGTTAATAAAACAATTGTAACTCAGTTAAAGAGAAGTAAATCTGTTATTGTAGTTTCAGATATGATTAAGAACTATGCTAAAAAATATAATTCAAATGTTTATAAAATAACTAATGGGGTTGAATCATGGGTTTTAAATAAAAAATTCAATAGAAAAAAGTACGATTTTGGGAAACATTCTTTGGTTTATGTAAGTGGATTTGATTATTGGTCGAATCTTCCTAATTTGCTTTATTCTATTAATGAGTTAAAAAAGAATATACCCGATATAAAATTAGTTTTAGTTGGAGATGGTTTCCAGATTCCAGAAGGTAAAAGAATTGTAGAAGAGTTGAACCTAAAAGAAAATGTTATATTTTTTGGTAAAGTAGTAGATAGAAAAGAATTATTTGAGATAGTTAATTCTTGTAATGTTTGTCTTAATTTATCCGAGAAGAATCCACGTCAAGATTCTGCAAGCTCTGTTAAGATATTCGAATACTCTGCATTGGGAAAGCCAATAATTTCTACTAGATTAAGGGAAGTAGAATTACTGAAATTTCCAAACATAATTTTTTACAAAGATAAAAAGGACAATTCTGATTTAATAAGAGCAATAAGAGCGAGTTTCAATAAAAAAGTTAATCTAAATAAAATGAAATCTTTAGTAAAGAAGTATACCTGGGAGAACATCGCTAAGGAGATAGAAGAGATTATTAGAGAAAATAAAAAATGAAAATCATTCAAATAACTCCCTACTATCCTCCACATTTGGGAGGCATGGAACAAAGAGTAAGGGATTTATCAGAACGTCTTGCAAAAAAAGGACATCAAGTAGAAGTTTTTACATCAGATATAGATTGTCCAAAGGACAAACAAATAAAATCATCAATCAATTTAAAAATACATTACTTAAAATCTATTAAGATAGCAAATAATCCAACAAATTTGAGTTTAATGTTTAAAATAAAAAAGGAAGAAGGGAATATCTTTCATTTGCATTTAATTGATTCTTTTTATTCAACAGTTTCTTATTTTATCTTTAAGATTAAAAAATTACCTTATATCGCCCATATTAGAGGAGATATTCAGCCATCTGGTAGAATGGGATTTTTGTTACCTGCATATAAGAAAATATTTTTGAAAAGGATATTAAAGAATTCATCTAAAATAATCGCATTAAATCGTGATTATAAAAAGATGTTCTCAAAATTATACGATCTAGACCCGTATAATATAGTTGTTATACCTAATTCTACAGATTTTAGCATTTTATCCGATGAAAGTTTAAAGATAAGAAAAGAGTTAAAGAATATTTTATTTGTTGGAAGATTAACAGATGAAAAGAATGTAGAGGTACTTATTCACTCTTTAATATTGTTAAAAAATAAAGGAGTTGTTCTTCATTTTGCAGGAGAAGGTGAGGATAAACTTAAGTTGGAGGAGTTGGTTAAAAAATTAGAATTGGAAGAAAAAGTTATTTTTTTAGGAAAATTAGATAGAAAAAAGTTATACAAAGAATATCTTAAATCAGATTTGGTTATTTTACCATCTAAGGTAGAATGTTTTAGTTCTGTTTTGCTTGAAGCAATGGCAACAGGAGTTCCAATAATCGCTTCAGATATTCCTGGGACGAGAAGTGTAATAAAAAACGGATATAATGGTCTTCTTGTTAAACCAACTCCTGAAAAGATTGCGGAAGCAATTGAAAAATTAAAAGCAAGCCATAAGCTTAGGGAAAAATTAGCAAGGAACGGGTTAAAAGAAGTTAAAAAGTATTCTTGGGATAAAATAGTTGAACAAACAGAAAAAGTCTATGAAGAAGTTTTGAGAGAACATAACAAAAAACTAAAGAAAAAAAGAAGTAAATAACTAGTCATGGCAAAATATAGATATCCAAAACAACACAAAAGTAATTATAATTACAAAACTAAACGAAGTTTTGGTCAAAGAATCAAAAACTTCTTTACAATTCCAGAAGAAGATTTAAAGGAAGAACCTTCAAAAAAATTTGAAAAGATTAAATTATTCAGGTTAAATCAAGGGATAATATTCTTATCAATATTGGTTTTTATGTTCATAATTAATATATTAGTAGGATTTAATATAAACTTCTTGTATCTGAGACAAATATTAGGATTTTTATTCATAATTTTGATTCCAGGATTATTAATTATACTCTGTTTCAAAATTAGAACAGTCAAATTCTGGGAATATTTAGTTTACACAGTAGGATTGTCAATCGCGTTTATTATGTTTGCAGGATTAGCTGTTAATTGGACATTGCCTGCATTAGGAATAACTGATAAACCCCTATCGCTCTGGCCAATATTAATTTGTTTTAATATATTTTTATTAGCATTATGGTTCGTTGCACTTTATAGAAATAAAGATTTGAAACCATTCGATGTAACAATACCTAAACTTGACGCTATTAACAGAATTTTCTTCATAATACCTTTAATATTTCCACTATTAAGCGTATTAGGAGCATTTCTACTCAACAATCATGGTCCTAACATCCTAACAATGATAATGCTTGGGGGAATTGCAATATATGTTCTTTTTCTAGTAATATTCCGTAAGAAGATGAATGAGAATGTTTGGCCTTGGGCTTTGTGGATGATTGGTTTAGCTTTATTGTTAAGTGGTTGGATGAGGAGTTGGTTTGTAAGTGGATCAGATATAAGTTTAGAGTACTGGGTATTCCAAATGACTAAAAATAATTCAATTTGGGAATTATCCAATTTTAATAATGCTTATAATGCTATGCTTAGTATCAATATCCTTCCAACAATCCTATCTAATTTTGTCCCAATTAACAATCAATTTATCTTTAAATTTTTTATTCCAATATTATTTAGTCTAATTACTATTATAGTATATACCCTATCTAAAAGAATTTTACCAAATTTACCAAGTTTCTTCTCTGGGTTATTATTTTTATCCATGCCAGATTTTATTAATTGGTCTTCAATACCTATAAGGCAAGAAGTAGCACTTATATTTTTCGGAATTATGATACTATTACTATTTACAAAAGATATACCTGGAGTTACAAGGAAAATACTTCTTTCTATTTTTGGAGCTTCAATGATAGTTTCACACTATTCTACTAGCTATATAGCATTACTATTATTTATTCTTGTATACATTTTTAATTTAATTTTTAAATTATCTGAGACCCAAAAGATAAAAAAAGGAGAATTACCTTTTTCTGAAAGATTTGAATTTTATTTGACTGGAGCATTAATTTTATTTTTATTGATTTTTGGATTTTTATGGTATTTTCAAGTAACCCATACTGGAGATGGTTTGGTTAAATTTTCAAGAGAAAGTTTATCTAATTTTGGAAATTTATTTTCTGAAGATACGCGACCAAAAGAAGCAACTGATCCAATTCTTGGAATATTTAATAAATTAAATTTAGAAAAAGTCATTAAAGATTACAAAAATGAGAGTCTTCAATATTCTATATCAAATACTTCAGAAGGTTTTTCAGAAGATAGATTTTATAATTATAATATAAGATATGTTCCAAGTGAAATATTAGATCCTAATATTAGTTCAATAAATATCCTTAGTTTCAATCATTATCTTAAACAAATATTAAGCAAAATATTTCAGTTTTTTATATTGATTGGTTTAATCTACTTAATCTTCCAAAATAATATGGATTTGGATATAAAAAACATCTTTATTGTTTCAGGATTTATAGTTTTTATATTCTTGTTCTTGCCACTTTTCACGGTATATTATAATATAACCAGATTCATTCAACAAATTTTGATAATCTTAGCACCAATTTCCATACTTGGAGGTAGGATTTTTTTCGCTAAATTAAGGATAAATTATATTTTAGGATTATCTTTATTACTAATATTTTTTATTTTGGTGTTTTCAGGATTTGTATCTCAAATTTGTGGAGGAGATATTGCAAAGGTTCAGCTTAATAATTTAGGTTGGGACTATAATGCAAATTATATGCTTACCCAAGATTATTTTGGAGCAAATTGGATAAACAATGAAAAAAAGAATTTTAGAGTTTATGCAGAGGGCATTGCAAATCTCAAGCTTAATTCATATGGGGGAGAACTAAATGGGGATAATATTAATAGAAACGTTATCCCACATAGAATAAGTAAAAAAGATTATGTTTACTTATCTTATATTAATAATATTAAAGAGATGGGAGTATTTTCAATGAATGGTGTAAAGGTAAGTTATAATTTTCCTAAAATTTTTCTTAATGAGAATAAAGATAAGATATATTGCAATGGAGGTTCTCAAATATTTAAATGAAAATAGGATTAGTATTGGTTTCAGAAGGATTTGCAGGTGCCGAGAGATCGGTTTATAAGATTACAGAAGAATTATCCAAAATAAAAGATAATCAAGTTTACTTAATAATAAATGATGAGATATTTTTACAATATAATGATTTAAAAAACACCAATATCTTTAACATCGGGATAATTAATAAAGGAAATACTCTATTGAATTTAATTAATTTCTATAGGGTTAAGAAGAATATAAAAAAGATAGTGGACGGGAACAATTTAGATATTATTAATTCACATATGGATTTATCTAATTTTTTATGTCCAAAAATGTTAAATCATATTAATGTGTTCTGTGGTACCGATTTAAGATACTTAATAAAACCTCCATCGTCAAAATATCGTTTTGGTTTTTTGCCTATAATTAAAAAAAATTTAAATAAATCTATAAGGATAATTTCAAAGGGTAAAGATCAAATAAAAAATCTACCAAAGAAATATAAGAAAAAGACAGTAGTCATACACAATGGAGTAGATTTAGAAGTTTTCAAGCCATTAAATAAAATTAAACAGAAGAAAAATGTTATCCTATTTGCAGGAAGATTTATTGATATTAAAGGCATACAAGAAATAGTTAATGTAGCAAAACAATTATCTCAGTATGAATTTTGGTTTGCAGGACAAGGCCCTCTAGCGGATTTAATTAATTTACCTAATACAAAGAATCTTGGGTTTAAAACAACAGAAGAATTAGTCAAATTATACAATCAAGCAAATATTTGTATATTTCCTTCCCATAGAGAATCTTTTGGACTTGTGGGTTTAGAAGCAATGGCTTGTGGTAAGGCAGTGATAGCAACTCCTCTTGGATTCTCAGAATATATTGAAAATGGAAAAGATGGAATTATAATTCCTGCAAAAGATGAGAAATCTTTGAAAGACGCAATCGTTGATTTGATGACAAATGAAAAGAAGAGGAAAATGCTTGAAAAGAATGCAAGAAAGAAAGCATTGAAATATTCTTGGGATAATGTAGCTAAACAATACATGAGAGTTTTTAAGGAGGTTTTGAGAGAAAGTGAAAAGAAAAAATAAATTATTTATCCTGCTATCTTCTTTTATAGCGATTATTATGATTGTATTAATATTTTTTCCTAAGGGATATAAAAAATATTCGTATCCCACTGAATTTAAAGAAATTAACCTAGATAAGGGTTTAGAATATAGAACAATAATGCTTGCAGGCAATTCTAGCGAATGGGATGAGTATATTAGGGAAATAGGAAATATAATTTATCATTTACAAAATGAAGAATATCTATTTTTTTATTCTGGACACAACGGAGAATATACACAAAATAATGTTTTTATAGGTATGGCATACTCTAAGGATGGAATTAACTGGGAAAAATACGGAAAAATGCTAGATTTATCTGGTGAAGATCCTTATGTAATTTATTTTAATAATAATTTCTATATGTTTTTTGAAGATAAAGAAGAGGTTCCATTTAGAAGAATTAGTTTAGCAACTTCCAAAGATGGGAGAAATTGGGAGGTCGCGAAGAGAGGAGTAATTAATCCAAGTAAATTTATATTTTCTTGGCAGCATCAAGATGTTAGTTCTCCAGTTGTTATTCAAGTAAATAATGGATGGGTTATGATTTATGAAGGAAGAGGATTTTTCAATCAAGGAAAATTTGGATATGCTTATTCAGAAGATTTAATTAATTGGAATAAAAAAAGATGTCCTATTTTTTCTGGAGAAAGTTATTGGGATTATCATGTGGTTCCAGACGATATAATTAAACATGATAATTCTTATATTATGACTTATCATGGATATAATAAAAAAATTGGAGAATGGCAGAGTGGATTAGCTGTTTCTAATAATCTTAAGTATTGGAAAACTTTAACAAAGGACCCTATAAGTGAAAGTGATATTTTAATGATTTTTAAAGAAGATACTTTATTAAGAATATTGGAAGAACATGATAAAGAAATTAAACAATATAACATTAATTAAATTATATTTTACCTTCCAACAACCTTATCCACTAAATCCTTATTCCAATTATATTCTGCAAGCATTTCTTTCATCTTTTCAGAAGTGTAGCCCAATGCACGCGCTTTATCTACCCAATCCATTAATCTCTTTACTTTTTCTGCTTCACGTTTCTTCCTTCTGTATATTATTGATATAATTAATGATGTACAAATTATGCTTCCTAAAATAATAATTGCTATTGTTAAATAACTTTTATTTGAGACTGCAGGTGAGAGAGTTCCAATATAAGAATTTCCTTGTAATTCATTTTCATATTCTTCTTGGTATAATCTTATGTCTTCTTCATTAGCTTTGACTGGACCATAAACTTTTTTTTCTTCTTTACTTTCACTTGTTGTAGTATTTGTTTCAGTATTAATTAATAATTTGCTAGTAGGAATAACAACACTTGTATCTGGTTTAACAGATACCAGTTTATTACCTGTATTAGAAGAACCTCCACCACTACTACTTCTTTCTTCACTAGAGGTTTTTGCTGCAGGAGGTTCATAATTCACAATTCCTTCATAATGTTTAACATCATATTCAGTTAATATTCCAACATCGACAATTCCACCATTAACAGGATAGATTGTACCAGTTGCTAAATCTTTAACAGCTTTAACACCAGTAGATGACACATCGACATTCACACGAATATTATTTGTCGCAGTATTGATAACTGTTATATGCCAGATTTCTTTTGGATTTAAACTTGCAACCGATTTAATACTTTCATTATTTGAACTTGAATTAACTATCATATTTCCTCCAGCATGATAATGAGCAAAATCTTTTGTGACGTTGTAAGGTTGGTAATATCCATTATCTAAATCTCTTGGAGAATACATTGCCCATCTATCAGGATATTCATAATAGTTTTCTTTATCAGAATATTTGTAAATCTCCATAAATTTGTAAAAAATGCTGGATATGTTAGAAGGATATGCATTAAGTAGGGACGAATAAGCAAAGGATATCTCCGTAGAATATCTGTTATTTGAGGAAGCGTTTTTCAAAGACTCAATACCTTCAACATTCCACTCACTTAATATAATCCTTGAACAATTTGCATTATATAAAGAACAATATTTAATAAGTAAATCAAGATGATTTTTCATAACATTTTCTTTTATATAGCTTGAAGTAGAATAAGGATGAATTGAAATGAAATCCATTTTATTCGACATATTTGTTAAGAACATCTGTAATGTATTATTATGTACAAGTGAACCAGCTAAACCTCCAAAAGGGATTTCAGGGTAAACATCTTTTATTCCATTATAAGTTTGATTATAAAATTTAATATATTCTTCTGCTTTGATAATACTATCTTTGGGTAAGTTATCTAAGAAAGACCCTCCATAAGGTTCATTTAAAAATTCTAATTCTATGGAAGATATATATTCTCCATTATTTGTGGTAAAATTTATAAAATCTAAAACTAATTCATTAAATTGACTATAATTGTTTGGTGTACAAGAAAATAAATTAATACAATGTCCAGAAGAAGTATTTGCTAACCAAGGAGGAATATTATTAATTATAAACAGTACTTTTAAATCATTTTCATAAGCGAATTTAACAGACGATTTATGGATAGATAGATTGCCTGTTCTGTTTACAGACCCGTCAATACTATCTGAATAATAGTTTTGTATTCTCATATCTGTTCTATAATAAGTCATTCCTGAATTTAAGAAAGCCTTTCTTATCTCATCAGTATTAATTAAGTCGTTTATTAATCCATCTCCGTCCTTTGACATTTTAGCACCAATACTTAGTTCATTTCTATTAACAGACGCCCCATAAAAATCATCCCTGACACGACCAACTTCTTCCTCTGCTTTAACAGTTACAGTTGCAATCTTATTTCCAAATTCATCTATTGCTCTTCCTGTTGTAGGAGTAGTTGGTTTCTTCTTGAACAATGATAATGAAAGAGAAGCAGCATCTAAATCTGAATTAGTAGTTGTAACAGCTTCAACAGCCGCTATAAATGCAATACACATTATTGTTGTTAATACTAATGCTAATGCAGATATTATGATTAACTTTTTTTCCTTTCCTTTTTTTCTAGTTTTATTCACCTCGTTTTTCATTAGAAATCCTCTCTCCAGCTTATTCCTTTTAGTGTTACATTTATCTTCTTGCTCTTTTCCAGATAGTCAAGTATAGTCATGAGTGTAATGTGATTTACTTTTCTTGGAAGTTTTTTCTTAAGTTCTGCAACAGATAAAACATCTTTCTTGAATTTTTGTTTTGAATTTTTAAGAGTGTCCTCTACCATGAGAATCGTGTTCAGTGTTGGGTAGTGGACACTCTTTTTCATCTCTTTTTAACCAGTTTCGGCTAATTATGATATAGTTATGAATATGTAACTATTTGATATTTAATAATGCTATATAGATACAAATATGTATTTATAAAGTTTATGTTTATGAGAGAAAGATTAGAGAGAAAAATTTTTGTTATAATTAGTAGAATAAAATTTGAATTTACTAATTAGTGAGCCTTGAGATAATAGGATTTTCTAATTTTTTAGAACTAATGGGTTAAATATACACCAAATATTTATTGAAGTTTTGGTAATCAATATTTAATCCATTAATCTACTTTAGGAGATTCTGGTTACTCATTTCTTCATCCATTTATATAATAATCCCCAGAATAGGATGAAGTAGATTAAGAAGAATAACATTCCAGAATAACTATGATATAATCCAAGCGCAACTTCTCTTGAAATATATGCTCCAACAAGCATTAATGTGAAAACTCTAATTATGTTAAATAAAAAAGCTCCTAAAACTGCAGGCACAAAAAGAGCTGCAGCTTTCTTTTTATTTATCTTACTCCAATCTAAGAAAACAATGAAAAGATACAATGCTGTAAATATGAAAATACTATAAATTCCAGAACAAGCTTCTGCAATTATAACAGAAAACCCATTAACAGTTATTCCATTTGTTCCAAATGTTGCAACACTAATTCCAATTATTTTCAAAAGGAAAGTCGTTACCTTTAATACAGCTAAACTTAAGTATGGCCATAAACTCCATACTAGATTCATGAAAGAATAAGTTATTATTGCAAATATCAAGAAATAAAACAATTCTTTCTTAAATTTCTTTACAAAGTGCTTTGCAAAATCTATACCATAAATTCCTAAAGCCAAAAATACAAATATTGAAATTCCTAAAGCATGGACAAGGATCATATTCAATATTGTTAGATTTATCTGTGAAGAATAAGTTTCTACAAAGTAAAATCCTGCTAGAGCTATAACAGATAAAGCCATCATTACTCCATCTTTGACTTTATACTTATAAATTGGAAATTCAGTAAGTCTTTTTCTATAAAGAAGTATAAAACCCAATATTGAAAAAAGCAAAATATACCCTATTCTTGTGTATATACTTATCTTCCAGACACTAATAAAATCATCTAAAAATATCCTTGTTCCAATTAAATAAGAAAATGCCATGAAAACAACTATGAAAATAACTGTTCTAACTAGGAACTGTTTGAAGCCTTTTTCCATGCGAATTTTCATGTTTTTTAGTGGTAATTCATATTTATATTCTTTATGAGTATCATAAATATGATATTTTTATTTAGACAATAAGACCTTCTTACTATGATAAAAATTAAAGAATAAAAAAAAGAAAATAAATAACAAAATAAATTATTTGGATTTAATGTTTTAGTTTTTAGTATCTTCTTATTACAAAGAATACTCCTAAAGCTCCAAGTGCTGTCAACATTGCTACAATAGCTCCAAATTCAGGAACAACAACAGGGGGAAGAACTTCCACTTCAGTCCAGTCAAATCTTTCATCATCTTCTGCCCCAAAAACCATTCTTACTTCAATATATTCATTAGCAGGTATTGTGACTTGAGTATTTGAATTCTTCACACAGTAATATGGATATAATCCATCAAGTACATTAGTGTTGTAGTTTACTCCACCATTTTCTGAAATTATTTGACTTGTATCCCCATCTGTTCTTACTTCAAAACAACTGTAAAAGTTTCTTGTGCTTATGAAATTTAATGTAGCTTCTCCAGGACCTACACTCACAACCTCAAAATGAGCCCATCCATTAGCCTCATTAGCTTCATTGGTGCTTGGCATAGCTGCCATCACTGCCCCTATTCCCAAAACAAGAACAAATGCTGCAACAAAACTTAATACTATTTTTCTCATATTCTCTTACCTCCTTTCATTTCTATCCTCTTTATCATCTTATTTTCATCTCCTTTACCACTTTATTCCATATACAAATTTCTTTAAATTTATTATTGTCTTTAGAAATATACTATAGAAGATAAGTTACTTTCTCTTTTCTCTCCATTATCAATTTCCTACTCTCTCATATGCTTCTTCATCTGTCTCTGTAGTATCAATTTCATATCTTATTATATTAAAAGTATTAAATATTGTTAACAAAATATAATACAAAATACCACAAATAAATATTGCCATAGGATTAATTGTTTTTCTTACTCCCTCATCTCCAACATCTTCAAAAGTTCCCTGCTGTTTAACCATTTCATCTATTAGTAATTTTTGCTGATCTGGGAAATATTTGCCTACAATTCCTCCAAATATAAATGCTAAAAGAAAAGCAATAATAATTGATGTCATCATTAATACTGCGAATTTTTCATGCTCTCCATAATTTTCCTTATTTATTAATATTAATTTTGATAATAAAGATAATATCAAAAACAAGAATAATAGATAATTTTTATAGAGAGCACACACAACAATCCCAAAAGATACTATTAACACCAAGGCTAAAATAGGATGCATCTTTCCCTTAGAATTACTCCTTTTCAACATTTTTTTATCCCACTTTATTCTTGGAATTATAAGAATTACTAATAGGCTAACAAACTCTATCACAAGTATTGGAATTCCAAAACTAACTAACCAGAAATTACTTTCAACAGGATAAAAATATCCTCTAATAAAACTAAGTATTATTATTACATTAAATAAAATAAAAATCCCTTTTGAGATATTTTTTTGTATATTCATTTTTTCCTCTCCATTATCAATTTCCTACTCTCTTACTTCTTCTCCTGAAAGTTTCCTTTATGGAATTAAATCAATAAATGAGTTTTATACCGATTTTCTTTTTATTTCTCATCATCAACCTTTTTTAAATTCATATAAATAATCTTAAACTTTTGAAGCGAATTATTGAACTTCATTTACAACTGACATATTTTGTCTTTTTGATATTTCATATATTCCTGAATTAGATTTAACAAGAGTCCAATCTAATTTAATCAAATTTTTAATAAAAGGATTTTCAATATTAAGTTTATAATAATCAGATTTACCTACTTTTCTGGTTTTAATTATTATTTCAGATTCAAGAAACCTTTCAATAAACTTTTTAAGAGAATTATAGCTAACATTACTTCCTCTTGCAATTTCAGTTATAGGATAATCAAAAAATTGATTGTCAATTAAAAAATCTAAAACTCTCAGTTGTGGAGTATCTCCAAGACAATCGAGGAAAATAGATTTGTTTTCTTTTTGTTTCATATTATATGTGTTTGTTGTATTTTATATTATAATAATATAAATGTGTAAATCAGGTATATAAATCTTTTCATAAAATAAAGAATGTTTCATTAATAGCAATATTTAAATATATTTCACTATTAAATTTTATATGCCAGAAGATTTAGAAAAAGCTCAGGTCATGTTTAAACTAACACGTAAAGGTAATTGGAATGCATGTTATGACAGATTAGAACATTTTAAGAGGTTTAACAATTTAGATTTAATAATAAAAGACCTTGTTAAGATAAGGTGGGTAATTCTCCATAAAAAACCAACTTATCAAGCAATATCGCTAAATTCACAATATAAAAAAGAAATAATTGAATTTATTGAATTAAATATGCCTCACCTTAAAGGCATATTAAAGTAATTTTTTCTTACTTCTCCTTCTTAATCTATCATTTCTTCTAATTACTCTTTTCAATTGCCGTGATGACTTCTTTCTTGTTTTCCTCACCCCTCTTCTTGCTTTCTCATTTGTGATTCTTCTCAATGCATTCTGTTCTGGTGTGAGCCTCTTTCTAATTTTTGTTTGTCTCTTTGTCTTAGCACTAGCATATTCAGGAGGTATTCCTCTTATGAGTGTTTTCTTAACTTCATTGTACATTGAAATTCCATCATCTTTAGCCATTCTCTCTAAAGTATCTTTTAACCAATCTTCCAGAACTATTACAATTGAAGTTCGACTCTCTTTTACAGCCCTACTCCTTTTATCAATTCTTTTTGGCTTTCCAGCAATTGCCTTTGCACTCAAAACAATATTTTCAGGATACCCTTTATCTAAAAGAAATCTCTCAATAGCATCATCTCTATATCCTCTTTTTCTTGCTTTAAGTATAAACTCAACAACAGGCTCAATTTCCATTATTATGTTTATAATAATTAATAATATCTCAAGATTATAAATTTAACCTGTTTATAGATAATGTTCTTGTTTAAATAAAATAGTTAATTTTAAATTTAAAGCTATTATGATATTCCTATGAAAAATAACTGGAAGTGGATAGTTTTTACATTTATATTATTAACTTTAGTCGTTGTAGGATTCATTATAATTGTCTCTCCATTAATTAAGATAAATAAGATAAAATCCTGTTCTGATTTTCCAACAAGAGTTGACAGAGTAATAGATGGTGATACTTTTGAATTATGTTCTGGAGAAAAAGTAAGACTACTATGTGTAGATACACCAGAAAGAGGAAAACCTGGTTATGAAGATGTAAAATTATTCTTAGAAGACCTAGTTTTAAACAGAGAAGTTTATCTTAACACCTCTAATTATGATGTTGAAACTATAGATAAATATGGAAGATTATTAGCTTGGGTTTATATTGAAAATGATTTAGGAGAAAAAATACTCGTAAACAAATATCTTTTAGAAGAAGGTTATGGAGATATTCTAATTATTCCTCCTGAAACATGTAATGAAGTTGCTGATTAAACTAATTTGCAATTAAGAATAAATTGTTTAGTAATATAAAAAGTTCTTGAAGATACTCTCCTGAGATGATGAGATATAGATTTTTTGTTTCCTATTGCTACATATACTACTTTTTTTCCAAAATTTATAGCAGAAGTAACTGCCCCAGAAAAATCTCCATCATTTGATATTAAATACGCTTCATCATATTCTCCTTTTTGTGCATCCAATGCTAAGTCTAATGCTAAATTTACATCACTTGCCTTTTCAACATAGTATATTTTCTTACACTTACTCCTTTTTTCAAGCCTACCAAATATTATTTTTAATTTATCTATTTTCCTAATTTTTTCAAAAAAACTCTGTTGTTCTGCATACATTTTTGGGTTACTGAATTGTTCGATAGGAGAAATATAGTAATTTATTTTTATTAATTCATTTTTACCAACTATTTTTTTGCAAAGTTTTTCAATATCTATTTTACAATTAAATGCATTTTTTGCAGAGAAATAAAGGTTGCTCCCATCTATGTAAATAGATACACGCATCTTTTTAGAATTATTTTCCATAAGATAAAACATAGGATCCTTTTACAGATCCTATGGAATTAATTAGTAAATTAAATAATATAGAGATTATAAATTTTTGGGTTGTTCATTTACTTTTTCTTTTTAGTTTTCTTTTTTAATTTATCTTTTTTCTTTCCACACTTCCACATAATCCAAAAAGCTATTGCTGTTACTGCCTGTCCAATTATATATGCATAAGCAATACCCATTAATTCATACTCTCTAATTAATATGAAACTTAATCCTAATGTTACAACAGTTCCTATTATATTTCTAGTCATTATTCCCCATATTTTCTTCTTTACTTTGAACACACTTCCAAAGATATTATTTATTGATACCAATATTGCACTTAATGCCATTACTTTCAAGAACAGTAATCCTTGGGTAGAGTATTGTTCACCAAATGCTTCAAGTATAAAATTCCCAAATAAGAACGTTAACAATATTGCAGGGATTAAAAGAATAGAAATAATCCAGATTGATTTTTGAACATTTTTCTTTAATGATTTTTGATTATAACTTCCTTCTGCAAATAGAGAATTTGTTGTTGCACCTGAAATTATGAATATCAGCGAAACAATCTGCATTGCTATATAATAATAAGCAGTTGTTTCAGGATGAAGCATGTTTGTTATTATTAATGGCATCAATGATGTTGTCAATCCTCCAATAAATCCTGCAAGATACAACACAAAAGAATATTTTCCAATCTTAGTTATAACATCATCATAAAATACAAATTTAGGTTTGTATTTGAACTTGTAAACAAGAATCAAGAATACTACTCCAAATCCAATTAACATTGCAGACATATAGGCACTAAATATTCCAAATGCTCCTGCAATTCCTAATGCAATAAACACAAAAGGAATTACAAGTTTTAATACACTAAATATTGTATTCTTAACAAGTATGAATTTAGCCCTTCTTATAGCCATAAACACACTCTCGATTATAGAGTTCATAGAATAAATAACCATGAAAAATATGAAAGCAAAACTCATGATTATATTCTGCTTAATAAACATTAATCTTGGTGAAAACTTATTCAATCCAAGCAAAAATATACATGAAACAATAATTGCAATCAAAGCAACAATTGTGAAGCAAGTGTTTACATTCTTACTTTTATCTTTAGATGTGGGCAAATATCTTATTAATCCACTATTTAATCCTAAAACAGAAATTGAAGCAATTAATCCCATAACAGAAATTATTGTTGTTGCTAATCCAATATCTTCTGCACTAAATAATCTTGCACATATAAGCCAAAAGAAAAATCCAAAACCAGCCATAACAGCTGAACTAATCATCAAATAAATTGAGTTCTTATAAAGAGAATCTTCCATAATCTTCTTATATTTCTCTTTAAAAAAACCATTTCCTATTAATCCTTTTTCTTGCTTTGATTTCTTTTTATTGTTTTTCATTTTTCTACCATCGTAGGTTCTTTTCTAAAGAACCCCGTATTCATGAATTATATATATAAAATAAGGCTTTTAAAAGTGATTATTTAAATGATTTAGAATTCTTACATGATTTCATTAGGTAAACCATTAATGTAATTCTTGAATTCTTTTATTATATTATCTTCCCCGACTTTATTCACAATTTCCCAAGATCTTTTATATGCAGGGTAATAAGAATTCATTTCAATTTCTCCATTTAATCTTTCTTCATCAAAATATTTCAAAAATATTTTTTTATGTATTGCATGGAGTAATAAATGTATTGAAGTATCAAACTCTTCATCTTTGTACTTCTCTAATATAAAATTAAAATAATCTCCAATTTCTTCTTCATTTTGTATAAAAAAATTGTGTATAATCTCATGAACCAACATGTCAATAAATCTTTCTTTAGAGAGTGTAATTATCTCATCTTCTGACTCTAATTGTATTGGGATTGTTAAAGGATCTGATATTGGAAACAAAGAACTTATTTTTATAAGATACATTGGAATATTTTCATTTTTCCATTTTAATTCAGTTATCTCTTCAATATATGACAATATCTCTTTTTCTTTGTTTTTCCAAATAGGTTTGACTCTACCCAAAAAAGAATTTATGAATTTTTCATACTCTTCATAGTTAAATTCTTCTTTAACTGTTGGATTATGAATTACAGATTCATATATCCAAGACCATTTAAAATCTATTTCTGTCATAATCTAACATTATCTTTAAGATTTATACACTTTTCTATTTATTTTATTTTATAGGATTAGGATACTTTTACGGTTAAAACATCTTTCATTTTTTAATAAAGTCGTTATAATTTACTTTTCCTTCAAATTCTATGTGGTGGAATTCAGATAAATGGGTAGCATCTGCTCTTTCTTTTCTGAATGAATTATATATACAAAATAAGGCTTTTAAAAGTGATTATTTAAATGATTTAGAATTCTAATTTGAATAACAAAAGAAAATAAATATTTATAAACTTCTATGGTTATACTATTTTGGCTTCAGGGAGAGCCTCTAATCTGCTTGCAGAATCCCGCATTGTACTCCCTGTCGTTGCTTAGGCAACGCAGGCTTTTTTTAAAATGGAAAGAGTCTCGGTGTTTATAGACGGAGAAAATTTTCTTTATGGAATTAAGTCTATAAATAAATTTTATACAGATTTTAATTTTGATTTCAAGAGATATGTAAATTTTATAACAAAAAGCAGAAAATTAATTGAAATTTATTATGTTATTGCCCCTCTTAAACAAGATCTGAATCCTTCGCTTTATACAAAACAGCAAAAATTTCTATCAAGATTAAAGAAAGAAGGAATTAATATAATATTATGCAAAAGAACGAAAAGAGATAATATGGATGGAACTCAATGCCATAAAATAAAAGAAGATGATATTAGATTAGCCCTACAGATGCAAAAAGATGCCTATGACAATAAATTTGATGTTGCTTTATTATTTAGTGGAGATGGGGATTTTGTTCCATTACCAGAATATCTTTCAAAGAAAGGAAAGAAAATGGAGGTGGTTTATTTTGAGGGTCATACAGCAGTTACATTGCTTAGAGTTTGTAATTTCAGGTCTTATCTTATTAATAAGAAAATAATAAATAAGTTTTTTTATAGGAATAATTAATTTAGATTTTCCATTTATTTAATACCTTCCTTCTGTTTAAAGCACCATTTTAGGCTTTCCATTTTAATTCAGTTATCTCTTCAATATATGACAATATCTCTTTTTCTTTGTTTTTCCAAATAGGTTTGACTCTATCCAAAAAAGAATTTATGAATTTTTCATACTCTTCGTAGTTAAATTCTTCTTTAACTGTTGGATTATGAATTACAGATTCATATATCCAAGACCATTTAAAATCTATTTCTGTCATAATCTAACATTATCTTTAAGATTTATACACTTTTCTATTCATTTTATTTTATAGAACTTCTCAAGAGCTTTCTTTGATTTAATTACATCATCTTTATCATCGTTTTCAATAACTATCTTCTTTAGATTACTGCCTTTTAACTTGTTTAACAGGTCTTTCCAATCTAAGTTCCCATCTTCAATAGAATTATGTTCATCTTCTTCACCATAATTATTATGCGCATGTATGTTCACTAGTTTTGAACTAACTCTATCTAAAAATTCTTTAATATCCATATTAAAATACCCTTTCTTCATTGCAATATTTAAATGTCCAATATCTAGACAAAATTTAACTTTTGGTAACTTCTCTAAAACATCTAAAATAACATTTTCTGAACATATATGATTCTCATAAACCATCTCAATTCCATTTTTTTCTGCAAAAAGTATAATCTCATTAAATCTCTTAATTTCTTCTTTTGTTAAAGGACTCTCTTTCATATGAAATATTATTTGTTTAATACCTATTAGTTTTGAGATAATTATCTCTGATTTTAAGATATTCATCTCAGCTTCACTGAATTCTGGAAATCCTCTTTCAACACAACTGAATATTCTCCCCAATTGACTATGCAAAGACAAATCCTTTCCTTTAAAATCATCTTTAATTTTTAACAATGTTATAATATTTGGTTTCATCCCACCTCTCATTTTCAATTCATATCCTTCAAAAGGATAATCTTCAAAAGAGAATTCCTTTATTTTTATTACCTTACAGCATATTTTTGGCTTCATATTGTTTTAATTGTTTTTTGTTATTTAACTTTATCTCTTTAAAACTAATATGCTTAATTTGACATCACTCACATATCTTCACTTCAAATACTTAACACACTACTTTTGACATACTTATTTAAAGATATAATTTTATTTAAACCTTTTTATTGTAATTACTATCAAGTTACATTAAATACAAAGATTTATAAAGAGAAGTGACTTAATTACAACATATTAATATTAGAGGTAAACAAAATGCCATACTATTATGATAGAGACGGAGAAATAATCTTAGAAAGAATGCAGGACTTATACTATAAAACAGGTTTAATGAGACCAGACTCTGAAAAAGAGTATGAAATTCACAATTCTCTTGGAATTCATTCTAAAAATGAAAGTAAACTAAAAAAGATAGTTAGAAACGATAGTATAGATAATTCTAATAATAAAAACAACTGAGTTTTATTTAATTACTTTCACTCAACATATCCTTCGGGCTTTTCTAATCCATTATTCTTGAGCGCTTTCTTAACTAACTTTTTCTCCCATCCATTTATCTCTAAAAGAGTTCTTATCTTTGTATAATTATATCCCATCTCTTTGGCCTGTTTAACCCATTCATTTAGTTTAGGCATTACTTCTTGTTCTCTCTTTTTCCTTTTTCTTCTCTTAACTATAAAATTAATTATAAGGATAATTGTGATTATTGCTGCTAACAATATTGCTATAATCAAAATAATTTCTTTATTCATTTTTTCTTACCCTTCTTTTTAGTTTTCTTTTTTTCAGGTTTCTTCTTTATTTTTTTAGTAATCTTTTTTCCTTTTTTAGTTTTTCCTTTAGTCTTCTTTTTACTCTTTGCCTTTGGTCCTGTATTTTTTCTTGAAAACAATCCAACCAATCTATCATCAAGCTTCTCTTCTGGAGGAGTTCTCTTTAGTTTCTGATTTAAAGTGCTTCTCCTTAAAATATCCTCAATTTGCTCTGGTAATGTAAGCATATTTTTCTTTGCTCTCTTTTCCAGAGCTTCTCTTAAATTCTTATCTAAAAATATCATAACTGAATCACTTTTATTCAATTTCCTTTCAGCATTTAATGCCAATTTACGAATTTCTTTGTTTAATTTGTGGTGTTCTTCAATTTCTTTTTTTATTGCATTCTCATTTTCTCCATCAATTTCTTTTGTAAGAATTGTCTCACCATCTACTTTTGCAAATGCTTTATTGATTTCAGATTCAGGCCAGTTTTTATCAATTAAACTCTGTTTAATAACATCATCTCTGAAACCTCTTTTTCTAGCTTCAATAATATATTCAATATATCTTTGTTGCATTTTTCACCTCTTTTATATTCTAATTGTAAACTAAAACATCCTTTTTTGGAGTTTTATGTCCTAAATTAATAGTAAGGGGAATTGGCATATTTACTTCTTTATGCCCTTTTTTAAAAGAAAGCATAATCAAAAGATAAGCATGGTTTGTTTTATATGTAACAGACATTTTGATGCTTTTTATTTCATTTAATGTTTCTTTATCTATCCCAAGGTTCACACTCGCATCCATTATCTCTATGCCACAAATAAGATTATTATGATTTACATCTAAGATAAAATCTCCTATATCTAAAGATGCCTTAACCTTTTCACCATTAGATATGAAAAGGATATCTTCTTCTAAATCATAATCTATTGTTTTAATTTGTTTTGCCATTT
>Ga0116187_1001520_pt1 | contig 24386 bp, 24 predicted proteins | sample AD_JPNNA6_MetaG_FD_89755 | JGI IMG/M metagenome (GOLD analysis project Ga0116187, IMG submission 89755) | Active sludge microbial communities of municipal wastewater-treating anaerobic digesters from Japan - AD_JPNNA6_MetaG | ecosystem: Engineered > Bioreactor > Anaerobic > Digestate | place... | reverse complement strand
CATGCCGCCGGCGTACAGGCTGTCGCCGATCTTCAGGGAATCGACCACGCTGGCGTCCTTGGAGTCAAGCACCTTGCCCTGGGCATCCAGCGCCGCGATCTGGAAGAACGCGCCTTCGGGCAGGGGCTTCTTCTGCGTGCTGGCGATCTGCACGTTGATGCGGAACACCCCTTTGTGGAAATCGGGGATGCCGATCGAACCGTTGCCGCACACGATGGGGAGCGTGTCGGTGCACGGAGCGACGGCCAGCGGCAGACGAGCGCCCTTGCCGCCCAGAAGCTGGTTGATGCGCGAGGTCGCCGAATCGCGCACGACCTTTTCCTGCTTGCCCAGCTCCACGATTTCCGACAGGTCCTTGGATTCGGCCTGCTTGGTGGCGATCTCCGCCAATTCCTGTTCGGCCTGGATCCCGATCTCCAGGATCTGGTCCACCGGGGTTCCCGCATCCTTGCTCTTGCAACCCACCACGGCCATCATGGCGGTCAGGGCGAATCCGATCTTGCGCATGGTTCGTTCCTCGTTCGTGTCCGGAATCAAATGCTGTTCGTGCGGAAAATGCTAAAGATTCGCCCGAATCGGGAAAACTGTCGATCCGGTCGTCAATCGGGGACGTCGTCGACAGGACGCAGGACCCACAACCCCAACCGGGACAACCGCCGATCCGGTCGTCGACCGGGGACGTCGTCGATAGGACGTAGGGGCGATTCATGAATCGCCCTGCAACCGGACACCGAGACGGCGTCACCGATCGGCACAAAGTGGAAATGCATGAAGGACCACCCGGTCGGAGTGGTCCTTTGGTTCGGGCCGGCGTCGGCAGGCGCGGCAGATTTTGTCCCGGCGGTCCCGCCTCGGGCGAAGCCCTAGCGCACCAGGGTGAGCAGGCCCATCCGGTACGGGAGCTTGTCGTAGTCGCCGCCGCCGTTCTTGCCCTGGTAGATCATCTGCAGGTTGCAGGGATCGATCTCGCGGTATTCGTCGAATCCGGTGCGGACGATCTCGCCGTGGCTGATGTCGGTGGACCATCCGCCGGTGACGTTGCGGGCGCCGGCGAAGGGAGTGGCCTCTTCGCGGGTGTTGCCCAGCGGGGTCCAGGTACCGCCCAGGTCGGTGGCCGTGAAGGCCCGGAAGTAGCGGGTCCAGGCGCATTCGATGATCATGAGGTACTTCTTCTGACCCTTGAGCTTGTAGACCTCGACGGCCTCGAACATGCGGGTCTTGGTGTCCTGGAGGATCACCTGCGAGCCGCTGAACTTGCCCGGGAAGTTCGCCTTGGGCATGGAAGCGCGGTAGGTGCGCCCGTTGTCGTCGTTGTAGAAGAGGTAGCACTTGTCGTCGTCGCAGATCACGACCTGGTCGATGGGGCCGGTGTCGGATCCCTTGTTGCCTTCCAGGGGATTGCCGACGGTGGTGATGTTCTCCGACAGCAGCGACTGGGTGGTCGCGTTGAAGGTGGTCGGCTTGGTGGGGTCGGTGCCGGTGGTGTAGCAGAATCCGCCACCGCACCACTGGGTGGTGAAGACCCACTGCTTCTTGGGCGTGAAGTAGATCAGCTCGGGCGCGACGCCCGGCAACCGGTTGGGCATCACGTACTGCGCGGCGGCGTTGGCCTGGTCGAAGGTGCTGAAGGGGGCCATGTAGGCCGCCTGGAAGCCGCCGCCGGCCGGAGTGTAGGTCATGTACACGATGTATTGGTTGTTGTACCGGACCATGGTGAAGTCCTTGATCGCCAGCCAGCCGTTCTTGGGTTCGGCGATGGGCTTGCCGTAGTCCTTCCACTTGAAGGTGGTGGGCAGGTCGCAGGTGGTCTCCTGGACCGGCGCCATCACGACGGCGATGCCCGTCTGGCTGGCCGCCGTCATCGCGTAGGTGGTGTCGCGGTACCCCGCCTTCTTGAAGACCAGGACCGGGAGTCCGTCCAGGACGCGCATTGCCAGGACGTGCTTGGCGACCTTCACGCCTTCGGATCCGGTGGTGACCGCCTGCACGAATTGGCCTCCCTCGTGCCGCACGCGCAGGAACGCCGCACCGTGGCCGATCCCCGACGGAATCGCGGCGCGCGCCTCGCCCTGCCGCGCACGGGTCGAAGCGCTCCAGACGGTGCGCCCCGCGCCGTCGACCAGGGAGAACGCCACCACTCCGTCGGACGGTCCCTGGAACACCATTTCGCCCGCGGCCATCCGCAGCGAATACCCGTTGTTGTTCGAGCCCAGCACGCCGGCGGTGCCCTGGAGCGAAAAGGCTCCGGCGGAATTCGTCTTCGCGGAATAGGCGGCCGAATCCTGGACCGTCACCGAGACGTCGGCGAGGGCCACACCCGCGGAGGTCTTGACGGTTCCCGACGCGTTCCAGGCCTGGGCATGCGACACCGCGGCGGCGATCGACACGGCTGTCGCCGTGATGAAGCTCCGCAGGTTCGGTGCGACGATCGATCGTGCATTCATGGGGGCGTTCCTCCGTTGGTCAGACTTCCGCGACCGATTCGCGAACAGGTCGGATCCGATCTGTGCCTAAAGGGTACGCGGGGAACTTCCGCCTGCCTGCGGATCCCAAAAGACGCCTCATGATATTTTGTCAAGGTCACCCCCCCCCGGCGGGGAAGCGATCTACGCTCCTTGCCGAACCGGGGGCCGGGAACCACACTCGGCCTTGAGCAGCGAATCCACCTTGCCCTTGCCGGCCTTGCACAACTTGTTGGCGAAATCGAACGGGACCGCCACGAGCTGGGCTTGCGAGGCGATCCGTTCAAGCATGGCCAACCAGACCTTGCCCGCCATCTCGGCATCGTAGAGCGCACGGTGGAACGCGCCATCGGCGGGGATCTCCAGGTGCCGGACCAGGGTCTCGAGCTTGTGGTTCTGCGCGTCCTGGATCAATCTTCTGGCAAGCAGCATGGAACAGGAAAACTTCCCCGTGTACGATCTGGAGATCCTGGACCATTCCGCATCCAGGAATTTCCGGTCGAACGAGGCGTTGTGCGCGACCAGGTTGTGGCTCCCCACGAATTCGTGGAACTCGCCCATGACTTCGCCGCAAGGCGGGGCGTCCTTCAGCATCGCGTTGGTGATGCCCGTGTACTCGGCGATGAACCCGCTGATCTTGAACCCGGGGTTCATGAGCTTCTGGAACCGTTCGACGATCTTCCCGTCGACGATCTTGACGGCCCCGATCTCGATGGCGCGATCCCCGCAATCCGGCGACAACCCCGTGGTCTCGAAGTCCAGGACCACGACGGTGTCTGCGTGGAGGTTCGATGATGAACTTGTCATGGTCCGTCCCAGGAAGCCGGATGCGAAACCCTGTCGGGCCCCGCTGCTGTCCGGCGATGTGGATTTGGGCAAGAAACGGAAGAGGCTCACTTTGCGGGTGAGCCTCTTCGGGAGTTGGGGTACAAGGATTCGAACCTCGATAGGCGGAACCAGAATCCGCAGTCCTGCCATTGGACGATACCCCAGTCGAGGAGAGAAAATTTATGGGAACACATCCAAAATGTCAAGGCCTGCAGATGCGCCCCCACCGAACCCGAACCACCGCGCCCCCCGGTATCCCGCTCTCGACGAGCTTAGACCAACGGGAAAACTGTTCCAAGATTGAGAATCACTTGCATTTGCGTCAAAAATTCACGATCTTGTACTCTGCGATCGTCACCGGAGGGAGTCCCCACCCGTCCAACGCACTTGGCACCATTCGGGAGATTTGCTCCATGCGGACCTTGGCTAACCTGGAAACGAATGGAAAAGCGGTCATCCACGCCCTGCAGGGGCATCCGGAACTGCGTTCCCGGCTCCAGGAAATCGGGTTCGTTCCGGGCTCGGAAGTGCGGCTTGTGGCCAAGGCCGCGTTCGGCGGTCCGCTGGCGTTCCAGATCCGCGGCTCCATGATCGCCCTGCGTCGCTCCGACGCCGCGTGCATCCTGGTCTGATTCGCGACATTCGACTCCCCCCGCGGTCCTCGCGCTTGGTAGTTTTGCAACCATGAAGGTCACGCGAAACGATCCGACTCCCAATCCCGACGCCATCAAGTTCGTCCTCGACGGACAAATCGTGGCACAAGGCTCCCGTTCCTTCCGCGATCGCGTCCTGTGCGAAGACCCCGTGGCCAAGCGCCTGTTCGAGATCGAAGAGGTCGTGTCCGTGTTCTTCGTCTCCAACGTGGTGACGGTGACCAAGGATCCGTTCGGCGACTGGAGCATCCTGATCCCGCGCATCAACCAGGTCCTGGAAGACGCCACCGAAAACTTCGAGATCGCCGACCAACCGGCCCGCGCTGTGCCCAGCTCGCCGGTGTTCGACCAGAACGGCGAATTCCAGACCGACGAGACGTTCTTCGAACGCTCCTACGAGGAAAAGCTCGCCAAGGTCAACGCGGTGTTCGACGAGGCCGTGCGCCCCGGACTCGCCTTCGACGGCGGCGGACTCCTGGTGGTGGAAATCGCCGACAAGCTCGTGCGCATCCAGTACCAGGGCGCCTGCGGATCGTGCCCCAGCTCCACCTCGGCCACCCTGCATTTCATCGAGTCGGTGCTGCGCGCCCGCGTGCACCCCGAACTGATGGTCGATCTGGTCTGACCGTACCCGGCGCGGACCGCGGATCCGGCGCCGACGGTTTTTGTCAGCCTGGAGGACCGCACCGCGCGCTTCGCGCGGCGCACCTCACTCGAACACCGGCAGTCCCTTGGCGGCGAGCGCCGAGCAGATCGGGCACTCCCGGGCCTTGTGCCCGCGGGCCGGACAGAATCTGCGGGCGTAGTGGATCATCTGAAGATGCAGGGCGTTCCAGCGCGCAGGGCGGTAGAGCTCCTTGAGGTCCCGTTCGGTGTGTTCCACCGAAGATCCATCGGAAAGCCCCCAGCGGCGGGCACAGCGATGGATGTGGGTGTCGACCGCGAGGGCCGGGACCCCGAACGCCTGGCTCATCAGCACCGATGCTGTCTTGTGCCCCACGCCGGGCAGCGCCTCCAGCTCCTCGAAGGTCGACGGAACTTGTCCAGCGTGGTCGTCCACGATCATCCTTGAAAGCTCCTTGATCGCCTTGCTCTTGGCCGGCGACAACCCGCAGGGGCGGATGATCTCGCGGATGGCTTCGACGTCGGCCTTGGCCAGTTCCTGGGGTGTATCGCCCAGGGTGGCCCACAGGACCGGGGTCACCAGGTTCACGCGCACGTCGGTGCACTGCGCCGACAGCAGCACCGCCACCAGGAAGGTGTAGGGGTCGCGGTGGTCCAGCGGAATCGGCGGATCGGGGAATTCCCGGTCCAGGATCCGCCCGACGATCTTGGCTGCCGAGGCGCGTTGGTCCATGGTGCATGGAAAAATGCACCCGCCCATCGGTCTTGCGCCCATTGCGCGATGCGGAAATGCTATCTCATAGTGGACCCATGGGCATCGACGCACCCAACATGTCGGGCGCCAACCTCCGCCAAGTGATCGCCACGGGAGAGCAGGCGGCCCAGATCCAGGCCGGACGACGCGACAACGCCGAATTCCAAGCGAAGATGGGAGCGGCGTTCGTGGACAAGGCCCTGCGTTCGCAGGACCAGAGCGAAGGCCGTTCGGACCTCGTGGTGCACCGCCAGGAGGACAACGCCCAATTTTCGGCCGGCGACGCCCTCAACGGCAACTCGGGCGGCAATCCCGGCGGCGGCGAAGAGGACACCTCCCCCGACAAGGAACGCCAGGGAAGCGAGCCCACCGACGCTCCACCCGCCCTGGAAGCCTTGATCGATCCCTTCGTCGTGGCCGAACGGTTCGGACAGGAATTGCAGCGACTGGGCAAGGACGCCGCCGCGGTCGCCTTCCGAGGCATGGACCGCCGCCTGCTGGAAGGGTTGTCCCGGCCCGACACGGCGCCCAAGGCGGCCAACGTGTACCGCCAACAGGCCATCCTCACCGGCGGCACCGCCGACACCGTGCGCATGTCGCTGGAAGCCGCCCTGCGCGAAAGCCTGAACCTGGTGTCCGGTGGCGGCGATCCCGACAAGCTCCGCAAGCTGCTTTCGCTGGTCCGCCAAGGCTGCCGACCCGAACCCGGCCCGGGACGGGATCTTTCCAGCCTGGCCGGACACATGCTGGTGCGCATCTCGCACGACCAGCCCGGAGCCGTCCACGAGGCGCTGGGTCTGTTGTCGCATCTTGTCGGTTCGTTTCGGGACTGGCGCGGAATGGTTTCCCATGGTATGCTCCCACCATGGGCCACGAGGTAGACCAGCTCAGCTACATGCCGGAAGATGTCATCCGGTTCCCCGCCGGGATCCCCGGGTTCGAGGGCGCGCGCGAATTCGTGGTCTTCACCAGACCCGAGCACGTGCCGTTCCACTGGATGGTCAGCGTGAGCGGGCCGCGCGTGCAGTTCGTGCTCATCAACCCGCTCCAGTTCAGGCCCGAGTACGACCCCATCATCCCCTCCTCCGAACTGCGGGACCTGGACGTGCGCGACCCCAAGGAGCTCCTGCTCTACACGATCGTGACGGTCCACTCCGACATGAGGCTTTCCACGGCCAACATGGCGGGCCCGCTGTTCGTGAACATCCGGACCAAGATCGGGAAGCAGATCCTGGTGGACGATCCCCGCTGGACGACGTCGGAAAGGATTCTTCCCTGATGCTCGTCCTCACGCGCAGACCCGGAGAAGCGATCCACATCGGCGACGGCATCGTGGTCACGATCCTGGAAGTGGATGCCAAATCCTGTCGAATCGGGATCCAGGCGCCGCCTTCGGTCGCGGTCTACCGCGAAGAAGTGTACCGCCGGATCCAGGAAGAGAACCGCCGCGCCGCCACCGCCGCGCCCGAAAGCCTGGAAATGATGGCCGGCCTGTTCCGCCAAGGCGATTCCAACCCGCCCGACCAACCCCAGGGCTGAACGCGCCTCAGGCGACCTTGCGGGCCGCCCACCAGGACAGCAGCGACAACGCCGACAGGATCCAGCCGAACGGGTTGGACCACATCAAGGCCGCGGCCAGGAATCCTCCGGCCAGCAGGAACTTCACGATGCCGCGCGCCAGGGGGCCCGGCCAGATGGATTCGGGATCCTTGGCCGATTCGGCGAGCATCCCCAGAAGCATGCCGGAACCCGTCACCCAGAGTCCGGCGGCCACGTGGGTCCAGATCAGGGGCAGCAAGACCTCTGCCGCCAGCGTCTTCCACTGGGTGGCGTACAGCGGGAACGTGGCCACCACGTGCGCCACGCCCAGAAGCACCAGTCCCAAGGCGGCGCGACGCAGCCATGCGGGAGAGCGGATCATGCCAGGCTCCTTTCGAACGCTTCCAGGTCGGCGCCGGAAATCGTGAAGTAGCGCCCCTGCGGATGGTGGAACACCAGGGCCGACACGCTGGCCTCGGGATCCATCATGAAGCCTTCGGTCAGGTTCACGCCCAGGTCCTGCGGCTTGAGCAGATCGAACAGGATCTCCTGGTCTTCCAGGCGCGGGCAGGCGGGGTACCCGAACGACACGCGCATGCCGCGGTACTTGGCCTTGAAGATGTCGGAAATCGACAGGTCGGCCGCGTCGGGGAATCCCCAGGTCAAGCGGATGTGCTTGTGCAGCGCCTCGGCGGCGGCTTCGGCGGTCTCCAGCGCCAGGGCCTGCAACCCGTGCGAGGCCAGGTAGTCGCCACTGTCCTTGAGCGCCTCGGAACGCTCGCGCACTCCCGCACCGGCAGTCACCACGAAGAGCGCCACGTGGTCCCATTCCGCGGGGTGGACAAAATCGGAAAGGCTCAATCCCCAACCCGCCGATTGGCGCGGGAACTTCAGGCTCGCGACCTGCTTGGAGCGGTCCTGCGAATAGATGCAGATCCTGTCGTCTTCCACGCGCACCGGGAAGAACTGGTAGGCGCCCTTCACCTTCATCCAGCCTTCGGCCAGGATGGACGCCTGCAACCCTTCGACGAACGTCTTGAGCTCGACGGCCTTGGGATCCTTTTCCGCGAACAGGCGCTCCACCGAACCCTTGAGGCCCAGGTGCTTGCCGTACAGCATCTGGGGATTCAGGAACCGCCACACCTCGGGCAACGGACGCGACCAGGTCTGGCGGTCCAGCGCAGGGGGCGCGAACAGCTCGTTGTCGCGCGAGAGCACCAGCTTTTCCTTGGGCTCGGCCTCGGGGGCGTCCGCCACGGGTGCCGCCGCGCCGGAACGGACGATTTCCTCCATCTCGCGCAGCGATTCCAGGAACGGCCCGCGCTTGTCGGAATCCGTCAACTGGTTGGCCAGGTCCAGGCCGCCCATGGCGTCCTTGGCGTACACCACCGGCCCCGCGTACTCGGGGGCGATTGACTTCACGGTGAAGTTGTTGGACAGCGCCGCGCCGCCCACCATGATGGGCACGTCCACACCCGCCTCCTTGAGGTCGCGGGCGGTGAGCACCATCTGCTGGGCCGATTTCACGAGCAGGCCCGAAAGGCCGATCAGGTCGGGCTTGTGCTCGCGCACCGCCGCCAAAATCTGTTCCGTGGGGCACTTGATGCCCAGGTTCACGATCTCGTAGCCGTTGTTGCCCAGGATGATCTCGACCAAGTTCTTGCCGATGTCGTGGACGTCGCCCTTCACGGTGGCCAGCACCATCTTGCCGCGGTTCTGCCCGTCGCCCTTCTCCATGAGGGGCTCCAGGTGCGCCACGGCCGATTTCATGGCTTCGGCCGACTGCAGGACCTCGGCCACGATCAGTTCGTTCCTGTTGAACAGGCGGCCCACCTCGTTCATGCCGTCCATGAGGGGCCCGTTGATGATCTCCAATGGCTTGCGACCTTCGGAGATCAATGTGTCGATGGCCGCGTTGATGCCGTCCTTGGAGCCGCGAAGGATGCCGCGCGAGATGTGTTCGGCGGCAGGCAAAACCGCCTCGGCTTCTGGTGTGGCCGCCTTCTTGCCGCGGAAATGCGCGGTGAAAGCCGCGACAGGATCCGTCCCACGAGCCCAGATGAGGTCGTCGCACAGATCGCGCTCTTCCTGCGGGATTTCGGCGTAGCGCACCAGTTTTTCCGCATTCACGATCGCGCTGGTGAGTCCGGCCTTGGTGCAGTGGTACAAGAACACCGAGTTCAGGACTTCGCGGCCGGCAGGCGGCAATCCGAAGCTCACGTTGGACACGCCCAGGGTGCTCTGCGCCTTGGGGAACCGCTCGGAAATCAAGCGCACGCCTTCGATCGTCTTGGCCGCCGATCCCACGTAGGCCTGGTCGCCGGTCCCGCACGGGAACACCAGCGCGTCGAACATCATGTCTTCTTCCGCGATCCCCCACCGCTCGGACAGGATCTGGTAGCTACGCTCGGCCACCTCCAGCTTGCGTTCGGGTTCCACGGCCATTCCCGTTTCATCAATGCAGCCCACCACCACCATCGCGCCGTATTCCTTGACGCAATTCATGAGGCCCGTGAACCGCTTGTCTTCGGGGCCTTCTTCCAGGTTCACCGAATTCAGGATGCACTTGCCCTGCAGCAACCTGAAGGCGGCCTCGACAACTTTTGGTTCTTGCGAATCGATCATCCACGGCAGCTTGGTGGCCTTGGACGCCTTGGACAGGAACTTCTCCATGTCGGCGAGTTCGTCGCGGTCGGGGTTGGCCAGGCAGGCGTCCAGAATGTGCGCACCAGCCCGCGCCTGGCGACGGGCGATTTCGGCCGCTTCGTCCCATTTTTCCTGGGCCACCAGGTCGCGGAACGCCTTGGAACCGATGGAATTGGTGCGCTCGCCCACGATGTACGGCCGACCGTCGGGCGTCATCTCCAGCAAATCCACACCGGTCACCCACGACTTGCGCGGCCGCTCGGTCCCGCGCGGCGCGCGCCCCTTCATGGCGTCGGCGATCGCCGCGATGTGGTCGGGCGTGGTGCCGCAGCAACCGCCGGCCACGTTGAGCCAACCCGCGTCGGCGAACTTGCCCAGCTGGCGCGCGAGCATCTCGGGGGTTTCGTCGTAGCCGCCGAACTCGTTGGGAAGCCCCGCGTTGGGAACGCAGGCCACCGCCGTGCCCGCCGAGGTCGCCAGGGTGCGGATGTGGTCGGTCATGAACTCGGGACCGGTGGCGCAGTTGAGTCCCACGTAGATCGGCGCGGCGTGTTCCAGCGAAGCGAACAGCGCCTCGGCCGTCTGGCCCGCCAGCATCACGCCCTGCAGCTCGATGGTCCCCGACACCGCGATGGGAAGCTCGCGTCCCAGTTTGCGGAACGCTTGACGGATTCCGACCACGCCCGCCTTGCAGTTGAGCGTGTCGATGAGCGTTTCCAGGAGCAGGTAGTCGGCGCCGCCTTCCATGAGCGCTTCGGCCTGGAGCGCGAAACCGTCGACCAGTTCCTGGAACGTGGCCCCGCCCGTGAGCGACAGCGACTTGGTGGTGGGACCGATGGACCCCGCCACGAACCGCGGCTTGTCGCCGGTGGAATACGAATCGGCCAGGCCCCGCGCGATGCGGGTCGCGGCGCGGGTGATCTCGTAGGCCTGCGACCCCAGCCCGTATTCGTCCATGACCATGGGGGTCGAACCGAAGGTGCAGGTCTCGACGATGTCGGCGCCGGCCTTCAGGTACAGCTCGTGCACCGAGGCGATGGCCGACGGCTTGGTGACCGCCAGCTGCTCGTTGCAGCCTTCGTAGGCCTCGCCCCCGAAATCGGCGGCGGTCAGGTTCTGTCGCTGCAGCATGGTGCCCATGCCGCCGTCCAGGATCAGGATCCGCTTGGACAATTCCTGTCTCAACAGTTCGGGGCGGCTCATGGTTGCTCCTTTTGCGCGCTGGCGCAGAGCGCCGAAAGGCGCGGATGGCGGGGATCGCTCCCCGGATGTGTGACGCGCACCGAGACGAACCCGGCCTCGCGCAATAGCGTCCTGAGGTGCTCGGCGTCGAAGCCCAGCCAGACGTCGCCCTGTTCGGAGCGCATCCATTCCTCTTCGTGGTCGGAAAGGTCGAGCATCCAGACCATGCCGCCGGGGGCCAGCAGGCGGTGCGCCTCGCGCAACAGTTCCTGTGGCTGGGTGGCGTGGTGCAGCGCGTGGCTCACCAGCACGCGGTCGAACGATCCGTCGGGAAGGCCCGTTCGCGTGAAATCGGCGCCCACGCACTTGACCTTGACCCCTTCGCGCCGGGCGCGCTCCTTGGCGCGGGCCAGTTGGGCGTCCGACAGATCCACCAAGGTCACTTGGTGCCCCGCGGCGGCCGCGAGGGTGCCAAGGATGCCGTCGCCGGCGCCCAGGTCCAGCACGCGACCGATCGGCACGAGCTGGAACAACCCCCTCGCCACGATCTCCCAGGTGCGGCCCGGAACCGATTCTTCGCCCAGGTAGGTGGTGTCGGCGGAAAACTTCTTGCGGGTCTGTTCGGCCCGAGCCTCCAGCAGTTCGCGAAGCCGGGGGCGATCCTCTTCGCCTTTGGTCTCGCCCCAATCGTTGAGGATCTCGCGCAGAATCCGTCCTTCGGCGGTGTCTTCGTCGGGCGCGGCAAGCGAATAGAACGACCACTTCCCTTCGCGCCGGAACAGCAACAGCCCCTGGTCGCGCAGCAATCCCAGCTGGGTGGACAAGCGGCTTTGCCCCCAGTCCAGCAACGCCTGCAACTCGTGGACGGCGAGCTCGGCCAACGACAACAACCACAAGATTCGCACACGCCCCGGATCCGAGAGCAGTTTTAGCAGATTGGACAGATCTTTGGGTGCCGACTCCATAAGAATCAATATATCATGATTTATTGATATGTACAAGTGGCTGGCGCGGATCGGGGCTTCCGCGTTGGTTGTACCTTTCAGAACATCTCAAACATGCGTCATTTTCTGGTCCTTCTTCTTGCGGTTGCGCTGGGCTCTCCCGCCTTGGCCGGCAACGATTCCGCCTCCGCGAAACGGCCCCCCGACCTCGTGCCGAAAATCGACACGGCAGGGCGCGGCCTGGATTCGGCTCCCCGCCCATCGTGGATGGTGGCCGGTGCAAAGTCTGCCGTCCTGCCCGGCTGGGGTCAATTCCAGACCGGACATCCCATCCGGGGGTCCATCCTGGCCGTGTTGGATGTCTGGCTCTATTCCGACGCCGCCTACCGCACCTGGAGTTCCATCCCCAAGGCCCGCGACAAGGTGAGGCCGCTGGAGCTGCGCGCCGGCATCGCGGCCGAATCGCTCCTGGTGCGCCTGGACACCGCCCGGCACGTGCCCGCCGCCGATCTGAAGCGCGACAGCGCGAGCCTGCACGTCCTGCAGGACAGCGCTTCGCTCCTTCGCGGCCGGGCCAGGATCTCGGCCGACTACCGCAACGGCGAACTCGCCTGGGCGATCGGACTGCACGCCTACGCGATCGTCGACGCCGCCGAAGCCGCATGGCTGGCCTCGGGCGGCAAGCGCCCCGTCACGGAGATGTCGTCGGCCATGTGGCGGAGCATGCTGGTCCCCGGTTGGGGGCAGGTGCACAACGGCCACTACTCCAAGGCCGCGCTGCTCTACATGGGAATCGGCGGATCGGTCGTGTCCATGCTGTCGCGCCAGGAGATGGTCGAATTCTGGCAGGAAGAGACCCGGCGCGCCCAACTGGACGGACGCTCCACCGCCACCGCCGTGCAACAGACCGAGTTCTTCCGCAAGCGCCGCAACCAGTACATCTGGGGCCTGGGGCTGGTCTACGTCTACCAGATCCTGGACGCCGCGGTGGATGCCCGGCTTTCGCGCTTTGGACGCCCCTTCCCGCTGGCGCTGGAGCCCGCCTTCGACCGTCCGGGAATGGTGGCGAGCTACCGATTCTGATGGCCCGCGTCCGATTGCGCGATGTCGCGTCGCGCGCGGGGGTCACCGTGGGGGCCGCGAGCCTGGCGCTCAACGGCAAGCCGGGCGTGTCCACCGAAACCCGCGAACGCGTCCGCGACGCCGCCCGCGAAATGGGCTACGCCCCCCACCAGGGCGCGCGTTCGCTGTCCAAGGGACGCACGGGCCTTTGGGGCGCGCTCCTGGACGCCGACGCCGACGCCTGGCGCCCCTGGCTGGCCGGAGCGATGGCCCACGCATCGGCCTGCGGAGCCCGCCTGATGGTCCAGCGCATGCCGGCACAGGAACGACGGCTGGACATGTTCCGTCAGATCCTGGCCGAAGCCCGCCTGGACGGCCTGCTGGTGCTGGACCCGGACGGCGACGACACGCCCCTCAAGCCGCTGTGGGACGCCAAGATCCCCACCGTGGTGGCCGGACGACGCAGCCGATGGTTCGATTGCGTGGAGATCCACGACCGCCTGGCCCTGGAACAGCTGCTGGGACGGCTCTCGCTGGACGGAAAACGTCCGGTGGCGCTGGTCGCCACGCGCCAGCAGGCCCAGCGGGAAGATCCCCGGATCCAGCTCTGGCAGGACCACTGCGCGGAAATCCACGCCGAATCGCCGCTGATCGCGGTTCCCGACGATTCGCCCGACGCCGGGATCTGGGCGGCCGGACAATTGGCGAAAACCCCGAACCCGATCCGGGCGGCGCTGTGCTTGTCCGGAGACCGGACCGCGTGGGGAATGCTGCGCGAAGCGCGCTTGCGTCAGATTTCGGTTCCCGGGGATCTGGCGATCGCCGGCTGGGGCGACCTGGAGGCTTCGAGCTGGGTGGATCCCGAACTCACGACCCTGCACCTTCCCTGGGAAGACCTGGGGACGAGAACGGCCTGGCTTCTGCAAAACCGCCTCGCCGCACCCAACGCAGCCAAGGCCCACCGGACCTTGGACGCGCGCCTGGTCAGCCGTCGATCGGCTTGATTTCCTGGGCGCCGCAGGAACGCCCGCGACGGCAGAAAAGCCACCAACCGACGACTCCCGCGATCACCAACAACCCGATGCCGACACCCAGCAGGATCTGCTGGCTGCGGGCCCGCGCCGAATGCCGCCGGAAATAGGGCAGATAGACGTTGTCCTTGATGAAGTCGGACACGTTCACCTCACGCCTCGAGAACGCGACCGCGGATACGGCCGTAGAGGCTGGAAAGCGCTTCGCGCGAGCTGGAAACGCCGCGATTGAGCTTCCCCGCCATGTTTTCGGTGAGGGCCTGGACGTCTTCGTCGTCGCGATGCAGGTACCAAAGGACGGCCAGGGCACCGACCGCGGCCACGATGATGCCGAATATGAACCACTTGCGCATTTGATTCTCGTTTGTGAAGGATTGGAAAAAGGGACTTTCCAGTCTTCAAGATACCATGCTCGCGGGCGCCGGACAACAGGTAAGACAAATTCCGTCAAAATCGCGCCTGTTCGGGCTCGCGAACTTGGATTTGCGCTGCCGAGGGGCCGGGACTCCGCTCAGGTTCCGGAGAACATGGGCGCGGCCACCACCTTGCGGTAGAACTCCAGGTGGCGGTCGCGGGCGGCTTCGGGACTGAACGCCTGGGCGCGCTCCAAGCCACCGCGCGAAAGCCGCTCCCGTTCGACAGGATCGGAAAGCAGACGCGACATGGCCTCCGCCATGGAATCGGCGTCGCCGCCGGGAACCACCACGCCGGAAATTCCGTCCTGCACGATTTCCTTGGGGCCGCCCTGGTCGGTGACCACCGCCGGAACGCCGCAGGCGATGGCCTCCAGCACCGCGTTGCCGAAGGTGTCGGTGGTCGAAGGAAACGCGAACAGGTCGGCCGACGCCAGCGCCTGGGCCAGCAGATCGCCCTTCATCTCGCCCGGGAAGACCGCGCGCCCGGTGTGGGCCAGCCGTTCCCGGAACTGGTTCTTCCAGGGGCCGTCGCCGATCACGGCCAGCACGGCGTCGGGATGGGTGCGCAGGACCCGCTCGAAGGCGTCGGAGAGCGTTTCCAGGCCCTTTTCCCGCGAAACCCGCCCCAGATAGGCGATCACGGGGCCTTGTGGCGCGCCCAGTTCCCGCCAGAACCCCTCCTTGCGGGCATCGGGCGAAAAGCGGGACAGATCCACCCCGCGCGGCAGCTGCACGGTGCGGCTGCGGGGGTTGCCCATGGCCACGCATTCTTCCACGAACGCCTGCGAGGGTACGATCACGTTGCCTCCGCCCGACTTCAGGAAGTTGCGGATGAACCAGTGCAGCCCGGCGATGAAAAGCGGATGATCGAGCAGGATCCTCGTGTAGGCAAGGAGGTCGGTACGGTAGTTGTGGACCACCGGAATGCCCAGCAGGCGCGCCAGGACCAGGGCCAGCAGGCCGAACGCCCCCGGCGATTCGATCTCGACCAGGTCGACGCGGTTTTCCTGGAAGAACCTGCAGACCTCGGCCAGGGACGGAAGCGCCATTTCCTGTCCTTCGTAGCCGTGCAGGTCGATGATGCACGCCGGCGCGAGCATGACCACCGAACCTTCGGGATTGCGCAGCCCCGGCGTCTTGGCGCTGTGCGACACGCCCATGAGCCAGGCCTGGTTCCCCACTTCGCGAAGCTGGCCCGCCAGGCGCTCGGAGCTCACCGAGATCCCGTGGGTGCTGTCCATGTTGTCGCCCACCAGCAGGATACCCAGCGACTTGGGATCGGTGCGCGGCTTGGCGCGGGCGCGAAGGCTCGCCAACCTGGGCAGGTTGGGAACGACCTCCGCGGCGATCGCCAGCAGAAACCCCACCGAACCGACGAAATCGGAGCGGAAATGCTTGGTCTTCAGTTCAGCCATTCCGTTTTCATCCCGAAAAGATAGGTTGGTACGCCTCATGGTCTTCTTCGATGTCAATTCTTTCCTTTCGCCGCGGGGCGGGGGTGCTCGCACATACCATATCAAGAAATCGGACTGGTTCGCAACCCGGCCGGAGCACGAATACGTGATCCTGGGCCCGGGAGCCGGGCGCGGAACCATCCGGTTGTGCCAGGACTGCTACCCCATCCGCACCGCCTACGGCATTCCCTACGGGCGCTCCAAGAACTACCGCGTCCTGGTGGACCTGGGCGCCGCCGACGACATCGTGCAGGAAATGTCGCCTTCCGTGGTGGAGATCGGCGACCCCTGGCTGTCGGCGCGCTGGGGGGGCCGCCTGCCCCGCCGGATCCTGCGCACCGCGTTCTGGCATTCGGATCCGCACACGGCCTACCTGGAACCGCTGGTCCGCAAGGGCCGCCCCTGGCTCAAGCCCTTCGCCGACCGGATCCTGTCCAAAGTCGATTCCTGGCACCGCGGCTACGATCTCATCTGGTGCGCTTCGGAGTGGGTTGCGGCGCTGCTGCGCGGGCGCGGGTACCCCAACGTCGAGATCATCCGGTTCGGGATCGACCGGGAACTGTTCCATTCGCGACCGCGCACCCCCGAAATCCTGCAGCGGTTCGGGCTCGATCCCGAACGCCCCACGCTCCTGTACACCGGGCGGCTGGACTTCGAGAAGGATGTCCATGTGCTCATGGATGCGCTTCCCGGAATCCTCGCGCTGGAGGCCAAGCCCCAGGTGCTTGTCACCGGCCGCGGCGAATGGGAAGGCCGGTTCGGGGCGTTCCAGGCTCCAGGCTACGCCTACGGCGGATTCCTGGACAACCGCGAGGACTTGTCGAACCTCGTCGCCAGCTGCGACCTGCTCCTGGCCACCTGCCCGGTGGAGACGTTCGGGTTGTCGGTGCTGGAAGGCCTGTGTTCCGGGCGCGGCGTGGTGAGCGCCCACGACGGCGGCGGCGGCGAACAGGTGCGCCAGAGCGGCGCCGGCGAGCTGTTCCAGGCCGGATCGGCGACGGATTTTGTTAAGGCGGTGGAACGCGCCCTGCCCCGCGCGGACGAATACGCCGCCAAGGCCCGCGCCTGGGGCGCCGCCTGGCCCACCTGGAACGACATGTTCGCGCGCCAGAACGCGCGCTGCCTGGAGCTTCTCGATGCCCGACGTTGAACGCCGCCTCCTTGTCTCGCTGCACGACGTGGCACCGCGCCACGCCGAGGCCGTGCGCCGGATCGTCCAATGGCTCGCCCGGCTCGGGATCCCCCCGGCGCAGCTTCTGGTGGTCCCCGACTTCCACGGCAAATGGCCGATTTCCGCCTACCCCGATTTCTGCCGCGAGGTGCACGACTGGGGCCAGGCGGGCCACGAACTGGTCCTGCACGGGTACCACCACCTGGAATCGCAGGCCGCGCCGAAGCGCTCGCCGGGACTCGCGGAGCGGTTCAAGCGCTCGTTCATGACCGCCGGCGAAGGCGAATTCCTGTCGCTCTCCCCTCGGGAAGCCGGCGACCTGCTGGAACGCGGCTTGGCCATGTGGAGCCAGGCCGAGCTCGGCCCATGGCCCAAGGGGTTCGTCCCGCCGGCATGGCTGCACCGCCCTGACCTGGATGCGGCGCTCTGGCGCCACGGGTTCGACTGGACGGAAAACCACGCCGGCATTCGCTTTCGCGACGGAAAACGTCTGGCGGCCCCGGTGGTCACCTGGGCCTCCCGCGATCCCGTCCGCCGGATCGGATCGCGCCTGTACTGCCCCGCGGCGATGCGCGCCTGGTCCAAGGCCCCGCTGGTGCGACTGGCCATCCACCCCCACGATTTCGACCACCCCCAACTGGTGCGGTCCATCGAGCGCACCCTCCGGATCGCCGCCGCCGACCACCGCCAAGCGGTCGGTTCCGTCCGCTCCCCGATCGTTCCCTGACGTCTCCGATCGGAATTCCCTATGTTTTCCAACACCGGCATGTGGTGTCGATTCCACATGCCTTCTATATTTTGAGACTGATTTGTAATCGCAGCTGGTGCGAGGCGACAACCTTCAACAATCCCAGGGTAGACAAAAAATGAGCGACCCAAACAGCCAGACCATCCTCGGGCCCGACGGCAGGAAGGACGCCATCGAGCTTCACAGCGTGACGATCCGTTTCGCTGGAGATTCGGGCGATGGAATGCAGCTCACCGGCACCCAGTTCACGGACGAAGCCGCGTTCGTGGGCAACGATCTCGCCACCCTGCCCGACTATCCGTCGGAAATCCGCGCCCCCGCCGGCACCGTGGCGGGCGTTTCGGCGTTCCAGCTGCACTTCTCCAGCCAGGACATCAAGACCCCGGGCGACGACGTGGACGTCCTGGTGGCCATGAACGCGGCCGCCCTCAAGGTGAACCTGCGCGATCTGCACGACGGCGGCATCGTCCTGGTCGACAACGACGGCTTTGGCGAAAAGGACCTGGAAAAGGCCGGCTACGCCGCCAATCCTCTGGAAGACGGTTCGCTCAAGAAGTACCGCCTGATCCGCGCCGACATCACCGAGCTCACCGTGCGCGCCGTCGAGCCCGCCGGAGTGACCGCCAAGAACGCCGGGCGCTGCAAGAACTTCTTCACGCTGGGCATGATGTACTGGCTCTACGGCCGGTCGCCCGACAACACCGTCGAATGGATCCGCAAGAAGTTCGGCAAGAAACCCGACATCGCGCAGGCCAACGAAGCCGCGGTGATCGCCGGCTACAACTACGCGGAAACCGCCGAACTCTTCGAGACCACCTACGTGGTTCCCAAGGCGCCGCTGACCAAGGGCACCTACAAGCGCATCTCGGGCAACGAAGCCACCGCCCTGGGGTTCGTGGCCGCTTCGGTGCGCGCCAAGAAACCCCTGTTCCAGGGTTCCTACCCCATCACTCCGGCGACCGACATCCTCAACGAACTCGCCGCCCTCAAGCACTTCGGAGTACGCACCTTCCAGGCGGAAGACGAAATCGCGGGTGCCTGCTCGGCGATCGGCGCCGCGTTCGCGGGCAATCTGGCCATCACCACCACCTCGGGACCGGGGCTCTGCCTCAAGTCCGAAGCCATGAACCTCGCGGTGATGGCCGAACTCCCTCTGGTGGTCGTGAACGTGCAGCGCGGCGGGCCTTCCACCGGCATGCCCACCAAGACCGAGCAATCCGACCTCCTGCAGGCGCTCTTCGGCCGCAACGGCGACTCGCCCATGCCCGTGATCGCCGCCAAGACCCCCAGCGACTGTTTCTGGGCCGCCATGGAAGCCTGCAAGGTCGCGGTGGAATACATGACCCCGGTGGTGCTTCTCACCGACGGCTACATCGCCAACGGCGCCGAGCCGTTCCGCATCCCCGAGATCGAAGACCTTCCGACCATCGAAGTCGTCCACGCCGACGATCCTTCCACCTTCAAACCCTACCTGCGCAACGCCAAGGGCGCGCGCCCCTGGGCGGTGCCGGGCACACCGGGACTGGAACACCGCATCGGCGGACTTGAAAAGTCCAGTCCTTCGGGCGCGGTGAGCCACGACCCCGAAAACCACCAGAAAATGACGTTGGAGCGCCAGGAGAAGGTGGCTTCCATCCAGACCCATGTGGGTCCCACCCGCATCGACGGATGCCACGAGGGCGACCTGCTCGTGATCAGCTGGGGCGGCACCTACGGAGCGGTGTCGACCGCCGTCGATCGCCTCCTTGCCGAAGGCAAGAAGGTCGGCCACGTGCACCTTCGCTGGATCAACCCGCTGCCCAACGACCTTGAACAGGTCATGGACCGGTTCAAGCAGGTCCTGGTTCCCGAACTCAACGTGGGACAGCTCAAGCTCTACCTGACCGGCAAGTTCGGCCGCAAGATGCACGGACTGGGCAAGGTCATGGGCAAGCCCTTCAAGATCAACGAACTCGTCAAGCACATGAACGTGCTGTTGGAGACCAAGGCATGATCGAGTCATCCGCCTCCCCCGTTCTCACCAAGAAGGATTTCGTCTCCGACCAGCAGGTCAAGTGGTGCCCTGGCTGCGGCGACTATTCCATCCTGGCCGCCCTCCAGACGGTGCTGCCCAAGCTGGGCATCCCCAAGGAGAAGTTCGCGATCATCTCCGGGATCGGGTGCAGCTCGCGCTTCCCGTACTACATGGACACCTACGGGTTCCATACCATCCACGGACGCGCGACGGCCATCGCCACCGGCACCAAGCTGGCCAATCCCGACCTCCAGGTCTGGGTGATCACCGGCGACGGCGACGGCCTTTCCATCGGCGGCAACCACATGCTGCACGTGCTGCGCCGCAACGTGGACCTCAAGATCATCCTGTTCAACAACGAGATCTACGGCCTGACCAAGGGCCAGTTCTCGCCGACCAGCCCCATGGGCCTCAAGACCAAGACCAGCCCCATGGGCAACGTCGACCGTCCCCTCACGCCGGTTTCCGTCGCCTTGGCGGCCGGAGCGGGCTTCGTGGCGCGCAGCGTCGACAACGACGTCAAGCACCTGACCTCGGTCATGGAAGCCGCGGCGAAGTTCAAGGGTTCGGCGTTCATCGAAGTCCTGCAGAACTGCGTGATCTTCAACGACGGCGCCCACAACGACTTCTACGGTTCGCTGTCGCGCAAGGACAAGGTCCTGTACCTGGAGAACGGCAAGCCGTTGACCTACGGCGCCAACTCCGAGAAGGGCCTGGTCCACAAGGGCTTCGCGATCGACTGCGTCGACATCGACGACGCCAACCGCGGACAGGTCCTGACCCACGACACTTCGGAGGAGACGGGCACCCTGGCCTGGACGCTGAGCCAGTTCGACTACCCCGAGCGCCCGGTGCCGGTGGGCATCTTCCGCTCGGTCGAACGCCCCGCGTTCCACGAGCTGGTCGACGGCCAGATCGCCGACGCCCGCAAGGCCCGCGGCAACGGCGACCTGGACCGCCTGCTCAAGGCCGGCGTCACCTGGACCGTCGACTGACCGCGACCGCCTGACAGGAATCGACTCGAAGGCCCGTTCCCACGAACGGGCCTTTTCGTTGGGTTCCTACGACCACTCCGAGCGGGAACAGCCAAGGTGCGATTCCGTACAATTCTAACATTGGATATCATAATTGTACGACTTGCGCCGGCATCGTCTTTGGCCTGATCAGCCATCAATTCCTATATCTCGGAGCGAACCCAACCGCCCGATCCGGAGAACGACCATGAACTTGGACATCCAACAGATCAACGCCTGGGGGGCCCTCGCCGGGGCCTTCGCGAGTTTCGCCATCGGCGGCCTCTGGTTTTCGCCCGTGCTGTTCGGGAAGCAGTGGGCCGACAGCATCGGCAAGAGCAAGGAAGAGCTGGGCTCGCCGATCGTGGCGATGAGCCTGTTCCTGGCGACTTCGGTCGCCCGCGTGTTCCTGATCGCCATCCTGTTCCAGTTCGCCGGGTTGGACACCACCGGAGAAGGATTCCTGGGCGGCCTGCTCGTGGCCGCGATCGTGTTCTTCACGAGCCTGTACAACGCCGGATTCACCGGTCACCTGCGCACCAAGTGGTGGTGGATCCAGGCCTGCTACGAGGTCGTGGGGGTGGTCGTCATGGCCGTCATCGTCGGGGCGTCGGCGCCCGCGACTCCGGCGATCCAGATCCAGAACGCCACGGAAAGCATCGGGCAGTCGGTGCAGGACGGCCTGAAGGACCTGGGGATCGAGACGAAGTGATGCTTGCAGGCCCTCCGGTCGCCGGCGGGGCCTCAAACCACGGGTGATCCCGTGGCCGGATCGAACCCGAACGATTCGGCCAGCACCCGGTACAGCTCCGGGTGTTCCTGACGGAATTTGTCGGGAATTTCCAGGAACGATTCCACCGCGACGGCGTAGAACTCGGAGGGATGTTCGGCTCCGTAGGGGTCCAGGAACGTCTCGATCCCGCGTTCGTCGTCCTTCACCAACCGGTCGTATTCGGAGCCCATCGTCCTGGCCCATCGCTCCTTCATGGCGGCGGGCAGGACGGGGCAACCTTCCATCGCGCCGTTTTCCGCGTCGATCTGGTGGGCGAACTCGTGGAAGACAACATTGTAGCCGTCCAGCTCGCGCAAGGACCGGCGGATCGCCCCGCGCGACAGGATCACGGGGCCGCGGGTCCACGATTCGCCGTCGAAGGCCGCCCACGGTTCGCGGATCTCCAGGCCGTCGCCCAGGGACACGGAATCCTCGCGCCGCCAGGTCAGCGGGTGCACCAGCACCTCGGACAGATCGTCGTAGACCCAGTCGTCGGAACGGCCCGCCAGCAGCAGGCAGGCGTGCCCCGCGATGGTCCATTTCAGGGTGTCCAGCACCACCACGTCCTTGCACCCCACGAACGACTTTTCGGCCAGGAACACGTTGAACTTGCCGTCGACGCGGCGGCGCAGTCCGGGGGAAAGCCTCGCGTAGACGGGAACCGTCCGGCAAAGCGTCTCCTGGACGTTTTCCGGCAACGGGGTCTCCAGCAGGCGCCGACGCCGGTGCGCCTTCTCCCGACGCGAATTCCACCACCACGCCGCGAAAAGGATCGCGGCGGCGAGCGCGTACCAGATCACCGCGAAGTCAGAACCTGGACGGCCACGCCCGCCAGCACCGTGAAGCTCAGGACGATGTTGGCCTTGAAGAACCCGCTCTGGAGCGACAGGTCGTCGTCCTTGCGGAACAGGTGCATCCAGACCAGCACGGCACCGCACACCGCGGTGGCGGCGTGCCAGGGGGCTCCCCAACCGGCCAGGCGGCCGGTCAGGAGCAGAAGCCCCAGGGTCGCGAAATGCAGAATCGCCGACACCCGCATGGCGCCCTCGCGCCCCAGGGCGACGGGAATGGAATGCAACCCGAGCCTTTTGTCGTGGGATTCGTCCTGGGTGGCGTACACGATGTCGAATCCCGTCATCCAGGTCCACAGGACCAGGCCCAGCAGGGCCGGCACGAGCGAAAACCGCCCCGATGCCGCGATGGCCGCCGCCAGCGGAGAAATCCCGATCGCCAACCCCAGCCAGACATGGCAAAGCGCGGTGAAGCGCTTGGTGAGGCTGTAGCCCAGCACCAGCGCGAGCGCCACCGGCGAAAGCGCGAAGCAGAGCGGATTCAGGAGCCAGGTGAGCCCCACGAACACGGCGCCGTTCACGAACACGAACACGCTGGCCGCCTTGGGCGAAATCCGACCGGCGGGGATGTCCCGTTTGGCGGTGCGCTCGTTGGAGGCGTCGATGTCGCGGTCGATCAGGCGGTTGAAGGCCATGGCCGCGTTGCGCGCGGTGGCCATGCACAGCACAACCAGCACGAACGTGCCCGGTTCGAACCGGCCCTGCGATCCCACCATCCAGCCCGCGATCGCGAACGGCAGCGCGAAGAACGTGTGCGAGAACCGCACCAGCGAAAACCAGAGTCGGATCTTGTCGAGCATGTTCAGTCCTGGTCCTTCCAGCGCGGCGCGATCTCCGAGGGCAGCCCCAGCAGATCCAGGACCCGGGCCAGGACCCCGTCGACCAGATCGTCGATCGAGGTCGGCTTGTTGTAGAACCCGGGACTGGCCGGCACCACGACGGCTCCGGCTTCGGTGATCTCCAGCAGGTTCTTGAGATGGATGCGCGACAGCGGCGTCTCGCGCAACAAAACAATCAGCGGACGCCGCTCCTTGAGGCAGACGTCGGCGGCGCGCAACAGCAGGGTGTCGGCGGTGCCCGCGGCGATGCGGCCCACGGTTCCCACCGAGCACGGGGCGATCACCATGCCGCCGTGCCGGAACGAGCCCGACGCGGGAGCGGCGAAGAAATTGGCCTCGTCGTGGCGCACGACGGATCCTGCCAGCCCATCGGATCCGGCCTCGACGTTTCCCGGCAGCGGATGGCCTTCGAACCGGCAGACCTTTTCCGCGGTCTGGGAGGCGACCAGGTGCGTTTCCGTTCCCAGCGAGCGCAGATGCCGAAGCAATCGCGCCCCGTAGATGGAACCGGAAGCCCCCGTGACCCCCAGGACGATCCGCTTGGGAGCCAGGTCGGTCAAACGAAGTCCCTTCTGGAAAACCAGATGGAAGACAGGGCCATCAGGAACACCGTCCAGCCGATGCCATGGGCGGTGGCCCAGAACAGGTACATGTCGGGAAGCGGCAGGCCGTGGACCACCACCGAGCGGATGTTGAAGATCTCCAGGTCGGGCAGGATCCAGCGCACCGTCTTGGCGGTCCATTCCACGTAAGACGGCAGCGGCGTGGCGCCGGGGATCTTGCCAACGGCCTTCTTCATGGTCTCCAGGTATTGCAGGATGCCGCCCGAAAGGTGGCTGGCCAGGAACACCGCGAAGGTGAGCAGCGAACTGACCACCGGCGTGGAAAACGACGAGAAGAACAACGCGACCGCCGTGATGACGGCCATTTCCCAGAAGGTCGTGTACGCGGCCAGAAGAAGCCGCGGATCGAACGGGAAGCCCGACAGCTTGAGCACCAGCCACAGCGCGGCGGTCATGACCAGGATATTGATGACCAGCACCATGACCAGGCCCAGGTACTTGCCGACCAGGAACTGCCACCGGTGCACGGGCTTTGACAGCAAGGTGAGGATGGTCTTGCGCTGGATCTCCTTCTGGATGAGACCCACGCCAATGAAAATGGCGATGGCAAGGCCCCCCAGGCTCATGACGCCCAGCGAAAAGTCGGTGACCACCTTCTGCTGCGAGAACACGGACCATTCGCCCAGCAGCATGGAGAACGCGAACAACAGCAGCACGAAGAACAACAGGGTGTAGAGGATCTTGTCGCGAACGGTCTCGCGGAAGCTCGACAGCGCGATCCACATGAGCTCACGCAAGTTCCACCTCCCGGGCCAGGATG
>Ga0116187_1001518_pt1 | contig 24408 bp, 24 predicted proteins | sample AD_JPNNA6_MetaG_FD_89755 | JGI IMG/M metagenome (GOLD analysis project Ga0116187, IMG submission 89755) | Active sludge microbial communities of municipal wastewater-treating anaerobic digesters from Japan - AD_JPNNA6_MetaG | ecosystem: Engineered > Bioreactor > Anaerobic > Digestate | place... | reverse complement strand
CTTTTGACCATCGTTTTTTATTTTTTTTGTCAAAACAAATATAAACGAGAAAGGCTGGATTTCGTTTCCGAAATCCAGCCCATTTTTTTTCTTTTTTTCAAAATGTTTACCGGACAGCAATAAATGATTACATTGATTTTCCTAAAAAAGAAGGTTATTCATGGAAGGTGGATGGAACAGGTGAAGTTTATGAGCTTTTTAACAGAGCTCCTGCAAATGTAATATTGATACGAGTGAGTGATTCTGATAATACAAAGATAGATGATGCTTTGTCTGATAAATTTCAAATCGCAGTTTCCGACAATACCATTTTTTGTAATGTTGATTTCCGTATTGTCAATACGGTCGGAAAAGATGTGACATCTCAAAATGGTTATTTGACAGTTGGCATTTATATTGTAAAAACGCAGTATGGAAGCAAGAAAATCATAGTGAAATAGTTTTTAGATTCTAAATAGAAGAAGCGGCTGCATCTGAATAAGTTGCAGCCGCTTTCTTTTAAACAAATCTGTGTAAACTGTGGTTTCTGAAATTCGTTTTGATTTGTAGCTAAAAAAGTCTTTCTTAACAATGTCAACTACATTTTTTTTTCGCTTGATTCTTTTTATGACCCAAAGATAGAATACGTTGCAAAATTAATTTTAGAGGTAGGGTTCTATTTAGGTCTGTTTTTGCGTATATTTGTGCTGAACATCCGTTGAAATTAACATTCATCGGTTTTGTATGGTTATATGTGAGTTTTTAAAGAATAAAAAAATGATTAGACCTCACTTTCTGAAAACTGGTGATAAAGTGGCCATTGTCTCACCCTCTGGTGCTATTGATCCTGAATTGATCGATGGAGCCGCAGACTTGTTGAAGTCATGGGGCTTTTGTCCTGTGTTGGGAAAATATGCAAAAGGCCGATGCGGAAGATTTTCTGGAACGGACGAACAACGTCTTTCTGATTTGCAATGGGCTATGGACGACCCTTCCATTCGTGCCATCTTGTGTGGACGAGGCGGTTATGGTACGGTCCGAATTGTAGATAAGTTGGACTTCTCCAAATTTGCGGAGTCTCCTAAATGGATGATCGGTTTCAGTGATATCACCATTTTACATTGGGCTTTCTGCGCTCATGGTTTTCAATCGTTGCACGCTGTTATGGCCAAGGCCATGTGCCATTATGAGACAAATATGGGATCTGTTGAGGCTATGAGAGAAATCTTGATGGGCGATATGTCTGAAATCTATAATATGCCAAGTCATAAACTCAATCGAAATGGACAAGCTTCAGGAACATTGTTTGGAGGTAATTTGTCTGTTTTGTATGGTTTGAGAGGCACTTCAATCGATGTTGCGCAGAAAGGAGGAATCCTTTTTATCGAGGATTTGGCAGAACGCCCCTATCATATTGACCGTATGATGCAGAATCTCAGGTTAAGTGGTGTGCTCGATAATATCTCAGGTTTGATCGTCGGACGTTTTTCTGACATAGAAGAAGATCCTTTGTTCTTCGGGAAAACGGTAGAAGAGATTATCGCATCTGCAGTGGAGGGTCATGATTATCCTGTGTTGTTTGGTTTTCCTGTTGGTCATGAGGATATAAATGTGCCGCTTGTTCATGGTGCAAACATCAGTGTCTCCGTTTCTGACGAAGGTTCGGAAGTAAGATATTTATAATTGTATAGGAAAGAAAATCTCTTTTTTAGATTTCCATTTTTAGAAAAAAGGAAGGACAAAGTCCAAGGCCGTTTTAGTTATTTTTTCCTTATTTATTGTCAACTGGCCAAGGAACTTTGTCCTCATTATATATACAAACGACGATTATTGAACCTTGGTCATAATCTCCATCTGTTGACGAACTGATTCAGAGTGAATAGCCTCAAATACAATCTTAATGAAATCAGAATCCATTTCCATTGCTTTTCCCTCTGCAGCACGTTTAGAAAGAATCTCATCGTAACGTGTTGTTTGAAGAATAGGCATGTCGTGTTCCTTCTTGTATTGACCAATCTCTCTAGCTACACGCATACGTTTTGCAAGAAGCTCGGTAATATTATTGTCTATTTCATCTATCTGTTTACGAAGTTCTGACAAGTTTTCTGTTGTTTGGTTCATCTCACGAACAACCAAAGTGTCAAGGATAAAACCTAAAACATCAGGAGAAACCTGTTGACTCTTGTCACTCCAAGCAGAATCAGGATCACAGTGTGATTCGATGATTAGTCCGTCGAACTGAAGATCCATTGCCTGCTGAGAAAGAGGAGCAATGAGGTCACGGCGTCCGCCGATGTGGCTAGGGTCACAGAAAATCTGAAGATTTGGTAATCTACGGTGCAATTCGATTGGAATGTGCCATTGCGGAAGGTTTCTGTACAACTTCTTATCATATGTACTGAATCCACGGTGGATAACACCAATCTTTCGGATGCCAGCATTGTAGATACGCTCGATAGCACCGATCCACAAATCCAAATCTGGGTTAACTGGGTTCTTGATCAAAACCGGAATCTCTTCGTGTCCTTTCAATGTGTCGGCAATCTCTTGTACTGCAAATGGATTGGCAGTTGTTCTTGCACCAATCCAAAGAAGGTCGATGTGATGCTTTAAAGTTTCTTCAACATGTTTTGCAGTGGCAACTTCTGTAGATACATAAAGGCCAGTCTCTGCCTTTACTTTCTCCAACCAAGTAAGAGCTTCAACTCCGACACCCTCAAAACCTCCTGGTTTAGTGCGGGGTTTCCATACTCCTGCACGGAAAATGCTGATGCCTTCCTTTTTTAATTGTCTGGCAGTCTCCATAACTTGATCTTCTGTCTCTGCACTACATGGTCCTGCGATGACCATTGGTCTTTTGTTTTCCACTCCTGGAAATGTGATTTTTTCGAAATCCATATTCTTTATTATTATGATTATAATTATGTTGTTTTATTTTAAATTGTCTGTCTGCCTTCCTCGTATTCACCTAAAATTTGCAAATCTTTGGTGAGAGGACTGATGGCTGAAAGGGCTTGCGTATATCTCAGGTATTTGTCGTAAGTGAGGTTGACGTAGAACATGTATTCCCATTCTCGGCCAATAATTGGAAGTGATTGGATTTTTGTGAGGTTCATATCATAGTAGGATAGGATGGAAAGGACTTTTGCCAAACTTCCCTCTTCGTGAGGAAGAGAAAATACCAATGATGATTTGTTTGGAAATTTGCCTTTGTTTAAGTCTTCTGTAACCCAAGGGTCGGCTACGATTAAGAATCTGGTGAAGTTACGTTTGTTTGTTTCGATTCCTTTTACGATGATTTCCAATCCGTAAATCTGGGCGGCAAGTTCGCCGCAGATGGCCGCGTGTCCTTTTATGCCCTCTTCGGCCACTCTCTTTGCGCTTGATGCTGTATCGTCACTTTCTATGGCTTTCATATTTCTGTTTTTTGCCAAGAAATCGCCGCATTGCATCAGGGCTATAGGATGGGAGTATACTTCGGTTATGTCGGATATGTCCTGTCCGGGAAGTGCTACCAGATTGTGCCTGATTCTTAACTTCTGTTCTCCTGCTATCTTTAGACCACTGTCCTTTAATAGGTTGTGGTTCTGAAGAAGACTTCCTGCTATTGTGTTCTCAATAGCTATGGTACCAATGATAGAGTTGTCCTTTTTTATTGTTTGGAAAACCTTGGCAAAAGTCTCGCAAGGGATTATTTCAATCTCTTCTCCTCGAAAGTACTCTCTTGCCGCGATGTCGTGGAAGCTTCCAGCGATTCCTTGTATTGCTACTCTTTTCATTGTTTTATTTTTTTCGTTTACAAATAATAAAAAAATCCCACCTTTTTTGGATGGGATTCGGTATTTTGATTTGGCATGTTACACAACGTCTCCCTCCTTATGATCTCATAAAGTAATAAAAGAAGTAATAATAAAAGAAGTTAGTATGTTTGTATAGCCAATTCATATGCTTGAGTATTAAAATAAAAAAAGTCCCACATTCCTGCGGGACTTAATATTTATTTAAAAAAATCTTTTCTTCAAATTAAAACATCAAAATCCCGCTCTTACTGTCGTAGTAAAAGTAAAAATAAAAATATGTAAACCAACTTTTAATCATATCTTCCTTGATTTTGATGCGCAAATATATATTCGATTTTTATAGTGACAAAATGTTTTAATACTTTTTTTTGAAAAAATTGTTGTTTTTGTAAATATAGCTTCCGATAGCAATCAGGATGCAGCCTACTGCATAGCACCAGATGTCGTTCCAATTGAAGGTGTTTCCTATCATTGTTTTTAATATCGGATTGCCTTGTAATCCAAGCACTTCTACCAATTTAAAGTATTGAGAAATTTCAATCAAAACGGAGAAAATGAAGACATAAAGGGGGAGTAGTTTGTACTTTTCTGGGATGAAAATCCGAACGAAACAGTAGACTAACCATTCTACGATGATGTCTCCTCCGTAGGGTCTGATGAATTTGTCGTTAAGGAATATCGCGATCAATGTCTCAACCAAAAAAAGGGCGATGAATAGAGTGAAGTAGATAAATCTCTTGTTGCTTAAAACTTTCATGTTTGTTGTATTTCTGTGGTTTTTCAAATAAGAATCCCAAACGTTCAGTGGTGAGCGTTTGGGATGGTAGTGGTCTACATTATTTCTCTTCTTTATACCAACTTGCGTACATCAAGTAGTTATTGGAAATCTTATTGATCATCTCATTTGTCTGTTCTGGAGAAACATCCTTTATTTTCTTTGCGGGGATGCCGCCGTACATGCTATCTGGCTCTACAATCGTATTGCTTGTAACAAGGGCATTGGCAGCTATGATGGAGTTTTCTCCGATTACGGCTCCGTCGAGAATGGTTGAACCCATACCGATAAGTACGTTGCTGCATATTTTTGCTCCGTGGATAGTTGCGTTGTGTCCTATGGATACGTTGTCGCCTATTTCGATGGTCGATTTCTGGTAAAGCGTATGTAGCACGCTGCCGTCTTGAATGTTGACCTTGTTTCCTATTTTGATGGAGTTGACATCACCTCTCAAAACCGTGTTGAACCAAATGCTGCAATCTTTGCCTATCTCAACATCGCCTATAATTGTGGCATTGTCTGCTAGAAATACGTTTTCTCCGATCTTAGGAGTGAATCCTCTTACCGATTTTATTAGAGCCATGATTATTTTTTACGTTTGATGAGTTCCTCGTTCAATATCATATCAAGCGTTTTCATGTCAATTTTCTTGGCGATGAACTTTCTTTCTTTGTTCAACAAATAGACACCTGGAGTAGATGAAGCATCGTAGTATTTCCAGAACCAAGATTCGCGATCAGGATCCCAAACGTTAACCCAATCCTTAAGATTGTTTTTATCTAAGAATTCAATCCACTCTTTTCTGTCTGTTTGAGTATAGAATGCAAATACTTCAAAGCCCAAATCTTTATATTTTGTGTAAACAGAATCGTGAAGAACGGGTGTGGTCTTCTTGCAGTGACCACAAGAAGGCTCGTAGAAATAGACCAGAACGAAATCTTTTGTCATATCTCTTAACTGAACAACGTTGTTGTTGGAATCTCTTGCAACCAAGTTATTAGCCTGCATGCCGATCAGGTTGTATCTTATCTTGTCTGCCTCTTTTTTCAAATCGTTTACCCAAGATGTGTCTGCCCAAGTTGCCTGACCCGAAAAATAATACTTATCAGCAATAGCCAACCAAACCGCATCCATACCCATAATTTTGCTTTGAAGACCATAATTGATCATCTTACTTGTCATGGTTTGAAAAGTCTCCTCGTTACCTTTACTTTTTTCAATCAAGTCGAAAGCGGCGCTGATAATACTATCTGGGTGTTGAATAATGTATCTGCTGATGTAATTATCAACCTTGCTAGAAAAGTAAGGTGTACGTAAGTACCAAGGGTTGTTCAATGCGATATTGTCGAAGTGGTGTTTTCTTGCGTATTGATAACGAGCCATTCCTCGAACAGAATCTGGTAGATCTTTCATGTCTGGAGTCTCAACAGGAATCGTTCCTTTTAAGAAAGCTCCGTAGAAAGTGCCTGCGTAATCTATGGTGTCTTTCTCTTGGTAAGCAGATACCTCTTTTGTCAAAACATCTGATTTGTTCGCGTAAGTTAAAGAGTCAATCTTTTTGTTCTTATATTCTTCTGAAAGTTCTTTCTGCTTCTTTCTTTGATCGACCATAAAGTTGATCAGACTTTGAAACCTTTCGCTTTCGATGGCACCTTCAATCTCAACTTTTGGCTCAACTTTTTTGTTCTTGTCTTTTTCAATGTTCGTGTTGGTGATGGTTACATTAAAATCTTGGTCTTTGCCAATAAGAAGGTCGTAATATTGATCTGAGTTGAAATAGATCATGTACACACCCTCTTTCAGAGCTTCTTTTTTCTCTCCTTTGCCGATGTTTGTAAAAAATCCAACACCTTTGTTGTTTAATACTGCTGTGTCTTTTGAATAAGTTTTCCCATTTAAGTAGAAACCAAGATACACAGAGTCGTTTTTCATCTCCGGGATCGTTACTTGAATTTTGTATGTTTTTGATTCACCGTTTGCTTTTTTGTCTTTTGCAGCAAATACAGATGTGATCAATAATGTTGCGACAATGCTTAAAATTAATCTTTTCATATATATAACATTTTTCTTATTTCTTCAAATCCAATGGACATGTTAGTCTGTATAATTGTCTTATTCTGAATTTCGTGCTAAATTAGTCAAAAACGTTCGATTATAGAAATGGACTTGCTTTTTTTATATCGTCTGGGTTTTTGTTTTCAGCCAATCTCTATATTCCGTAGAAAGAAGAGACCCTAATTTAGAGAATACCGTTTGGTGATAATTGTTTATCCATTCAATTTCTTTGTTCGTCAAAAGCTTTTTGTCGATGAGTGTTCTGTCGTATGGGAAGAGCGTCAGTGTTTCAAAACAGAGAAACTCTCCGAAATCGTCAGACTTGAAGCTCTTTTGTACGAGAATCATATTTTCTATTCTTATTCCGTATTCATTCGTACGATAAAGTCCTGGCTCGTTCGACAGAAGCATGCCTTCTTGTAGCTTCACGCCATTGTCGTTGGGCCGAATGTTTTGAGGACCTTCGTGCACGCAAAGAAAATGACCGATGCCATGTCCTGTTCCATGTCCGTAGGTGAGACCTTCGTTCCAAAGGTATTGATGAGCCAACACATCCAATTGAGAACCTCTTGTTCCTTTCGGGAAATGAATGGAGGCCAAAGCAATGTGACCTTTTAATACATTGGTGTAATCGTGTTTTTGTTTTTCAGTTGGCGTTCCGAATGAAAAAGTACGGGTTATGTCTGTTGTTCCGTCAAAATAGTTGGCGCCGGAGTCGACCAAAAGCAGATTATCGTCTTTAATTTTAACGTCGCTTCCTTTCGTGGCAGAGTAATGCACAATGGCTCCGTGGGGACCATATCCGGCAATGGTTCCAAAACTTTCGCAGAAAAAGTCGGGTTGAGCAGCTCTGCGAGCTTTCAGTCTTTCGGCGAATTCCATTTCGGATATAAAGTTACCTTTCTTTACCTCTTTCTCTAATTCGCAGAAAGCTTCAGTAAGAGCTATACCGTCTTTTATCATGGCGTTATGTACGCCATTCAGTTCAGTTTCGTTTTTAACTGCCTTCATCAGGACAACAGGAGAAGGACAGAAAACAACGGACTCTTTGTATTGAATACCGCTGTAAAGCGAGTGGTTGGTTTTGTCTTTGTCTATAAGAATTTTCATCTGAGCAGGAATCTCAGATAATACCTTATATATATTATGGTATTCTACTACCGTAACGTTGCATTGAGAAAGTTCGAAAAAAGCCTTGTCTGTCAGTTTCTCTTTATCAGTAAAGAGGTAGGCAGAATCTTGAGAGATCAATGCAAAAGCAATGATGACCGGATTGTATTCGATGTCCGAACTTCTGAGGTTGAATGTCCATGCTATTTCGTCTAACGCAGAGAGTAGGAGAAGGTGACATCTCTTTTTTGAAATCTCTAATCGGATTTCTTTCAGCTTATCTTGGATGCCTTTTCCAGTATATTTGTTTTCCAGGAGAAAAGTCTCTGTCTTTGGAAGAGGAGGCAATTCTGCCCATTCGTCGTTAATTAGTGAGACGTCAGTCTTTAAAGTTAAGTTTGCCACTTCCAATTTTTCCCTCATAGCTTCCACATGAGAAACGGAAAACATCTCTCCGTCTATTCCTACGGTTGAACCAAATGTCACTTCAGAACAGATCCAATCAATATAAGAAGGCGTTTCTGTTAAACTATCTTTGAAAAGTTCGATGCCAGTGCCTTTCAATTGTTCGGCAGCTTGCAGATAGTAGCGTGAATCCGTCCATAAACCAGCCTTGTTGCCAAGAATGACCACGGTTCCGGCAGAACCTGTGAAACCCGAAATCCATTCTCTGAGTTTCCAATGGTCGGCCACATATTCACTTAAATGAGGGTCGGAAGATGGTATGATATAGGCGGACAATTGATTCTTGTCCATCAAAAAACGTAACTCTTTGATTCTATCTATTATAATGTCAGACATAACTTTGACTTTGTTAACGTAGTTTACAAAGATAGATTCGACTAGGTTAATATGGACTTTAAAGAGATATAAAAGAATCTAAAAAATGATTTTTGAGAAAAACTTTTTGAAAATAATTGGCAATAGAAAAAGAATGTCTATTTTTGCACCGCAAAAGTAGTATAATTTTATAAACATAATAAATTATGATCGTAGTTCCAATTAAAGAAGGCGAAAACATAGAGAAAGCCTTGAAGAAATTTAAGAGAAAATTCGAAAAGACAGGTGTTGTGAAAGAGTTGAGAAGTCGTCAACAATTCGACAAGCCATCAGTGTTGAAACGTAAACAGAAGAATCACGCTATCTACGTTCAACAATTACAACGTACAGAGGAGCAATAAAAAACTTCTGTAGAAGCATTGCAAATACGAATCTTTTGCATAAATTAGTTGCAAATACTTATTGGCAATATGCTTCGTTATGTTAGTAGCAAAATTTCTGCAATATATAAAGTATGAGAAGATTTATTCTTCCCATACTTTTGTATCTTATCAGACTGATTTAAATCAGTTTAAGAGTTTTGTGGAAAGTCGTTCGGAAACGTTCGACCCGGCGAAAATAGATTCGTTGACGATAAGAGAGTGGGTGATTTCTTTGATGGAATCTGGCGACAATGCCAGTTCCGTGAATAGGAAGCTTTCTGCGCTTAAATCGTTTTACAAATTTTTGAAACAGCATGGCTATGTGACCCAAAACCCGATGAAGGGCATCGTGGCTCCGAAAAAGAGCAAGATGTTACCGAAATTTCTGAGGGAGGATGAAATGGACAAGTTGTTGGTTGATTTAGAAAGCCCGTTCAGTGGAGATTTTGAGGGCGTAAGGGATAAACTGATAATAGAGATGTTCTATTCGTTAGGTATCCGTTTGTCCGAGCTAATTGGCATTAAAGATGAGAACGTAGATCTTGCGGCGAAAACCGTACTGATAACGGGAAAAAGGAATAAGCAGAGGCTCCTTCCTTTTGGAGAAAGATTGAGTACTTCTATCAAGGAATACAAAAAACTAAGGAACGAAGAGGTTCCTGATCGTTGTGGAAGCCTATTTGTAAAAAAAGATGGAAAAATCCTTTATCCTATGCTGGTCTACAGAATCGTCAATAAATATATAACGATGGTCAGTTCAATGACAAAGAGGAGTCCGCATGTGCTGCGACACACCTTTGCCACGGTTATGTTAAATAACGGAGCAGAACTGAATGCAGTGAAGGAACTTCTTGGCCACGCTAGTTTGGCGGCCACTGAAGTTTATACACATACAACATTCGAACAATTACAAAAGATTTATAAACAAGCCCATCCGAGGGCGTAAAAATGGGAGGAAAGACTATGGATATAAAGGTTAGAGCAATTCATTTTGATGCGACTGCTAAATTAGAGGAATTCATACAGAAGAGAGTAACTAAGTTGGAGCAATATTCAGATGTTATCACATCAGTAGATATTGCATTGACTGTTGTTAAACCAGAGTCTGCAGAGAATAAGGAAGTGATGTTGAAAGTTCTTGTTCCTAATGATGAGTTAATAGTGACTAAAGTTGCTGATTCATTTGAGGAAGCGTTTGATAATGCGATGGAAGCGATGATTCGCGCGATCGTTAAATCAAAAGAAAAAGCAAGAAAGTAAAATTTTTCCACTAAAATGTTTGTGGGTAAAAAATAAATGTCTACATTTGCAAGCCGTTTCAAGGGAACTCTTTTGGAACGGCTTTTGAATGAAAAAGGAAACGCCTCTTTAGCTCAGTTGGCCAGAGCACGTGATTTGTAATCTCGGGGTCGTTGGTTCGAATCCGACAAGAGGCTCAAAAGAAAGAGAAGGAGTTCTTTAAACTTATTAGGAAGGGCGAATACCAGAGTGGCCAAATGGGGCAGACTGTAAATCTGCTGACTTATGTCTTCGGTGGTTCGAATCCATCTTCGCCCACTTAAGCCGAAAGGTTTAATGCGGAAGTAGCTCAGTCGATAGAGCATTAGCCTTCCAAGCTGAGGGTCGCGGGTTTGAATCCCGTCTTCCGCTCTTTTCGTTGCCTATGTAGCTCAGCGGTAGAGCACTTCCTTGGTAAGGAAGAGGTCACGGGTTCAAGTCCCGTCATCGGCTCTGCTAGTTGAGATAGATATTTAATAAAAGAATATACATTAATTATTAAAAATATTTTTAGTTATGGCTAAAGAACAATTCGACCGTTCGAAACCGCACGTTAATATCGGTACTATTGGTCACGTTGACCACGGTAAAACAACTTTGACAGCAGCTATCACAACTGTATTGGCAAAGAAAGGACTTTCAGAAAAACGTTCATTCGATCAAATCGATAATGCTCCTGAAGAGAAAGAGCGTGGTATTACAATCAATACTTCACACGTAGAATATCAGACAGCTAATCGTCACTATGCACACGTTGACTGTCCAGGACACGCCGATTATGTAAAGAACATGGTAACTGGTGCTGCTCAGATGGATGGTGCAATCATCGTAGTTGCTGCAACTGATGGACCAATGCCTCAGACTCGTGAGCACATTCTTTTGGCTCGTCAGGTAAACGTACCACGTTTGGTTGTTTTCATGAACAAATGTGATATGGTTGATGATGCTGAAATGTTGGATTTGGTAGAAATGGAAATGCGTGAGCTTCTTAGCTTCTATGAATTCGACGGCGACAATACTCCAGTGATCAGAGGTTCTGCTCTTGGTGCATTGAACGGAGAACCACAATGGGAAGAGAAAATCATGGAACTTATGGATGCGGTTGATACTTGGATTGAACTTCCAAAACGTGATATCGACAAACCATTCTTGATGCCAGTTGAGGATATCTTCTCTATCACAGGTCGTGGTACAGTTGCTACAGGTCGTATCGAAACAGGTATCATTAAGGTTGGTGATGAAATTGAAATCATCGGTCTTGGTGCTGAAAAGTTGAAATCAACTGTAACAGGTGTTGAGATGTTCCGTAAGTTGTTGGATAAAGGTGAGGCTGGAGATAACGTAGGTTTGTTGCTTCGTGGTATTGACAAAACTCAAGTTAAACGTGGTATGGTTCTTTGTAAACCAGGTGAAGTTACTCCTCACACAGACTTCAAGGCTTCTGTTTATATCTTGAAGAAAGAGGAAGGTGGACGTCACACTCCATTCCACAACAAATACCGTCCTCAGTTCTATATCCGTACAATGGATGTTACTGGTGAGATCACTCTTCCAGAAGGAACTGAAATGGTTATGCCAGGTGATAACTTGGAAATCTCAGTTAGCTTGATTACTCCAGTTGCATGTAGCGAAGGTCTTCGTTTTGCAATCCGTGAGGGTGGTAGAACTGTAGGTTCAGGACAAATCACTAGCATTATAGGATAAACATTAAGTTTATTATATAGCTCTCCGCCGAAGCGGAGAGCAAATTACGGGAGTAGCTCAGTTGGCAGAGCACTGGTCTCCAAAACCAGGTGTCGGGAGTTCGAGCCTCTCCTCCCGTGCAATAATATTTAAAAATGAAGGTAGTAGAATACATCAAAGAGTCATACGACGAGCTTGTAAATAAAGTTACTTGGCCCAACCGTAGTGAGTTAATCAGTAGCGCAATAGTTGTACTAGTCGCTTCCCTTCTACTTGCGTTGGTGGTTTTTGCTATGGACAAAGTAATCGAACTTCTGATGAAGTTTATCTACGGTTTATTATTCTAAAAAGGAGGAGGAATGTCTGAGACTGGAAAGAAATGGTATGTATTACGTGCCATTAGTGGTAAAGAGAACAAGGTTCTTGAGTATCTTGAAACAGAAATCAGGAATACGGACCTTGGTCAGTATGTATCCCAGGTATTGATTCCGACTGAGAAAGTATACCAAATTAGAAATGGCAAAAAGATTTCTAAAGAAAGAAGCTATTTGCCAGGTTATGTTTTAGTTGAAGCCGAGCTAATAGGAGAAGTTCCCCATCGTTTATCAAATACACCAAATGTAATTGGTTTCTTGGGAGACGGATCTAAGAGTAAGGATCCTGTTCCTTTGCGTCAAAGTGAAGTGAACAGAATATTAGGAAAAGTTGATGAGTTGCAAGATTCAACAGAGGAGATGAGCATTCCTTTCTTTGTAGGAGAGACTGTAAAAGTTGCCTATGGTCCATTCAGTGGTTTTAACGGCATAATCGAAGAGGTAAACAACGAACGGAAGAAGTTAAAGGTTATGGTTAAAATATTCGGAAGGAAAACTCCTCTCGAATTAGGCTTTATGCAAGTTGAGAAAGAATAGTTGAAGGTTCTCCTTGGACTATTTTTTTGTGTATATATAATAAAATTCAAAACAAAATGGCTAAAGAAGTTGCTGGATTTATCAAATTACAGATAAAGGGAGGCGCTGCAAATCCATCTCCACCAGTAGGACCAGCTTTAGGTTCTAAAGGTATCAATATTATGGAGTTCTGTAAGCAGTTCAATGCTAGAACTCAAGATAACGGTGGAAAGATATTGCCTGTCGTTATCACGTATTATGCTGATAAGTCTTTTGATTTTGTAGTTAAAACTCCTCCTGTAGCTATCCAATTGATGGAAGCGTCTAAACAGAAGAAAGGATCTGCAGAACCAAATCGTAAAAAGATTGCCGAGATTACTTGGGAGCAGGTAAAGGCTATTGCTGAAGACAAAATGCCCGATCTTAATTGCTTCACACTTGATTCGGCTATGACAATGGTTGCTGGTACAGCAAGAAGTATGGGTATATCTGTAAAAGGAGAGTTTCCTGGTAATAAATAATAACTTCAATTGAAATGAGTAAACTTACAAAAAATCAAAAGTTAGCTTTAGAGAAGGTTGAAGCAGGAAAAACTTACTCTCTAATGGAAGCTGCTGCTTTGGTGAAGGAAATCACTACAACAAAGTTTGATGCTTCTGTAGATATAGATGTTCGTCTTGGTGTTGACCCTAAAAAGGCTAACCAAATGGTAAGAGGTGTTGTTTCTCTTCCAAATGGAACAGGTAAGAATGTTCGCGTTCTTGTATTGTGTACTTCTGAAGCAGAAGCAGAAGCTAAAGCTGCTGGTGCTGACTATGTTGGTCTTGACGACTACATCGAAAAGATCAAAGGAGGTTGGACAGATGTAGATGTTATCATCACTATGCCTTCTATCATGGGTAAAATTGGTGCTCTAGGTCGTGTGTTAGGTCCTCGTGGTTTGATGCCAAACCCTAAGAGCGGTACAGTTACAAATGAAGTAGGTAAAGCTGTAAATGAGGTAAAACAAGGTAAGATTGATTTTAAAGTAGATAAATTTGGTATTGTTCATACTTCTGTAGGTAAAGTATCTTTTACTCCAGAGCAGATTTATGGAAATGCAAAAGAGTTCATCAATACTTTGATCAAATTGAAACCATCCTCTTCTAAGGGTGTATATGTAAAGAGCATTTATCTTTCAAGTACAATGAGTAAAGGTCTGAGAGTAGATCTTAAATCAATTGATGAAATCTAATTAAATTTGAAATCATGAAGAAGGAAGATAAAAAAGCTATTATAGAGCAGTTGGTAGGGTTATTAGGTGAATACAACCATTTCTATGTGGCTGACGCTGCAGGTTTAAATGCAGATCAGACTAGCAATTTGAGAAGAGAATGTTTTTCTCAAGATGTAAAGTTGGTTGTTGTTAAGAATACTTTACTTCACAAGGCTTTGGAGCAAAAAGGTGATTATTCACCTATTTTCGATTCATTGGAAGGTCCTACTGCCATCATGTTGTCTAATTCTAATAATGTTCCGGCTAAACTTATCAAGAGTTTTAGCGCAAAGAATCCTAACGGAAAGCCGACTTTGAAAGCTGCTTACGTTGAAGAGAGTTTCTACGGAGCTGATCAATTAGATACATTGATTGCAATCAAGAGCAAGAACGAACTTATCGGAGATGTTATCGCATTGTTGCAATCTCCTGCAAAGAACGTTATTTCAGCTCTTCAATCAGGCGGAAATACTATCCACGGTGTATTGAAAACACTCTCAGAAAGATAAAATAAAATTACAAACAAGATTACAAACATTTAATAATAAGAATACAATGGCAGATTTGAAAGCTTTTGCAGAACAACTAGTTAACTTGACAGTTAAAGAGGTTAACGAACTTGCTGAAATTTTAAAGAATGAATACGGAATTGAGCCTGCTGCTGCAGCTGTAGCTGTTGCTGCTGCTCCTGCTGCAGGTGGTGCTGCTGCTGAAGAGAAATCATCTTTTGATGTTATCATGAAGTCAGCTGGTGCTAACAAACTTCAAGTAGTTAAGACTGTTAAGGAATTAACTGGTCTTGGATTGAAAGAGGCTAAAGATCTAGTTGATGGTGCACCAAGCCCAATCAAGGAAGGTCTTTCTAAGGCTGAGGCAGAGGATCTTAAAAAGAAACTTGAAGAATCTGGAGCTGAGGTTGAACTTAAATAGTATAAACCTGATTTTCAGGAACTTTGGTTAAGAACCTTTTTATAGGGTTCTTAACCTTTTTATGTCTATATTCTTTTTCAAGTTCAATTAATTTCTTCGATAAATGTCTTCACAAACTGAAAAACAAAGAGTTAGTTTTGCGTCTGTTAAGAAACAACAGGAGTACCCTGATTTTCTTGAAGTGCAATTGAAGTCGTTCAGAGACTTTTTTCAACTCGATACACCTCCTGAGAAAAGGAAAAATGAAGGAATGTATAAGGTATTCGCAGAGAATTTCCCAATTGCGGATACTAGAAACAATTTCGTTCTAGAATTTCTGGATTATTATATTGATCCATCCAGGTATTCTATCGATGAGTGTATCGAAAGGGGTTTGACCTACTGTGTGCCTTTGAAGGCAAAACTTAAATTGTATTGTACCGATCCTGACCATGAGGATTTCGAGACAATAATTCAGGATGTATATTTGGGTCCTATCCCTTACATGACTGAAAAAGGAACTTTCGTAATCAACGGTGCTGAGCGTGTCGTTGTATCTCAATTACATAGATCACCTGGTGTATTCTTCGGACAGAGTATGCACGCCAATGGTACTAAGCTTTATTCTGCTCGTATTATTCCGTTCAAGGGTTCTTGGATTGAGTTCGCAACAGACATCAACAATGTGATGTATGCGTACATTGACCGTAAAAAGAAACTTCCTGTAACAACTCTGTTACGTGCTATCGGATATGAGAGTGATAGGGATATACTCGATATCTTTAATTTGGCTGAAGAAATTAAGGTGTCTAAAGTTTCTTTGAAAAAGGTTGTTGGACGTAAACTTGCTGCACGTATTTTGAAGACTTGGACTGAGGATTTCGTTGATGAGGATACAGGTGAGGTTGTTTCCATCGAAAGAAACGAGATCGTTATCGATCGTGAGACTGTTATTGAGGCTTCTCATATCGACCAAATTCTTGAATCTAGCGTACAGACAATTTTGTTACATAAGGAAGATGCAAATCTTTCTGATTTCTCAATTATTTACAATACTTTACAGAAGGATCCAAGTAACTCTGAGAAAGAGGCTGTTTATTATATTTACCGTCAGCTTCGTAATGCAGAACCTGCTGATGAGGCAGCTGCAAGGGAAATTATCTCAGGATTGTTCTTCTCTGAAAAGCGTTATGATCTTGGTGATGTTGGTCGTTATCGTATCAACAGGAAGTTGAACCTTACTACTGATATCGGTGTAAGAGTTTTGACTAAAGAGGATATCATCGAAATCATCAAATATCTTATTGAACTTATCAATTCAAAGGCAGACGTCGATGATATCGACCACTTGAGCAACCGTCGTGTACGTACTGTCGGCGAACAATTATATAACCAGTTTGGTGTTGGTCTTGCACGTATGGCTCGTACCATCCGTGAGAGAATGAACGTTCGTGATAACGAGGTGTTCACTCCAATCGATTTGATCAACGCAAAAACTATTTCTTCTGTGATAAATTCATTCTTCGGAACGAATGCATTGTCACAGTTCATGGATCAGACAAACCCTCTTGCTGAAATTACGCACAAACGTCGTCTTTCTGCATTGGGTCCTGGTGGTTTGTCACGTGAGCGTGCCGGATTTGAGGTGCGTGACGTACACTACACTCACTATGGTCGTCTATGTCCTATTGAGACTCCAGAAGGTCCAAACATCGGTTTGATCTCTTCTCTTTGTGTTCATGCTAAGATTAATGATCTTGGATTCATCGAGACTCCATATAGAAAGATCGTTAACGGCAAGGCTGATATGTTAGAGGAAGGAATTGTTTACATGACAGCAGAGGAAGAGGAGGGCAAGATTATCGCTCAAGGTAACAGTCCTCTTGAAGAAGATGGAACCTTCTTGACCGATAAGGTTAAGGCTCGTAAAGAAGGAGACTTCCCTGTCGTTACTCCTCAAGAGTTGGATTTGATGGATATTGCTCCAAACCAGATTGCGTCTATCGCTGCTTCTTTGATCCCTTTCTTGGAGCATGATGATGCTAACCGCGCGTTGATGGGGTCGAACATGATGCGACAGGCGGTGCCTTTGTTGCGTAATGAGTCTCCTGTTGTTGGTACTGGTATTGAAAGACAATTGGCAAGAGATTCTCGTACTCAGATTGCTGCTGAGAACGAAGGTGTTGTTGAATATGTAGATGCAAAAGTCATCAAGATTCGTTACGACAGAACTGAGGATGAGGAATTTGTAAACTTCGATTCTGCAGTTAAGGAGTATAGCATCCCTAAGTTCAGAAAGACGAACCAAAGTACAACAATCGACTTGCGCCCAATCTGTGTTAAGGGTCAGCGCGTTACTAAGGGTCAATTGTTAACTGAAGGTTATTCTACTGATCAGGGTGAATTGGCAATTGGACGTAACTTGCAGGTTGCTTTCATGCCTTGGAAGGGTTACAATTATGAGGATGCCATCGTTTTGAACGAAAAGGCAGTTAAATATGATTTGTTCACTTCTGTTCACGTTGACGAATACCAATTGGAAGTTCGTGAAACAAAACGTGGAATGGAAGAGTTGACAGCTGATATACCTAACGTAAGTGAAGAGGCAACTCGTAACTTGGACGAGAATGGTATCATCAGAGTCGGTGCTCTAGTTGAACCAGGAGATATTTTAATCGGTAAGATCACTCCTAAGGGAGAGTCTGATCCTTCTCCAGAAGAGAAGCTCTTGAGAGCTATCTTTGGTGACAAGGCCGGAGATGTAAAAGATGCTTCTTTGAAGGCAACTCCTTCTTTGAGAGGTGTCGTTATCGGAAAGAGATTGTTCTCTAAGGCAATGAAGAGCCGTAAGTCAAGACTTACAGACAAAGCTATTCTTCCTAAGTTGGATGAAGAGTTTGATACGAAAGCAGCTGAATTGAAGAACCTCCTTATTGAGAAGTTGTTGACACTTACAAATGGCAAGACGTCTCAAGGCATTAAGGATTTCTTGGGTGCTGATATTGTCCCTAAGGGTGCTAAGTTCACAGCTAAGTTGTTGAATGAAATTGATTATTCAACTATCTCTCTGAGCAAGTGGACTTCCGACGCTCATAAGAACGATATGATTCATGATTTGATCATGAATTATATAAAGAAATACAAGGAACTTGATGCCATCACTAAGAGAAAGAAGTTCAATATCACTATCGGTGACGAACTTCCTGCAGGTATCGTTCAATTGGTTAAGGTTTACATCGCCAAGAAACGTAAGATTAAGGTAGGTGATAAGATGGCAGGACGTCACGGAAACAAGGGTATTGTTTCTAGAATTGTCCGTCAAGAGGATATGCCTTTCTTGGAAGATGGAACTCCTGTTGATATAGTTCTAAACCCATTGGGTGTGCCTTCTCGTATGAACTTGGGTCAGATATTCGAGACAGTTCTTGGATGGGCGGGTCTTAAGTTGGAGTTAAATTTGCAACTCCAATCTTCGACGGTGCCACTTTGGATGATTTGAACACATGGACAGACAAGGCAGGTGTTCCTAGATACGGTAAGACATATTTGTATGATGGTGGTACAGGTGAGCGTTTTGACCAGCCAGCTACTGTAGGTGTTATCTACATGTTGAAGTTGGGCCACATGGTCGACGATAAGATGCATGCTCGTTCTATCGGTCCTTACTCTCTTATTACTCAACAGCCTCTTGGTGGTAAAGCACAATTCGGAGGTCAACGTTTCGGAGAGATGGAGGTTTGGGCATTGGAAGCATTCGGTGCATCTCACGTACTTCAAGAAATTTTAACTATCAAGTCTGATGATGTCATGGGCCGTGCTCGTGCTTATGAGGCGATCGTAAAAGGTGATCCAATGCCACCAGCTGGTATTCCTGAGTCTTTGAACGTATTGCTTCACGAGTTGAGAGGTCTAGGATTGAGTATCACTCTTGACTAAAAATAAATGACATCTTCGCCTCTTTTTGAGGTGAAGGTGTTTAATGTTATAAATTCTTTATAACTCTTTATAAAATACAGATATGGCTTTTAGAAAAGATAATAAGATAAAGACTAATTTCACCAAAATTTCCATTGGCTTGGCTTCTCCAGAGGAGGTCCTTGAACAGTCTAGTGGTGAGGTCTTGAAACCAGAGACCATCAACTATAGGACTTACAAGCCAGAGCGTGATGGTTTGTTTTGTGAAAGAATCTTTGGCCCAGTAAAAGATTATGAATGTCACTGCGGTAAGTACAAGAGAATCCGTTATAAAGGTATTGTCTGTGACCGTTGTGGTGTTGAGGTAACAGAAAAAAAAGTACGTCGTGAGCGTATGGGACACATCCAGTTGGTTGTTCCTGTTGCGCACATATGGTACTTCCGTTCATTGCCTAACAAGATAGGTTATCTGCTAGGTATGCCAACTAAAAAGTTGGATGCTATCATATATTATGAAAGATATGTCGTTGTTCAACCGGGTATAAAGGCTGAAGACGGTATTCAAGAGCAGGATCTTTTGACTGAAGAGGAGTATCTTGATATTATCGATGCTCTTCCAAAGGAGAATCAAATGCTTGAAGATACGGATCCTAACAAGTTCGTTGCTAAGATGGGTGCAGAAGCAATCTACGATTTGCTTCAACGTGTTGATTTGGATAGCTTGTCATACGACCTTAGAAACCGTGCAAACCAAGAGTCTTCTCAACAGAGAAAGAGCGAGGCTTTGAAACGTTTGCAGGTTGTAGAGGCATTCCGTTCTTCTAACGGAAAGAATAAACCTGAATGGATGATTGTTAAGATCGTTCCGGTTATTCCTCCAGAGCTTCGTCCTTTGGTTCCATTGGATGGAGGCCGTTTCGCAACTTCCGATTTGAATGATCTTTATCGTCGTGTTATTATCCGTAATAACCGTTTGAAGAGATTGATCGAGATAAAGGCACCTGAGGTTATCTTACGTAATGAAAAACGTATGCTTCAGGAGGCTGTGGACTCATTGTTCGATAACTCAAGAAAGTCTAGCGCTGTTAAAACAGATGCTAACCGTCCATTGAAGTCATTGTCTGACAGTTTGAAAGGTAAACAAGGACGTTTCCGTCAGAACTTGTTGGGTAAACGTGTTGACTACTCTGCACGTTCAGTTATCGTCGTTGGTCCAGAGTTAAAGATGCACGAGTGTGGACTTCCTAAAGATATGGCTGCAGAGCTATATAAACCGTTTATTATTAGGAAGCTCATTGAACGTGGTATCGTTAAGACTGTAAAGTCAGCTAAGAAGATTGTTGACCGTAAGGATCCTGTCGTTTGGGATATTTTGGAACACGTAATGAAAGGTCATCCAGTTCTATTGAACCGTGCCCCTACATTGCACCGTTTGGGTATCCAGGCATTCCAACCAAAGATGATCGAGGGTAAGGCTATACAATTGCACCCACTTGCATGTACGGCGTTCAACGCCGACTTCGATGGTGACCAGATGGCCGTTCACTTGCCATTAGGTAACGAGGCAGTTTTGGAGGCTCAGATCTTGATGCTTGCATCTCACAATATCTTGAACCCAGCTAATGGTTCTCCAATCACCGTTCCTTCTCAGGATATGGTTCTTGGACTTTATTATATCACAAAACCACGTGCTGGAGCTATGGGTTCAGGACTTGTATTCTACGGTGTAGAGGAGGCTTTGGTTGCATATAATGAGAAGAAAGTTGACTTACATGCTCCAATCAAGGTTTACGTTAAGGATTTGAATGCAGAAGGAAAGATTGAAGACAAGATGATTGAAACTACAGTCGGACGTTTGATCTTCAACCAAAACGTACCTGAAGAGGCTGGATATGTAAATACTCTTATCACAAAGAAATCACTTCGCGATATTATCAGTAGGGTAATCAAGACTTGTGGAGTTGCTCGTACAGCTCAGTTCCTTGATGATATTAAGAACTTAGGATACCTTATGGCATTTAAGGGTTGTTTGTCATTTAACCTTGAAAATGTAATTATCCCTAAGGAGAAAGATGAATTGGTAGAGGAGGGTTATAATGAGGTTGCTGAGATTATGAATAACTATAACATGGGATTCATTACTTACAACGAGCGTTATAATCAGATCATTGATACTTGGACACATATCAACGCCAAGTTGTCAAACATCTTGATGAAGACCATTTCTGAAGATGACCAAGGATTCAACTCAGTATATATGATGCTTGATTCTGGAGCCCGCGGATCTAAAGAGCAGATTCGTCAGCTCTCTGGTATGCGTGGTTTGATGGCAAAACCTCAGAAGTCAGGTGCAGAAGGTGGTCAGATCATCGAGAACCCGATTCTTTCTAACTTTAAGGAAGGTTTGTCAGTGTTGGAGTATTTTATTTCAACTCACGGTGCTCGTAAGGGTCTTGCCGATACCGCTTTGAAGACTGCCGATGCAGGATATTTGACTCGTCGTTTGGTTGACGTTTCTCACGATGTTATCATCAATGAGGAAGATTGCGGTACATTGCGTGGTTTGGTTTGTACTGAATTAAAGAATAATGAAGAGGTTGTAGCTTTTTTGTATGAAAGAATATTGGGTCGTGTTTCTGTACACGATATCCAACACCCTCTAACTGGTGAGGTTATTGTTAAAGCCGGTGAAGAGATTAGAGAGGATGCTGCTCAGATCATTGAGGAATCTCCAATTGAGAGAGTAGAGATCCGTTCAGTTTTGACTTGTGAATCTAAGAAGGGCGTTTGTGCTAAGTGTTACGGACGTAACTTGGCAACAAGCCGTTTGGTTCAGAAAGGTGAGGCTGTCGGAGTTATCGCTGCTCAGTCAATCGGTGAGCCTGGTACACAGTTGACTTTGCGTACATTCCACGTAGGAGGTATCGCAGGTAACATCGCTGCTGAATCTGGTATCACATCTCGTTACAAAGGTATTTTGGAGATCGAAGAACTTCGTACCGTTACCTCTGAAAACGAGGACGGATCTAAAGTTCAAATTGTTGTAGGTCGTTTGGCCGAGTTGAAGATCGTCGATCCAAATACTAAGATTGTTCTTACTAATAGTAACATCCCTTACGGTGCTAAATTGTTCTTTAAGGATGGTGATATGGTAGATAAGGGTGACAGAATTTGTGAATGGGATCCATTTAATGCAGTAATCATCACAGAGGTTGGTGGTCGCATTAAGTTGGATGGCGTCATAGAGAATGTCACTTATAAGACTGAGTCTGATGAAACAACTGGTTTGAAGGAGAAGATCATTATCGAGTCTAAGGATAAGACTAAGATCCCTGCTGCACACGTTGTTAACGAGAAGGGCGAAATCTTAAGAACATATAACTTGCCAGTGGGCGCTCACTTGGTTGTAGATGAAGCTGAAGTAGTTAAGTGTGGTGAAATAGTAGTTAAGATCCCTAGAGCTGTCGGTAAGGCAGGCGATATCACGGGAGGTCTTCCTCGTGTTACTGAGTTGTTCGAGGCTCGTAACCCATCAAATCCAGCAGTTGTTGCCGAAATCGATGGAGAGGTTAACTTCGGTAAGGTTAAACGTGGTAACCGTGAGATCTCAATTACATCTAAGACTGGTGAGGTTAAGAAATACCTTGTTCCATTGTCAAAACAGATTTTGGTGCAGGAGAACGACTACGTTCGTGCTGGTACACCGTTGTCAGACGGAGCAATCACTCCTTCCGATATCTTGGCAATCAAGGGACCTACAGCTGTTCAGGAATATATCGTAAACGAGGTTCAAGACGTTTATCGTCTACAAGGTGTGAAGATCAATGATAAGCACTTTGAGGTTATCGTACGTCAGATGATGCGTAAAGTCGAGATTGCAGATCCAGGAGATACACGCTTCTTGGAGAAAGAGTTGGTTGACAAATTAGACTTTATGGATGAAAACGATAGAATCTTCGGTAAGAAGGTTGTCGTTGAAGCCGGTGATTCTGAGACGATGAAGCCAGGACAGATCGTTACTGTTCGTAAGTTGAGAGACGAGAACAGCTCTTTGAAGCGTAAGGATATGAAGTTGGTCGTTGTAAGAGACGCAATCCCAGCTACATCAAGCCAGGTACTTCAAGGTATTACTCGTGCTGCATTGCAGACTACTAGCTTTATGTCTGCTGCATCATTCCAGGAAACTACGAAGGTATTGAACGATGCTGCTATCCGTGGTAAGGTTGACTTCTTGGAAGGTATGAAGGAAAATGTTATTTGTGGACATTTGATTCCTGCTGGTACAGGTCTCCGTGAATTCGATAAGATTATCGTAGGCTCAAAAGATGAGATGGATAAAGTCTATGAGACTCGTAAATCGGTAGTCGATGCACCAATCCACCACGAGGTTGTTGTTGAAGATGACATTTAATGTGGGTTTTCCACTAAGATAAAGAGGAGAGGAGGTCATTTTGGTCTCCTCTCTTTGTTTGTTTTTGTTTGGAAGGTTTCTGAAATAATATTATATTAGCGCATGCAATTAAAATGCTTCTTTTTGTAAATGGAAGCTTGAGATTTTGAACGAAAAATGACTATAAAATGGAAAAGGAGACAAATAAAGCAAATCAGGTCAGTATAGAATTGAATGAAGAGGTGGCAGAAGGAGTTTACTCAAACTTGGCGATTATTTCGCATTCTTCTTCTGAATTTGTTGTTGATTTTGTGAGGATTATGCCAAATGCGCCTAAGGCAAAGGTGAAATCCCGCGTTATTTTGACCCCTGAGCATGCTAAGAGATTGTTGATGGCTTTGCAGGATAACATTGCGAAATATGAGATGCAATACGGTCCAATCCGCAAACCAGAGCCTAATGAACCTAACAATCCCATACCAATCAATTTCGGTAATTCAGGCGAGGCTTGATAAATTTTCAAAAGATTCTTTTTTTCTTTAAAAAGAGAACAAGTAAACTAATTTTATTTATATTTGTGAGTTGTTTATCAGTCGAATGTAATTTAATATATTGAAATATCATGAAGAAGATAATATTAGGTATTTTGTTTAGCGCATTAGCTTTGCCAGCAATACCACAGGAATTTATGAAGGTTTCTGGAGAGTTGGTACTTACCAACGATATGCAGAGATGTTATCAGATAAGAAGAGGATATAGCCGTAAGGATAAAACACAATGGGAACCATTCTGTGGCCACTTTAAAAACTTCTATTATGAGCAGGGATATGAGTACACAATGCACGTTGAGAAGTACGATGCTCAAGCTGATACAATCTATGTGATCAAGACTATCGGTCGTGATAATAGTGATTCATACAGAAAACAAATAGAATTAAAGAAGAAGAGAGAAGAGGCTGCTAAGGCTACTCAATCTGTTTTAGATTCTCAGAAGTAAAATTCTCTTTTAATTAGAATATCGGGAGATGATCTACAGGTCATCTCTCTTTTTTATGTTCGCCCAGCATGGGCACGTTCTAACGGGTGAAAGTCCTCAGCACGCCCTAACAGTGGGAAGTGCATAGCCAAAGACAAGGGTGTCCGCCGTGAGACGGAATCTGGAGGAAG
>Ga0116187_1001512_pt1 | contig 24445 bp, 21 predicted proteins | sample AD_JPNNA6_MetaG_FD_89755 | JGI IMG/M metagenome (GOLD analysis project Ga0116187, IMG submission 89755) | Active sludge microbial communities of municipal wastewater-treating anaerobic digesters from Japan - AD_JPNNA6_MetaG | ecosystem: Engineered > Bioreactor > Anaerobic > Digestate | place... | reverse complement strand
GCATCACAAATATCCGGTCTCAACTGACAAGATTCGGTATGATTTTTAAGCACAAATGGTATGTTGTTTTGAACTACTGTATCTATCACTAAAGTAAAGGCTCCAAGTCCATCTACATCAGCAGCCCATCCTGATATTTTGACAGTATCACCGGGATAATATGTTGTTTGTGACCAGCCGGTATCAACATATCCTGTTTCGCAACTATTTGCTACGACTCCGCAATCACAATCTGTTTCATCTCGACAATCTGGATTTCTCCAAACTCCGACTTTATCAACAGGAGGTAAACAAGCATCACAACACATTAAACCATTTTGATCACTTACTGGTTCGTAACATGTTTCATTACAAACTGCATCAGGTATTGGCTTATAATACGCCCAAGGGTTATTACATCCACCGCACAAGCCACTCTGCAACCCATCAACATTCGGATCTGGAACAGCACATTCACAAGCTGTCATAATTGCACTATCTGATGAGCAAGTTGCTCTATTATTTTGTGCATCGCAAAAAGCCATATACTGGACCCCAGGATTATCCATCGCAATACCAGCACAGCTGAAATTGTCACTAAACTTCGCCCTACAACATTTTGCATTATTACAGATAGTTGCAGACACAGTACAATAACCTTCTCGATCATCACATGATCCACAATCTTCACACTCATCTATATTACCATCCTCATCATCTGTATCCATACAGATTTCTCCGCCATTACATAATCCATCACCACAATATGCACAAACCCCACAATCTTTTGAACATGTACCACAACTTTCTTCATGAGTACAGGCACCATCACCACATACAGGAGGGCAATCATCGCAATTAGCAGCACTTTCTCCTGCGCCTTTATTACAATAACCATCATCAGCATCTGCACTACAATTACCACCTGCACTACTCTCCTCGTTGCCAAGATTCTCTACCTGATTTAGACGCCAAATAAGATAGCCTGAGCCACCGCCTACTATCAAAAGTCCCAAAATGATAAGTATTACTAAACCTTTCTTCGTTAGTCTTACTGTAGCCATATAATAAATAATGAATTTATCGGTTTTTTGACAAACCCTTAATAGAAGATAGACCAAAATCAATCAAAATGCAATATCCTAGAATATGAAAAATCACTATTTTGTATGCATTCAAAAGTGCCAGAAGTAATAGCTCTGCAAAGGTGTGGATTTACTAGATTAACGATATCTGTGTACATTTATAACTATTTAAACATATCACCAATATCTTTGATGAAGATAATATCCTTGAGTACGACTAAAACCATAATCAACATCATGATAAGAAAACTAATCTGAATAATAAGAGCCTCTAGTCTTGGATCCAACTCCTTTTTTCTTATCGCCTCAATAATAATAAATATCACCCTACCGCCATCGAGAGCTGGAATTGGCAAAACATTTACCATTGCAAGCGAAAAACTGATATTAGCCATAATATCAAGGAAAGCCCAAATGCCATCACTCTTGAGTGAATCAATAACAAAATAGAGTGCGATAGGACTTGAGACACCCTCTACGGCAACATCCTTGTAATTTCCCGTTTCTCTAGCATTGGTAAACATATAATCTAGATACTCACCTATTATCACAATCTGATTTGGGATATGAAGAAAACCAGAGAAAACTTTCTCTATGGATTCATATTGGACTTTATAAGCATAATTATCGAAATATTGAATTCCAATAAGTGCATCATCAGTCACACTAACAGAATAATCCTTACAGACAACTAATTCATAATCACATACAACCATTGATACAACTTGACCTTTATATTGACCAATAATATCTCGCATTTCGGAAGTAAGCGAGACTGGATCACCATTCATTGTCTTGATAAGACCTTGATCTGGCATACCAGCAAGCTGAGCATTACCACCTTCCACAAGTTGAGTATATTTTAGATCAGCGTATTTTTCTTGAGTGACTTTTCCAAAAGGCAAATCTATCTCTCCAAGATTCTGCGGTAAATAAAAAGCGAAACCCGATTTGATGAGTAAAATATAGAAAAGTATGATTGCAAGAAAAATATTCATCGTTACACCCGCAAGCATAACAAAAATCTTTTGCCAAGGTTTCTTGCTTTTCAAACTTCTATCAGTCTTGAAGCTCTTTTTTCGCTCATCGTCAGGATTAACTTCGTCTCCTTCTCCGAGTATTTTGACATAACCACCAAGCGGTAATACTTTTACAAGAAATTCTGTCTCACCTATTTTCTTTGAAAATAATTTCGGGCCAAAACCAATAGAAAACTCTTCGACTTTAGCGCCTACTATTAATGCCGAAATAAAATGACCAAGCTCATGTATTAGAACCAAAAAGCCAAGTAATAATATTAGCAATCCGATATTAATTACAAAATCTAAAATACTTTGAAACATAAAGATATCATCAATTATTAAATACTCATAAGGTCATTCTCTTTTTCTTTCCTGAGAGCTTCGATATCTTCATTCGCAGTTTTCACTTTTTTCTCGATCTCTTCTCGTAACCTCTTACCATCATCCTCTGGAAGACCACCTTTAACTGCTTCATCGATATCTTTCATGTATTTTTGACGTACACTTCGGACAGAAACTCGAGCACTTTCGACTCGATCCTTCATAACCTTCACAAAATCTTTCCTTCTCTCTTCTGTAAGATCAGGTAGATGTACACGGATATAATCTCCTTCAACGCTAGGGCTCACACCTAAGTCTGAGGATAATATTGCTTTATAAACATTCTGGATTATTGACTTATCCCAAGGTTGTACTAATAATGACTTTGCATCAGAAACATTAATTGAAGCAACATTTTTAATTGGATTCATTGTGTCGTAAGCATCCACTCTAAGTCCAAACAATATTTCTGGAGTTGCCCTACCAGTCCTTATCTGTGATAAATCCTCTTTCAAATGCTCAATACAGTCCATCAATTCAATCTCAAATTCTGTTAGATCCATATATAATATTGTTAACTTATTTATAATAGTAAAAAATACTTTTTTTAGATTTATTTACTATCATATAGATTATCTCAATTACTGATTACTATTTCAAGTACGCAATTAGTATAAGGAAATCTGTAGAATATCGAATTAGAATTTTATACATTATCGTCCCAGAGTATTAAAATATTTATTAATACAGGATTAGAAAAAACTCACCTTTTCAGATGAGCTTAATCTTAAAGACAATTCAATAGGATAATCTAGGCTTCCCTATTTTTCTTTTCAGAGAATACTTTCGAAAATATTAGTCTCCCAATTTCCAAAGTAAAATTCTGCGAATTTCAACAGGTTCACCAGTTTTATTGATTATTTCATCGAGCAACTCTTTTATTGTACGAGTATCATCTTTAATCCATTTTTGATCAAGTAGACAATTCTCTTCATAGAATTTACTAAGTTTTCCTTCGACAATTTTATCAAGAATATTTTCTGGTTTACCTTCTGCCAAAGCTTCTTTTTTGAAGAGATCTTTTTGAGCGTCAAGTATATCTGCTGGAATACTTTCTCTAGAAATATATTTTGCACCCATAGCTGCAATTTGCATTGCGACTTCATGTGCAAAATTTCTAAGATTATCATTGCGTGCTACAAAATCGGTAAGGCATGTTATTTCGGCCAAGGCAACGAGCTTTTTGTCTGCACCATGTACATAAGCTTCAATGATACCCTCTTTAACTGCTTTTTCACCTGATTTGGCAATTTCATCCTCCCAACCTCTTTCTTTGATAAGCTTCAAAGCACCTTCAAAATCATTATCTGCATCATTTAAAGCTATTTTACACAAACCGATTTTTGCACCTGTCATATTATGCAATCTTGAAACAACATCACTGCGACTATTGATATATTCAATAGCTTTCTGCATGTCATTATCTGAAGCCTCAAGTGCTTCTTTGCACAAAGAGATGCCTGCTGCGGTTTTAGCTCTCAACTCTTTTATTGCATCCATACTTACTGTACCCATTTTATTATTATTAAAAATTTATATATTTGTATAAATCGAATTACTAAAGTTTAACTGCTTATTTTTGGTAGTTTTTTGAACTTTATCTTTGAGCTTTTACACTTATTATCAAGCTTAGCAACACCCGTTTCACGAAATTGTCGATTTCTATTGGTTTTATTTCTACTGTTTCACACATTTTTCAATAATATTTCTATTTGCTTGCAGTGAAAACAGTATTTCCAAACATCATTATCTGGTAAGTTCGATGTTACATTAGTTCAAAAACAGTTCTCGTCCAATCTCACTTGCTTAAGAATTACTTTTTTGAAACAACTCTTACTACTGTTGAACCCTTTTTCATTTCTTTCAATCTCTCGATTTCTTCTTGTTTCAACATCGCTATTCTAGCCTCTTCTGCTTCAAATTCAGTTTTCCACATATCTAATCTAGCTTCATAATCTCTCCTAAGTGCAACTAATGAAGTTGCTTTACGACCACCCTCGATTGCTTGTTTGAAAAGATCAACAAACAATTTGATACTTCTTATAGAATCATCATTTGATGGGATCGGGAAATCTACTAATGTTGGATCACAGTTTGTATCGAGCAATGCGACAACTGGGACTCCAGCAACTCTAGCTTCTTTGATTGCATTCTTCTCTACTCTACTATCGATAACGATAACCAATGCTGGAACTTTATCCATGAATTTGATACCACTATAAAGATTGTTCAATCTGGATACTTCTCGAGTTAACATAAGCTGTTCTTTTTTGACTAAATCTTGAGCACCTTTTGCAAGAGACTCTTCCATCTTCATCAATTTATCAAGACTCTTTTTTATTACTTCAAAGTTTGTGAATAAACCACCTGGCCATCTATTGTTTACATAAAATGCACCGACTTCTTCTGCCATCTCTTTAACTGTACTTGCAGCTTGACCCTTTGTACCAACGATCAATATCGAACCTCTATCAGATGCATGTTGAATCTCTTTCAAAGCTGTTTTAAGAAGCTTCATTGTTTTAATGAGATCAATAATATGAACGCCATTGCGCTCAGCATATACGTACTCTTGCATTTTTGGATTCCATCTACTTTTCTTGTGACCAAAGTGAGAGCCCGCTTCAAGGAATTTTTCTAGCTCAGGTAAAGCAATTTCTGCTCTTTCTGGGATTTTCTCTTCTTTAACTTGCTTATTTTCTGATGTTTTCTTAGCAAAGTTACTGTGTGGTCTATTATCATTTCTATTTTCAAAATGTGAAGATTTCTGCTCAACCTTCTCTTTTACAGTTGAAGTTTTTTCAGCTTTCTCTTCTGTTTTATATTTTTTTGCGTCTTCAAGAATCATGTCAGATGACATTACTTTTTCTTCTTTAGAGACAATTTTGGAAATAGTTTTTTTGGCCGCTTTTTTTGGAGCTACAGCGACATTAGCTTTTACAGATTTTTCTGCCATATTTTTTGTTCCTTTCAACACCTGCCTTCTTTATTATATATCGCTATATAACAAGGAATCATTTAAAGGCATGTGAAATAAATAATATACTAACCTATCACATAATCGCACATAATTGATTGATTCTGCAAAAGGTTAACAAGGTATTATACCAAAATCTAGACAATTTGCAATTCCTTCAATATGTCCGAGAATCTAGAGATTGTAAAATCAGGCACTATCGTTCCATCTTGCCCTATCAGATTAGATTTTGTACTTGGATTAAAAATACCTGCTCTTATCCCAACAAGCTGAGCGCCTCTAATATCACTTTTATAATTATTCCCTAGCATAATACAGTTTGCAGGTTCGAGCTTCAATCTAGACAATGTCAATGTAAATATTGCGCTAAAGGGCTTTTCAAAAATCACCTCTTCCGATGCGACTATCTGATCAACTAATTTCGTTAATCCCGTTTTACGTGCTTTACGAATCCTCAATGAAAGATCTCCATCTGAGACGATTGCAATCCTTACGCCTGCCTGACGAATTTTCTTGAGTGTGTCTTTAACTTCAGGATATACTTTTACATGATTTAAAAAATACTCCCAATACATATCTTCAATATCCGGCAAAATACCCAAATCATAATTGATAGCCATTTCATCTAAAGCCATGCGATAGACAAGTATCCTACTATGTCGAGTGTGTACGGTAGGGAAATTATGATCGATAATTTCATGTTTTGATTGTACTAATTTGTAGAAAGCTTCTTTATCTAAGCCAAATTTCTGTGCTACAAAACTTGAAGTATATTTCATTGCCTTATCATATACTTGATTCGAAGTAATAAGGGTATCATCAAGATCCACCATCAAACCCTTATATTTGCTGCTTTTATATTTTTTTATTATTTCAACCATAGTGACGATTATAAATTATTCTTAATGATTTGCAAACAGTTCGTGTTAAATTTCGATTGTTATGAATAAAGTGGGAATCAGAAAAGGGTTTTATGTTTTTTTTATTTTAGAAAAAAGCTCGATTCTTAAACACCCATTAACACAATATTAAATACACTATTTAATCGAAGAATAACCTGTGCTTGTTACAACAATATGCTCCAAAAAACCGACTCCCAGAGCATCTGAAACCTCTTTCAATCTTTTAGTGAATACATAATCCTCTTCACTCGGCTTACTCTCTCCAGAAGGATGATTATGTGCCAAGACAACCCAACTTGCATTATTTTCCAACGCACCAACAAGAATATCTCTCACCTGTATAGAGATTCTATCCACACTTCCTTGCCCAATTTGTCTCTTTTCTATTAGTCGATATCTTGCGTCAAGATAAAAAGCTATTACTATCTCTTGTTTTCTAGCATAAATATCGTAACACATCTTATAAATATCTTGAGTATTACAGAGTACTGTTGTTTCATTATTTGAATTAATCCTACTTCCCAACTCTATTGCTGAAATAATTTTTGTCGCATTGATATCTCCGACTCCAACAATATTTTTCAGTTTTTCGAAAAGATTCTGATAATTTGAGTCACTTTCTTTTCTGATTTTCCGTTGTCGTTCAATTAGTGCACTAATCTCATCAGCAATTTTATACACATCCCTACCCTTTACACCTGAACCAAGTATCAAAGCCACTAAATCTGCATTAGTCAACATCCGGAGACCTCCGTGCAAATATTTTTCTCTTGGTTTTCTCATCATGTGAAGTACAAATTAAAATAATTTAATGTTTTTTATCCAAAAAGTAGTTTACTTTGCTAAGGATTTTTATTTTTAATAAATTTTCATAGTTTATTATTATGGTTTATTATTGTGACGAATATATTAATAATGTAATTGAACACAATGGCACAGTATTGAATTGTGCCAAAATACCGATTACTCACTATGGGGGAAATTCTACATTTTAGTTCAGCAAAAAACAGGTATATTGTTTTTCAATAAACACTATTTCTTCTTAATATATTTACATTTTGGATAGCCACTACAACCGATAAATGTTTTGCCCCATTTACCCTTCTTCTCAACTAGCGGTTTTCCACATTTTGGACATTTTTCTTTTAGTTTCGCAGAAACAATATTCTTGCACTTCGGATAAGCTGAACATGCCCAAAAACTTCCAAAACGTCCAGTTTTCATAACCATTTCAGACCCACATTTTTCACACTTACCAACTTCGACATATTTATCGAGATCAATTTCTGGTTGTGATTCACTGCCCGCAAGACCTTTCATACCTTTACATTCTGGAAAACGAGAGCAGGTTAGGAATTTACCATATCTACCTAATTTTACTTGCATAGGGCTTTGACATTCAGGGCATTTTTCTTCTGAATCACCCAATATAAGAACCTGATCTTTGCTTATTTTATCTGCACTTTCGAGCTCTGACACCAAAGGCTTATACTGATTATCTATAAATGGTAGATATTTTACCTTACCTTCCGCAATATTATCGAGATCTTCTTCAACTTTTGCAGTATAAGTGTAATCTACTAAACGGTTAAAATTTGATTGCAAGAAATTTGTAACTGTAAATCCAACATCCTTTGGCTTAAGATATTTCTGTTCTTTTGTGACATAACCTCTATCAATTATCGTGCTTATTATAGTAGCATAAGTTGAAGGTCGCCCTACTCCATATTTTTCTAAAGCCTTGACCAAAGTTGCTTCGGTATATCTTGATTTCGGTTCTGTAAATTTCTGAGTTGGGATAAGTTTTTTTACTATTACTTTCTCTCCTTCATTGATTTCTCCAAGGCTTTTTAAATCTTCTGAATCCTTAAATTTCTTTCCCCAAACCTTAGAATATCCATCGAACAACAGATTATCTGCTTTAGCACTAAAACCATACTTCTTGTTATCTGTGCCCTTAGTAGAAAGAGAAATCTCTAGTTTCTCAACAACTTGAGGTGACATTTGACACGCTAGTGCTCTCTTAAAAATTATGTCATAAAGTTTTGCTGCTTGAGAACCAAGTTCTTTTGCAACTTTTTCAGTACTTACATCAAAATGAGAAGGCCTTATTGCTTCATGCGCTTCCTGAGCTAATCTAGCCTTGTTTTTGAAATAATTAGTTTTAGCTGAAAGATATTTGTCACCATAATCTGCCTTTATTTTCTCTCGTATCTGCTCAATAGCCTGCTGTGCAAGATTTACAGAGTCTGTACGCATATATGTGATATATCCTGCCTGGTATAACTGTTGTGCAAGACTCATTGTCCTCTTTGTAGAATATCCAAGAATATTATTCGAAGACTGTTGCAAAGTCGAAGTCGTAAACGGTGGTTTCGCTGACATTTGTACAGTTTTCTTTGCAATTGTATCAACAGATAGATCCTTTCCCTCTAAAGCCTTGAGCACTTCATCGGAAGAAGTTGCATTACCGATGTGTGCCTTCTTATCATTAATCTTTACTAATTCAGCAACAAAATCAGAATCTTTTGCTGTTTTACAATCTGCTTTAATTTCCCAAAATTCTTTCGGTACAAATGCTAGAATTTCGTTTTCTCTTTCAACCACCAACTTTAATGCCACTGATTGAACTCTTCCCGCAGAGAGACCATACCACATCTTTTTCCACAATAACTGTGACAATTTGTATCCTACTAAGCGATCCAACACCCTTCGTGCAATCTGAGCATCGACAAGATTGTCATCTATATGTCTTGGTTTCTTGATCGCCTCGACAACTGCATCTTTGGTTATTTCATGAAAAACTACACGCTTTGGATTCTTTAACTTTAAGGCATTCATAGTATGCCATGCAATTGCTTCACCTTCACGATCAGGGTCCATAGCAAGAAGTACTTCCCCCTCACCTTTTTTGGGGAGACTCTTTTTAAGACTAGATATAATCTTCTTCTTGCCATCCATTATTATGAATTCTGGTTTGTATTCATGTTCAGTATCAACAGCAATTTTATTTTTAGGAAGGTCAATAATATGGCCCAAAGTAGCTAGTACTTTATAATCCTTACCTAAATATTTTTCTATTGTTTTTGCCTTTGCGGGCGACTCAACTATTAATAAATTGCTCATCTTTTCTTTTCTATTTTTTAAATACTTAAAATATTAGTATACAAGTTTATTTTATATTTTTCTATTTTTTCAACAAAGTACATATTTACCGATTAAATTTTGTCTCAAAATACCCCCAACCTCAAGTTTTGTCAAATATCTGCGGATTTCATCTCGCCTAAATTCATTGATACCACAGCATATTTCTTCAAACGATAATCCCTGCCCTTGTAATATATTTTGTTGACAGTACAAAGCGACAGCAAGAAAAAGTTTTCTTTTATTTTCATTTTGAATAATGCTCATCGCACTCTTACTTGTATTTTTCTCAATAATCCTCTGAGCAAGCATTGAGCATTTACTGTTTTCCTGACATTTTGAAGAAACAATATCTTTGATAATACTGTCAAATAGACATTTTAGAATAAAATTCTGACTATTCGAATTATCATTTTCTTTATTACGAATTATTGACTCTTCAGGAGTTTTTTCATCATAAATATTATAGTTAATTACCATCAACTTCTCTCTCTCTACTTGGTTAATTCTTTCTTTTTGATCTATTTGAATATCAATCAATACTCCCAACACCCTTTCCAAAAGATTCTCCTGATCTCCTAACACACCTACTAAGTTAGCTTTATGTAACCAATTCCCTTCCCAATCTACAATATTTGCACCATTTGAAATAAGTCTATTGCACCCAATAAAACGATAATCCGTCATTTGGCCTGGCACTGCAAAAAGAAGTTTATTACACTGTTTTGCATATTCTGCGGTATATAATGCACCACTCTTCTCACCTGCTTGTGCAACAATAACTACATCGGCAAGACTCGCAATCAAACGATTTCTAATAATGAAATGCCCCTTACTTAATTTATTTGCCGGAGGGTACTCTGAAATAATCAAATCATTGTTTATTTTCGAGAATATTTTATGCCCTCCAGCAATAACTGAGATTGTCGGTACAGCGTATTTTCTTGCTTCTTCCAGAGCCACACTATCGATCCCTGTCGCCAAGCCAGTTACAAGCGCAATATTTTTACATTTTGCAACTTGCTCAACTATTCTACGGGTTGCATTTACACCATATTGATCGCAGTTTCTGCTTCCTACTACAGCAACAGTCGTACGCGACATTAACCCTATGTTCCCCCTGCAAAACAACACCGCCGGTCGATATTTCAATTCTCCAAATCGCTTTTTGTAAAGCTCGCCTTCACTATCTACTACTTCGATTCTATTTTTCTTTAACAAACTAAGATATTCCGAATATTCACCTGTTCCTTTTATCTGACCAAAAAGCTTTTTTCTTTCATCGTCCGTTAAACCAAGTAGAATATTCACGGCCCGTATGGACCCAATACCCTGTTTTGTCATCAGAAAACCTATGAGCAATTTGTATTCTTCCCCGATACCACTTTCCCTAAATCTCATAAATAGATCATAACCTACAACTATTAAAAAGATATTAAGAAAAAATGAATGATGTTTATTCACACAACCATCAGCATCGACAGTGATAACAACTACCTATATTTTTCGGGGATTGTTCTCAAGAAGTCACGAGCCACCATAGCCGCATCAGTACCTAAGGTACTATCTTCCATATAGAAAGCAAATGCATACCTCGGAGATTCGTAAGGATAGAACCCTATAACCCATGCATGAGTATGTTCATATTTTCCATCAGCATTTACAGCACCAAATTCAGCAGTACCCGTCTTTGCGGCGACAGAAAATGGTAGCTCATTAAAGAAATATAGAAAACCACTTGAGCCAACAACCGTTTCCCTCATTCCCTCTCGAACAATTTGTAATGCACTTTCAGATACAATATTTTGATTTATTGGCTCGAAATCTACCTTTTCAGTAATCTTCTCGCCATCAACCGGAGAAATCTCTTCAAAATAATTGGCAACATGAGGAGTATTCAATTTCCCTCCATTGGCAATCGCAGAAACCCAATTCACAGCCTGTATTGGTGTAACAAGCGTAATACCCTGTCCTATCACTGAGTTACATGAATCTCCTTCAGGATACCAAACCGGCTCCAACCAAGGACTTGAGGAATTAGCCAGGGCTATTTTATTCTGTGCTGATGGTAAACGACCAGGCATCTCACCTGGAATATCAATATTTGTATATTCACCTATACCAAATTTTTCGAGGTAAGGTACGAGACTATCCATATCCCAATTTCTTACCGTTTCACAAAAAAATATGTTCGATGACACTTCCAGTGCTCCAATTATGTCAATCCATCCATATGCTCTGCGACCATACTCCCAAAATGATGCCCCATTTGAGAACGAATAATCATATGTACTATTGTATTTCGTGTACCGATCAATTGCACCCGCATCTAAAGCACTAGAACCAACTATTGTTTTAAATATCGAACCAGGCGGTATTTGTGCAGAAATTGTTCGATCAAACAGAGGTAATCTCGTATCACTTGTGAGAGCTTCGTACTCACTGCTTGAGATACCATCAACAAAAAGATTATTGTCATAACTTGGATATGAAGCCATAGCCAATATCTCGCCAGTATTTACATCCATCACTATCCCGGCTCCACCATTTCCACCATAAGTATTTACGCCATTTTGTAAAGAGTTGTAGAGGTTATTCTGGATTTCATTATCAATTGTAAGATAAAGGTTCTTTCCAGGAACTACTTCGTTAATATTCATCTGAAGATCGGAAACGATATTCCCATAGGCATCTATTTCAACTGCATATTCACCTTTCTGGCCAATAAGCTCACGGTCATAATAGTATTCAACACCCGATTTTCCTACAAAATCATTCATATCTACATAATCTCTTGTCTCAAGATCATCTGCATTTACTTTTGCAACATAACCGAGAATATGTGAAGTACTTAATGCATTAGAGTAGTACCTTTTTGTAGCATCATCTACCGTAATACTGTTATCGATACTTGTGTATGCTTTAAGTTTAATGGCTTTTTCATTATCTATACCTGAAGCAACAAGTAACTCACTTAGAAAATAGTATTTATCAATATAATCTAACATTCTTTCATAGACAGAAGAGTATGTTTCATCTGGCTTTAAAACATATTCTGACCACTTCTCGCCAAGGATTTCTTCAATTTTTGCTGAGACTTTACCTAATTTTTCAGTGTCTATTTCACCTTCGTCATTATAATAATTGTCAACTGTCAAATATACATTGTATGAAGGTATATTACTTGCCAATTGAACACCATTGCGATCATAGATTACCCCTCGCGTAGGATATTCAACTCTAACCTGTAACTGATTACTCTCAGAACGATTTGAATACTCTTGACCCTTGATAACCTGTAAATCGATAATTGCCACTGTCATCAAAACAAAAACAACCGCAAAGAGTACAAAAGCATATACAGAATTCCACTTGTTAAAATGTATAGTACTTAGCTCGTCTACCTCTCCAAGATCAGAATGTGCCTTAACTGACTTAGTTGATTGTACAATCTTCTTACTCGAAAAGATGTCTTTTTCAAGATTATTTTGGATTTTCTTGGAAAACTTGAAATTCATAATAGGAAATTTAAATTTTTATTTTTTTCTGTGACTGACCCCATAACTGTTTCTGAACAGATATGGAACTTACTGCCTCAATAACGATTAAGACAATAATATCGAAAATCACCATACCAATAATACCCCAACCCATCTGCCATTGGTGAGTAAATAAATAAAGTGAAGTATGAAATACAATGAACGAGACTGAAAACAACACATACCTTTGTACCACCCCATTATCACTCAAAAAAAGTTTTAACACAGTGAAAAAGATAATTGAAATCGCGAAACAAGCTAATACAGTGCCCAAAGGCAACAAAAATGAAATATCCATAACAATACCCATAAATAGAATAAGTAAAAACCTTGGGACAGTTAGTGTTTCGTTATTGTACCAGTAAATAGCTAATACAAGCAGGATGCTGCCTAATCCCAATCCCCAAATAAAGTTTTCTACAAAAGGTAATAAGATAAAACCAAATAATGTCATCATAATTCTACTACCACCCATCTTATATCATTGTAACTCAAAGGCAATTGAACCTCGGCCTGCTGATAAGAATCACCAGGCTTACTTGTAATATTACCTAGTGTTCCACTTAAAAGTAGTTTACCGACTTTTGCATCATCCACTAAAATATAATCGCCCTGCAACACAGGTGCATTTGTAGCAATATTTTCTACCTTAACACCAGAAATCGAACCTACCATCAGCCCCTTTACACAATCTGTCTGTATCGTATCAATGGCTGGTGTTTTACATATGCTGACTTCCAACTTGCTGTTTTTACTTTCAGGCAACATAACCTTTGACAATTTATCCGAAACTTCAAAAGTTATCCCAAGAAATATTTCACCACTTCTAACAACCATACCCTCTGAAATACCATCTAAACGGCCCTTGTTTATCAAAATATAATCACCACCTGAATAAATACCTCCGCCAATACTCTGAGCTTCAACTATTTTTATCTCACTCTGCTGAAATGACTGTTGGTATGCTATCTCACTTTTAATAAAAGCATTCTCATCATAGACAGATTGAAGCGTAGCTAATTGCGATTTTAAATTTGCATTCTCGACTGTCAAATTATTGTTTTCATCTCGCATCTGATTAAAATAGACAAAAGATCCAAAAAAGTTTTTGACATCATTTGCACCATTATTCATCCAATATGAAATTGGTTCAACAAAATAACCTATACTATTTCTTAGGAAATCTCCTACCGGCAAAAAATTGGTAGAAATTGTTAGCAACGTTATCCCGACAAATAATAGCACCCACTTTAATTTGTTATTCTCTAACTTTATCATCGCCTAATAATATCATATCTCGGATCAAAAACACACACCATCTCCATAAAAGATAGCCAAGATTTATATAGCAAAAAATACCTATTGAAAAAACTACAAAACACTAAAGATAGTACTATTACTGAAGCAAATTTCATATTATGGGGTAATAATTATTGAAGCTCATCCCAAGATCTCTGGATACGTTGCAATAATTCAATGTGATCAAGCATTAATGCTGTACCTTTAGCAACAGCAGAAAGTGGCTCTTCACTAATTTTTACAGGAAGTTTCAACTCCTCTTGAAATAGTTTATCAATACCCTTTATCATAGCTCCGCCCCCTGCAAGATAAACACCTGAAGATATTAAGTCAGAGAGTAACTCTGGAGGTGTCTCTTCGATTGCATCCTTAATCGCGTCTAAAATCTTGATGATCGAATTCATTATTGCCTCACGAGCCTCAATACTTGAAAACTCAACTGATTTTGGCAAACCACTAATTAAATCTCGACCTTGTATAATGACTGATTTTTCTTCTTTTAATGGATAAGCAGAACCGATTGCGATTTTAACATCCTCGGCAGTGCGCTCACCAATAAGTAGATTATACTTTTGTCGTGCATAATTTATTATATCCTGGTCCATTTCATCACCTGCAACCTGCAACGTTTTATCAACTACAATATCTCCAAGTGAAATAACTGCAATGTCTGTCGTACCACCACCTATATCAATTATCATGCTTCCAGAAGCCTCTTCGACCGGAAGCCCCGCACCGATTGCTGCAGCCATTGCTTCTTCAACAATAAATACTGATCGTGCGCCTGCGGTTTTCGCTGCATCGATGACAGCCTGCCTTTCAACTTCAGTAACCGAAGAAGGAACACCAACAATTACTCTTGGTCTCGGAATAACGAATGTTTTTGGAGAATATCTATGCACCTTTTCGATAAAATAATGAATCATTGCCTGCGTAGAATCGAAATCGGAAATAACTCCATCTCTTAGTGGCCTACTTGCAACAACATTTGCAGGAGTACGACCTATCATTTGTCTTGCTTCTAAACCAACTGCTAATACAGTTTTATTTTTTTTGTTAATGGCAACTACTGATGGCTCAGATATAACAATACCCTTCCCTCGTAAGAAAACTAATGTATTGGATGTACCAAGGTCAATGCCGATATCGTATGTAACTAGATTTAATAATGAGTCAAATAACATAGCTGTATTCTATCAGATTTATTAGTTTATTCAAGGTTAAATGTCTTTCAGACGAATTTTTTACTAAGCTACCTCAAAAAGTTCAAGGCTAGAAAATAATAAGAAATATTGGAATGAAAGAGATATATTTGAAATTAGGACCTATTCTGAGACCTTTGAATCACCTTCTGAAGCTCGCAATTTTTTGTAACATTTCATACAAACTGTTGCCTTAACAATCTTTCCATCTACTTCAAGGTTTACTTTACGAACATTTGGTCTAAAAACTCGAGTATTTCGAGGAGCTTTAAAACGCCAACCGACTGAGTGGTGATGTTGTATTCTTTTTCCTGCAATTGTTGATTTTTCGCATAATGCGCAATATTTTGACATAGATTTAGCAATAAACTGAATGCTTGTTTCATTAAGCTACGTGTGATAATATCAAAAAGTCATAATATTTGCAAGTGGATATCAATAATTTATTATCTATCAAAAATTACTGACTACTAAATATCATATTTTACAATAATAAATGCTCGATCAAACAATGGAAATATCTATTATATCAATCATAAATGTCGCAATAATAATTGTAGTTGTCCTACTAAGCTCAACTGTCCATGAATACGCCCACGCATTAGTAGCAACGAAACTTGGCGATTATACAGCAAAATCTGTTGGCAGACTAACTCTTAATCCACTAAAACATATTGACCCAATAGGATTAATTGCAATGGTCGTTGCGCGTATTGGCTGGAGCAAACCAGTACCAATAAATGAAGCTAATTTTGTAAAACCTGTAAGAGACACAGCTTTAGTCGCTTTAGCTGGACCAATATCTAACCTTTTTCTAGCTTTAGTTTTCGCAGGTTTATACCACATAATTCCTGGGGATCTAATACTTGTTCAAACATTAATATACTATTTTGTACTGATAAATCTTTCTTTGATGGTTTTCAATCTTATACCTTTACCCCCACTTGATGGACACAGAATAATGCGGGTAATATTACCTGACAAAATACGCACCTTTTGGGAACAAACTGAGAGATACGTACCATTTATCTGGTTACTTATTTTCTTACCTTTTTCCCCACTGAGTTTTATCTTTTCAGCTTTCATAACTACTGTCCTTTCAGGATTACTAAGTATTTTAGGTATTTCATAAGAATTGTGATTTTCCTCAGCTACACTTTTATCAATTAGTTTTCTTACTTTCGAAGTCAGTATCAAGATGGTTTAGGAGAAAATAATAATTATTAGGCCGAAGTTAAGTGGCATTAGAAATAAGTCGTTTTTTAAAACTTTATTCTAACTTTACAGATTCTTTGAGCATGCAAAGCAAGCTATAGTAATTTTCCAGGGGATGTAAATACAGGTGATCATCATAAGCCGCTACACTTTTTGCTTCTATAACAAATGAAATTCATCACATATTTTATGCTTAATATTATATGAGATTGTGTTATTTTGAGTAAGATTTATCACCTTGTATAAAATCGTAAATCATATAAGAATGTATTAGGCTCTGGCAGACGAATAGGAGGAACACCTTCGTCCGTAACGCACAGTGTTAGATCCCAAAATCGCTCAATCCCGTGGGATTGAGTTGCGGGGTCACAGTCTCTTTATTGGGACGTGCAAGGCTTCTCCTTGCTGTCAGAGCCACTCACTTTTTCCACTTTAGTTAGCTAAAAATCAATATTTCCACAAGCCCTATTCCGAATATTTTAGAGCATATATCATTAAGACCTTCTTTTCACATTTCATTGAACAAATAACACAATCTATGTCCAGTATTTCTTGTACAATCTTGACTTAAAAAATACGACAATATAAAATCACGGTAGCAAATTATCAAGCATTTCCATTTTCTCGGTCGATGTTGTATAATCACTGACGCAGATAGATCTCAGGCAAAAAACATCTATCAAGAGAGTCGATGTTCTTTAAAATTAATTATTATTTGCCGAAGTAGCTCAGTTGGTTAGAGCAGCTGTTTTGTAAACAGCAGGTCGAGAGTTCGAATCTCTCCTTCGGCTCCACTATGCAGGGGTGGCAGAGCGGTCAAATGCACCAGACTGTAAATCTGGCGTCCTTGTGACTACACAGGTCCAAATCCTGTCCCCTGCATTTTTTTGCACAATAAAAAGACTTGAAAAAGCTTTTCTTGAGATTTATTAAAAAGACAATAATAAAATTAGCGATATCAGCATAGAGTTTTTTCAAATTTTCTTATATAGTTCGCTGGATTAGCTCAGAAGGCTAGAGCACATTCTTGGTAAGAATGAGGTCCCGGGTTCGATTCCCGGATCCAGCTCTGTATCCCCTTTTCCAATTTTTCATCAAATAAAGACCCGAGAGTAATAAAGTCATAACAATGTTTTTGACAAAGCGAATTATCCTAGTATAATTATTTGTTAACCTCTCAAATTCTCAATTATGAAGAAAAATTCTTTCGATATTGTTATTGTCGGTGCTGGTCCTGCAGGTATGTTTGCAGCTTATGAAATAGCATCGAAATCTCCTAACAGTAGAATAGCTCTACTAGACATGGGGCATTTAGTTGAAAACAGAAATCCTAAAGAAGTAATGCAAGGTTTCGGTGGTGCTGGTACTTTTTCAGATGGCAAATTGCACTTTACTCCTAAGCTATCACATGAAAAAGCTTTTCGTTATATCTCGGCTGAAGAATATACAAAAATATTAGATTCTATCGAAAAGAAATTTCTTGATTCTGATATAGATGGTATTTCATACCCCGAAGATCCAAAACTCGCACAAAAATTAGTAAACGAAGCTCACCGTAAAGATATTGATTTAATAGTTCGGAAAGCTCGTCATGTTGGCACAGATCGGCTTCACACGTTTATTCAAGATTTTCAGAATGAGTTAAAATCGCTAGGTATCAGCTTAATCGAGAATTGTAAAATCAGCGATTTATTAGTTGAAAATTATAAAGATAATAAAAAAATTTGCACTGGAGTCATACGAGAAGATGGCTCAATTATCAAAGCAAAGAAAGTTCTTGTGGCACCCGGTCGCATTGGAACACGTTGGCTACAAACTATAAGTTTAAAATATGAAATAAATTATGTTTATGATACTGTAGAAGTTGGTGTCAGAGTTGAATTTCCTGCAATAATCATGAAAAAGTATTCCGAGGCATTATACGAAGTCGTTTTTAAAATTAGGACTCCAACCTTTGACGATATAGTTAGGACTTTTTGCTCTTGTCCAAACGGAGTTGTGGCAACAGAAAAATATCCAGGTTTTGTATGTGTAAATGGGCATTCCAACTCCTCTCATGACTCACAAACATCTAATTTTGCTTTTCTCTGTGAGGTAAATCTTACAGAACCCGTGGAAAATACTGTCGCTTATGCAGAATCAATTGCCCGATTAGCATCAACTATTGGGGGTAATAAACCAATTTTACAAAGGCTAATTGACCTAAAAAAAGGTCGGAGGAGTACATGGAGTCGTATTGATAAAACAATTTTCAAACCTTCGCATACAGAAGTAACACCTGGTGATATCTCAATGGCACTTCCACACAGAATAATCGTAAATATCCTTGAAGGGCTAGAAATCCTTGATAAAGTTATGCCCGGAATTAACGGAGCCTCTACCCTGCTTTATGCTCCTGAAGTAAAATTTAGATCTTCGATTATCGAAACAGATAACAACCTTGAGACCCAGCTTAAAAATCTTTTTGTGGCCGGTGATGCTTCAGGATTATCAGGCACGATAACCGGTGCAGCTGCTACTGGCATAATGGCTGGACGTGGGATTATCAACACTTTAAAAAATACCGTATCAGAATAAGGGTTTTAATAAGTAAATATTCTGTTTATGTAAGCTGTTGTAAATTAATCCAGAATATGAGATAATAACCCAATTGACCCCGAGCGAAATTTCTCATATAATCACTTGTATTTATTCGTAAAGTAATTTAGCTATTATTTATTTCAACATGGCAAAGAAAAACAAGAAAAATTATATCGGTTTAGAGTGCGTTGACTGCAAAAACAGAAATTACACTCAGTTGAAAAGTAGTAACATGAAAGACAAAATGACAATTAATAAGTTTTGTCCAAAATGTAACAAACATACCGAGCATAAAGAAGGAAAAATTAAATAGATATTGGTTCATTAGCTCTTTATAATTAGTGGGATTGTGACTCGCTATATTTTACCTTAACAACTAGCGTAACAGATTACTTAAAATACAGTTTGCGGGCCCATAGTTTCAATGGTAAAACAGCGGTCTCCAAAACCGTAGTTCCACGTTCGAGCCGTGGTGGGCCTGTTTTTCTTTTATCGATTGATAATTTTTATCTCGATAAAATTGTTCTAGTTTAAACATTAAAGTTATGAAAAAAATAAAACTTGAAAAAATTGATTTTATTGTAGTATTAGTCGCATGGATCATCTTTGGTCTTGTAGCAGGTATCATCAGCTATTTGGCACTTGGATTAACTTACGCACTTATTATCGGTGTCGGCGGTGGCTTATTATTAGGTATTATCACGGATTTAGCCCGCGTTCTATTACTTGACGGTGTAGTTTTCCCTTCAGTGAAACAGTTAGTATCATTAACAGTTTATACATTTACTATTTGTGTTCTTCTGACATTATTTATTACACTTTTAGATACAGTGTTTAGATTGATAGTGACACAATTCTAGGATTTTTTACAATTAATTTTTTTATACAAAAGAAATGGCAGTGACAAAAAGAAAAACACGAAAAGTTAGAGTATCAGCAGATCAGGTACTTGGTAAAACAAAAAAAATATCACGCAAAGATGAAGCTAAAAATATTAAAGAAGCTACTGAAGGTGAGAATAATGTTGAAAACCTAAAGAAATATAGCCAAGATAAGAAATGGTATGTTGTAAATACACAGACTGGACATGAAGTAAGCGCTTCAAAAGCTATGAAACAAAGAATTGAAGCAACTGGTCTTGACGATTTCATCGGAGAGATTATAGTGCCAACACAAAAGAAAATTGTTATCAAAAACGGACAACAAGTTGTAAAAGAAGACAGAATTTTCCCAGGATACTTACTTATCAACATGGTCCTTAATGAGAAAACATGGGAATTGATAGTTAATACAGATGGCGTTACTGGTTTTGTCAGAACGGATAAATATCCGAGGCCTCTACCTGAAAACGAAGTAAAAGCCATAATGAAGTACATGGAAATAGAGCAACCAGCTTACCAAGCTTCATTCAATGTAGGTGATGCTGTGAAAATCACCGAAGGTCCATTTGCTGATTTTATCGGCAGTGTACAAAAGATTGATGCAACCAAAGGTAAAGCAGAGGTTCTTATCTCATTCTTGGGACGAGAAGCACCTGTTGAATTGGACTTCACTCAGATAGTAAGACTGTAGAATACTAATTAAACTTAAATTATGAAATTAAAAATATGGCAAAAGAGATAACAAAAGTAATAAAGATGGTTATCCCAGCAGGAGCTGCAAGAATGGGACCTCCAATTGGTCCTACACTATCTCCTTATGGTATCAATGGACAAGATTTTTGTAATCAGTTCAATGAAAAAACAAAAGAGATGGGTGGAATCCTTACACCAGTAATACTCACAATCTACAAAGATAGAACTTTTAGTTTTATCTTAAAAACACCCCCAACATCAGAACTTATAAGACGAGAGCTCAAAATCTCTAAGGGTTCAGAGACACCAAACTTAAAGAAAGTTGGTAAAATAACTCAGGATCAACTAAAAAAGATTGCAGAAGTCAAAATGGTTGACCTAAATACTACTGATATGGCACAAGCAACAAAAATCATTGCAGGTACAGCCAAACAGATGGGTATTGAAGTAATAGAATAACCTAATTTTAGAATTGAAAACAATGGCAAAACACGGAAAAAAATATCAAGAAATAGTAAAGAAACATACTACAACAGCGATGCCAATCGAACAAGCAGTAAAAGAAGTTAAAAAATCTTCATACTCAAAATTTGTTGGCACAATGGAATTACATGTTGCAATAAATGTCCCAAAAGAGAAAGATGCAAAATCAATCAAAGGATCTATTGCTCTACCCTATCCTATCGCTAAATCGATAAAGATTGCAGTTATAACAACTCCTGAGAAATTCGATGAAGCAAAGAAAGCAGGAGCAGATCTTGTAGGCCTTGATGAAATAATCAAAGATGTAAAAGCTGGCAAAATAGATTTTGATATCCTTGTCGCAACACCTGATGTCATGCCTAAAATAGCTATCCTCGGTAAAGAGCTCGGTCCAAAAGGACTTATGCCAAACCCAAGGAACGGTACAGTTGCAACAGATTTAACAGGTACGATAAGTGAATATAAGAAAGGTAAAATGACATTTGCATGTGATGAAAGTGGCGTTATGCACTTTGTAGTAGGAAAAGCCGACATGGAAGATCAAAAAATCATTGATAATGTAAATGCTTGTATTGCAAAAACTGCAGAAATTGTCGCTAAACCAGCAAATCAAGCTATCAAAACAGCTCATATCTCTGTTTCAATGGGTCTTGCAAATAAGATTATTGTTGAATAATTGAGATTAATTGTTTAGATAACTTTTATCGAAGATAGAAAACAGTCGAGAAATCGGCTGTTTTTTTTTAATCCCTGGACTTTCGATTCTGTAATTTCTCCATTCCCCTATCAATAAATGTCTTTACGGTGACACTTGAAATAATCGCAAGCTTAGTATATAATACCCACAGTCGAAGAAACAGTGTTAATTGGTTTACTGACAAATTAGAGAAATCTAGCTTATAAATCAATTATTAATTGCTTGTCAGCACTGTGAGACTAAGTTGATTCAAATAGTAGACAATTTATTACGGAAGGTACTTAATTGTATCGTAAGCGTATTTCATGCTATTGAGTCTTTTTTACATAACTTAAAGTTTAAAGCAAATGCCAAAACTAAAGACAGATAAAGAGCAATTGCTTGATAGTTACAAAGCTATACTTGCCGAAAGTGCAGGTTTTATTGCAATCAATCCTGATAGGATCGACAATGTAACAATCACCGATTTCAAAAAGAAATTGGCAGAGCAAAATGCAAAATATGTTGTTGTAAAAAACACATTATTCAAATTGGCACTGCAGGATAAAAATCAGCCACTCAAAGCATCAGAATTTGATGGTCAAACAGCGATTATCGCTTATAAAGAAGATCCAACTGTAGTTGCAAAATTGTTAAAAGAAGTTCAGACAAAAAATGAAGACCTATTAGGCTATAAATTCAGCGTTGTAGATAATGCCTATTTTGATGAGAAATCAACAGCAGGATTGGCAGAAATCCCATCAAAGCCAGAATTATTAGCAAAATTACTTGGTTCTCTAAATGCTCCACTTACAGGATTTATGAATGCTGTAACTGGCAATGTTAGAGGTTTTGTAAGAGTATTAGGTGAGTTATCGAGCAAAGGCAATTAAGCCTTAAATAATAGTATTTAATTTATAATATTTACAAAAATGGCAGAAGAGACAAAAGCACTTCCAACATTATCAGAGAATGCAACAAAAGTTCTAGAGATTGTAGAAAAAATGTCAGTACTAGAGTTAGCAGACCTCGTTAAAGTTATGGAAGAGAAATTTGGAGTAAGTGCAGCAGCTCCAGTAGCAGTTGCAGCAGCAGCTCCAGCAGCAGCCGCAGAAGAAGAGAAAACATCATTTGATGTAGTTCTTACAGATGCAGGTGCAAGAAAAATCGATGTAATCAAGGTCGTAAGAGCAATTACAGAGATGGGTCTTGTAGAGGCAAAGAATCTTGTTGAATCAGCACCTCAGAAGATTAAAGAGGGTGTTTCAAAAGATGCAGCAGCAGAAATTCAGAAGCAATTCGAAGAGGCTGGTGCTAAAGTTGAATTAAAGTAATTTGATTCAAAATCAATTGTAAAGAAAGGCTCCCCTTAACCGGGGAGTTTTTTTTTATTAATACACACCAGACGTTTTTGTGAGATTTATAGTATGCCACCAACCACATCGCGTTCCAATCAACTCCACCCATGACTACCCATGCTCTGATTGATTTGTCACCCTTCTCACATTAAAATTCTGAGTACTTAAACTAATTTTCTTGTTAAGTATTATGAATGATATTCAATTTCTCACATTAAAAGTATTTGGCAATGATGATCGTATTTTAAGCTGTTTTATAAGCAATATCTCTGTTTTCCTCAATAACTGAGATTACTTTTGCCAAAGCAATTTTTAGCTTGGAAGCTTCAACAACGAAACCAGATGCACACTTGTGACCTCCACCATTTAATTTCTTCGAAAATACTGTTGTATCAATAATATCTGACATTGATCTAAAAGAGCCTTTATATATTATCTTTCCATCAGGATATAATTTTGGTGCAAGTATAAAACCCCACTTATTTGGCTCAACTATACGCAAGAAATGATCCATAAAGTGATGACAAGCTGAAGAATATTCATCATCAGTAAGTTGATCTTTAACATTTTCATTGTAAAAAGTTTCGCTAATAAAGCTATAATTGTAATCTTCCCCATATGAATAGTTTTCTATCAGATGGCTAATGACTTTTAGTTGGTCTCTAGTGACATAATCCGATAACAACTGGACATATTCGATGTCTGTACCTCGATCAATAATATCGGATACTATGTTGAAAGTTTTGCGATGATTAAGGTTTTTGTATCTAAAACGGTTTGTGTCACCGATAATACCCAAAAGTATAAGTTCATCAGAGCGATCAAAAAATGGGTATTGTAGATCTGTTATGAATACATCATACACAAGTTCACATGTTGAAGTAGTGCTCGTATTATAATAAATATCATATTTATCTGTAAAACCATCAAAATGGTGATCAAAGGTTATCGTAGATATTGAATTCAAAGTAACAAAATCGCGTGCTTTACCACCCTCAATCCTTGAAAACCTATCCCAATTTTGGCCAT
>Ga0116187_1001489_pt1 | contig 24651 bp, 14 predicted proteins | sample AD_JPNNA6_MetaG_FD_89755 | JGI IMG/M metagenome (GOLD analysis project Ga0116187, IMG submission 89755) | Active sludge microbial communities of municipal wastewater-treating anaerobic digesters from Japan - AD_JPNNA6_MetaG | ecosystem: Engineered > Bioreactor > Anaerobic > Digestate | place... | reverse complement strand
CCCGGCAGCAGAGGCCGGGAAGCGGAGGCTTCGCGGAGCATCGGCTTGTCGGAATGAAACGCTTGATCTAATCAAACGTTTGAATTATACTATCTTGTGTACCAACTGTGAGGACCTGGCGTGAAACTCCGTACAAATGACAACGGGCCGTTGGCCGGCGAATATGAAGGTATAAAGCGGGACCTGATTGTCGCGGCCGGAGAACTTTTTGCGGATAAAGGGGTCGAGGGTACCTCAGTACGCGCGATTGCGAAACGCTGCGGGGCCAACATCGCGGCCATAAACTACCATTTTGGCAGCAAGGAGAACCTGTATACCGAGGTACTGCGTTACGCCATGACGGAGACGCGTTGTTCCGTAGCGCAGGAACTGTTGAAGGACGACACGTGGTTTACCGCGCCGGCCAAGAAGGCCGCAGCCGTCAGGATGATCGTCAAGGAGTATTTCTTGCAGTATTTTTCCACGAAACGCCCGAGCTGGCTGGGGCGCGTATTGATTCTCAGCATGGTGTATCCGACAGCCTCAATGGAAGTTGCGACGCGTCAAATGAAAACCCCGGAAAACGAGGCCCTGATGAAGGTGTTTCAGCGCTGCAAACCCGGCCTGCCCACGGAGCAGGCGCAGTTCTTCGCCCTCTCCCTGGTAGGACAAATCGCATTCTACGTTCTTGCCAAAGCGGGCATTCTGGCAGCACTGGGCAAGACTACATATGACGAAGCGTTCTTGAACAAGGCGGAGAAACATATTGGCGACCTTATCCTTACCTCACTTGGTTTGCCGTTGACGGGCACGGTTTCCTGAAGGAGCTCGTATGGATTTGCTATGTACACCAAGGAACAGCCTCTGTCCGCATCAGGGCATTCTTTTTCCGGCGTGGCCAGGAACAAGTGTTGACCGCTATGGCACGCAACGCGCTTTGCACAAGCTGGATTGCGGGAAAGGTTGCTGAAATTGGCGAGTTTGATCATAAGACGGAATCAACTGGCGATTGCCTTGTCGGCGCTGGCGCTCATGGCGGGATGCGAGCGTTCGGACAACGCCGCTCCCCAGCAGGCAGGGACGGAGCGGCGCTTCCCGGTGGCGGTGGCCGCCGTGCAGGAACGCACCTTCGAAGAGCGGGTCACCGTTCAGGGCACCGTGTTGCCGAAGTCGTACGCCATGGTGGCGCCCCGCATGAACGGCGTGGTCACGGACGTGTTTGTCGAGGAAGGGGACCGCGTTGAAGCCGGCCAGACCCCGCTCTTCCAGATAGACAAAGAGGTGGTGACCCAGGCCTACGAAATGGCGCTGCAGGACCTGTCGGTGGCGGAATGTGCGCGCCTGGACGGGGAAGCGCAGGTGGTCGCCGCTCAGGCCCAATACGACAAGGCCAAACTGGACCACGATCGGATTGAACGCCTGTTTGAACAGAACGCGGTTCCCGCCGACGCCTTGGACCAGGTACGGGCGGGTTTCACGGTTTCGGAAGCGCAACTGCAACGCGCCAAGACCGCCGTGAGGCTGTACAGCGAACAAGAAAAGAAAGCGGCCGCCGCGGTGGAGGTCGCTAAGAAGCGCCTCGACGACTCCCTGATTCTCAGTCCGATCAGCGGCTTCATCAGTTATCGCGGCAAGAAGGTCGGCGAATATGGCGAGGCCGGAACCCCCATCATCCGCGTCGCGGATACCAGCGTGCTGGAAGTATCGGCCTTTATGCCCGGAGAATACTATCCGCGCCTGAAAACCGGCGAAACAACCCTGCGCGTAACGGTCAGCGGCATCGACGTGGGAATGCTGCCCATCGCGTACAAGAGCCCGGAAATCAGCGAGCAGTTGCGCACCTTCGAGGTCAAATGCCTGGTAGAAACGCCGCCCGAAGGGGTGGCGCCCGGCGCGATCGCGCAGGTCGATGCCGTGCTCGAAACACGTACGGGGCCGGGCGTCCCGCAGGATGTCATCCAGATGCGGGAAGGCAAATCGATGGTCTTTGTCCTCGACGGTGACAAGGCCAAGGCGGTCGAAATCCACGCCGGGCTTGCCACGGACGGCTGGACCGAAGTGCTCGACGGAGTCCTGGCTGCGGGCACACCCATCATTGTCAAAGGCTACAACCTTGTGAACGACGGCTCTCCCGTGGACGTGGTCGGAGAGGAGAAGTAGATGTCGCTCTCCGGTTTCTCGATCCGCCGTCCGGTGGCTATGAGCTGCCTGTTCATCGGGCTGACTCTGCTCGGGTTCAACGCCTACCGCAAAATGGGTCTCGAACTCATGCCGAAGATAGACCTCCCCTATATCACCATTGTCACGGTCTACCCCGGCGCCACCCCCGAGGAAATCGAGACGGACATCGCCAAGCGCATCGAGGATGAAGTCACTTCCATATCCGGGCTGAAACACGTCACTTCGACCTGCGTCGAGAACATGTGCCAGACCCTCCTCGAGTTCGAGTTGTACGTCAACCAGGACATCGCGGCCACGGACGTGCGCGAGAAGCTTGACCTCATCCGGGACGATTTTCCCCAGGGCGTGGAAGACCCCAAGGTGGTCAAGTACGACATCAACGCCAAGGCCGTCCTCACCATAGCCCTGACCGGAAACAGGTCCATTGATGAGCTTTTCGACTACGCGGACAATGAGCTGCGCGACCGGCTCTCCGTCCTGCCGGGCGTGGCCAGCGTAGAGCTGGAAGGCGGCGCGGAACGCGAGGTCCATATCCTGGCGGACCGCAATAAGCTGGCCGCGCGCGGCCTGACCTCACTCAACCTGGTCCGGGCGATCCAGGAGGGGGTGCGTACCATCCCGTCCGGGCGCATCCGCTCGCACGGCACGGAGTATTCCGTCAAGTTTGACGCCGATTACAAAGAACTCGCCGCCATCGGCGACATCGAAGTAGCCGGCAAGGACGGCCAGCGCACCTATATCAAGGATGTGGCCGAGGTCAGCATGGGCACCGGGGAATTGCGCCAGATCGCTCACGTGGACGGGCGCCAGGCTGTCGCCATCCGAATCATCAAACGGTCGGAAGCCAATGCCGTCAAAGTCATCGACGCCGTTCGCGGCGCCTTGGACCGAATGGGGAATGAACTGCCCGGGGGCACGGAGCTGGTGTGGGTTACCGACGACGGCACGTTCACCCGCGCCATGGTCAAGGATGCGTGGGCTAACGTGGGCCAGGGCATACTGCTGACCGGCCTGATCCTTTTTCTGTTCCTGCACAATTTCCGCACGACCCTTATCATAGTCATCACCATGCCGCTGACAATTGTCATCGGCCTCTTCTTCATGCATATGGCCGGGTACACCATTAACGTGCTCACGCTGATTTCACTCGGCATGTCGGTGGGCATCCTGGTGACCAACTCCATAGTGGTGCTGGAAGTCATCGTGAGACACCTCGAAACGGGCCTTTCGCCCGGGGAAGCCGCGAGGGCCGGCGCCGGGGAATCTTTCATTCCGGTACTCGCAAGCGCTGGCACGAATATCGTCGTCCTCTTCCCCCTGGCCATGATGCCGGGCATGGTGGGGTTGTTCGTCGGGCCCTTCGCCATGACCATGGTCATCGTTACCGCTGTGTCCCTCTTCATGTCGTTTACGCTAACGCCCATGCTGGCCAGTCTGATTTTGAGACCCGCGAAGAAAACCAGCCGCTCGCCGCTGGCCGTCCTGGGAAGGCTCTGGGACCGCGGGTTCGACTTTGTGGCGAACCTGTACAAGGGGCAACTGCGGTTCTTTGAGCGCCACCGTATCGCCGCCTTGTTTTTCATAGCCGTGATTGTGGCCATCTTCGCACACAGCCTGTTCATCGGCAAGAATCTCGGCTCGTCCATGATCAGGGAAGCCGACCGGGGCGAGGCATTCGTGAAACTGGAATTCCCGACCAGTTACGACCTCGCCAGAACCACCGAAGAAGTCCTCGTTATTGAGGAACGTCTTCGTTCCCTGCCGCACTTGCGCCACATGCTGACCACCATCGGCAAGGTCCAGAGCATGATGGGGCAGACCTCCGAGGGAGTTCACCTCGCCCAAATACTGCTTCGTTTCAACGAACGCACCGAGCGCCCGGAAACCATGGATGACATCCTGAACCTGATTCGTGAACGAGTACAGAATTACCCCGGCGTTATCGCGACGTTGTCCGTTGCCAATATCACCGGCGGCCAGGAATCGGACGTGGAATTCGAGATCTCGGGTCCGGATTTGGCCACGCTGGACCGGCTTGCGCTTGAGGCGCAGACTGCGGCGCAGAACATCCCCGGATTTCGCGACCCCGACACCACGACCCGCCACGGAAAACCTGAGTTGCGTGTCAAGCCAAACCGGGCCGTTCTGGCCGACCTGGGTTTTGCGCCTACCTCGCTCGGCACCGCTTTGCGAGGAAACATCGAAGGTATCACGGCGGGCACCTTCAAGCGCGAGGCGCGAAACTACGACATCGTCGTCAAGTTCGCCGAAGAAGAAGGGAAAGACCAGGTGCGCGACTTCCTTTTCCCCGCCGCACCCGGACGGCCCATGGCCCTGGAAACCCTTGGTGTCGTCGAGGAGTCTCTTGCTCCCGTACAGATCACCCGCGTGGACAAACAGCGCGTATCCAAGTTTTTTGGCAACCTCGCTCCCACGTTGCCTCTGGGAACAGCGACCGCAAGACTGGAGGCCGAATTCATTAAGCAGACCGGCTTGCCACCGGGTTACGCCCTCAGGTTTGCCGGAATCTACGAGGTGATGTCCGAAGGCATGGACGCGCTCCACGAGGCAGGGCTCATCGCGAGCCTGCTGGTGATTCTCATGCTGGCGGCTCTCCTGGAATCCTTCAAGCAGCCGGTGCTCATCCTCGTTACGTTGCCCCTCGGCCTGATCGGCGTATTGTATTCCCTGTACTGCGGCGGGTACAGCATGGGCATTTTCACCATGATGGGAATCGTTATGCTGATCGGCATTGTCGTGAACAATGCCATCCTCATCATGGACCAGTTCAACGCGCACGTCAGCGAAGGCGTTCACCGGCACCAGGCCATGATCAGCGCCGCCCGCGAGGAGTTGCGGCCCATAATCATGATCACCCTTGCCGCCGTGCTCGGCATGCTGCCCCTGGCTTTCGGACGCGGGATCGGCGCCGAACCCCGCAACGACGTCGGCCTGGCCTCGGCCGGCGGCATTCTCATCTCGGGCATATTCACGGTCTACGTGGTACCCATCCTCTACGGTTTTTTCACGCGCAAACCCAAGACGAACAAGAACGGTTCCCCCGCCTCATCCACCGGGGAAGATGCTGCCATGCAGGTTCCCGGCGGCGCCGAATAGCGCTCCGCTATCGGAATGGTTCGGAAACCGAGCGGTCCAGTCATCTCTCCGAGTTACAGAGGTGGTGCGCCCGGGACCGCCCACAGCGTGTCTCATTTTCGATGAGGACCTACTCTACGGCGAGCAGGAAACGGCCGACCCCGTTCTCCGAATGGATGTCGGCCGGATTTGCGTCGTGCTCGGTGTTGGTGCCGAGGTAATAGAACCACCACGTGTTTGGCGCGTCGCCCGGCACCGCGCCGGGGCCAACGTACACGCCTTTGGTGTCGAATTTCGTGCCGAGGTCCACCACCGGCTCACGTCCGTAGCGGGTGAAATGGACGCCGTCGGCGCTCCACGCCAGGTGGCTCCGTACGGTCTGATTCCTGGTGTAGAACGCTGCCGGAAACATCACGTAGAACCGGTCGCCGAGCTTCGTGGCCGCGTTCGAATAGAACTGCATGCCTTCCGGGTCACGTTCATCGTGACTGAGTATCTCAACCGGATCGGGGAAATCCCCAAAATGGTCCGACTCGGTGTACCCGACAACACGCACGCCGCCCCATCCCCCCCGCCATATCCGCGTGTACAGGCGGTAGGCGCCGCCGTCCGGAATGCACGTCGTCGTAGTGTCAGAATTCCTGGGGCTGAGCGGCTTCGGAATCAGCGCCCACTGCATGCCGTCGGCCGATGTTGCCCCGAACACCTGCCAGGCCTGTTCCCCTTCGTGGAAGCGCTGCCAAATCATCTTGTACTTCTCAGCGGCGCTCTTCCCTTCGTCCACGAAGACGTACGAGAACGCAAACCCGCCTGCCTGCGGACCTGACAAGAGTATGTTGTTGTTTTTGTTGCCCCCGTATTCCACGAGCCCGAGAACGGGCTTGGTCCAATGAACCCCGTCCGGAGACTCCGCGTAACACAGATATGCGTCATCGTCGCGCTTATAGTTGCGGTCATACGCGCCGTACCACATGCGCCAGCGCTCGCCCTCGCGGAGCACGGTCCCGCCGTTGACGCAATAATCTTCCCACGGCTTGTCCGCCCATAGCAGCGGCTCCACGGTACGTTCGCGGATATGAAACACCGGCGCTCTATCTTCCACGCCATTTTCCGGCGCGCTGCCGGGGCCTGGCTCCGCAGAGGCAACCAGACAGAAAACAGCCCCCATCAGAGCAACACACGCGTCAGACATTGTCAGCCTCCTGAGGAATGGAACGACAATACCATGAAACAAGGACCGCGCCAAACAAGCACGCGCCGCTGTGGATAGTGCTCCGGCCGGTTGGCTGGCGTTCTAGGGGCGCCTGGCGCCAAGGGATTTCTCCAGCCAATCGCATCCGAGCTCGAAGGCGGCGCGTTGCAGGTCATGCGTGGGCCGCGGCGTCTCAAAAAGCTTGATCATCAGCCTCTCGGGATTGGCGGCGTACAGGGGGCGAAGCTTCTCGTACAGTTCCTGGACTACCTGCCGGGGCATGCTCGGATCATCGAAGTTTCCGATCAGCGCGAGAGCTTTGGGCGGGATGTTCTGGTACGAGTAGATAGGGTCCTCTTGTTGAATTTCCTCCCTGAGCCCGGGGTTTTCACTCAGCGCCTTGTTCATCAACACTCCGTCTCCCCGCAAGTGTGTCAGTTTGACGAAATCGGGGCCAGCCTTCCAGGCCACAACCGCCTCGAGCCGGTCGTCCCGGCAGGCCGCCATGAGCGAGATGATCCCGCCGCCGGACTTGCCGGCTACTCCGATGTTCGCGGGGTCGACGTCTTCGCGGCCAGCCAGGTGGTCGATCACCTGAGATACATCGCGTGCGGTCTCGGCATAACCATGAATCAAGGCGGCTATCGGGTCCCTCTGGGCAAGTTCGGCACGAGCCGGTTCGTACCGGTCCCCCGCCCACCACGCATCAATCGCAACGACGAGCATGCCAGATTGTGCGAGCCTGTAGGGAATGTAATCGAACAGTGGGATGAACCATTCTCCTTTGTATTGTGGTTTCGCGGTGGCGATCACATCCGGCATGCCTCCGCCGTGGATCAGAATCACCGCGGGTCTTCGCTGGGCAGGGGGTGGGTCGGCGGACAGGACATAGGCCCATATTCCGCGGTCGCCGATACGGTCCTTGGTCAAGGTGTAGCCGGATTTCGCCACGGGTTCCGGATAATACGCCGTGTTGAGGCCCCCGGCAGGGCCTTCATTTACGGGCTCTATGGCCAAGAGTATCATCGCCACTACACCCAGGAGAATCGCGGCAGCCACCCAGACCGCCCGCCCTTGCAGCAGCTTCACGCTGATACCTCCTCTACGCGCTTTTGCGCCTGTCTCCCGCCGTTCCGGCGCATGGCCTCAGACCGGCTCTCGTGCGGTCAGGCGCCTGAAACCACACGCGATGCCCGCTATCGCCATGAGGCCTGCGGCCGCGGTGAAAGCCAGCGCGGCGGGAAACGGCCCCAATCGCTCTTGCACAATCGTGGAGAAAGCCAACCAGACCGCCAGCGACGCGCCCGCGGATGCCGCCCCGACCGCGAGCCCGAGGAAAGGCTTGGCCAGTCGAGCCGACGCAAGCCAGGCAGCCCCGAAGCAAATCAATGGGGCGCCAACAGCCGGCAGGGCGAACAAGAGCGACGCTTCCTGCCATAAGAGCAGAGACCATGTCATCTCAGAGAAGCTGCCGGGCTCACCGAGCGGAGCCGGGAGGAACGCTGCGCTATGAAGAAGCACGGACAAGCCTGCGTTGACGCCAAGAATCGTCACGGCCGGGGCCGCCGCCGCAATCAGTTTGCTCGCAGCAGCCCGGGCTCGTGTTATAGGCAGAGCGTCGAGAAAGCGGTCCGTCTGGGTTCTTCGCTCAACCGCGATGAGATAGCCTCCCCAGATAGCGAAGACCGGGCAACACAGCCAGAGACTCTGTGTGCTCGCCAGCGCAAATGTCTTTGCAGGTTCGCTTGCAGACAGAACCGAACAGCCTGCGAACACATAAGGCATCACGACAAGTGCCGTGCCTGCCACGAACGGCGGCCTCATCAGATGCCAGTCCTTCCACGCCAACGCATGAAAGGCGTCTGCCCGGCGCCGCGAGCCGGTGCTGCTTGGGGCGGCAGGCCGTTCCCGCCAGCGGGTTGCGGAGCGGGCAAATGACTTCGGCGCGGGGACAAACGGCATACCGTCTCGAAGAAGGAACAAGCCGCTGCCCAGGATGAAGCCGGCAATTCCCAGCAGCGCGGCAATTGGCGGAAAGCCTCCAGCGTATGCGGTACTGTCATTCGCAATGAAAACTCCGGCGCAAACACGGAAGACGAGCAAGAGAAGCCCACAGGAAAGCAGTCCGCTCAAGGCCGCCGCGACGGGCCGGGCCATAACCGCGGACCAGAACCACGAGAGTCCCAATGCCATCAGCGAAAGTGAGGCGATTGCGGGCATACTTGCTGCGCCGACGAGTTTCTCGCGATAGCCCACCATGCCAAAGGGCACAATCGCGTGCACAACGCCCGCGTTCGCGATCCATAGGCTCTCGAAAACAATCAACGTCACAATCGCTTTGCTGAACAAGACGTCCTGGGGCCGCGCGGGCAACGACATGAGGAAACGAAAGGACCCGTCTTCTTGTTCGGAGGCAAAGGCGTTTCCACCCAGGAGCGCCCCTGTCAGCAGCAGGAGCCATTGGCTGAAATGGGCCCCAGCGAGGATCGCCTCGGCCCACGGGAACGCACCCGGCGCCATGGTGTATGCAAGCGCAAGCATGCACAATACGGGAGCTATACCGAGGATTGCGGCCGCAAGAAGCACCGGGGCCGTCAGGCGCAAATCCTTCCAGATGAGCCACGGGATCATGGTTGCTCGTTTCCCCGGACAAAATCCTTGAAGATCTCCTCCAAGCCCATGTCGAGCACGCGGCTCTGTACGGCCGTATTCTTGGCGTGAAGTTCCTCCATCGTGCTGTCGGAGAAGCCGTGCACGGTCAACGACCAGTTGTTGCCGCGGAGGCATTGCCAAACCGTTCCCGCGGGCGGGACCGGCGACCCGTGCGTCTCCGTCAACGTCACTTCAATGCGTTTCGTCAGTCTGACGAGTTCGGCACGCGGACTCGTAATCAGCAGCCGCCCCTGGCTGAGGATGCCTATGGTGTCCGCCACTTTGTCGACATCGCTGAGGATGTGGCTCGAGAACAGGACGGTTCGCCCGTCCTCTTTCATACGTTCGAGTATGCTCTCATTGAATTCCTCGCGGATCAAAGGGTCTAATCCGGAGGTGGGCTCGTCAAGGATCAGAATGCGAGGTTCGTGTGCCAGCGCGAGAAGCAACGCCAGCTTCGTCACCATGCCGTGGGAAAGGTGTTTGACCTTCTTTCCGGTATCCAGGTCATACCTGTTCAACAGTCTATCGCACAGGGCGTCGTTCCACGTCGCATAGAACGCTCTCGTGAACCGAATGACCTCGCCGACGGTCATCCAGGCGTAGATATAGTGGCGTTCCGGCACGTAGCCGGCCTCGGCGCGTATCGAGCGGGCCTCTCGCGCCACGTCTTTCCCCAAAACGGTCGCGCGTCCCGATGTGGGAGATGTCAGGCCGAGCAGCATTTGGATCGTCGTGCTTTTCCCGGCCCCGTTAGGTCCCAGCAGGCCAAACGCGCATCCGGAGGCTACCGACAGGTCGAGTCCTGCTACGGCTGCATGTTCTCCGTAGTACTTGGTGAGCTCGGACGTTTGAATGGCAAAGTCTTCGTCCATGCTTGTGGCATTTCCTCCCGCAACGTCAGGATGCGAGGTGTTCAGCAAATCATACTACCGCAAAGTCATCCCTGAGCCATTTTTATTCTCGTCAGACAGGCGCAACGGTGATGGTTCGCGTTTGACGAACAGCTCCGGTCGACTGGTCCTGACATCACGATTGGGTGACGCAGCCAGTACTCTTGCGCCCGCCGGTTTCAGGCCTGTCTCTATACGCGCAGGAACATCTTCCGCTTGTACAGAAAACGTGCGAACAAGATCACAAAGAGAATACCGGCCGCGACAACCAGCAACTCCCCGTATTTGCCGAACAGGGCGGCAACCGGCCCTCCCACGACCCGTTCGCCCATGCTGTCGAAGCGGACAAATTCGGTCGCCATGTAGATGATGAGGGGATTGGCGCCAATCCAGATGAACGGCTCCGCCCACGTTCGGTACTTCCAGACGTCGACCACGAGGTAGAAGAACCCCAAAAGAAGAGCGCTGTACCCTCCGGCAACAAGAACGTAGGAGGAGGTCCACAGCGATTTGATTACGGGAAGCTGCAGACCCCAAAGGTAGCCCGCGACGGTCAGAACCACGCCTGAGGCCAGCAAGTAACGCACTTTTGTGTCCTGGGGCGTCTCTTTACTTGCTATCAGCAGACCCGCAAACACTCCCAGGATACAGGAGCCAACGGCGGGAATGGTGCTCAGCAAGCCTTCCGGGTCCCAGGTCCGCCCCTGCTCTTGAAACGGCAAGAACTTGTAGTCGAACCAGTTGACGATGTTCTCTTTCCTGGCGAAGGTCGGTTCCTCCCTGCCAGGGGCGGGGACAAACGTCAACAACGCCCAATATCCGGCCAGTATGACGACCAGTGCGATGACCAGCCCCTTCCGCTTCACATGAACATACAGAAGGGAAGTGAACAGATAGCACCAGGCGATGCGCTGCAGCACGCCGCTGAAAGGGCTCTCGTGTGCCATGTTCGCAATGCCCATGTCACGGAACGCGCCTAGCAGGAACAGAAGCATGAAGCGGCGGAAGATCCGAATGTGCGCGCCCCACATGCCTTCCCGCTCGATTAACTTGCCCATGCTGAACACGATGCCCATTCCAACCAGAAAGACGAACAGCGGGAAGATCAAATCGTAAAAGACGAACCCCTCCCACGGCACATGATGCAGCTGATGCGCAAAGAAGCTTGCAACAGGCGAGTCACTGAGCTTGCCGAGCGCGCGGAACAATTCATCGGTGCCGACGATCCAGAACATGTCAAACCCGCGGAGGGCATCCACCGACATGATACGCTCGGTCAGTGTGGCCGCGGGTTGGGTCTTCTCGCGTTCTTCGTTCATGCCAGCCCCTCTCTTCCGCCGCACACAGGTCGGCCCTCGATCGTGGCGGCCGGATTCGAACTTGGGTCCCCATATAAGATTGCGCCTTGTCTAGATTACCAAAATCAGGGCCTTTGTAGTGCATTTCTTTTTGATTCTTTGCTCACGGCCGGGGATATCTGGACAACTGCGTCCAATCGCGGCTCTGATCTCCCGCGCCGCCACACGGGATGATGGAGAAAAGTGAAGTGCCCTTCTCACATCCCCGGGCAGCGGGGGACGGAACCTCGCCCAGGCTTGCCTCTGCTGACGAGGTTAAAATGGAAGCGTGCCGGCGATGGCTTCGGCAATCCGGGCACCCGGGCATATCCATCGCGAATCTCATCAAATCCCTTGAATCGCATGCCGCATAAGTCTTTGCCAGTCAATGGGTAAGAGTATCTCGCCCTGGCGGTTCCCGCCCGCCTTTCCGAGCTACGAGGTGCGCTGAGGAATCCGGATGGTCTAGAATACTGACTGGCATTGCTGGCCAACTGCACGGAATCCCGTGCCCGCGTATGGCGCAAGCGGCCGTATGTTTGATTGAGGATGCGGGTATGTACCGTCCTGGAAAGTTCCTCTCGACGTGTCTTGTGCTCTCGACAACTCTATTCCTTATCTTTACCGCGGGCTGTGCCGGTGTCAGCAAACAGCTCGATCCAGACCCGATGCAGCCGCAGGCGCCGGACCTTTCGCCGCCTTTGTTCGCGCTCCGGGAGATGGATATGCATCTCCATGCCGGACTCGAGCGTACCGCACCTTTGGACCAATGGATCGATGCCGCCGTGGCCGACGGCCGCAAAGTCGTGATTGCGCTCGACCACCGCGAACTGTACGACATGTCGGCGGGAGAGTATGAGGCGTGGCTGGCGGAGAACAAGTTTCCCAAATGGTATCCCGTAGGGGCTGCCGGGAAGCAGGCCTTAATGGACGATTTGGCCCTTCTGCGGAAGCGGAAAGACGTCACCATGTTCCGCGGCTGGGAGATCTGGGAAGGCGAATTGGACGAAGGTCTTGACCCGGACGCCATGCGTCTTGCCGAGGTCATCGGCTGGCACATTTCGTCCAATGGCGACCCTCCCCCCTCCGGCGAGATGCTTCTGAAGCGGGTGCGGCAAATCCTGCGGGTCCAAGAGGAATTCCCCGTGCCGATGATCGTGTTCCACCCTTTCACGGCCGGCATCTCGCGCGTTCAGAAGGACGCGCGGAAGGCAGGGAAGGACCCCGCGAGCCTCACCGCCGAGGACTACCGCTTCTTCGGCCCGGGCGAACAAGATGAACTGGCGCTATTGCTGCGGGGAAAGCCCGTCTATATCGAGATCTCGCAAGGCCAGGCGCGCTGCATGGAGAATCCGGCGATGCGGGCAGCGCTGATTGCCGATATCAAGCCGCTTGCCGCTGCGGGCGTCCAATTCACCGTGTCTACTGACGCGCACGGCTTCGAGAGTTTACGACACCGCTTCGAACCCGAGGTTTATTGCGCGCCCATCGGCGTGACTCCCCAGAATACTAACGGCGTCGTGCGGGAGCTTTTGGCCCGTCGCGCGGCGGCCGACAGAGCGAACCGGCAGGCATCGCCACGCCGTTAAGGGCGTCGTGCTGGCTCAGGAGCGAGCGGGGGTACGAGTCCGATACCTCGGAGGGACATGGTTCTGACCGCGTTGGCGGCCTGCTGACGGGAGGGTCCGTGCCGATGCGATGGTCACTTGCTGCCGCCGTCTTCATCGGCGGCTTGCCGGGGATGGCGGCGCCCGAAACGCCCCCAAGCGCGGGCGGCTTCACGGTGCCGGCTGAGACTTCCGTACCTTTCACGTATTGCATCTCGTATCTGCCCCATCCGGAGACGGGGTCTTTTCTCGAAGACCTGAAGAAGAGCCCGCCGGACCTGTTCCATCTGGGCTACCATATTCCATTCAAAGGGGCCTTAGGACCTGCATACGGCCACGAACTCTACACAAACGATATCCTTCCGCCGGACCGCCTCCCGCTGGAAGTCGAACGAATCCATACCATCATCCAACGCATGCGGGAAGCCGGGGTGGCGCGCCTCATTCCCTACGTGTATACGATGGCGTTTTTTGGCAATGCGGAGGAACGAACTGGTTTCTTCCGCTTCTACGACCGGTGGGACGACTACCGGGAATTCGGTCTGGGTCCAAGACCCGAGGCCGACCCGGCTCTATGGTCTCAACAACGGGGACCGGAGCCGTTGGGAGGCGCACCGCCGAACGTCTTTCACTACAATCCCTGTGTCAACCAGCCTCCGTGGTGCGAGTACCTGGACCTCGTCGTGCGGCAGCTGGCCGGCGCAGGCTACGATGGCATGTTCTGCGACGTGAATACGGAGTACTGCTACTGTCCGCACTGTCAGGAGTTGTTCGACATCTACCTCTTGGGCAAGTACGGGCGAACGGGTCTCCGGCGCTTCTTCGGTACCGATGATTTCCGGCTGTTGAACCTCTCCACCATCTACCGAGACTTCGAGGCCGCCATCCTTCCGGGGTTCCAGGCTTACATCAGACAGCGCACCACGAAGGACGAGGTGTCGGACTTCCTGGGGACCATTGACCTCAGTAAAGTGAAGTTGGCGGACGACTGGCGGTTGTTGCGATGTTACATGCAAGGCTCTTTTGGCGAGTTGCCCCCTCCCAATGACATCGCGTCCTATCTGCGAAAGCGGTTCGAGGCCGAACACGCCACGGAAGTTGCCAGCGAGTTCAAGGGCGAGCTGACGCAGACGGCCCTGCGGTGGTACTTCCGGCAATACCTGGACAGTCCGGAGCTGAAGGCTGTGCTGAAGAACCGGTTCGGTTCCGACGATATCCGGCGCCGGTGCTGCGGCACCCCCAAGGACCTGTTGCTGTGGGTGGAAACGCAACGGTTCTGGTGCGACAGCATGGCCAGACTGCTCGCCCGGCTGAAAAATGACGGCGGTACGGTCCTCGCATCTCAGGGGCGGCACGACGCTTTTTGCACCGTCTCCAATCTCGGTTCGATGGCCACGGTGGACGGACTGAACAAGCGAAGAGTGGACGGGATCGACCTCGTGCGCTGGGCGCGAGTGACGGATCTCCAGATGTTCGAGGAGATGCAGCAACCCGGTTCCCTCGAAAGCGGCGTCATCCTCTCGAACATTTTCGCCTTCCGATGGGCCGCGGCCGCCGGCACACGGGCGGGCACGCTGCTGTACCGGGTAGCCGACGACCGGGCGGCCGACCTGGCCGAGGCGGAAGTCGCCGCGGGAGGCGGCGGAGCGTTTATCCAGGCAGCGCTGGCTGCCCCGGAATCGCGGCACCGGTGGAGTGGTTTCTTTGCCGGCCACGCAGACCTGTGGGACGGAGGCACGTCGTGGGCGCGCATGGGGGTGCTGTTCTGGAATGACCAGACCTTCTATGAAAGCCCCGAGCACTTGTCCATGGTACATCGGCTGGTGAATATTCTTTCAGAAACCCAGGTTCCCTTTGATCTGATAACGCAAGAAGGGCTGTACACGTTGCCGCGGTACGACGCCGTCATGGCGCCCTGCCTGCGTTACCTGGATACCACGCAGATTGACCAATTGATAAATTACGCCCGGATGGGTGGACATCTTGTCATCATCGAACCGTTCGGCACGTCGGATTTGTACGCCCAGCCGCGCTCGCCGGACCCGCTCGCACATATCTGCCCCGTTGCGGCCCCGGAACCCGCCTCTTATGGGAAAGGACGGGTGCTTCGGCTGGCCGCGTGCATGGTCCCGGAGCGCAGCTCGGAGTTTTGGAGATTGATGGAGGAACGGGCGAACGATTTCCCGCGTGCGCAAGAAACCCTGAACCAGGCCCGCCGGGAGGAATCGGCGCGCGGCGCCGACATGGGGCAAGACTTCATAGGGCGTCTGGAACAGGCGATGGGCGTACCGTTGCGCTGGTGCCCGCCCACGACCGGCCCGCGCGTTTATATTCACGCCTACCATCTTCCGGCGAAGCCGGGACGTCCGGAGCGGCTTGTGGTACATGCCGTGAACTATGGGGTCCCAATAGTACCCGCTACACGCGGCGCCCGAGGCTCTGAGAATTCGGGCGCCACAAAGGCAGGGCGTCCTGCGGCTGTGCATCGCCTCCAGATCAGCGTTCCGCTGCCGCCAGCGAGGACGGTCGCGGCGATCGAAGCGTTGAGTCCTACGGAACAGGCCGGTATAGCCGGCTGGTCGCAGACAGGCGACAGGGTCACTCTCACCCTCGAGCGGCTGAAGATCTATGCAGCGGGCGTCATCGCACTCGAGTAGACGCAGACTTATCGGAGGCAGAGGGATGTAGAGTTGTCCTGCGCGCCTGGCAGCGTTGCGGGCTGACTCTCGGTCTGCCGACACCGGCGCGATGGGGCAGGCGGCAGTTGCAGATGGCGGGAGCATCGGCCGGTTGGGGATTTCGGAGTATGCCGCCTCCCGGGAAAGGGCATCGCGGCGCTCATACCGGTGCTATCGCCCGCCGGCGCGGCTGCCTTGATTGCATCCGCCGGTTTGTGCACCATTGTTCACAGTAGCAAGATGAATTGGAAAACTGCTCCCGAAACGTGAGACGCATTGCATGGGCTTGAACACCTGGGAAAAGGTGTTTCGAGGGGTGTAGCAATGGTGGGATGGGGAGTTCTACCCGGTCTGGTGTCTTGCTGGCGGGCGCGTCGCGCTGCAGTCGGGTCTGCTGCAAAAACCCGGCATCCCTGCCTCTTCGTATCCCACGGCGCCAACCGGGTAACGCCCCGGAAGGTCCCGACACGCCGGGCCAGGGTGGTATGCATCCTGGCGCTATGCCTGCTATTCACGGCGTCATGGACGGCCGAAGCTTCGGAGGAGGCTCCACTGCGGAATGAGGGCGGCGTCACTGCCGCGGCTTCGTACGGCCTTCACCGCATGATCATAGCGACCATTTGCGCCCTGTTTGCCGTGCTGAACGCGGCCCTGTATGCGAGTTACCCCAAGCGAAAAGAGAATCTGTTCTACTGCCTTGGCCTCGCGTCGGCCCTTGCGGCCATTGTTGCACTTCATGCGAGCGAGCTATCGAAATCCCCGGCGTTCCACGCCACGTTCTTGCATTTGTACGGCGTCCTTGCGACCACTACGGCCGTTCTCGGGCTTGCCCTGCTCCAGATCATAGGACGGAACGCCGTTTCCCCTGGCTCTCTGGCCGGATTCGCGATTCTGGGCGCGGCCGCGTTGCCCTTTGAATGGCTGACCGGATACAGAACGATGTTTTTCGTTTGGATCATCGCTTTCGAGTACTTTCGTCAGTTTGTGATGTTTGTATCTCCGCGCCGCAAGCGCGACTGGATGCTATGGACCGCGCTGGTCTGTTTCCTGATTGGGCTGGTCCTGGGCGCCTTGGACGATCTCGGGGTATTCAGGATGGGCCCCTTGACCGAGTACGCCGCGTGGTACGGCTTCTGCGCCTTCATGATCTTTACCACGTTTATGTTCGCGCGCGAATTTGGCGCCATCGCGATATCGCTTGAGAACCTTGCGGCCACCCTCGAACAGCGCGTGGCCATGCGGACCGATGAACTGTCTGCCGCCAATGCGGAACTCCAGGAGGAGGTCCGCGAGCGAAGGCGGGCCCAGGAAACCCTGGTGGCTCACGAACGCCGGCTCGAGGCCGTTTACGAAGGAACGTGGGACGCGGTCTGGCTGCTGTCGAAGGAGGGGGTGATAGACTGCAACCGCCGCACCTTGGAAATGTTCGGGTACGCAACCAAAGAAGATTTCGCCCGCGCCTATCCGGCCGCGCTCTCGCCCGAATTCCAAGCCGACGGCCAGGAAACCCGAGCCCTGCGTGCCGCCGTTATCCAGTCGGCCATCGAGACGGGTCACCGCACTTTCGCATGGACGCACCGGCGCGCCAACGGCGAGCTGTTTCCCGCCGAAGTCCTTCTGTCCGCGTTCGAATATGAAGGAAGGATGGTGTGGCAGGCCACCATTCGGGATATGACGGAGCGCAAACGCATGGAGACGGCGTTGCGCGAGTCCGAGCAGCGCATGGCCGACATCATCAATTCGCTTCCGGATCCCACTTTTGTCATCGATTCCCAGCATCGCGTCATCGCCTGGAATCGGGCTATTGAAGAGCAGACCGGCGTCAAGCGTGAGGATATGCTCGGCAAAGGCAACTATGAATACTCCTTGCCCTACCACGGAGACCGGCGCCCCTTGTTGGTGGATCAGATTGTGGACTCGAATCTGGTCACCCCGACCGAATACGACGGGCGGAAAGTGGTTGGAGACACGCAAACCGCCGAAGCCTTTGCCCCCCACATGGGCAGCGGGCGATACTTCTGGTTGTCCGCGACGGCCCTGCGGGATTCCCAAGGCCACATGGTGGGCGCGCTGGAGTCCATCCGTGATATCACCGAACGCAAGAAAGCGGAAGAGGAACTCAAGCTGCGAAACGTGCTGCTTTCGACGCAACAGGAAGTCACGATCGACGGCATCCTTGTGGTGGATGAAAACGGCAAGATCCTTTCCTTCAACCGGCGTTTTGTCGAGATGTGGGGCATCCCTTCCGATGTAATCGAGTCGCGATCAGACGAGCGCGCATTGGAGTCCGTATTGTCCAAGCTGGTGGAGCCTCAGCAGTTCATTAACAAGGTGAAATACCTCTATGAACACCGGCAGGAGACCAGCCGGGACGAAATTGCCTTGGTGGACGGCAGGACATTTGACCGGTATTCCGGCCCGATGCTGGGCGCTGATGGCCGCTATTACGGAAGGGTGTGGTATTTTCGAGATATCAGCGAGCGCAAGGAGATGGAACGGAATCTCAGCCGGGCAAAGGAAGCCGCCGAGGCGGCCAGCCGCGCCAAGGGGGGCTTCCTGGCAAACATGTCGCACGAGATTCGGACGCCTTTGAACGCGATTCTGGGCTTCTCGCAACTGATGTTGCGTGATTCGGACCTCACCGCCCAGCAGCGGGAACATTTAGACATCATCAATCGCAGCGGCGAACATTTGCTGGCCCTGATCAACGACATTCTGGAGATGTCCAAGATCGAGGCCGGCCGCGCCACGCTCAATCCCGTCACCTTCGACTTGCATGCGCTGCTCTCGGATCTTCAGGCGATGTTCCGAGTGCGGACCGAGCCAAAGGGCCTGTCACTGTCACTGTCCGTCGCCGCTGACATGCCCCGATATATCGTAACCGACGAGGGCAAGCTGCGGCAGGTGCTGATCAACCTGCTGGGAAACGCCGTCAAATTCACCGAACAGGGCGGCATCGGGTTGCGTGCCCGCGTGATCCGCGAAACGGCGGATGCGTTCCGGCTGGGCTTCGAGGTCGCGGATTCCGGGATCGGAATCCCGGCCGACAAGCTATCCGCGGTGTTCGAGGCCTTCGAACAGGCCGGCGCCACCAAAGCGGAAGGGGGCACGGGATTGGGGCTGGCCATCAGCAGGCAGTTCGTGCGTTTGATGGGCGGCGATCTCAGGGTATCGAGTGAGCTGGGGACAGGCAGCGTGTTTTCGTTTGAAGTGGATGCCGGAAGAGGCCTCGGCGATGCCGTTCCGTCCAAGTCGGCCGTCCAACGTGTTATTGGCCTGAAGCCGGGAACGGCCCCGACTCGAATCGCGATAGTCGATGATAAGAAATACAATCGCCAGCTTCTCGCGAAGCTGCTGGCCACGGTAGGATTTGAAGTCAGGGAAGCAGCGGATGGACAGGAAGCTCTGGCACTGCTGAGCGAGTGGAGGCCGGCGCTCATGCTCATGGACATGCGCATGCCGGTTATGGACGGCTACGAGGCAACACGCCGGATCAAGGCCATGCCGGATGGGGGCAACACGCTCATCGTGGGGGTTACCGCGAGCGCTTTCGAAGAGAAGAAGAATGAAGTTCTCGCCGCGGGAGTGGATGGTTTCCTGGCCAAGCCCTTCAAGGAGGAGCAGTTGTTCGGCGTGATTCATGACCTGTTGGGAATAGAGTATGAATACGCGGCCGCCGAAGCTGCTGAAACTGGCGCCGACTCGGCCATTTCCTCGCGGGCCATGTTACAGGCCGTCGCGACGCTGCCGAAGGAATTGGTCGCGAGACTGCGCGAAGCCGTGTCGCTTGGGCATATGGAAGATCTGGCCGCGCTTTTCGACGAGGTGGCTTCTTTCGCGCCGGATTTCGCCGGCCGGTTGAGGGATTTGTCCGACCAGTATGAGTACAACACTCTGGCCGAGATATTGGGGGAAGCGGATGGGAGCAGCAAGGAATGAACAACGTGGCCAAGCCCAACATCATGGTGGTGGATGACACGCCCGCGAATCTCAAACTCCTGTCAAACATGCTTCAGGAAAGAGGGTACGAGGTGCGCCCGCTGCAAAGTGGCAAGATGGTGCTGAACGCCGCGCGCACGCACCCGCCGGACCTCATTCTGCTGGACATCAACATGCCGGAGATCAACGGGTACGAAGTGTGTGAACAGCTGAAGGCGGATGCGGCGTTGTGCGGCATCCCCGTCATCTTCATCAGCGCCCTTACCGAGACCGAAGACAAAATCGAGGCCTTTCGCCGCGGCGGCGTGGATTACGTGACGAAACCGTTTCAATTCGAGGAGGTCCTCGCCCGCGTGAACACGCATCTGTTATTGAAGGATGCGCGGTGCAGGCTGGAGGACTTGTCTCGGAAGCTGGCCCGGTATTTGTCGCCCCAGGTGTACCTTTCCATCTTCGAGGGCAAGCAGGACGCCCACATCGGGAGCAACCGCAAGAAACTTACGATATTCATGTCCGACATCGTGGGTTTTTCCCGGCAGACGGACTGCATGGAAGCCAAAGACCTTACCACACTCCTGAACAGTTACCTCAATCGCATGGCGCGCATCGTTCTTGCTCATGGGGGAACCATTGACAAGTACATGGGCGATGCGATCCTCGTATTCTTTGGCGACCCCGAGTCAAAGGGGGTGGTGGAAGACGCTGCCGCCTGTGTCGCAATGGCTCTCGAGATGCGCGCGGCCGTCGATGAATTGCGCGCCGAATGGCAGAAGAAAGGCATCTGCACCAACTTCGAAATCCGGATGGGAATCACCACGGGCTATTGTACGGTCGGCAACTTTGGAAGCGAAGAACGGATGGACTACACAATCATCGGAGGCCAGGTGAATCTCGCCAACCGTCTGCAGAATGCTGCGGTTCCCGGCGAAATACTTATTGGACCGGAGACCTTTGCTCTCGTCGGCGACCGGTTTCAATGTATCCGGAAAGAGGCGGTTCACGTAAAGGGCCTGGAAGAGCCCGTGCAGCCCCACCAGGTTGTCGGAGCGCGGTCGGCTTGTGTTGACGCGACGAGAATCGAAGATTCCCGCAATGGTTTCACGCTTGCGCTCGACCCGTCGGCTGTCGATCCAGAAGAACGCAAGACGGTCGTTGAGATCCTGCGCGCGGCGATTTCCAGTCTCCGCTAACAACGGCGTACCCCGCCTGCGGCTGTGGAGAATCAGTCCGTGCTGTAGAAACGGCGGATTCAGACCCGCAACCGTTGAATTCCTGCAGCAACGGGAGAGGGTGTCGGTGGATTTTTGGAAGCGCAACGCGCAAACCGGCTGCCTGCGGCCTGCGCCTCATGTCACGACCCCTGACCTATCCGCCTTTTGCTGACCCCAAACACCCCGAAACGATGTAAAATGCGGCCGGATTTCATAACCATACGGGATTTTCCGCAGAGGCAGCTTTCGGTGAAGCTTTCGTTTGGCGATCGAGCTGCTGTAATGGTATGGTTTTGGGTCGGGTACTAGAGCCATGCTCAGGTGATACGTCTCATGCAGAAGAGATTCAAACTTCAGGATGGAAAGATCGTCCCAACAGTCGATGACGATGCGGCGATTATTGTTTTCGACAGCCTCGACGAGTCTGAGAAGCGGTATCTGATCGACACGCTGAATGTCGATGCGCACACCCTGAGTTCCGTTTTGGACCCGGAAGAGCTTGGCCGCCTGGAGTTTGAGCCGAACCACGCAGCGATCATCTACAAACGGCCCAAGCTCTATACCGCAACCGACAATTTCCTTTTCAGGGTTAACACGTGCGGGTTCTTTCTGTTCCCAGACAAACTGATCATCATCGGCGAAGAACAGAGCGCCTCTTTCCAGGGGCGCCAGTTCGCCCGGGTGGGCAGCGTGCCGGATGTTTTTCTGCGGGTCTTGTACCAGAACATTCTGCACTTCACGGAACATCTCAAGGCGATGAACGCTATCTGCGACGACTTGGAGAGCAAGATCAACAAGTCGATGGAAAACAAGCATCTCCTGCACATGTTCACCATCGAGAAGGGTCTTGTGTACTATCTCAATGCCATCAGGTCAAATGGCCGCGTCCTGGAAAAGCTGAAGGCGAATGCGTCCAAGCTGCCTTTCACGCCGGAGACCGTCGAATATCTCGACGACCTCCTTATTGAAAACGCTCAGTGCTACGAACAAGCCAATACTCACGCGCAGGTGCTCGCCAGCCTGATGGACGCCCGCGCTTCCGTAGTCAGCAACAACCTCAACGTCATGATGAAGAATCTGAATGCCATCGTTATTGCCGTGGCCGTTCCCAGTTTCCTTGCTGCGATCGGGGGGATGTCGGAGTTCACGATGATGACGGCTCCTGGGAACTGGAAAGTGGCCTACCCGCTGTTCCTGGCGGCCATGGTCGGTATGGGCGTGGCGACTTTCTTCATCATCAAGAAGATCGAGCGGTATTGGCACTAGAACGCGGACGCTACGATGTCCGCCATCCGGCTGGAACCAGCTCTGGACCCGAGTGCGTGGTTGTCTTTGAGCCGCCGGGGAATGGCCATGGCAAAAGGCGGCCGTGTGCGCGCGCCGGAAAGCCGTTGATGTGTTGACGGATTGACTGAGCGGGCGTATCATCGCGGCCGCGGCTTTGCTGAGATTTCGTACGGGGTGGGCATCGGCGTTCGGCAGGTAGGCTGTAAGGGGGAGGGCAAAATGGCTGTGCAGCACTCGCCAAGCGTATACGTGTATTCAGCTTTGAGCATCCTTGCCGCCGTGTGTGTCGGCTGCCCATCCGCGACCGGTCCTGAGGCTGCGTTCACAGGGGCCCCCACTTCGGGTTCGGCACCCCTGACGGTTCAGTTTACCGACCAGTCATCCGGAGGCAGTTCCACTATCGTGAGTTGGAGCTGGGATTTCGGCGATGGCGCCACAAGTTCAGTGGCGAATCCCTCGCATACCTATACAGGGCCGGGTCAGTACGCCGTCTCGCTTACAGTAACCTCCTCGGAAGGAAGCGACACGGAGTCCAAGCCCGCCTATATTTCGATAGAAATCGGCCGGGCTCAGTACCTTCCCGGTACCCAAGTCGGACTGGTGAACGAGACCGTAGGCCAATATGGTGCGGAACTGCTGGGGCCCGCCGGCACGCCTCTTGAAGGCGTGATCGTGCGAATCCCGCCGGCCACGATCGAGGACGGCACGCCGGTGAGGGTGGGCTATGACACCGGTACACTGGTGCCCATAGAAGGCGAGGCCGTTGGCCCCATCGTCACGCTGGATATCGGCACGAATGCCATGCTGGAACAGCCCATCGAGATCGTCATCCCGTGTCCCTTGACTCCCGGAAGCAGTCAAGTGCCCGTGCCTTACTATATCGATGCGGAAGACGGCCTCTCGCTGGTCGAACTGGCGGATGTTGACGAAGAGACCGGGAGGGTGACTCTGTTGACGTACCACGCCTCGTCCTATGGCGTGGTCATAACGGACGAGGAACTCTGCGACTGCCTGATTGCCAATCGGTGGTTTGAACCAGGCATGGACGGGTTCAAGATTGCGAACGAGGGCAGCGCGGTAAACCGCCAAGGCGAATGCTTGGGAATGACCATGTGGGCGCTCTGGTATTACCTGAACCACAAACAGGATGGCGCCTTTTACCCCCTGTACATGTTCACGGTGCCGCCGGTAGGCTTGACTGGCCAGGACATCATTGCGACGCGGGCGTTTACGTCTGTTACGCAGATGCGCTGGCTGAATATCGGGCGCTCGCTCATGCTCTTTTTTCAATCCAATAGGAAAAACGCCGCTGTCATACGCAACGCGCTGCTCAATTCGGGCAAACCGGTTCTCCTGCGAGTTGACCGCGAGACCAAAGCCGGCGATGAGCAAGGCTCGCATTCGGTCTTGGCCTATGCCTTTCGCATCCACCCCGAGGCGCAACCCCGGATTGAATTCGACATCTATGACCCGAACTACCCGGGCCTGGCCAAGACTATCAAGTTCAACAGCGATACGGGCGCCTGGGATTACGAGAATTACAACTGGGTCAACTACTACGGCAACGGCTCGCTCCGGGTCAAGGAAGCCTACGAGTACATCTTGGAAGATGCGAACAACCAGTTCCATTCGAGCAGCGACGCCGTGATCACGGTGACCTCACATTCCAATAACGAAGAGGTGCCCGACCGGGTCACGACGCTGCACGGCACCATCGAGAGCGGCGAGGTCGCGGTGACCGAACTCGAGGTGTGGGTGAACAGCGAGAGTTACAAGACCTCGGTGCCTTTTGACGGCCAATTCTACCTGGACGTTCCTCTTCAGTACGGCAAGAATTTCCTCACGTTTATCACGCGCGGGCAGGACGAGGACGGGAACAAGCGGGTCGTGGGCAACAATATGCTCAACCAGGAATTTGTCCTGAAAGGGACGTTTCCGCTCGCCGTGATCCGCGTCGAGCTGACCTGGGACAAGCCGGGCACGGACCTGGACCTCTATGTCTACGACCCTGCGGGCGACGTTTCATGGTACGCAGACAAACTAACCGACGACGGCGAGCTCGATTACGACGACCGGTACGACTGCGGCCCGGAGCATTGGACCTTGACCACAACCGACACGGTCCGGTGGGGCCAGGACTATCGCGTGCGGGTGCACTACTTCCGCGATAACGACAATGGACCGACGAACTACACCATGACCATTGTCCTTTACGAGGGCGAACTCTACGAGACGACCCAGACGTACCGGGGCTCGATCAGCGAAAGCGACCCCGAGAACGGTGACCCGGCCCGCACGGGGCCCGACTGGCGGGATATAGCGGTAGTCACCCCGGCAGGAGGCCCTAAGGCGCGCTGGGACAATATACGCATGCCCGAGACCGACGAGCCATTTTACGTACGTGAGACCCCAAAGGCTGCCGCAGTCAAGTGAGTCATGGGATATCCCGGACTGGCCGCACCTCCGTAAGCTATTATGGGAGAGGTAGTTTGAGAAGTGGCGGAGGGTGAGGGACTCGAACCCCCAAGCCCGAAGGCGCCGGTTTTCAAGACCGACAGGAGTGGTTTGGTCTGGATGGGTCTGGGTAGTTTCTCCTTGG
>Ga0116187_1001484_pt1 | contig 24678 bp, 23 predicted proteins | sample AD_JPNNA6_MetaG_FD_89755 | JGI IMG/M metagenome (GOLD analysis project Ga0116187, IMG submission 89755) | Active sludge microbial communities of municipal wastewater-treating anaerobic digesters from Japan - AD_JPNNA6_MetaG | ecosystem: Engineered > Bioreactor > Anaerobic > Digestate | place... | reverse complement strand
TTTTAAAAGAATACATTTAACTCTTAATGGACTTACTCCTCAAGAAAAGTATTTAGAAAGTGTAACCCTTGACTGTTAACTGTACATATGCTTGTTCGTTCTTTTTGTATGGTCTTGCTGTTCTAATGCTACTAATATGTTTTCTTTATCGGTATGTTATTTTGATAAAGACTTCAATAAATCCTTATTTTCGTGATAGAATCATATTGTGACATAGATTTTGATATTTAATTGTTATATGCATATCAATTATATCATTTCTATGTCGCATATTTATTTAGAATAGTAAGACCCAGGAACATCAGGGGAAGATACAAAATACTCCCCACAATATTTTAGAACTTTGCTAGGATAATAGGATAAAAGGCATTATCATTAAAAGACTAATTAATATTGGAAAATATATTATTTTTAAAAATTTGAATTTATCTTCTTTATTTTTTCTTTTTTTCTCAAATAAACATACAAGGATTATATTTACTACTATATTTATAATTGCTAGCGCTATATAAGTAATAAATATAAACATATACATCTGCATTTCCATTAACCAATCTGACTGCCAACCTGAAGGTGAAGATCTGACTATATTAATACCTATAAACATATACGACAGATTTATTGCAAGGGATATTATTAGTAATGCCATATAAAAAATCGGCCTTTCCAGGTTATAAATACTTTTATTTTTTTTCTCAACATGATCAGCGTCTAGTTGATGAGTGTTTGATTGTTTAGTATTCGACAAATCATTATTCAATTGATTAGTGTTTGATTTCATTTTATTTGTATTAATACTTATATATTTATTATATCACAATTCTCTACAATTACATTTCTAACTTCAATAACTATGGAGTTTCAAATCAAAGAAGGTCCACTTATATTGAGTTTTTTGACTTTTGAAAAATACTAAATAAGTTTATATACATATTGGACTCATAAATAGAAAATAACTATTTGTCCAATATGTGCTGGACTGATACAAAATATGGAATTATTTATAGTTGGTGGTATAATTAAATTATTAATTATTAATTAAAAATAGCATGAACAAATTTGAAACGATGTCGCAAGACAACCTTGAACAGGAAAAAAATCAATTAATTTCTCAATTGGGAAGTTCATTACATGAAGAATGGCGAGCACCAAGAAAAAAAGAAGATGGAAGTTTTGAGCCTCGTTGGAAATCTACCAACGATAAAAACTGGATTGCAGAACACAACACTAATGAAGTTGATATTGCAAATACTGTTTATGATGATCTTCCATCGGACTGGAAAGGCGAAAATGAAATATCGGCAAAAGTTGCTATTGGGGAAATATATGAAGCAATCAATAATAATCAAGAATTGGATGATAATTTTATTGAAAACGCCAGCGATGTTATGCATGAAAAATGGCTTGAGCGTAATGGCAGTTGGGCGCCAGCCGAACAAAATAAACCATACGCGGAATTATCAGAAGAAGAAAAAGAAAAAGACAGAGTTATTATTAAAAAAGCTATTGAATTATATCAATCCTCAAAATAATTCTAAAAATAATTATTGCAAAAGCACGGTTATTGAGCCGTGTTTTTGATTAATGAATATATTTTTCACAATCACATTTCTAACATCCACAACTAAGAAACCCTAACAATAAAACCATTCCTAAAAGATAATTTTTGTTTCATTAAACTGTAGATAAAATTAATTCCTAATCTTATATTTATTGATACATAAATTATATTTAATCTATTTACAAATATATTTATAAGCAGTAAAATCAAATAAAAAACCCTTGTTTACAAGCCCTAACGAGACATTAAATAATTATTTAAAAAATGTATGGCAAAAAAATATAGAAACAGATATGCCCATCTTAACAGATAATTTTGCGCCAGTAGATTATTATATAAATAAAACTAATCCCTAATTCCACATTTCTTAACATATTTTTTCATGATCTTTTGAAAATCTTTTAATTTATTTATCGTAAATCCTAATTCTCCCGCAAGTGACTCATCGAGTAATTTTCCATTATCATGAAAATTTTGTAAATAAACTAATTTTGCACCTTTTAACTCTTGAGCTAATTTTAAAATATCATCATCATTAAAAAATTTAGGCAAAATCGTTATTCTAAATTCATATTTTAATTTAGAATTAATGAGATAATCTTTGGTTTTTGAAATTTCTTTAAACATTGATTCTGGCACCTGAGTAATTGTTCCAAACAAATCAAAATGCGCCTTATAATCCATTGCAATATAATCAACTAATTTTTCTTCAATTAAATTTTTTAGTAATTCAAAATTACTCCCATTTGTATCAAGTTTAACTTTATATTTCATTTTTTTAACTTTTTGTATAAATTCTTTTAATCCACTCTGTAGTAATGGCTCTCCTCCTGTTATACAAAGCGCTTCTATTTTATGTTTTCTAGATTTTAAAAAATTTAAAACATCATTTTCTGTTATATTAAAAATCATCCCTTGATTAAATGGGATAAGTTCTGGATTATGACAATATCGACATCTAAAATTGCATCCTTGTGTGAATAAAATTGCTGAAATTTTCTTCGGATAATCAATTAGGGATGTTTTTTGTAATCCTGCAATTTGAAAATTATTTGATATTTGCATATAAAATGATAATTCCCCCATCAAGAATCAACTTGAGGGGGAATTCTGCAAAAATACTAAATCTTACCGCATTTTCTTTCATTGAATTCTGCTTGCTTTCCGTCATTCCATTGAGAAACGGGTCTTAAATAGCCAACAACCCTAGAATATACCTCACATTTCTGCCTTTTTGGAACCTCGTTGGAACTTTTGTTTTTGTCCATATATTTATAAATTAATTCTTATATATATTATAACTCTTTGTTAATTTTTAGCAAAAAACAGTAAAAATTAATAAAATGTCTTGTGTGGAGATGGTTCGGCTGCGTGATAACCAATTTCATTATCACAATAAGGACAGAAGTTGTGCTCCCCTGAAATATAACCATGCTTTGGACAAACAGAAAATGTTGGAGTAATGGAAAAATATGGAAGTTTGTAATTTTTTGAAACTTTTTTAACTAGCTTTTTGCAAATTTCTGGATCTTCAATTCTTTCTCCAATAAATAAATGAATTACAGTTCCTCCAGTGTATAATGCCTGTAATTCATCTTGTTTATCTAAAATCGTAAATATATCATCAGTATAGTTAACTGGCAAATGTGTTGAATTCGTATAAAATGCTGGTGCGCCTTTTTTATAAGCCTCTTCATTTGCAACTATAATATCTGGAAAATTTTTCTTGTCCAATAATGCAAATCTGTGACTCGTTCCCTCTCCAGGAGTTGCTTCTAAATTAAACATATCTCCTGTTTCTTCTTGATATTTTTGTAATTTTTCTCTCATAAAATACATCACCTCTACTGCAAATTTTCTTCCTTCTTCACTTCCTATGTCTTTTTTCATGAAATTAAGACACGCTTCATTCATTCCTAAAAGTCCTATTGTATTAAAATGATTTTTCCAATATTCACCAAATCTTTTGTATATATCTCTTAAATAAAACTTTGAATAAGGATATAGTCCTCGCTCTGTAAGTTGTTCTAATATTTTTCTTTTTGTTTCAAGTGTATCTTTTGCAATATCCATTAACCTCTCTAATTGTTTAAAAAAATCTTTTTTTGTTTTTGTGGTGTAACCAATTCTTGGCATATTTATTGTAACAACACCAATACTTCCAGTGAGAGGATTTGAGCCAAAAAGTCCACCACCACGACGACGCAATTCTCTATTATCAAGTCGTAATCTGCAACACATACTTCTTGCGTCATCCGGAGACATATCAGAGTTTACAAAATTTGCAAAATAGGGAATTCCATACTTTGCTGTCATTTCCCACAATTTTTTGTATTTTGGATTATCCCAATCAAAATCTTTTGTAATATTATAAGTTGGTATTGGAAATGAAAAAACTCGTCCATTTGCGTCTCCCTCCATCATTACCTCTGCAAATGCCTCGTTAAACATGTCCATTTCTTTTTGGTATTCCCCGTAAGTTTGTTTTTGTAATTCTCCGCCAATTATAACTGGCTCGTCTTTCATTATTTTAGGAACAGTTAAGTCCATTGTTATGTTTGTAAATGGATTTTGAAATCCTACTCTTGTTGGAACACTCATATTAAACATAAACTCCTGAATGCATTGCTTTACTTGTTTATAATCAAGCTTGTCATGTCTTATAAAAGGAGCCATGTATGTGTCAAAATTTGCAAATGCCTGCGCTCCATTTGCCTCTCCTTGAAGTGTATAGAAAAAATTAACAGTTTGACCAAGTGCTGTTCTTAGATGTTTTGCTGGTTTACATGCTACTTTTCCTGGCACACCCTGAAAACCAACCATGAGTAAATCTTTTAAATCCCAGCCACAACAATAGACAGCAATTAAATCTAAATCATGAATATGAAGTTCTCCTGATTTTTCTGCGTCACGAGCTGCCTTAGAATAAATTTTATTAAGCCAATAATTTTTTTGAACGGTTGAAGAAATATAACTATTTAATCCCTGAAGTGAAAAAGCCATGTTTGCATTTTCTCTTACTTGCCAATCAAGTTCACCTAAATAATTTGAGATTAACTCATCTGCGTCAATAATTGATTTTATGTCTCTAATTCTATTATGTAAATCTCTATACAATATATATGATTTTGCTGTTTTTGCATGACCACACTCTATTAAAACTTTTTCTACGATATCCTGAATTTGTTCTACCTCTGGAATAATGAGGGAGCCGAATCTTTTATTTAATTCCTCTACAACTGCATCTGTAATTTCATTAGCGCGTTTTGAATCTCTACCACCAACAGATTTCGCTGCTTTAAAAATTGCCCTATAAATATTATCTCTATTAAATTTAACTATTTTGCCAGATCTTTTTTTTACTTGTTTTATAAGCGAAACGACTTTTTTCTTATGTACTTTTTTTTCTTTTACTGTTGTCATGGTATTATTTTATATTTATTTAAAAAACACCATATATTGTGTTTGTATTTATAATTATACCACAATAAGCTGTGTTTGAAAAAGAGCACTAAAAATCGTATTTTTTTGATTTATAAAAAGTTATCCACAACACTAAGACCTAAAACTTAAAATTTTAGGATTGAAAATTATAAAAATATGTAATTGATTTTTAGTCATTTATTTGCTAAATTAGATAAATATTAATTAAAAAAATTTTAACTATTAAGTCCTCCGCTGTTCTGAGCTTAATTTAGAATCTTAAAAAGAGAATTACTTATCTTATACTGAAATTCTGAAACAAGTTCAGAATGACAAATGAGAACAAAAATTTCTTAATTATGGAAAGGTTACAATAAAATGAAAATTGATAAAAAAACATTAGAAAAAAATAAAATAGAACTTACTTTAGAAATAGAACCATCTGAATATGAAAAATTTCTTTTGCGTAGTGCTGAAAAGTTATCCAAAAATTCAAAAATTGATGGATTTCGTCCTGGAAAGGCACCATACGATGTTGTTGCGAAAAAATTTGGAGAATTACATATTTTAGAAAATGCATTAGACGAGATTTTAACTCATTTTTATTTTGACACAATTATAAAAGAAAAAATAGAAGCAATTAGTCAACCAAAAATTGATATTAAAAAATTAGCGCCAGGAAATAATATAATTTTTACAGCTACAGTGAATGTTCTCCCTGGAATTGAATTATGCGATATAGAAAAAATTAAAATAAAAAAGAATAAAATAGAAATTGATGAGAAAAAAATAACAGAAGCAATAGAAACTATGAGAGAAATTAATGCACCGGAAAAAGAAGTTGAAAGTGAGGCGCAAAAAGGAGATAAAGTTGAAATAGATTTCAAAACCTTGGTAGATGGAGTGGCTATTGAACATGGCAGTGAAATTAACTATCCTCTTGTAATTGGTAAAAACCAAATGATTCCCGGATTTGAAAATAATTTAATTGGACACAAAAAAGGAGATGAATTTTCTTTTAAACTAAATTTTCCAAGTCCATACCACAATAAAAATTTAGAAAATAAAGAAGCTGAATTTAAAATAAAAATGAAAAAAGTTTCAAAAATTGAACTTCCGGAATTAAATGATGAATTCGCTAAAAAATTCAAACTAAAAAATTTAAAAGAATTAAAAGAAAAGTTAAGGGAAAATTATAAGGAAGAAGCAATTGAAAAAGAAAATAGAAGATTAGAAATGGAAGCAATTGAAAAAATTGTTGAAAATTGTAAAATAGGTGAATTTGATGATGAAATCATAAAAGAAGAGGCGGAAAAAATGATACGCGAATTACAGCATGATATTTCTTCTCGTGGAATGAATTTTGAACATTATTTAAATGCAATTGGTAAAAAACAAGACGAATTAAAACAAGAATTTTTACCACAAGCAAAAAAAAGATTACAAGCATCTCTTGTAATAAGAAAAATCATTGATGAGCAAAAATTCCATGTAAGTGACGAGGAATTAAAAGAAGCCATAAACCATGAAAAAATGCATTATCCTGAAAATACAGAAGCCCACAAACAAATTGAATCAGATTCATATAAAAATTATTTAATAAATTCATTGCTCAATAAAAAAGCAATTGATTATATAAAATCAAAAACCATACTCGATAAATAGAATTAATGCTATAATAAAATTATCAACATTAATTCATAATTAGTGAGAATTCTTTCTTTGTAATATCGCATCAGAAAATGAAATTAAAATACGCTACTCTAAATTAAACATTATTTAAATAAAAATATCTGAAAAATAAATTTATAATAATTATTTTTATTATTTTACTATCCTCTATTGGAATAATTTTTTATATAAATTATAAAACTAATAACTCATCCCGTAATGGCGGGATAAATAAAAATATGGAAGAAAAAATAACTCGCCTTCCAGCTGTATCAGGACAATTTTACCCTAATGATAAAAACCAATTATCAAAAATGATCAATAATTTTTTTAGTTTATCAGAAAATAAAAACATTGACGGAATTAAAGCCGTAATTGTTCCTCACGCTGGATATATTTATAGTGGACAAATTGCATCTGACGCTTTCAAGCAAATAGAAAACTATTCTAACATTGAGCGCGTTATTGTAATTGGTCCATCTCATCATGAATACATGACAAATTTTGCGCTGTCACGAGCTGATTTTTGGCAAACTCCAATGGGAAATGTAGAACTTGATAAAGAAACAATAAATAAAATTGAAAAGTTTAACGAATTAGAATTTAATGACAATGCTTCACAAGAAGAACACTCTATTGAAGTTGTAATTCCATTTTTGCAATATGTAATAAAAAATAACTGGAAATTAATTCCAATACTCGCCGGACAAGTAAGCGATGAAAATATTAAAAACACCGCAAAAAATTTAAACTCCATAATTGATGACAAAACTTTAATTGTAATAAGTAGTGATTTGTCTCATTATTATGAGAAGAAAAAGGCAAGTGAACTTGACCAAAAATGTATTGACTCAATAAAAACACTTGAATTTGATTCAGAATGTGAAGCATGCGGAGAAGTAGGAATAAAATTATTATTTGAACTTGCAAAATTAAATAATTGGAAAGGTGAATTGATAAAATATGGTGATAGTGGAGATATAACAAAAGACAATTCCCAGGTTGTTGGATATATGTCTGCAATTTTTGTTGGAGAAAATAAAAATGAAAATTATTCTGAGTCAGATAAAAAATTTCTATTAAATTTAGCAAGAAACACAATTGATTATGCTTTCAAAAATAATGGAAAATTAATGACATTTGATGAAAATACAATTCCAAATAATTTAAAAGAAAAACGCGGAGTTTTTGTAACACTAAATAAAGACGAAAAACTACGCGGTTGCATTGGTTATATTGAAGCAATTGAAAAATTATACAAAGCAGTTCAACTAAACGCATTATCAGCTGCATTTGATGATCCCAGATTCAATCCTCTGTCTGAGAGTGAATTAAAAAATGTTAAAATAGAAATATCAATATTAACAATTCCTCAAGCTTGTGAATTTGAAAACATAAGGAAAGATATTGATGGAGTTGTTTTAAAAAATGGGAGATTTGGAGCAACTTATTTACCACAAGTCTGGGAAAATGTTGCAAGTGTTGATGAATTTTTCGGATCATTATGTCAAAAAGCGGGACTTGATTGGGATTGTTATAAAGATAAAAATACAAAATTCTCAACTTACCAAGCAGAGGTATTTAGTGAATAATTTAAAATAATTAAATGAAAATTCTTGGCATAGAATCCTCTTGTGATGAAAGCGCGGTATCTCTTGTTAAAATTGATAAAAACAGCGTAAAACTAATAAAAAACCTCATTTCATCTCAAGTAGAAATTCACAAACAATTTGGTGGAATTGTTCCTGAAGTCGCAGCTAGACATCATGTTGAGAATTTTTTTCCACTATTAAAAGAATTAAATATTGATATTGCGCGAGATGTTGATTTAATAGCAGTAACTTATGGTCCGGGACTTATCACATCGCTTGTTATAGGGCTAGAATTTGGAAAAACACTTTCATTTATTTACAAAAAACCACTTGTAGCAATCAATCATATTGAGGCACATATTTATAGTAATTGGCTAACGCACAAAGAATTATTTAACAATAAAAAAATATTTCCCGCTCTTGCTGTTGTAATATCTGGTGGTCATACGCAATTGTTTATCATGAAAAATTATGGAAAATACAAACTAATCGGAGAAACGCGAGACGACGCAGTTGGTGAAGCATATGATAAAGTTGCAAAAATTCTCGGTCTTGAATATCCAGGTGGCCCAATTATAAATCAATTATCATGTGAATTTACAAAAACTCCAACAATAAAATTTCCTCTACCCATGATAAATACAAATGATTTTGATTTTTCATTCTCTGGATTAAAAACTTCTGTTTTATATAAATTTCAAAAAGAAACTAGACAAATTACAGATGAAATAATTAGAGAATATTGTAATGCTTTTGAAAATTCAGTTTGCGAAGTTTTATCAAAAAAAATAATCAAAGCATGTCAAAAATATAATGTAAAAAATATAATTCTTGGTGGCGGAGTAAGCGCAAATAGTTCTATAAGGGATAGAATTTCAGATGAAGCAAAAAAAATCGGAGCAAAAACTTACTTTCCTGAAAAAAAACACACGGGAGATAATGCTGCAATGATTGCAATTGCTGGCTATTTTAATCGTGACAAGAAAAAGAAAAATAATTTTACAATAACAGCTGATCCAAATTTAAAACTATAAAGTTAACTTCTGAGTTGAAATTGCTCAAAACTCCCATTTTTGCTATGCTTTATTTTGTAAAACCAGATACTTGATTCAATATGAAATCAATAACAATTATAAAAATAAATAAATTTAAATTATCCTTTGCGTGGTATGATTTATGGATTGGCGCATATATTGATAAAGATAATAAAAATCTATATATTTGCATTATTCCAACAATTTTAATAACAATAAATTTATGAAAAATAACGCCATTAAAAAACTATTACTTGTTGATATAGATGATACGCTTTGTAATTCAAGTATGGCTTATAAAAAAGCTCAAAAAGCTTGTTTTTTATATTTGAAAAAACAAAAATTTAATTTAACAGAAAAAAAATTTAATGACCTGTATAGTAAATCAAGAAATTATATACATAAACTTTTAAAAAATACAGCATCATCTCATAATAGATTTTTATATTTTCAAAACTTATTTGAAAGATTAAATTTACCCATACATCCAAAATTACTAAATGGTATTACAAATTTGTATTGGAATACTGTGTATAAAAATATTAAATTACTACCAACCGTTCTAGAATCTTTAAAAATAATAAAACAAAATAAAATAAAAATAGGAATAGTCTCCGATTTATTATCTCAAATTCAAATTACAAAATTACAACACCTAGATATAGCTCAATATTTTGATTTTATTGTAAGTTCAGAGGAAGCTGGTAGAGATAAACCATTTCCTTATATTTTTAAATTAGCAATTAAAAAATCTCAATTTACAAACAACTTTCAAGTATATGTAATAGGAGATAATTGCTCTAGGGATATTCTTGGCGCTGAAAAAATGAAATTTATTTCTATTTATATAGGTAAAGGAAAATGTAAAATAGCGGATCATTCGATTAAAACTTTTAAAGAAGTATTATCAATACTTGATATACAACAAAAAATAGATGGATATATAAAATTTAATTATGGATGGGAAAACTCTTCTCCAATACCACTTAAATACATTAAAGCGCTTAATAAATACAGAAACATTTTACATAAAAATAAATTTATAGGCATAGATAAAGAGGGAATTGGTTTTGGTAATATTAGCCAAAGACATAAAAACAAACAATTTATTATAACTGGAAATAGTACTGGAGGAATTAAAAATCTAAAAAATAAGGACTATTCACTTGTATCTAGTTGGGATTTTCAAAAAAATTATATAAGTTGCCATGGATCAAAAGTAGCCTCATCCGAATCTCTTAGTCACGCTATAATATACGATACATTAAAAAATATAAACTCCGTAATTCATATACATGACAGGGTGTTGTGGGAAAAACTAAAACATAAATATCCAACAACTCCTAAATCAGCCAAATACGGAACAGTAGAAATGACAAAAGAAATAAAAAAAATATTAAAAAACAAGAATAATGTTCAAAAAAGAATTATAATAATGGGTGGACATAAAGATGGAATTATTTTCTTTGGAGAAAATTTACAAGATGTATATAAAACACTAAAACAATACCAAAATCTAAAATGACTAAATATATTACAAAATCATTAGACGAAACATTGAAACTTGGTGAAAAATTGGCTCAAAATTTTAAATTTAATATAATTGGATTAAATGGAGATTTGGGAAGTGGAAAAACAGCTATTACAAAAGGAATTGGAAATTATTTTGGAATTAAAAACATTACAAGCCCAACTTTTGTTGTAATGAAAATTTACGAAACCTCAAAAAATATCAGTAAAATTAAAAAAATGATTCATATTGATTGCTACAGATTAGAAACCTATGATGCATTATTAGATATTGGGCTCATGGACTACATAAACGATGACAAAAATTTAATTATCATAGAATGGGCTGATAAAATATCTAGCTATTTACCAAAACAGACAATTTATGTAAACTTTAAGTTAGGTGAAAATGAAAATGAAAGAATAATTGAAATATAAAATTTTCCCTATATTGTCGTTTTGAACCTGATTCAAAATGACAAATATTATATAAAGAATAAAACAATGAAAATAGAACTCGAAAAGGCCTACGAAGCCAAACAATTTGAAGATAAAATTTACAAAACTTGGGAAGAGTCGGGATTTTTCAATCCAGATAATTTAAAACATGCTAAAAAACCTTATTGTATATTAATGCCACCGCCAAATGTAACTGGAATTTTACATCTTGGTCACGCACTTGAAAATTCAATATTAGATATTGAAATAAGATTTAGAAGAATGTGCGGATATAAAGCATTGCTCTTACCAGGTGCTGATCATGCAGCAGTTGCGACTCAGGCAAGAGTAGAAAAAGAATTACAAAAAGCTGGTATAAAAAATCCTCGAGAAGAATTAGGTAGAGAAAAATTACTTAAAAAAATTAGAGAATATTCTGAAAACTCTAAGTCAACGATTTTAAATCAAATCAAAAAAATGGGAACAAGCTGTGATTGGTCCAGATTTGCTTATACATTTGACGAAACTAGATCTAATGCTGTGAATACACTTTTCCAAAAAATGTATAACGACGGATTAATTTATAGGGGCTACAGAGCTGTTAATTGGTCAGTGTGTGGACAATCAACCGCCTCTGATGACGAATTAGTTTATGAAGACGAACCCGTTACAATTTATACTTTTAAATACTCCCATGATTTTCCAATTCCAATTGCAACAACTCGCCCAGAGACAAAACTTGGTGACTGTGCAGTAGCGGTAAATCCAAAAGATGATAGATACAGTAAATATATTGGTCAAAAATTTACAGTTGATATTGGAGCACTAAATCCGCTAACCATAACAATAATTGCAGATGAAAATGCTGATATGAATTACGGAACTGGAGCAGTTGGGGTTACTCCCGCGCATAGCATGATTGATTTTGAAATGTATCAAAAAAATAAAGAAATTGGAATTATCCCTGTAATTGGTCATGACGGAAAAATGACAAAAAACGCAGGCGAAAATTATCAAGGATTAACCGTATTAGAAGCAAGGAAAAAATTTGTAAATTGGTTAAAAGAGAATAATTTAATTATAAAACAAGAAGAATCCATTCATAGCGTAGGCAAATCTGACAGATTTGGAGATGTGATTGAAGTACTACCTATGAGACAATGGTTTATTGATGTAAATAAAAAAATTCCAGGAAAAAACAAATCTCTCAAACAACTAATGAAAGATGTTTTTACAATAGGTCATAATGGAAATAAAAAGAAAATTATAAAAATCACTCCTGCTAGGTTCTTAAATTCGTATATGCAATGGATTGACAATCTACGCGATTGGTGTATATCAAGACAAATTTGGTGGGGCCATAGAATTCCTGTTTGGTATAAAGACAAAGAAATAAAAGTTTCTCTTGAACCATTAGGAGATGGTTGGTCGCAAGATTCTGATACTTTAGATACTTGGTTCTCATCTGGCGCGTGGACTTTTTCAACTTTAGGATGGCCAAAAAAGACAAAAGATTTTAAAATGTTTCACCCAACACAATGGATGCAAATGGGATATGAGATATTATTTTTCTGGATGGCAAGAATGATACTTATGACTACTTATGCAATAGATGATATTCCATTTGAAGAGGTTTATATTCATGGAATACTACGATCAAAAGAAGGAAAGAAATTTTCAAAATCCCTTGGGAGTGGATTGGACCCAATTGAGATAATTAAAAATTATGGAACAGATGCGCTACGACTTAGTTTAATAAAAGGAATTGCGCCTGGAAATGATGCGAAATTTTATGAAGAAAAAGTTGTTGGCGCAAGAAATTTTATAAATAAATTATGGAACATATCAAGATATATTTTAATGTCAGTTAATGACATCAAGTTAATAGAAAAAGAACCAAAAGCGCAAACACTTGCCGACCAATGGATTTTACAAAAATTAAATAGTGTAATTGAATCAGTTACAGAAAATCTAAATAATCATAATTTTTCACTTGCAAGCGAAATTTTATATGATTTCACATGGACTGATTTCGCTGATTGGTATATAGAAATTTCTAAAATTGAGAAAGGTAAAGAACAAATACTGCTTTATACCCTACAAACACTTCTAAAATTGTGGCATCCGTTTATTCCTTTTATAACTGAAACTATTTGGAAAAATATTGATTCTAAATTATTAATGATTTCTTCTTGGCCAAAAACAGATCATAAATCAGAGGAAAAAATAAATAATAATTTCGAAAAATTACAAGAAATTATTATTGCAATAAGAAATCTAAAAAATGAAAACAAAATTGATTTAAAAACAGTCGTACACTGTCATTTGGAGTCAAAAAAATACTTCGAATTAATTATGGATCAAAAAAATATTATAGAATCTCTTGCGAGAGTTAAACTAACAAGTGATAAATATAAAGATGTGGTTCACATATTAGATATTGATATTTATATTGAAATAAAAATTAATGAGCAAGACAAAATAAAAAAAATTAAAGAAATAGTTGCATATATAAACAAATTGGAAGAAAAAATTAATAACAAAGACTTCATACAAAAAGCGCCTACAAATATTATTGAAAACGAAAAGAAAAAATTGAAATCCGCATATGATTTATTAGAAAAATTAAAATAAAAATTTCGGAGAAATCCGAAATTTTTAAATTGACAAAAAATAAATATTTTAATAACATAAGATAACGAAAAAACAATCATGGGAGGAAATCATGAAAAATATCAATCCTAGTGACAATCCTAGTTACATAGGAATCACAGGCTTTACTCATCAAGAGCAAGTTAGTCGCTTGATTATGGAAACAATACCAGGACACACGCACAAACTAATGGTGGGTGTTTTGGCGAATGATGTCACAATGCGCGAAACAAAAGTTTGGGGCAGATATGTAAATAAAAACTTAATACCGGAACTTTTTCTAAAAGATAATAGGGTGTTAAATATGATACACTTTAATACCCGTGAAAAAGAAAAGTTATTAGATCGCTTAGTAGAATTAGTTTCAATTGCAGGAGAAAATCTTCATGGTTTTCAACTCAATATGAGATGGCCAGATCCAAATGTATTGTATGAATTCAAAAAACAATTTCCTGAAAAGAAAATTGTAATACAAATGGAAAAGGGCGATTTCGATGATTATAGACCCAAAGAAATGGCAGAAAAACTTCTTGAATATGAAAATATTGGAAATTATGTGATTTTAGATATGAGTGGAGGCGCTGGAATTGAGATGAATCCTCAAAAACTCATAAAATATGCGCTGGCAATATCAGAAAAAACAAATTTTCAACTCGTATTCGCTGGCGGACTTCATTCAAAAAATCTTCACATAATCAAACCAATCCTGAAAATTTTTCCAAATGCGTGTATAGATGCAGAAGGTCAACTTATGAATAAATGGGGTTCTCTTGATCCAGAAAAAACCATTCCTTATTTGTGTAGAGCTATATCAATAACATCAACATCAAAAAGAATTAATAATTGAACCGTGGAAACACCACGGTTTTTTTAAAAATAAAAAGCCACCATCCTCTCGATAAAAAGATCTGGTGGCAAAAGATTAACAGTTTCTTTGAGCTCTGTAACCATTCAAAATGGCTTTAAAGATCCACTTCGCAATGGCCACGTGACGCAAACCACTCCATGAACCAGACATACTTTTATACCCAGTCATACTAGATATAAAAATTGGCTTCTTCGTGTATTCCTCCACTGTCACTTGCAATCCTTCTTAATGTTGCTTCACTGACTTTTACCTCTACTTGGCTTCTTTTTTTTAATTGTCTTTATGGAAACCTTATACTCCATAAAGTGAGCGAATCGTATTATGTCTGGGTCTATGTCGGATCTAAAATTCCGATAATCAAAATTTCCCCAAATATTAAGTCCCGTTTGGTAGTCCCTTAGATCTATGGACTTATTCAAAAAAATCAGGGCCATCGCGATAATTGTTTTTCGCACATCAACATTGGAGCGTACGCCAGCAAATGCGCGAACATCCAATAAAGCATTAAGTTTGTCTCGTTCCCCAACCCTACTCACCACTAAATCAATACATGATTCGTGATTTATATTTATACCCACGCTTTTATCGTCTAGCGTGGAAGCATCTTTTTTGTGCTTTATTACATTAAGAATGGGTTTGTTACAATCGTTAAACCCATCTGCCCATTCTACAAACCAATCAGCTGTTGATAAAATCTTTGCTCTCTGCATTTTATCAACATATGGATTCAAATATGCATAACGAGCACCCTTTAAAAAACTAAAAACCAGTATGGCCAATACACTCAATCTGATCCACGGCAAAGCGCTCGGATTGAATAATATCAACTTAATTGCTAAAAAAACAACAATTAAAAACAAAATGTTTTTTACCAAATCGATGATTTTGAACTTGGTATTTTTATGAATAAATCCAGAGATAGTTTTTGGATTTATGCCCGAATCAAAAAATCCTCCTTCCTCCATCGTGGCAATGTAGTCATCGAAGTTGGATTTTGAATTAATAATGGAATAAATCCTTGCCTTATGACTATGGGCAGACAACAAGATACACGAAACAAAACTCGCAATCAAGATAATTGGCATGGAAATTATCCGTACCAATATTTCCACTAATTTGTGTTTTTTCATTTTATCCTCCTGGATATTTTTAATTTTCATATCAAATTAGCATACATTATAAACGCTGTCAATAATGCGTATATAAATCAACAATTCATAACTCCCTTGAATTGACATTTATCACGAAATAAGCTTTTTATATAAATAAATTTAAATTTTATTAAAAAACTGCGGAAATTTCCGCAGTTTTTAATTACATTATCATTCATTCAATTCCTCACTAACTATTTCAGCGCAAAAACCAATATAGTTCTCGGGTTTTAGAGCCAATATTCTACTTTTTGACCCTTCTGGAACATCTAAATCAGCTACAAATTCTTCAAGAATGGGTCTAGATAATTTCTTGCCTCTAGACAACTCCTTGAGCTTATTATATGCATCTGGAATTCCCAGAACACGCAATATAACCTGAATTGCCTCTGTTACAACTTCAAAATTATCTTCAAGATCTTTGCTAATCTTCTCTTGATTAATATCTATTTTCCCAACAGCTTTTATACAACTTTCAATTGCTATAAGAGTGTAAGAGAAAATAATTCCTAAATTTCTTTGAAGTGTGGAATCGCTCAGATCTCTCTGTAGAGTAGAAACAAGAAGTTCTCTAGAAAGACACTCGCAAAGAGCTATTGCAATTTTTGAATTTCCGCGAGCATTTTCCCAATCAATTGGATTAACTTTGTGTGGCATTGTAGAAGAACCAACTTCAGTTAATTTTGGCTTCTGTTTAAAATAATTCATGGAAATGTACATCCACATATCAGATGACATATCAACTATAGTTTCTGCAATTCTGACAATGATTTGAAGTAATTCCGCTATATCATGATGTGGATTAATTTGAGTAGATACAGAAATATAATCTAACTCTAGATAGTGCTCAATGAAGTATCTGCATTTTGCGGGCCAATCAACTTCTGGCATAGCAAAACGATGCGCCGCAAAAGTTCCAGTAGCTCCACTCCATTTTGCCTTTGCTTTCCATTCTTGAATTTTGAAAAGTTCGTCAGACAAACGATTGTAAAAAACCAATAATTCCTTACCTATAGTAGTGGGTGTTGCTGCTTGACCATGAGTATGTCCAAGCATAACTACATTTTTCCAATCATGAATTCTATGGAATAACAATTCTAAAAATTCCAAAAACTTAAGATTAATAATCCTTTGCGTCTGCTTAAGCATTAAAGAATATGATGTATTATTAACATCTTCAGAAGTCAAAAACAAATGCACATATCCAGAAAACTTTTCCAAACCAATTTCTTTAAGTCGCTCTTTTATATACTCAACAACAGCAACAACATCGTGATTTGTGGTTTTTTCAATGTTTTTAATAAGAATTGCTGATTCAAGGTCAAACTCTTCCGCAATGCTTAGAATTGCTTTCATTTCCTCACTAGAACATTCGGAAATTTTTATATTCGATAAAAGAAATTCTAACCATTTGATTTCCACGATTACCCTGAATTTGAAAAGTCCAAACTCGGAAAAAATTTCCTTAAATTGTCTTGTTTTTTCACAATATCTGCCGTCAATTGGAGATATTGCCATAAGTGAATGGGATTCCTCTACAAAACTCATGATTTTACTCTTTTCGGTGTTAAGAACTTCCTTGAATTTGTCTAAATATTCTTCATCAATACCGAGTGCCTCTAAAAATTCTCCAATTCTTTTCTCTGTAAGCATGTTATCCTCCATGATATTTGTTTAATACAAATACACTATCAAAACCATACTTATTGTCAATAATTGCTTTGACAAAACCTATAAAATAAGCTAAAATTTTAACAAATGAGCAAATTGCAATTTTTTTTATTTTAAACATTAAAAGTAAATAAATAATATGCCAGTACCAGCAAAAAGAAGACCATCATCCGAAATAAGGAGAAGAAGATCGCATCATGCACTTAAAAAAATTAATTTAGTATCTTGTCCAAAATGTAAAACAATGATAAAACCACATACAGTTTGTAAAAATTGTGGGTATTATAAAGGTGTAGAAATAATTAAGATCAAATCAGCATTAGACAAGAAAAAATCAAAAAAGAAAGAAGCATAACTCAAATTATGCTTTTTTTGTCTAAAAAATATGTCAAATCGTCATTTATCAAGAATAATAATACTTCAAACACTTTTTGCCTGGGACTTCAATAAAACCCAAGGCAATCCAGAAAAAATATTAGAATATACAGAGCAAGAATTTAATACAACTAAAAACGATAGTGAATTTGCCAAAAATCTTCTAAAAGGAATTGTGGGGAAATGGAAAGAATTAAACGAACTTATTGTTAAATATGCTCCAGAGTGGCCACTTAAACAAATTTCTTTAATTGATAGAAATATACTTCGCATTGGTATTTACGAATTAAAGTTTGAAAACACTCCACCAAAAGTTGCAATAAATGAAGCCATAGAATTATCAAAAGATTATGGCGGAGATAATAGTGGCAAATTCGTAAATGGAGTTTTAGGATCAATATATAAAGAAATGGGCGCGACAGAAGAAGAACTCAAAGAATTTGAAATCCCAAATACAACAAATTAAATAAAAATATGCAAAAAGATAAAGTGCAAGAATTTGCGAAAAAAATAAATATAGATTTTAATAATATAAATTTACTCAAACAAGCTTTTGTACATAAATCCTTCATCAATGAAAATCCTGGATTTAAACTTGGTCACAATGAAAGATTAGAATTTTTAGGTGATGCTGTTTTAGAACTTGTATCAACAGATTTCCTTTTTAAAAAATTTAACGATAAACCAGAAGGAGAACTTACAAACATAAGAGCAAGTTTAGTTAATTCACATCATCTAACTTTAGTTGCAAAAGAATTAGAAATAGAAAAATATTTATTTTTAAGTCATGGTGAGGAAAAAGACAAGGACTCAAAAGCAAGACAATATATAATTGCAAACTGCATGGAAGCAATAATTGGAGCAATCTACCTAGATAATGGTTACGCAAACGCAAAACAATTTATAGAAAAATATATTTTTAAAAATGTTGATGAAATAGTTGATAAAAAATTATACTTAGATCCAAAAACACAATTTCAAGAAAAAGCGCAAGAATTGTATAATATAACTCCAAAATATAAATTATTAGAAGAATCTGGACCTGATCATAAAAAAAGCTTTGTTGTTGGATTATATGTTGATAAAAAATTAATCACAAAAGGAAGGGGTAGTTCCAAACAAGAAGCAGAAATAAATGCCGCTATTTTAGGTCTAAAGAAAAAAGATTGGTAAAAATAAAAATAAATGTTTTTAAAAAAAATAGAAATTCAGGGATTTAAATCCTTTGCAAATAAAACTAAACTAATATTTGATCAAAACCTTACTTCAATAGTTGGGCCAAATGGTTCTGGAAAATCAAATATTGCTGATGCTATAAGATGGGCAACTGGCGAACAAAGTCAAAAACTTCTTAGAACAAAAAAATCAGATGAAGTAATTTTTGCAGGAAGCGATAAAAAAAACCGCCTAGGAATGGCTGAGGTTAGTTTATTTTTAGATAATTCTAGTCATAAAATTCCCATTGACTTCAACGAAGTGATAATCACTAGGCGTGTTTATAGAAACGGAGAAAATGAATATTTAATTAATAAAAACAAAGTAAGATTATTAGATATTCAACTAATGCTCGCAAAAGCTAATTTTGGAGAAGGCAATTATTCAATTGTAGGACAAGGAATGATTGATTCAATTTTAAATCAATCAGCTGCGACAAGAAAAGAGTTTTTTGACGAAGCAACTGGAATCAAAGAATTTCAAATAAAAAAAGAAAAATCGCAGTTAAAATATACAAATACACAAGAAAATCTATCAAAAAGCAAAATGCTTTTAAATGAAATCTCTCCTCGTCTGAAATATTTAACAAGACAAGTAAATAAATTAAAAAATCGTCAAGAGTTTAAAGAAAAATTAATTGATCTACAAAAAAAATACTACGGATTTATAGTTTCAAATATTAAAAATGAAATAAAAGACAATGAAGAAAAATTAAAAATAATAGAAAAAACTCGCAACGATTTAGAAAAACAGTTATTAGACATTGACGCTAAAATCAATAGCAAAGAAAAAAAAGATTCGTATGCTTCAAATTTTGTATCAATTCAAAAAGAATATGAAGAATTAAATGATTTAAAAAATAAACTTACAAGGGATAAGGTAATTTACCAAGGAAAACTTAGTATTGAATTTTCAAACACTGGGAAAAATGATATTTCTTGGTTTGTAAATCAAAAAAACGAACTTAGTGATGAATTTAAAAAAAACGAATCTCAAATTATAGAATATAAAAAAGAAGTAGAAGAATTAAATAATAAATTAAAAAATAAAACCGAAGAACAGCAAAATTTCTTAAATAAAATTAAAGAACTTCAAGATAAACTTGAAAACATAGGCGAACAAAATAAAATTTCCGATGATTTAGAAGTAAAAAATAGAATCAAAAAACTAAATTTATCCATTAAATCAATAATAGATGATTTTGATAATATTGAAATTGACAAATTAAAACAAGATCTGTTTTTTATTTCAAAAGAAGTGGATTTTATAGACAAATCTCTAAGTCAAGAAGATAAAAGAGAAAATAATAATCGCTCAAAATTACAAAAAGAATTTCAAGATTATTTATTAAACAAAGATTCTCTTGTAAATGAAATATATGAATTAAAGTCGAGTAAAAATTATAAAGATGAAAAATTAAAAGAGCTCATCAGGAGACAAGATATTATTTCGGTTAGCATTTCAAAGCTTGATATAGAAATAGAATCAGCGAACTCATCCGACAAATCTAAAAATCAAAAACAAATTGAAGACATGATTGCAAATATTGATGATAAAATATCTAATATTGATAATAAAATTGCGAATATTAAATTGCAAATTGACAAATTAGAATCTCAAAGTCATGATGAGAGAAAAGAACTTCTAGAATTACAAAAAACTTCAAAAGATCTACAGTTTGAAATAAATAAAATTAACTCTGAAATCCAAGAAATAAAAATTTCCCTTGCAAAAAATCAAACAAAAAAAGAAAACATAGAAACGGAAATAAGGCACGAGGAATTAGACATAAACGATTTAGATTATAATTCAACAGACATTGATACTGATGTAGAATTTTCAAAAATAAATAAGTTAAAAATTCAACTTTCTCAAATTGGAGAAATAGAAGAAAGCACTGAAACAGAATACAACGAAGTAAATGAAAAATATATATTTTTAGATAAACAAATTACAGATTTAGATAATGCTTCAAATGACTTGAAACATATAATAGATGATTTAAATGAAAAAATTGAAAATAAATTTAACGAAAATTTCAAAAAAATTAATGAAATCTTTAATGAATATTTTCAAATTTTATTTGGTGGAGGTTCTGCCACTCTTACAATAAAAAAAGAAACTGATAAACAAAAAGAAAATGAAAACGCTGCGGAATCGCAAACTGAAATAATTGAAGAAGAAACTGAAAAAAATACAAAAACTTATGAGGGAAAAATAAAACCAATAACAGATATTATAATTACTGTAAAAATTCCCGGCAAAAAATTAAACAGTATGAATGTTTTATCAGGTGGTGAAAGATCACTTACTTCAATTGCACTTATTTGTGCAATCATATTTAATAATCCGTCCCCATTTGTAGTACTTGACGAAGTGGATGCCGCGCTTGATGAAGCAAATTCAGTAAGATTTGCAGAAATTATAGAAAAATTAAAAGACAAAACTCAGTTTATATGCATAACTCATAATCGCGCAACAATGACAAAGTCAGACACGCTTTATGGAGTTACAATGGATGAGTCCGGTGTTTCAAAAATGCTTTCAATAAGCTTCGCAGAAGCAAAAAAATATAGTGAATAACTTATAATATTATATAAATTTAAAAGCGGAGATTAGATTCTCCGCTTTATTTTTTTTAAAATTCTATTTTGTGCTCGATCTACAAGCACAGCACATATCCAACAAACCACGACAAACAATATGAAAATAACTGTTGCTGTGATGAGTTGAGTAATTAATGTTACTGGGATTCCCATACGAACATTCATATACCTTAACAATCTATGCAAATAGGTATAGAAATTCCCCCTGTATAAAAGGGCAATTGTTCCCGGGAGTAAAAAAAAGTAAAAAAGTTGGTATTTATTTGGGAATTTCATTTATTCCTCCTTAGATTACTAAAAAACCAATCCAAATAAATTTGACTGACCAAATTTCCCTGTAATATAAATTAGATAAATTAACAACAATACCATTACGACAACTATAATGGCTAACACTATAGTTATTTTCTTAATATTTTTCATATCTCCTCCTAGATATTATATTATATATTTAATAGAATATATCACACATAAAATACCGTGTCAATTTACTAAATGATTTAAAATATCTGAATAGTAATTTTTTATACAAAAACAAAAAACCAATAAAAACAGGTTTTATACGGAACTCATTAATCTCTTAAGACTTTATTAAAGAGAGCTAAAATTATTTTTTTAAAGAATACTCATTCATCAACCCTAGATGAATAATTAAAATAAAAAAATATACTAATGAAAATATATTAATTCAATGAAATAATATAAAAAGATAACCTTTCTTTAAGTTATGGATATATTATTACAAACAAATAACGCAAAATTATTGAAAAAATAATAATTTGAACTGAAATTAGAATCCATATTATCCTATTATTTTTTGTTTTTTACTTCATGTCTCCCGAATTAATAATGTTCAAAATTTCTGGTATCATATCAAATTTATCGCATTTTTTATCACATCCAGACTCTAGAAGTATATTATTGAATTTATCGTCTGACGACATTGCAATGATTTCTTTATTAAATCCCATTTCTCTAGCTAATTTAACAAATGGAACCGTATCCAATTCTGCACTATTGTTGAGACAGCCATCTAAAAATATTATATCTATATCCTGATTTTCCCCCAATATCTGCTCTGCTTGTTCAAGAGTATAGGCGTGCAATAAATATCCCCTGTCTTTTACTGTTAAATCTAAAATTTTTTGAAAATTTACATCATCATCGATTATAAGAATTTTTTTTAATTTTTCTTTTTCAATTTTAGATTCATTATTTTCAATACCTGGTCTTTCCATATTATTTTTTTATTTATAAAATAATTATATCATTTAAGATAATTATATCATTAATCCTAACAAAAATATATCTTCATTCTAACCTATAAAAAACCTGTAAAAATGGATTCTTTTGAATAGAGTTTCTTGGCTTCCCGCATTTTCAATGTGAGGAATAGAGAATAATTAATCATTGTTAAGGATTAATAATTATTATATTATATATATATTTAATTATTACACTTAAAGTGTTGCCAAGCTATTGGGCTATTACGGGAGGATTGACATAATTATAATAAATATGCCATACTCCATAGTTATAAAAATAATACCAATGAGGAGGAACTCATGAAAAACAAAAATATTTCATACTGCGCACTAATTCAGTGCCCTTTCATTCTAGTATCACTTATTGCTTCCTATATCATAAATTTAGTGATGGCTTTAAGTGGAGTACTCATTATGGCTATCTGTCAAACACGCGCGTCAGAAGTTAACTGGGCATTTCTTTTCCAACTCAAACATCCCTATCTATCATATTCCTTTGTATTCTTTCTCGTATTATTGACATTGAATCTGTTGCTTGGAGTGGTTTGGAAAAAAATGCACCCAAAAAGCATATAATCAGGCAAGATAATTTTTCCAGTTGTTAATACAACTGGAATTTTTTATTATTTTTTTCTTTCGTATGTATCAAAAAAACCCAATAAAATGGGTTCTTTTGAATGGAGCGGGTAAGGAGAATTGAACTCCCCTCTCAACCTTGGCAAGGTCGTATAATAGCCGCTATACTATACCCGCATACGCCAAGCTTGACTTGGCGAATTTTCAATTTTTAATTTAAAATTTTAATTACTCAGTTTTAACCTCTTCTCCTGTGCTTGGAGTTTCTGCTGACACTTCCTCTGTTTTGGTTTCTTCAACAGCTGGAGCTTCTTCTGTTTTTGCCTCTTCTGTAACAACTGGGGTTTCTTCTTTTACTTCTTCTGTTTTATTTTCTTCAGGAACTGAAACCTCTTCTTTTACTTCCCCAACCGGGGCCGAAGTTTCTACCGATTTTTCTAATTCTGCTTTTTTTGCTTCTTCCTTTGCTTTTTTATCCTCTTTTGCTTTGTTAATCTTTTCAGATCTTTTTTTAGTAATTTCAACAGACTTTGCTTTTTTACCCTTTATTAATTCATTTTTTACAAATAAATTATGAACAGTTGCGCTACATTGAGCACCCTGAGACAACCAATAAGAAATTCTCTCTTTGTTTAATTGAGTTTCTTTTGTTCTTGGATTATAAAAACCGAGCTTTTCTATATACTTGCCCCATGGATCTCTTCTTTTGTCCATTATTACTATTCTATAAAATGGAATTTTTTTTCTACCAATTCTGGTAAATCTAATGCTTAACATATTGAATTTTGGATTAAATTTTAATAAATTGAGGCGTTTGTGACGATGAAAATATAATATACTATTTTAGAATCTAGGTCAACACAGCGTTCTCTCTAAGGTCAAATGCGACATAGAAAAAAATTCCTAGGGTGTTTTCATATTTAATGATAATTGGGGACTAACCTTATAATAATATTCAATATATTTATTAACTTTGTTTTGAACCATATCTAAATCTTCTTTTTTGTATTTAACATATCCTAAACATTCTTTTCTAAGTATTCCATTAAATCTTTCAATATATGCTTGTTC
>Ga0116187_1001482_pt1 | contig 24698 bp, 19 predicted proteins | sample AD_JPNNA6_MetaG_FD_89755 | JGI IMG/M metagenome (GOLD analysis project Ga0116187, IMG submission 89755) | Active sludge microbial communities of municipal wastewater-treating anaerobic digesters from Japan - AD_JPNNA6_MetaG | ecosystem: Engineered > Bioreactor > Anaerobic > Digestate | place... | reverse complement strand
GTTCGACGAGACGGTGACGCTGACGCTGGAGTTGACGGGCGAGTACCTGATCGATCCGGCTTATTGCGAAGCCACGGTGACCATTCAATGCAACGCGTTCGTGGCAGTAGCGGAACTCGACGGACCGGTGGGCATTGATTACCACGGGCCGCTCAACTCGCTGATCGTGTCGTACAACTATGCGACGGGCGGCAATCCTCGAAACTTCGCCCGGATCGACAGCAACGGCCAAGTGACGCCTTGGTCGTTGGTGTCCAATCTGCTTGAGGAAGTCAAGGTCGCGACCGCCAAACAGACGGCCAGCGGGTGGCAGCAAGGCCAACTGTACTTCGGCTTGGGGATCGGCGCGGGGGCGGAGGGCGAGATCGGCCAGGTGTCGACCGACGGGACAGGTGTGACGCTGAACTGGGCGGATCTGCCGCTACCGCCGGGAGAGTTCTTCCGTGGAAGCCTTGCTTTCGATCAAACCGGCATTCTCGGCGGGGACCTGATCGCGGTCACTGGTGGGCCCGACGAGCAGGCGGGGCACGCCAGGTCTGGCGGGTCGACTCGGCTGGAGCACCGACGCTCATTGCGTCGATTGGAACCGGCCACTTGGAAGGCGTGGTGGTCTTGCCAAACGATCCGGTGTGGGGAGTGTGGGCGGGAAAGGTTCTCACCGGCGACGAGTACGACGGAGTCATCTACGCCATCGACACGAGCGGCACGGCGACGCCGTATTCCCTGGGGATTTATCCTGAGGATTTCGATCTGATCCCGCCTGACCAGGACCTCTACTGCACAGATTCTGGCGGCGCCATCTTAAAAATCCCGAGAGCCTACTTCGCCGACTACGTCGGCCAGTTGCTGATCACGCAGGCGGGGGAGCACATGCAGCCGGCTGCTTTGTATGTCGTGCGGTGGCACGGCGGGCCAGTGGTGAGCGTGCGGATCCCGTATCCGAGCGGCTTTTCAGGCCACTTCGAGCAAGTCACGTTGGCGCCGGTCAGCCTGCCACCTCTTCCTTAACAACCTATGAGACCTGCCTTCTTGCTTCTGCTGGCGCACTGGCTTCTCGGTTGCATAGCCGTGTTGAGTCAAGACGTGTTTGTTTACGATCAACAATCCTCGACTACCGACTGGCCGCCGTCCTGTGGGGGCGTGTTTTCACCTGGGGACCCACCTGGCCACGGACAGTCGTTCACGCCGTCTCTGTCAGCGGTCGGTTTCATCCGGCTGAAGCTCGCGGACGGCGTTCGCGGAAACAGCACTGGTGCGATTATGCAGATCGACCTGCGTTCGGACTCGATCACCGGACCACTTCTGGGCACCAGCTTGCCCGTCGAGATGGCTGATGGCTTTGCCGGAACAGCGGATTTTCTATTCGCACCAGACATCTCTGTGACGCCTCAGGTCATGTACTATTTCGAGCCCCGAGTTCTTTTCGGCGATACTTGGTGTGTGGATGTTATGGAGGATGTTTACAATTATCCTCGCGGCACATGGATCGCCATGGGCAGACCCGACGTCAGTGTGGATTGCTGGTTCCAGGAGGGCATCATCATTCCGGAGCCGTCGGAAATGGCGTTGCTGCTTTGCGGTCTGGGTGCGATCCTCCTGGGTCGGCGGCGTTTCTAGAATCACCCCCTCGGCGCTCCCGATGCATCACCTGATGCCACGCGCCCGCAAACTCACTTCGCACCGATATGTCAACTATTTAGATGCGACCCCATTGTGTGTTGCCCTGTCGATCTGAAGTTCCATGTCGCCCCGCGGCTCGACACTCATGACGCCCGCCTGGCTGATGATTCGATCCGCCGTCAGGGTCTCGTAGACGGTCAGGTTCGGTGGTTGCTCCGTCAAAGGCAGGAGTGAGCGCCGACTCACGTCGGCGGCTACAAACCGGTTCATCGTCCTCGTGCGCATTAAACTGTCGAATGTCAACGTTTCCCATGAACCGGGTCTTGGGATCACATCGAGCCAACGGGGTCTCGATAGGCTCCTCGTCGTCTGCGACTGACACGGGCCAGCCGTCACCGGACAGGCCCACGGACTAGAGCACTCTGCGGAGCCCCGGCACCCGGTGTGCGATTTCAGCAGCCGCGAAACTCGCGCTGACACCGAGTCCAGTCAGCAGGAGCGCCTTGGCGAACGGGCTGGCATCGAGCGGTCGGAGCAGCGGGGTCAACGCCACCAGCACAGGCGCGTGTAACACGTACACGCCGAAGGAGCGATCGGACAACCATCGCGCAAAACGCCCTGCCTGGGTCCATCGCTTGCGAAACAACGCCAGCGTGCCCAACCCAAGCCCAAGGCCTGCCAGTTGCTCCCACAGGGCGAGTCCGAAGGCGCGCCAATTGGCGCCCCCCTCATAGCGATATGGGCCGCTCTCCGTAGGCGGGCCTCCCAATGCAAGCAGCAGCACCAAGAGGGCCGGTCCGGCAGTAACACCCAGCCAACCCGCCACGCGCGCCCGCGGCGAATTCGCCAGCGCCTCGAGCCAGCCGTTGCGTCCTGCCGCCACGCCGACGGCGAAGGCCGCAATATACTGCGGAAAGAAGCAGAGCTGAAAGTTCAGCACGTTCGTCCCGATCGGCTGGACCAATCGCACACCGAACGTGACCAGTCCAAGAGCGATCCCGAAGATCAGCAGCATCGAGGGCCCCGGCGCCGCCACGCCGCCGGGGTCCATCACTTGAGAAGACGCGGGACGCAGCGATCGCCAACTGGCCAGCACCGCGCTGAACAGCAGCAGGGCTAGCACGAACCAGAGCGGTCCGCTGCCGCGGAGCACATCGCCGGACGCGACGTAGGCGGAACAGAGCGCACCGAGAGGCGGACGATCGGGAATGCGCGGATGCCCCAGGAGGACAAACACCATGAACGGGTGGATGATCGCCATGTAGAGCAGGGCCGGGAGTCCCAGGCGGAAAGCCCGCTCGAGAAGAAAACGGGCGGGTCCGCGGCGCCCCAACGATCGATGCGAGAAGAACCCAGCCACGAAAAAGAGCAGGCCCATGAAGAACGATTGCAGGCCAAACTGCCAGACGATGAAGGCCAGCTTCATGCCCATTGCGGGCTCCGGAACCTCCTTGATATACCAACTGCCAACGTGGCTGTACGTGACGCAGGCGTGCATGTTCACCACCATAACAATGATGGCGGTGCGCAGGTTATCCACCCAGGCGATGCGGCTTACCTCGACAGCCACAAGAGAATCCTCGAATTCAAAGGTTCGTGGTTGATCGGTTAGGTTTCACTCCGCTTTCTGATACGTTCGAAGATTCTCCGAGCGAGGGGTAGGAGAAGGGCGTGAGAAAACACCGGAGCAATTCGTGGCCATGCGGATTGGGTTGGCCTAGAGCGCGCCTTGCCGGAAAAGGAACCGCTCGCTGCGCTGTTCGCCTTGCACCTCAGCCGGACGCGCCGACCGGTCAGATGGCCGCCGCGATGGCGTCACCCATCTCCGACGTCCCCACCTGGCGTTCCTTGACATCGTGCGCGCTGGCGATGTCTTTCGTGCGATAGCCCTCGGTGATGACCTTGTCGATCGCGCTTTCGATGGCCTTGGCAATCTCGGGCGCACCGAGGCCGAAACGCAACATCAAGGCCGCGGCCCGAATCAGAGCAATGGGGTTGGCCAGATTCTTTCCGGCAATGTCCGGCGCGGTGCCGCCCGCCGGTTCATACAAGCCGAAGGTCCGGCCCTGCTGTGTCGCCCCGAGTGTGGCGCTGGGCAGCATCCCCAACGACCCCACCAGGGCAGCCGCCTCATCACCCAGAATCTCGGCGAACGTGTTTTCCCCAAGGATGACGTCGAATTGGGTGGGACGCAGGACGAGCTGCATCGCGGCCGTGTCGACCAGCATGTGCTCGAGCACCACGTCCGGATACTGCCGGCTCACGTCGGTCACAACGTCACGCCAGAGGATGCTGGTCTCGAGAATGTTCGCCTTGTCGATGCTCGTGACCTTCTTCCGGCGCAGCCAGGCTGCCCGGAAGGCCATGTGCGCGATCCGTTCGACATCCGAACCCGTGATGGCCATGGTGTCGATCGCGCGCACAACCTTCCCCGGCTTTGCCCCTTGGCGCCGCGCGTCCAGGACCTCTTCGGTCTTCTTGGGATACGCGTGATAGAGACCGCCGGTCGACTCCCGCACCACCAGGAGATCAATGCCCTCGCCCAGCCGTTCAGACCGGAGCGGGGAGGCAAAGGCCAGAGCGGGGTGCGTTCGGATGGGTCGGAAATTGGCAAACAGCCCGAACTCGCGTCGCAGGCGCAGGTAGGCAGCGCGCTCGGGGCGTTTTTCCTTGGGCAGTTCGGCGTCCCGGTAATGCAGCCCGACTGCCCCCAGCAGGATGGCATCCGACTTCTTGCAGACCGCCAACGTGGAGTCCGGCAGCGCCTTGCCCTCCTTGTCGACGGCGTCCCAACCCACCGAGGCCTCCGTGATGTCCAGCTTCAGAGCGTGTTTCTTCTCGACGGCTCGCAAGACTTTGATCGCTTCCCGCATGATCTCCGGGCCGATGCCGTCGCCGGCCAGCGCCGCGATTTTCAGTGTGGTTTTGCCCATAAATTGTCCTTGAGAGAAATCGGTGAACTCGGCCTCACCAGCCAGCCTTCCATTGATCCAGGTCGCTTCGGTGTTTTGGCGATTGCGTGCCCGTGAGCGTCCAACCAACACCCGGCGAAGTCAAGTCCGGCCCCAGCCCTGCCGCAACTTCATGAATGCGAAAAGGCTGGTGGGGGGACGGTTCGTCCCCCGCCGACGCGAGTGAAAGAGGTGCCAGTCGGTGACGAGTCCGTTGCCACTGCCGGAGACTGGCCTCGCGGGACTCGGCCCTCCGAGATTCCCGCCAACAGCTTGTGGATCGAACGAACCGAGGTTCGCGGAGCATCCGTGTCAATGCCCGCCGGGCGCGGTCAGAAGGCCCGCCATGACCTCGCGCAACTCGATCAACTGCCGTTCCTGGCGTTCGGCAAACGACCCAAGGCGTTGGGTGTCAGATCGAGTTTGGCAGCCTCGATCTTGCCGCCATCCGGTCGATGACACTCGACGCAGTGCGCATCGAGCACCGGTTGGTCGTCATAGGCTCCGTGTCTTCGAGAAGTTGGTGAGAAACGCGCATTAGAGCCGCGCCGGCTCGCCCAGGGCCACGACATCGCGGCGCATCCGCGCAAGATCCGCGGGATCGAGTTTGATCCGGGCGGCGCCCAGGTTGTCGCGGAGTTGCGCCACATTGCGGATGCCGCAGAGCACATGCGTGGCGCCCGCCTGGGCAGCCGTCCACGAGATGACCAATTGGGCGAATGAGGCGTGGTACTTGTCCGCAAGGTCCCTCCAACCGGCGAGGAGATCGAGCACGCGCTTGCGATTGGGCAACAGGAACCACGTGTTCCAATCGGCGTTGCTCCGGAACTCGTCGGGCTTGAACACGCGGTCCATCCCCACTTTGCCAGTCAGCAGACCCTGTTCGAGTGACATGTAGGTCAAGGTGGCAATCCTGTTGGCCTGACAGAAGGGGAGGATGTCCCGTTCCGGGTCGCGGTAGAGCATGCTGTAGCGGAACTGGTCGCTGGCGATCGGACCGCAGGCGCAGTGCTCCTTGAGTTCATCGAGTGTGACATTGCAGACGCCAATGGCTCGGATTTTTCCCTGCTCCTTGAGTTTCAGGAGGCACTCCATGGTTTCCGCGATCGGTGTCTTGTCCGGAGGACACGCCGGCCAATGGGTCTGATACAAATCGATGCAATCCACGCCGAGATTCCGCAGGCTGCGATCGATCTCGATCTGGATCGTATCGGGACGCAGGCTGCGCCGCATGATCCGTCCAGCCATCTCGGTGAAGAACGAGCCGCGCTCGTCGTCGGTCCATAAGCCGCATTTGGTGGCCACGATCACTCGATCGCGCCGACCCTTGATGGCTTCGCCCACAACCTTCTCGCTCCGCCCCCAGCCGTAGGCGGGGGCCGTGTCGATCAGATTGATCCCTTCGTCGATCGCCGCTTGAAGAGTATAGATTGATTCGCGGTCGTTGGTGTCGTTGCCCCACACCGTTCCGCCGCCCAAGACCCACGTGCCGAATCCGACGACCGAGGCCTCGATCCCTGATTCGCCGAGAGGACGATTCTCCATAATGATGGCTCTGATTAGACGTTTCGCCCTCTCCTTTAGACAACCGTGCCTCCCGAGTCAAGACAAGGGTCTCGATTCGCAGGCAGAAAGGCAGAACAACCGCTCGATCAAGGCGCGGAACCAACTCCCCCACCCGACACCTGTCGGGCCCGGTAGTAACTGACCGCATAGTCTATGGCCGAATCGTCAATGAAGCGCCAAAGGCCGCTCGGGGCGGCGTTGGTCTGCAGCGGGAGCCACTCGGCAAAGGACTCATCCGTTACGTCGATGGCATAGCTCCGGCCGGGTTGCCCGCGAAGGAGCAACTCGAATTGGCCCGCGGGATGGAGCCCGACGATTTCGAGAACCGGCGGGGTGTTGGATGCCGGCTCGGCGGTGATCCGGTATTCGTCAAAGAGGAGGTAGTTGGTGCCGGGTTTGCCCTTCTGGCCCAGGACCCACACGGCATCCGCGTCGCTGAAGTCCAGGCGCGCGCCGGTCGTGGTGATCGGCTGTGAGTCGACGATCGACACGCCGTTCAGGATGGCCTGCCACCGATTGTTGGCGAAGTCCATCCAGACCTCGAGCAGGTAGATGACGTCGTTGTCGAAGAGGTATCCCGACGAGTAGAATCCCGAATCGTCATCGAGCGCGTAGAAAATCTCGAGACGCGAGTTGTCGAAATTCAACGTGAACAGCCGATGGTCTTTCGTGTTGTAGAAGCTCCATTGGAAATCGTCATACCGGTGATTGTCGGAGTCTACCACCTGCATGAGAACCGAAAACTGGAGCACTGAGTAACCCCGAGGCGGGGCGGTCACTCGAAGCGGACGCCACACCGTGAGGACGTCGTGCTTGGGAGCCGGCGCTGAGAAACCGATGAAGGCCTGCTGGCCGTACTCGGGAAAGAACTCGTCCACCAAGCCGCAGCCGCCCGAGCCCTCGGCCAGCCAGCCCATGCCCTGCTCCCACAGCGCCAGGCCAGCCTGAGCCCGCGCGTAGCCCTCCGAGACCTCGAAGCCGGTCTCGTAAAGGACGCGTCGCTCCGCGGCCTGCCCGCACGCAACACCCAACGCCAGGATTAAGACACACGCAACCAGGCCTGGGAGGCCTCGACCGGCCGCCGACAACCCGGCTTTTCCGACTCTGCGCATCGCAGCCCGCCAATACGTGCCGGCAGGCTGGCTTGCGCCGCTAGGTCTGACTGTCTCAGGTGCAGTGGGAAACATGTGCGCAATGGGATTCGTGGCGGTTCAAAACGGCGTTCGAGTTTTATGCCAGGCGGCGGAGAACATGCCAGCGAAACACTCCGGTTTCATCCTGTGCCGATTGCTGGCTGACAAGCGTCCTCACGAAAGTCAGTCCCGCGTCGCGCGCCCCCGGCCGCCACTGCCGCTGGGACTCGCGCCGCTTCGAGGCGCGGACTGCATCGGTGCGTTGACAGACGACCGCGATGGCGCACTCGACGGCGGCGTCACAGACCGGCTCGGAGCGGACTGCGGCGGTGCGCCGTAGGAAGGCGCCGCCGAGCGGACCGCCGAGGATCCACGGGATGAGTTGTAGGCGGGGGCAGGTCGTGTGGACATCGGCGGCCCCACAGAAGGAGACACTGTGACGGGAGCGGTGCGATAGATGGACCCTTGCTGTCCGGAGGGCCGGGGCTGCGCACTGCTCGGCGCCGCCGATTGGACGGGGCGGGATTGGCTGGGCGCAACGCTGCTCGCCGGCGTGCGGGACACGGGGGCCGTCGGCGGACTGCTCCGAGGCGCGTAGACAGGGGCCGCCGGAGTCGCGCCTCGACTGGGTGTGGCCGCCGAAGGCGCGGACCGCGTCGCCGGGCTGCGGTCCGGCGTCGTCGTTAACGGCGCCGATCGGGTTGCCGGGATGCGCGTTGGTGGTGTTGCGGTCGAAGGCGCAGATCGGGTTGTGGGAGCGGACGGACGGACATCTCCACTGCCGGAGCTTGGCCGGGTGGCGGGAGTCGCCGGGACACGCTCCACGCGACTCGGCTGGCTGGGGACCGCTCTCGTCACCGGTGCGGGGCTGGTTCGTGAGGGTTGCGTCACGGTGCGATTCGCCTGCCCGACAGTGGCGGGCGCCGGGGCGGCCTGCGTTGGGCGCGTCGCTGGCGCTGTCGCCGGGCGGGCGGGTTGTGGACTGTCGGTTCGCGCCCCGCCGGAGATCATCGGGGGACGCAGCGGTGCGGTTGTTGCCGACAGGCTGCTTGCCGCGGGGACGCGTTGGGGAGTCGCGGTCTGGCGGGCGTCCTGCGTGTGGCGCGAGACCGGCGCCCCTCCGCCGGCGGAAGCGGCTGTCGGCTGCGGCCGGTAGACCGCCAATTCCCGACCATCGTGTTCGAGGCGGTCCGCGCGCCGCGGGGCGTTGGGTTCGCCGGTGACATCGCGGATTTGCACTTTGCGGATTTCGGTGCGGGTGACGGAGGTGATCCGGCTCGGAGCGATGCCGTGATTGACGATCCCGTGGTTCCTTTCGTGCTTGTAATCGTTAATCACCCTGGAGTTGTGGAACACGCTGGCGATCTCATGGCGCGGCAGCCGGTGACGGTACGGATGCGGATCGTAGAAGTGCCGGTAGTGCACAAAGCTGAAGCAATCCCAGCCGAGCCCGAAACTGAATCCCACGCTGACGCGGGATCCGTGGAAGGTCAGGCCAATGCCGGTTGACCAACCGCAGCCGGGCGGCAAGGGCGCCCATCCGCAATAGGCGTCGGTGTAACGCCAGGTCACCCAGGCGGGAGCCCAGGTGTAGCCGGGGACCCACACCCATCCGCAAGCCGGGCTCATGTACCACGTGCCATAGTGGAATGGAGCCCAGCCCCACGAATAACTCGATTGCCAATACCAGCCGCCGTCCGTGAACAACCATCGTCCTCCATGGCAATACGGACGCCAAAACGGATCGACAACGGCAACGGTCGGGCGCCAGCACCACCCATAGCTCGGAATCTCAACCCAGCCGCCGTATGGGGCCAGCGCGGTGTAGAAGTAGTTCTGGGTCACTTGGGTCACCGGCTGCGAATAGACGGTTTCCCCGCCCTGAGGCGGAGGCGGAGGCGGCGCGGGCGCATTCTCGACATAGACTGGCGCAGCCGCTTGCGCTGCCGCGGGCGCAGGCACGACCTCGGTCGGAGCCGCAGGCTTGACCGGGGCCGCGTCCGCCGGAAGGGCTTGGGTCAGGGCAGCCCCGCGCAACGCGTCGCCGCGCGCCACCAGGGCGCTCAGCACCTGCTCGGAGAGCCCGATGTCCTTGAGGTAAATGATCTGATCCGCGCTCAACTCGAAGGGAGTGGTCGACTTGGCGATGTACTCGAGCAGAACGGAATCCCCAACTTGCGCTTGGGCCAGATCGACCACTTCAGCGACAACCGGCGGCAATGGAATGCGTTCCGGCGCAACGATCGCTGTCGGTGCATCGGCCTGAGCCGTCTCGGCCGATGTCGAGGCCGTCGCGGGGGAGACCGGCGCGGGGGAAACCGGCGCGGGCGGCGCCGCCGCGAAGCTCTGGGGCGCAACGACCGGCGGCGGCAAATCCGGGGCGTTGTTGATGACAACCTTGGTCAGAGGCGGCCCAGGAGATGGCTCCCGTGTGCAGCCAGAGAGACAGGTAAGACCCACTGCCAAAGCCAGTGCGCAGACGATTGAGCGGGAGGGAGCTTTCATAGCGATCATCATGTTGATGGTTGTCTGCCAGAAGGCCGGTGTCACCGGACGGCGCCCGACCATCCCGCGCTCAGGCGGGTGGATCGCACCGGTTCGATGGCATGGCTATCGTTCATGGTCAAACGCGAATGGGTGGCTTGCGTTTCCGATGGCGACTCCCTGCGTTCCCTGCCCTCGGACGCCCTTCTCACTCCACTCGTGCCAATTGACCTCCGCCGCCCCTCGCGTATTCATCGGGTCATCCATTCTGTCCGTGACGTTTCAAAGGCGAGAGACTAGAGTGCGACTCAACACTCAATCCTGAATTCAATCGCCATGATCGATCTCAAGCAATTCGAACTCTGGTTTGTCACCGGTAGTCAATCCTTGTACGGTCCCGCCGTGTTGCGCGAGGTTGCCGCCCACTCGCAAGAGATCGCCGCGGCACTCAGTGCTTCCGCGGCCGTGCCCGTGCGCGTGGTTTTCAAGCCGGTCCTCACCAGCCCCGAAGCCATCGCTGCCCTCTGTCAGGAGGCCAATACAGCCACGGCCTGTGTGGGTGTGGTGACATGGTGCCACACCTTTTCGCCGTCGAAGATGTGGATCAATGGGCTCAGGCTGCTGCGCAAACCGGTGCTGCACCTCCACACGCAGCACAACCGCGACATTCCATGGTCAAGCATCGACATGGATTTCATGAATCTCAACCAGGCCGCCCACGGCGACCGCGAGCACGGCTTCATCATGAGCCGCCTGCGCATGAATCGCAAAGTGGTCGTGGGCCACTGGCAGGAACCCTCCGTCCAACAGCGACTCGGCGCATGGGCGCGCGCTGCCGCCGCTTGGCATGACGCCCAAGGCGCCCGCTTCGCCCGCTTCGGCGACAACATGCGCGAGGTCGCCGTCACCGAAGGCGACAAGGTGGCCGCTCAAATCCGCTTCGGCTACGGCGTCAATGGGTACGGGGTGGGCGACCTCGTCCGCTGCGTCAACGGCGTGACCGACGCCGACATCGATCGATTGACCAGGGAATACGAGCAGACCTATGCGATGGCGTCCGATCTGCGCGCCGGCGGCGCCCGGCACGCGTCGGTCCGGGAAGCGGCCCGGATCGAGCTGGGTCTGCGCGCCTTTCTCACGGCGGGTGATTTCAAGGGGTTCACCGACACCTTCGAAGACCTGCACGGCCTGGCGCAGCTCCCGGGCATCGCCGTGCAGCGGTTGATGGCCGAGGGCTACGGGTTCGGAGCCGAGGGCGACTGGAAAACAGCCGCGCTGGTCCGAGCCATGAAAGTGATGGCGTCGGGTCTCCCGGGCGGCACATCGTTCATGGAAGACTACACCTACCACTTTCACCCGGCTGGGGCAAAGGTTCTCGGCGCCCACATGCTCGAGATCTGCCCGTCGATCGCCGCCGGCCAACCCTCGCTGCAAGTGCACCCGCTCGGCATCGGCGGCAAGGCGGACCCGGTCCGCCTGGTCTTCGACACACCGGCCGGCCCAGGCCTCAATGCGTCGATCGTCGATCTGGGCAACCGTTTCCGACTCCTCGTCAACGAAGTCGACGTAGTGCCCGCGGAGGTGCCGATGCCCAAGCTGCCCGTGGCCCGCGGCGTCTGGGTCCCTCGACCTAACCTCGAGACCGCCGCTGCATGCTGGATTCACGGCGGAGGCGCCCACCACACCGGCTTCAGCCGAGCGCTCACCCGCGAGCACCTCGAAGACTACGCCGAGATCGCCGGAATCGAGTGCGTGATGATCGGCGCCGACGCCACGGTCTACAGGATCAAACAGGAACTTCGCTGGAACGAAATGTACTATGCCTTGAGCCAAGGCTGGAACGGATGAAACCCTGCCTCATCGAACCGTCGTGCAGCCACGCGACACCGCCCCCCATTCGCTCGCGCAGACGCGGGTCGGAGCGCCAGGTCGCGCCGGCACGACAAGACACGGAGTGAATCGCATGAAACACATATCCACCGCAGCAACGAACAAATCCGACAAGGCCGCTCGTGAAGTGCCGGCTTCTCTGATCCATCCCGTCGTGATCTACCCCTTCCGCCAGCCGGCCGATTACTCGGATCTCACCGCCTTGTACGATCTGGTCGCGCGCCTGAACGCGGATCGGGCACGGTATGCCCGCCCGGTGACCGTTCTCGACCGGAAGACCCATTTTGCCATGGAAGGGAACCAGGCCTTTCGGGACTTCAGGCATCAGACCGTCGCCAAACACTCCGACGTGCTGGATGCCTGGTGCGTGGACACCTGCCAGATGTGGTACACCGGCCTCGGACACGCCTGGGAACACGGCCACTCCCACGATGTCTATTGGCTGCTCCCCGGCGATTTCAACTACGGCACACCCATCGGACAACAAGTCCTCTCCCGACTGAATGATCTCCCCGAGATCATCCAGGAACTCGACCAGGATTTCTGCGTCGGCGAAATCACCACCGACCACAGCAACCCCAAGCAACTCATCGACACCTATGGCACCTTCGCCATGCTCTACAACTGGTTCCCGGCCGAGGCGCGCGAAATCCGCCAGATGACCGAGCGCCCGCGCTCGGAGTTCTTTGCCATCCGGCACGCGTTTCTGGGCGAGGTCTTGCGGGATCGTTGGTACGCCTACGAACAGACGCTCGTCATCCTGCTTAAGGCCGTCCTGGGGAAAAAAAAGATCAGCCGTTTCTCGGTCGGCGACCTCTCCGACCTGCCGCACGGACGCGAGTCGCTGGCCGCCGCAATGCAGGAAGTCGAGCGGACGGAGCGCGTCCTGAGGTCGTTCTGGCGCGAGCGCAATCAACACAACCGCACCTGGCCCGTCGAGTACCGGGCCCTCGCCACCCAGTCCTCGGACATCCGGCGAACCGCGTTCACTCTCCTCGAAAACCTGCTGAAGTGACCGCTCTTTCAAAACTACTTTGCCAATGACACACATGAGCTCCTTTGGGCCGCCGCGATATTCCGGCGCCAGGCAGACCCTTCGCGGTGTCAATTTCATCTGCAATGCACCCCAGGCCCAGGCAGTCAGCCTGATCGGCGATTTCAACGGATGGAACCCGGACGCCAACCCGATGCGCCAACAACCCGACGGCGCCTGGCTGATCATGGTCGAACTGCGCCACGGCCATCATCGCTACGCCTTCTGGGTCGATGGACAGTTGACCCTCGACCCGCGCGCCCAGGGCATCACCCGCAATGACCAGGGCCAACGCGTCTCCCTCGTGCCGGTGAGTTGAGATCGGACCGCGTCGGTCCATGCCCCCGGCTTCCCTATCGCCCTGCCTCCGCGGGGAATCGACGCCATCTCACCGGCCGCAAATGAAGCCAATTGGCGCGCAGGAGCAGCCCGAACGTGCGGGCTGGCAGTAGCGCTATGTCTTCCCTGCATACGCCGCCATCGCGGCGAACACCTCGGCGCGTTCCTCCGCAGGCGTCAACCGATCGATCATCGGATAGAGGATGCTCTCCTCCTTTTGATTGTGAGGCCCGAGTACGGAGAGCAGACCAGCCTCCTCGTGCTCGGTCCGGACATCGTTCCGCGCCAGCTTCTCCGCAATGGCCGCGAGAAACCCCCGAATCTGCCTGTGCTCGGAGCGCATCACTGCAGTCGGGCCGTCGACACGCCCTGTCTTGGACTCGAATGCAGGAAACAGGATTTCTTCCTCCCAGACGATGTGCCGTTCCAGACCAGCCTTGAATTCCTCGAAGGCACGGATCGCGCCGACAGGATCGGCCGCTTTCCCGGACTGATACTCGCGAAACAGGCCATCGAGTCGATCATGATCGTCGCCGTAATACTGTTGTATACTGTTGTGGTTCATAGGAGTGTCCAGCGCTCTGTGCTCTTGGCGCGAATTTCCCCGCCCCCCGGCCGCACCTCCTTCGAGATCGCCACCACCGCACCGCGCCTCTTCGTGGTGTGCTGGGTCCGAAGACGCCAAACCGACCGAAGCTGCCTTGCGTTCCTTGAGACGCTCCTCGGCGGGGATATAGAAGACCGAGTTGTTCCGCAATACGCAACCCGGCCGGCCAGGCACACAGTCCGCCTCGAGGGCCAGGCAATAGTCTTTCTCAATGTCGAAATGTGGGCAGAAAAAACTCATGGCCGATACTGATCGTCTCGCCACACTGGGCGCAATCGTGTCGCAAAACCGATGTCTTCATGTGCACCGCACGCCACTCCACCCGGATCGGCCATCAGCCCAAACAGGAAACCATGAGCGCCGTCCGCGGCCTGCCCCTCGATCGGCACGCCCTCGTGCAGGGCCGAATGAGCCTGCGTAATATTAGACAGCGTAGTCTGCCAGTTCAGTTTCTGACCCCACCAAAGACCTGTTTCGCCCGGACAACGGCGACATCAACCGGCTCTCGATCAGCGGCGCCTCGCTAAAACTCCGCGCGCACCATCGCCACCCCATAGCCCGGCACCTCGACTCTGCCATCGCACCGATCCAACACCTGTTCTCGCAGATCGGTTCCGTAGACCGCCGTCGGACGCATCCCCTGCCAGTCGATCCGCACTCGACTCGTCCGCCCCGACACCCCGAAGAGCCGGAGCACCAGCCCCTTGCCGTCCTCGCTGACTTTCACGGTTTCGACCAGCACGTCCGGCGAATCAACTGCAAGCAGCGGCTCGGGAACGGCGCGCGCGGGATCGACAGACACCGCAATCAGCGGGCGCGATGCCTCGATTCCGAATCGGGCCGACGCCATCGCCCGGTATGGCCCCCGGCGCGCTTGCAGGCAATAGCGGAACGTGGTGACGCCCGGTTGATCGGCCTTGTAGTTCGTAAACCAATGGTTGTTCTGCGCCCAGGAATAGAGCGTCGTCGACTCGATCGCCTCGGGAAGCCATTCCTCGCGCGCCACCGGACCGAGCAGGTTCGCCGTGATCCCACCCACCTGCAACAATGGCGCGTCCAAGGCGGCCAGCGTGATTCCGCGTTCGCTGTTTGATACATCGACCCAGCGTTGCACTGTGAACCAGTTCCGACACGCCCCCGGCAACTGATCCACATTCGGACGCACCACGGCCCACGGGGTCTCCATCCGCACGGTGCCGCCCGGCAGGTCGAATCCAAACCCGAAATGGACGCTGTCCTTCTCGCGCACCGCCAGCCGGTCGACATGATTGACCAACTCGATCCGATCCAGCCCGTCGATCACCCGGACCTCGCGCATCAGACGTCGACAACCGGGCGCCTCCGATTCGAACCGCACGGTGGCGACCAGCGGGCCGGCGTCGAGCACCTGCCAACTGACGGGGCCGTTGACGCGCGCACCCGCCGCGTCGGCGCCCAGCACGTACCGATAATCGTTCAACCCGACAGGCGACCGCCTATCCACGAAATCGCCCCCGACCCCCTTCCGCCGCAGACTGCGGAGCGCGCCCGTCACACCGTCCATCTCGACTTCGAGCGTGTCGGTTCGCAAAGTCAGGCCTTCCACGCGCGCCTTTCCGCGCGTTGAACCGGCTTGTTTCACCAGGTGGAACCGCCGCGCGCCAAACGCGGGCACATCCTCCGCCAGGAAGGCCAACTCGCCCGAACCAAGTCGCTGAGCCGGCACGGCCCGGCCGCGTTCGGTCGCCACACCGTCAAACCCCGCACTGGCCGCCGCCGCAAGAACCACCAGGTCCGTGCGCGTCCATTGCGTGGTGTTGAAGACATCGATCGTCTTCTCCTCGGCGTCGTCCGCGGGTGCGCGATGCGGGCGCAGCGCCGCCTCGAGCAGGGCGCGCGATTGACGGTCAGCGTCGAGCGCAAACGCCTGTTTCACCTTCCATTGAGCGGTCACAAATGGGGCATCCGGCTCGGAGATGCTGTTATGCGCGCCCCAGGTGTGCTCGCTGTAGAGCAGCACATTTTTCCACGCCGCCTCGACTTCTCTGGCGTTGCGCTCCTTGGGCGCAAGCAGGGCCTGCAGCATCTCGGCCTGGACCAACCGCTCCGCCGACGCACGATTCATCGCCGTCTCGAGCGAGGTTGACCCGGCGCCATCCTCCCAGTAGGGCGTCAGGTCGCCGGCGTGCTCTTCGAGTGCCGCGCCGTGCCGGCGTTCGAACTCGCGGAAGAACTCGCCCGCCAGGCTGATGATCACCCGTGGCGCGGCATGCTTGTCGTTCCAGGCCTGCACCTTCGCCACGATCTGCTCGTCGGGCGGCGCATTGTCCACCCCGCCGCCCGGCCAGGTCCCCACCCACAACATCGGGGCCAGGTCGTAGGCATAACTGGCGCGCTCGAGCCGTTCGCTGTGCTGCCGCACATTCGACTCGAGATCGCCCAGGAAATGGTAGTTGTCGACCACGTAGCAGAGCACCTTCTCGCGCCCCGAAGGCGACCGCCAATAGAACGGACTGTTGGCCCACTGGTGTATCGTGCCGATCCGCGCCGAATAGTTCGGTCCGATCATGAAGTACTTGACGCCCGCCTGCCCCATCATGGTCGTCAACCCCCACGTCCATCCCGGCACGTCGCAGATCGCTGCCGTCTCGACCGGCACGCCCGTCACGTCCGCCACGCGCGCCCCGTACCGAAGGCACTGCGCTAGTTCCTCCGGACGGCACAAACCCGTCAGCATGTTCGCGTAAAGACCGTCCACCCCCACGTCCCCACGCCGCACCGCCTCGACGAACTCCGCCCGCTGCGCCGGCGTCGCGCGCTCGAGAAAGTGCTCCAGCACCCACACCGCCTCCGGATTCCACTTGAACCGCATCCCGTCCGGATTTCCCGCGCTGGCACGGGCCAGTTCCATCCCTTTCAGCAGATTCGTGATCTGGATGCCGACCACCTCGTCCTGGACATGGGTGTAGCCAATGTCCACATGCGAATGCGGCAGCAACCACAACTCGCGCAATCGCGGCGGACGCAAGGTCACATCCCGTGCCGCCACAACCCGATCGCCCTGCCTCACTTCGAGCCGCCCGCTTGTAGCTGCCGTGACTGCGGGCAGTGTCAAATCGACTCTCTGCATCCCTGCGCGCACAGCCGCCCGTCCCACTTCCTTTCCACCGAACACGAAACCTACATCCGCAAGTTCGCCCTCCGACCGCAGGCTCACACTCACCGGCTGCCGCGCTTCGCCTTCCGCCTTCACCCAGACTGGCGGCGCCTCGATCTCGGTGATTCGCATGCCTTGCTCGACCTTGCCAAGCGCGATGTCGGCCGGCGCCTCGAGCGTTACTGCATCATAAAGCGCCCAACTCCCCGACTGCGAGGCGATGGCGATTTCGTTGTCGCCCCGCTGTAAAACCGACGCCGGAAAGACAATCTCACAAAGTCGCGATAAACCGGGTTCGCCCCCGCGCGTCGGCATCGCGACGAGCAGAGCTGCGAGCATCTGCACAATCACTCGAAGGGCCCTATGCGTTGTTGTCGTTTTCATCGTTTTCGTCGTGCTGCTGCTCGCTGGGCTTCTCTCATCGTCACAAGCGACTCGCCATGGTTGACATGCCCTGATTATCCGGTCGCTGCCCTCGCCAGGCAAGCGCTTACCAATGGCGATAGACTGTGGAATCACTCGCGAACGAAGCGGTCCCACGCATTCGGTTCCAGGACAAATCCTCCACCCCTGGACCGGGCTGGCACCTGGTTCAGCAATTGGGATAGAGTCCGGAGGGGCTCCACGCTGACCGAGGTCAATGAGCCGACAAGTTCTTCAACACTGGTCAGTGCCGGAGTGCGCGGAAGAACTGACGCTGCACTCCGGGTGTGACGGGCACTCCCACCCGCTGAGCCTGGCGTCCGGAACCATGTCCGTGCTCACAGGCATCCACGGCTGCAAATCGGTCGAGGCTTCGCATCAGACCCCGAAGCCTGTGAAATGACCGGATTAACCCCGGATCGTTCACACGCTCCGCGCTGAACCTGCTCCGGGCCGGCACGCATGGGTGCATCTTTCGATGACACCGACTCCGCGTTCTTCAGAAGTTGGTGAGAAATGCGCGCTAGCGGCGGCGAAAAAAGGTCCATCCCAGCAACCCGAGCGCCAGAACGCCCATCGACACCGGTTCGGGAATGTTCGGATCCTGGTTGATCCCGATCCGCACCATGTACGAACCATCGTTGTCGTCGTAAGCACCGGGTGCGCCGTTGAAGCCGAATCCATCGGGAATCCCGAGAAACAGACGCGTCGCTCCTGCGGGCGCAATGAACTCCTGAAACACATTTCCGCTGGTGACGCCATCGCCGATATAGAACACTTGTCTCAAAGCAGGCTCGAGTCTGAGAAAGTCAATCCCCAGGCCGCCCGGAGTGAAATTGAGAGTCGCAGGCGCGGGCCCCGAGCTCGGAATGCTGTCATCGAGAAAGACCCCCACCAGCGGGCCTTGCGGACCAAGATACCCGCTGATGCCGTCCAGGGAAGTCAGGCTGCTGCCGGAAAGCCCATTGCCCCCCGGCCCGAAGAACGGCGGCCCGTAGTCGTTGTAGAAATTCACCCCGCCAACGGCTGGATCGGCGACTTTCACGACATCACCGCCAGTGACACTCAGAAAAGGCGGGACTGTCTCGCGAATTTCCTCGGGCGTGGCGCTAGGGTGGCGGATCAGATGCGTGCCCGGCCCCGTCCATGGCTGATCGGCTGGAGGTATGGTAACATCCGTGCGGCCCGCCAGAAAGATCGCGTCGCTGCCGTACACGACCACGTCGAAGACCGCAGCCTTTGCGATCGGTACGACCAGGATTGCGGCTAGCGCGCCAAGCCGACCTAGAGAGCCGAGCACTCGATTCCTTGGAGTCTTTATGATGTTCATAGATGGGAAGCGCGATGGAATGTTTCGAATTGGGTACTGATTGTTCCGATACGCCAATTTCATGATCGTGTCAAGCCCGTTTTCGACAGTCTGAAAACCTGGCCTGCTGATATTCAACGACTTGTAAAGGCAGAAAATGGTCTTGAGCTAAAAACGTGCGCCTGCTCCGAACAGGGCCGACGGTGAAATTGACGAGACTCCCGCCGCCCCTGAGCCATATCTGGGGAAAACCACATAACCAAGACTGGAAACCAAGCGGGCCACGACTAACATGCAGGCATGGCTCGACCGCGCCAGACAACCGATGATCGCTCCGCCGACCGCGAATTTCTCGCGCTCGTAAATGTGAGCATTCGCTCCGGCGCAACCGTCGTGTTCAAGCGGACGAACTGGACTTGGCGGTGGGGCGAGCAGTGGGCGATGCTGGGCCCCGACTGCGCCGGCAAATCCGTTTTGATCGAGGCACTATTGGGGCGGTGTCCCATCGTGTCGGGCGAAGTGCGCGGGCCCTTTTCACAGACCAACCTCGGAAATTCCGAGGCCGGTTCCGGGATGGAGATGGCGCATCTTTCGCCTTGGACCCAGCGCGAATTGGCCCTGCGGGAAAGTGCTTTCTACCAGCAACGTTGGCACAGCGGCTTTGAGTCTTCCCCCCGCACGGTCGCCCAGTTTCTTTCCCAGCGCAGCGTAGAAGAGCGCAATCCCTTTGAATTGGGGGGGCGGCAGGGCAATTCGCCCCAGTTTGCCCGGCGGCGGCGGCTGTATGTGGACTGGCTCGGAATCAAACCGCTGCTGCGCCGGCGCCTGATTCATTTGTCCAATGGAGAGCTGCGGAAAACGCTGCTGGCTCACACCCTGCTCAAAGGGCCGCGCTTGTTGATTCTGGAGGATCCTTACGCGGGATTGGACGTGGCTTCCCGACGCAAACTGGCTTCGGTGATCGGCCGTCTCATGCAGGCTGGCCAGGCCATTCTGGTGGCAATGCATCGTGTGGAGGAAATTCCCGTGCGCTGCACGCATTTGCTCCTGGTTGACCGGCATCAAGTGGTCGGGCAAGGCCCCGTCGCACTCATGCGAGATCTCTGGCAACAACGCGGGGGCTCCCGCGCACCTGTAAACGCCCGGGCCGCGAAATCGCTACTACCACCCCGCCCCATTCGTGGACAGACCTTTTCCCCTCGCCCTTTGGTCGAGTTGCGCAAGGTAACCATTGCCGGATCGGGAAAACGGATTCTCCACGAAATCAATTGGACGTTGCGGGAAGGCGAATGCTGGGCTTTGCTCGGCCCCAACGGGGCGGGCAAAACCACCCTGCTCAATCTGATTCAAGGCGATCATCCCCAGGTTTACGCCACGGCAATCCGGCTCTTTGGCCGGGCGACCGATTCCACACAGGCCCTGTGGCTGGCGCGCCGGCAGATCGGCTGGATGTCCCCGGAGTTGCATCAGCATTATCCCGCAGCGTGGGAAACGCTCGATGTCATTTGCTCCGGCTATTTCAATTCCGCGGGACTGTACCAAGCCTGTTCACATCGCCAGCGGGTGCAGGCCCGGGAGTGGCTGGCCAAGTTCGGTCTGGAACGGCAGGCGCACCTCCCGTTCGGCGAACTGTCGTTTGGGCAGCAGCGTTTGGTCCTGCTCGCCCGGGCGGCGGTGAAACGGCCCCGGCTCATCATCCTCGACGAACCGTGCCAGGGCTTGGACACCCAGCAACGGCAAACCCTGCTGGCGGCGGTGGATCGTACGATCCAGCAAACGGGGGCGAGTCTCATCTTCGTTTCCCACCACGAGGACGAACTCCCGCGCTCGATCACCCATGTGCTGCGCCTGAAGCGAGGCCGCATCCGGGAAGCGCGCGAAGTGATTGCCCCACGGAATACAATCTGTGAACCAGGGGGGCTAATTGGCTGGGGTGTTTCTGGCGTATATTTAAGCCGCGAATCGTGACGGCATTCGGGACATATGCCGTTGTAATACTCTCCTTCTGGGAATTCTGCTTTACACTTGGGACATTTGATGTGAGCCATAGAACGCGCTTTCGTATGTTTCTGTCGAAAGCGCCAGAGGACAGGCGCAGTCCAAAAACTGGCGCATGGATCTGGTCCACGGACAAACGCGAGGCGTCTTGGAGTGCGGCCGTCCCCGGCCGCTTCCTGCAAGCAACGTCGGGCAGAGTTGGGGAGCGCACCCGCCCCGGGTGCGGTTCGAGACGCCTCGCGTCGAACGCCGGCTCGGGCGTGCTGGGTGAACCGCAGGATGCGTTTCAGTGGTCGCCGTTTCGGGTGGACGCGGCGTCCGCCCGCACACGCGCGGCGCGTATGCGCCCCAATCACCGTTGACCTGACGCCCCAGTGCGCCGCGCTTCTATGGCTGCTCCAACCGGTAGAAACGTCGGTGCAAATTGGGTGCGGTCGTATCCTGCGATGAAGCGCTCCCCGTTGCATTGGTCAGGATTCCGATTTCCTGCCAATCCAAGAGATTAGCGGATCCCAGCACCCGGTAAACAACATTAGTCGGACCTTCCACGTCTAATTGGATCTGTCCATTGGGCAGGCGCGTAATATTGGTGAACTTGGGCAATTGGGAAGGCCATATTGGGGTTGGGCTATACTGGGTTTCCGTGGTTCCATTTCCCACCTGGCCATAATCGTTGAACCCCCACACCCAGAGACTGCCATCGGTTTTCAAGGCTACCGTGTGGCTGCCACCAGAGGTTACGGTCTGCCAATCTTGGTCGGTGACCACTTGCACCGGGGAGGACTGGGCAGAGGTAGAGCCAATCCCCAACTGGCCCACATTGTTCCCTCCCCACGCCCAGAGGGTGTTGTCGGTCTTCAAGGCCACCGTATAAATTTCTCCCGCCGCGACTGCCTGCCAATCATGGGATGCACCCACTTGCACCGGGGAGTGCTCCTCAGGGGGATAGCCTGCGGGAACCCCCAAGTTGCCAGATCTGTTATTGCCCCATGCCCAAAGGGTGTTGTTGGTTTTCAAGGCCATTGTGTGAGAGAAGCCCGCGACTACGGCCCGCCAATCTTGGTCGGTGCCCACTTGTACTGGCTGGTTCGTGGACTTGGTAGTGCCAATCCCCAACTGGCCATATTCGTTATCGCCCCACGCCCAAAGGCTGCCATTGGTTTTTAAGGCTACCGTATAATTGCGGCCTGCGGCTACGGCCCGCCAATCATGGTTGGTGCCCACTTGTACTGGGGAGAACTGGGGTTTGGTATTGCCAATTCCCAACTGGCCATATTCGTTATTCCCCCACGTCCAGAGGCTGCCATCGGTTTTCAAAGCTACCGTGTGACGGGAGCCCGCGACTACGGCCCGCCAGTCTCGGTCGAGGCCCATTTGCACCGGCTGGTTCGTGATATCGATAAAGTTAATCCCCAACTGGCCATAAGAGTTCCACCCCCGCCCAGAGGCTGCCATCGGCCTTCAAAGCTACCGTGTGATAGAGGCCCGCCGCGACCGCCAACCAGCGATCGCCTGAACCTATCGGGACGGGACTGCTTTTCCCCTCCATGTTCCCATCGCCATCGCCTAATTGGCCCCACTCATTCCGCCCCCACGCCCAGAGGCTGCCATCGGCCTTGATGGCTACCGTATGCCACTTTCCAGCAGCAATGGGTTGAAAGGGGGCATCGTTGGCGGCGACGGCGGAAGCAATTAATCCCACCCCACCCGCTATCATCCCCAAGCTGAAACCACGGATTCCACGGACAAAGATCAACCAACTTTGGGGATTCTCATCATGTTGTCGAATATGCTTCATCAGACGGTCCAGTTCCGGTCATGGTTGCGCGATCAGGGACGGGCGCTGCCCAAGCAACGCCCTCAATCATAAGCGGATCAATCTATGTGGAAACCGGTGCCGGCGGCAAGGTGTTCCTTGGAGCCCGATGTTTGATGGGCAAGACCTTCGCCGCGCCGGTGCGTTCCGCCTCGGCCACGACCGCCGCGAGATGCTTCACCAGCGGCCATTTGAGGCCGGGCGCGTTGCCGGCTTGGGCGCGGCGGCCTGGCAGTGCGCCCCCCGAGATCGATGGATAGGCTGGTCGGCTCAGCAGCGCGTGCGCGGGTTGCCGTTGATCGCGAATAACCAGCGTTTTCTGATTTTGCCGTGGGTGCGCGTCGATCATCTGGCCAGCCATATTCTCGGGCAAGTCGCTGGGCGAATCTCCAGAGACTGGCAGCAACGCTACGGGCATCCTCTTTGCCTCCTGGAAACTTTCGTGCAAGGGGATCGCTTCCAAGGCAGCTGCTACCGGGCAGCCAACTGGGTGTGCGTGGGGCAGACCACCGGACGGACGCGCCAGAACAAACGCCACCGCGACCATGCGGTTCATGCTCCGGTGAAGGACGTTTACCTCTATGGCTTGCAGGCCAATGCGCGCCAACACCTCTGCGGATAAGAGCCGCGAAGAGCCGTGGCGGTGGCAACAAACCGATCCCAGCGGATTGATGGATTATACCTTCCAATTGCAGACCGACTGACCCCTTTACCGTCTGTCCACCCGCAGCAACCGGCCACGGCCGAAGAAGTTCGTGCAGAACCACCAGTTTGCCGCCCACAGAACGACCTTGAACTGCACGGTGCAGCTCTGGCGTAGTCCGAAAGTCGAGGTTAGGCAGTCGGTTCACTTCACCCGCACGCGGAAGAAGCGTTGCGGAGCGTTTGCCGGGAGATTGGTCCAGGTCATCGGCGTGGCGATGGTTCCGGGCGTGTAACGCACCCAACCGGCCGTGCCGGGGACGACTTGCCAGTTCGGCGCGTTGAGGTCGTCGGTGAAGATCACCTCAGCCCAGACGCCGCCGCGGCACACGGTTTCGAAGGTCACGCCCGTTCCGCTCCAGTTGATGCTCACCCACTCCACCTGTGCGGCGGGCAGACCGGCGAGGTCGCCACGGCCCGCATTGTAGCTGGGCACGACGTTGTCCCAGAGTTGGAGCCGCGCGAAGCCTGAGGACGGAAGGTATTGGTAAACGTCATCGTGTTTGGAAGCCTCGTAGCCGAAGAGCTTGTCCGCCGGCTCGCTGCCGGGCACGCAGGCGATGCCGCAGCAATAAGGAATGTAGCCGTCGGGAAATGCTGCCGCGTCGCGGAGCAGTTGCGTCAGTGTCCCCGTGCGGGGATCGAGCTGGTAGAGGAATTCGTGATAGGCAAAGACCAGCGAGCCATCGGGCATTTGCGTGAGATCGCCGGCGGTAGTGGTGGCGTTGAGGTTCGCGGAGAGCGCCACGGCGGCGCCCATCTGCTGGCCGGTGACGGGATTGATTTCGAGCAATTCCCTCAGCGCGTAGTCGAATGCCAGCAACCGGCCTGACAAGGTAAAGGTCGCGCCGCGGATGTTGCGGTTGGCCAGCACCGGGCCAATCGCGGCGGCCTCGGCGGTCGTGGGATCGAGGGACAGCAGGCGCGAACCGCCGCCGGTGTTCACCTCGAAGGCAAACAACTCCCCGCGCGGTGACATCGCCAAGCCGTCAGCTTCGATCTCCGCGCCCGAAAGCGTGACGCGCGGCAGCTCGCGATAGTTTGCCCCGTTCTCATCGAACCAGAACAGGGTGGTAGGAGGCTGTGAGAGCGGATCGTGGGTCTTCAGTCCCCAGAAGCCGTTGGCGCCGGCCAGGCTCAAGGCCAGGCGCCCAATCTCGGTGGCGGTGAGCGCGCGGTTGTAGATGCGGGCGTCGTCAATGCGGCCCGCGAAGGCCACGTTCATGTTGTCGTCCATGCTGAGCCGCAGGCTGGCGGGCGAATTGGCGATGGTCACCGGCCCGATGACGTTGGTCACCAGCGGCACGCCGTTGAAATACAGCTTCACGGCGTTGTGGTCGTACGTTGCGGCGATGTGAAACCAGACGTTGGTGGGCAGCGGCGCGTCAAAATGGGCGGCGGTCACAAAGCCGGGCCACATCAGTCCGTTCGTATTGAAGATGCAGAAGAGTTGCGTGCCATTGGCCGCGAACCCGAACTGGTAGCCGAAGTTGTCCTCCATGCGATGGTCGGGCGTGCCGACCTTGGAAATGACTCCCCGGCCCGGCCCGGGTCCGTCATCGATGCGGTCCAGACTCACCCACGCCTCCAGCGTGAACTGGGTCCAACTGTCGAGGTCGGCAAATCCATCCGGGATGGAAACCGACTGGTTCACGCCGTTGAACTGGAAGGCCTGCCCGAAACGGCCCGGC